>Ga0123333_10001718_pt1 | contig 22955 bp, 16 predicted proteins | sample BioC12SIPDNA_3_FD_89957 | JGI IMG/M metagenome (GOLD analysis project Ga0123333, IMG submission 89957) | Anaerobic biogas reactor microbial communites from Washington, USA - Biogas_R2_B C12 SIP DNA | ecosystem: Engineered > Bioreactor > Anaerobic > Unclassified | place: Washington, USA... | reverse complement strand
GCGAGCCGTCGGGGCGCCAGCCGCACTGGAAGTGTCGCGGTCAGGGATCGGGGCGCACGTGTGGACCTTCTTCACCCATCCGGTGCCGGCGGCCACGGCTCGCCAGCTGGGGACTGCATTCGTCCGGGAGGCGATCGCGATCCGTGGCCGGATGGATCTGCGCTGCTACGACCGACTCTTCCCATCCCAGGACGTGCTGCCCGGGCAAGGACCCGGAAACCTGATCGCAGCGCCGCTGCACGGTGCGTCACGCAAACTGGGCACCACCGTCTTTCTCGACCTAGCCACGCTGGAGCCTTTCGAGGACCAGTGGGACTACCTCTCCACCCTGGATCGTCTGACGCCGAAGCAGGTGAGCAAGCTCGCCTCCTCGCTGCGGGAGCCCGCTGTGGGTGCCCGTGTCGATCGCTCTCGACCCGCCAGGTCGACCAAGACCCACCCGAACCCAGCACCGATCGTGCATCTCGTGCTCGACGGGACCGTTCGAATTCCCGCCTCGGAACTGACGCCCTCGCTGTACGCGACGCTGAAGCACGCAGCATCGACGTACAACCCCGACTTCTACGACCGCCAGCGACGCCGGCAGTCGACCTGGAACGTCCCGCGCATCATCACCTCCTACGACGAGACCCTTGACGACCACCTCGTCGTGCCACGCGGACTGCTCGACACCGCCACCAGACTCATTGAGGAGGCCGGCAGCAAGATCGAGGCCGACGACCAGCGCGTCACCGGAGCCGTGCTGGACCTCGCGCCGACCTTCGCCCTCCGACCGCCGCAGCAGCAGGCGGTTGACGCCACCCTCCCGCACGAGCTGGGCCTCCTCGTCGCTCCACCAGGCTCGGGCAAGACCGTGATGGCCTGTGCGCTCATCGCCGAGCGCGCCGTCCCGACGTTGGTGCTGGTGGATCGCAAGACACTCGCAGATCAATGGCGTCGACAGATCAGCGACCTGCTCGGCCACAAGCCCGGCCAGCTCGGCGGCGGCCGTTCGAAGCTCACCGGGTTGGTCGACATCGCCACCCTGCAGACTCTTGCGCGCCGCACCGACCTCGCCGACACGTTGAACGCCTATGGACACGTCATCGTGGACGAGTGCCACCACGTTCCGGCCGCCTCGTTCGAGGCCGCCGTCCGCACCATCCCGGCCCGCTACTGGGTCGGACTCACCGCCACTCCGTACCGCCGTGACGGCCTCGACGACCTCATCGGCTTCCAGTTGGGCCCCGTCCGACACACCATCGCCCACGCTGATCCCGACACCCTCGAAGGCGCCAGCACCCAGCGGCCACGTCCCGTCCTCACGGTGCACCGGACCTCATTCCAGCTGGCGGAGCCAGTCGATTTCTCCGTCCCGGGCGCCATCGCAGGCGTCCACACTGCCTTGGCGGAGGACGAGGCACGGAATGAGCAGATTCTCAGTGACGTCGTGGAGGCCCTCGGGCGAGGCCGACACTGCCTCGTTCTCGCGCAACGCACCGGACACGTCGCCCACCTCGCAAAGGCACTCGCAGACGGAGGACACGACCCCGTTGTTCTGAAGGGCGGCATGGGCGCGAAGCAACGCGCAGCCGCCCACGAACGCCTTGTCCGATCCGACCATGGCCCGCCACTCCTAGTGGTCGCCACCGGCCACTTCGTCGGCGAAGGCTTCGACTGCCCAGAACTCGACACGCTGTTCCTGGTAGGACCGGTCTCGTTCAAGGGCCGTCTCGTCCAGTACGCCGGTCGCGTCCTCCGTGCCCACCCCGGTAAGCAGACCGCCGAGGTCCACGACTACCACGACGTCGAGGTCCCCGTGCTCGCCGCCGCGCTGGCCAAACGAGCACCCGGCTACATCAGCCTGGGATTCTCCGACCCGCGCAAGACGTGACGTGGATGTCCGCTGAGCCGACCCTCGGTCAGCCGGGCTGGAAGGCCTTGATCAGCGTCACGTGCTGGGTCAGGCTCTCGGGGGTAGCGCTTCCCTCCTGGACGTCCCAGACCGCGTTGCGCAGCATCCGGACCTCGGCGAAGGTCCGGGCGCGGTCCGGGTCGAGGCCGGCCGCCTCGCAGAGCACGTCCAGCCGCAGGTTCAGGTGGACCCGGGTGTCGTGCGCGGCCACCGCCTCGTCCCAGCGGTTCCACAGTGCGGGCGCCACCACCCAGGCCGGGTCGGCGGCGATGGTCTGCGGGTCGATCGCCACCCACTCGCCGGGATCAGGCCGCCAGAGGACGTTCTCCTGGTGCAGGTCGCCGTGCACGAGGCGCGCGTCGACACCCGCCTCGGCGGCCAGGTCCAGGGCCAGCGCCCGGCCGCGCTCGACCAGCCGGCGCGGGAGTGCCGCGGCGTGCTCGCCCGTGCGCAGGGCGTCGAGGTCCACCACGAGCGTGGCGAGGTGGTCGCTGGCCCGCAGGCTCGTCCAGGGTGGTCCCGGCCGGTCCAGCACGGCAGCCAGCCGACCGATCACCTCGCAGGATTCCAGCACACCCACGGGTGGCCCGTTGAGGTCGCGCGGGTCGAGCCGCTCGAGGAGCACCGCCCAGCGCGAGGGGTCCGCGGCCAGCAACCGCACCGCGCCCTGCCCACCCCAGACCCCCAGGGTCCGGTGCTCGTCGCGCGCCTCCGGGTGGGGCCACGCGACCTTGAGCACCGCGGGGCCCTGCGGCCCGTCGACCGGCAGCACGAGCGCGGCGTAGCCGTGGGTCGCCGGTCCGGTCACCCCCAGATGCCAGGTGTCCAGGAGCTCCCGCACCAGCCGCGGGACGGTGAGCAGCCACTCCGGGCCGGGGACGAAGCCGGCCGCCGGGACGTGCCGGTGCAGGTGGTCGATGAGGCCGCGCGGGACGAGCTCGGTCACCGCCCGGGGCAGGTCGGTGACGGGGCCGGGCAGGTCGGGGACGGGGCCGGGCAGCTCGGCGACTCGGCGGGGCAGGTGGGCCTCGTCCGACTCAGGCACCGGGGACCTGCATGCCGGGGAAGCCGGTCACCGGGTTCCACGGCTGGCCCACCCGGACCGCGTCGGCCAGCAGCTGGACGGTGCCGGCGACCGAGGCGGGGTCGTCGACGAACCCTTTCGTGGGCCCCATGATCGTCGCCGGCAGCGCCGCCGTCAGGGAACCGGCCAGCCGCGCGCGCGAGGCCTCGCTCTCCAGGGACTCGGGCAGCCCGTAGCCCAGCGGGGCCGGCGGGGCGGCCTCCCCGGCCAGTTGGGTGATCTGTCGCGTCGCCTGCCGGAGCGGGGACAGGACCTGCTCGTAGGCCGTGCGCTCGTCTCCGCGCGACCGCGCCGCCAGCACCTCGAAGCCGTAGACCGCGGGCCGATAGGCATCCAGCAGCCCCGCGGCCGCGGCCCCGGTGGGGCCGGCCGGGGGCTCCCAGGCCGGGTCCGCGCCGAGGAGCTGCGCCGTCGCCCCACGCTGGCCCGCGACGGCGAGCAGCATCGGCAGGTTGGCCGCAGACACCTCGCTCAGGGCGGTCAGGACCTCGGCGGTGACGTCCTGCAGGCAGTCCCGCCCCAGGTCACCCAGTCGCGCGGCTGCGAGGGCGCCGGGGTCGGCGGTGGTCTCGGCCGCGTCACCGGGGGCGCCCGTCGCGGAGACCCCGTCCCCGGTGCTGTCCACGCCGTCACCGCTGTCGCTGGGGGAGCCGGTCTCGCTGGGCGAGCCGGTGGCGGTGCCGGTGTCGGGTGGGCTTCCGGTGGTGGTGGCGGAGTCCGTGCCGGTCTCTGCCGTCGGGCTGAGGTCGGGCACCGGGACACCACCGGCGCGCAGCACGTCAGCCAGGACCCGGACCTGCTCGTCGAATGATGCCTGCAGCTGCTGGTGCACGGTGCGGTGCCACCCGTCGGCCCCCGTGATCGTCCGGCAGGTGGCCGCCAGGTGCTGGGCCCGCGCCAGGGCCAGCAGCAGGACCCCGGAGTCGGCGGCCCGGGAGGGGGTCGGCTCGGACCCGGTGGGGCCGTCGGTCCCGTCGACGCCGTTGGGTCCAGGTGTCGCCGTCTGGGCGTCCGGCGGTGTCTCAGAGCTGTCGCACGCCGCGAGCACCGTGCCCAGACCCACCCCCAGGACGGCCAGCACGGAACGACGGGAGATCGCAGCGGCCATGACGGCGATCCTGACACACCGGAGCGGCTAGAGTGGTCGTTCCGGGCCAGACCCGGCACGATCAGAGCAGGATCGCGACATCAGAAGAGGGAGGCACCCGCGATGGGACAGGCCGAGCAGGTCCGCGAGGTGGCCGCAGTCGCGCTCGACGGCACCGGTGTGGTCGTGGAGGACGTCGCGGTGCACCCGGCCGGCAAGCGACGTCTGGTGCGCGTCGGTGTCGCGCGCGACGTCTCCCTCCTCGCCGCAGACGACCTGACCAGCCCGGTGGAACCCCTCAGCCTCGACGAGGTGGCAGAGGCCAGCCGCGCCGTGGGGGCCGCGATGGACGAGGCCGAGCCGATGGGCAACGCCCCCTACACCCTGGAGGTCAGCTCGCTCGGCGTCGACCACCCGCTGACCACGCCGGCCCAGTTCCGGCGCAATGTCGGGAGGCTGCTGCGCCTGCGGGTCGCGCAGGACGCGGACGACGTGGCCGACGGAGCACAGACCGAGGCGCGGCTCCTCGAAGCCGGACCGGACGGCATACGGCTTGCTGACGCCCCCGACGACCTGCTGCCCTACGACCGCGTGTCCGCGGCCAGGGTGCAGGTGGAGTTCACCCGCCCGGGTGGGAAGGACGACTGATGGACATCGACATCGCCGTGCTGCGGCAGCTGGAGCGCGAGCGCGAGATCCCGTTCGAGACGATCGTGCAGGCGATCGAACAGGCGCTGCTGATGGCCTACGAGCGGGTCGAGGGCCACTACCCCCACGCCCGGGTGGAGCTGGACCGCAAGACGGGTCACGTGACCGTCTGGGCGCGCGAGCCCGGCGCGGTCGACGAGGAGACCGGCCTGCGCGGGGAACCCGGCCCGGAGTTCGTGGACACCCCCGAGGGGTTCGGGCGCGTCGCGGCCGCCACCGCCCGCCAGGTCATCGTCCAGCGGATGCGTGAGCTGGAGGACGACGCGATCCTCGGCGACTTCCGGGCCCGCGAGGGCGACATCGTCTCGGGTGTCATCCAGCAGTCCAACGACCCGCGCCACGTGCTGGTCGACTTCGGCACCGTCGAGGGCGAGCTGCCCACCTCGGAGCAGGTGCCTGGCGAGAGCTACGAGCACGGCCAGCGGCTGCGGTGCTTCGTGGTCAGCGTCAAGCGCGGCCCCCGGGGCCCGCAGATCACGCTGTCGCGGACCCACCCCAACCTGGTGCGCCGACTCTTCGCCCTCGAGGTGCCCGAGATCGCCGACGGCACGGTGCGGATCGAGGCGCTGGCCCGGGAGGCCGGGCACCGCACCAAGATCGCCGTGCACGCCACCGTCGCCGGCGTCAACGCCAAGGGCGCCTGCATCGGGCCGATGGGGCAGCGGGTGCGCGCGGTGATGACCGAGCTGCAGGGCGAGAAGATCGACATCGTCGACTACAGCGACGACCCGGCCGAGTTCGTCGCCTCCGCACTGTCCCCGTCCCGGGTGCAGTCGGTGACGATCGTCGACGAGCGGGCGCGCCAGGCCCGCGTCGTCGTCCCCGACTACCAGCTGTCCCTGGCGATCGGGCGCGAGGGACAGAACGCCCGCCTGGCGCACAAGCTGACCGGCTGGCGCATCGACATCCGACCCGACACGGCGGACGCCCCTACCGGCGACGCCGCCCCGTCGGGCTCTGACTCCGGCGCCTGACCCTGTAGAGTGGTGCAGGTTGTTCCGCCCTCCGGCGGCCCTTCGGGGCGCACCCCGGTGCGCACCTGCGTGGGATGTCGGCGCAGGGCGGAGCAGACCGCACTGTTGCGCGTCGTCGCCAGCGACCACACCGATCCCGTGCCGGGATGGAGCGTGGTCCCGGACCCACGACGACGCCGACCGGGACGGGGTGCCTACGTGCACCTCACACCGGAGTGCGTGACGGCTGCCACGACGCGCGGCGCGTTCGGGCGGGCCCTGAGGAGGGCCGGCCGCCCGGACACGACGGCGTTGGAGGCGTTGCTGGGCCAGTCCGACTGACCCGGCACAACGGGACCGTCCGACCCACGAGGGTCGGACGCCAGACGGGCGGACCACCTGGTCCGACCGCCACCAGGCGGGGCCGTGCGGCCCTGTCATCGAGGAACCGGAAGCGGGTTTGACGCTGATGAGCACCCGATGAGTACTCAGCAATGAGCACCCACCAGCACTAGTCCCGGTCGCGCGCCCGAAGAGGCTCGGACCGAGACGCCCAACGAAGGAGAACTGTGGCTAAGGTTCGGGTCTATGAGCTCGCAAAAGAGCTCGGGGTCGAGAGCAAGGAGCTTCTCGCCCACCTGAAGGAGCAGGGAGAGTTCGTCCGGTCGGCATCGTCGACCATCGAGCCTCCCGTGGTCCGCAAGATTCGAGAGAACCCCCCGGCCGCGGCGAAGACCGCCGCAGCCCCCACCGACGACGCCCCCAAGGGCACCAAGTCCGCGGCGGCCAAGACCGCCCCGGGCAAGGAGGCCGCGGCCAAGACCGCCCCTGCCGCCCCGGGCGCCAAGCCCGGCGTGAAGCCGGGGCCGGCCAAGCCGGCCGAGGCACCCGCTGCCGAGGCGACGCCGGCCACCCCGGCCGACACGACGCCGGCCAAGGCCGCCGAGCCGTCCGAGGCGCCGACCCCCGGTGCGGCGGAGCCCGCTGCGCCGGCCGCGAAGGCGACCCCCTCGGCCCGCCCCGGCCCGCGCCCGACGCCCGAGCGTCCGGCGGCCGGTGACCGCGAGGGCGGCGCAGGTCCCCGTCCGGGCGGCAAGCCCGGACCGCGTCCGGGCAACAACCCGTTCGCCCCCTCCCAGGGGATGGGGCGCGAGCGTCCCCGTCCCGACCGCGGTGGCGAGCGCACCGGCACGCCCCGCCCGGGCAACAACCCGTTCGCGTCATCCCAGGGCATGCCGCGTCCCGGCGGCACCCGTGGCGGCCAGCCCGGCGCCGGTGGTCCGCGTCCCGGCGGCCCCCGTCCCGGCGGACCGCGTCCTAACCCGGGCATGATGCCGGACCGCGCTGCGGTGCCCCGTCCGGGCGAGCGGCCGGCCCGCGGCCCCGGCGGCCGTGGCCGCGGCGGCGCGCCCGGCGGTGGTCCCGGTGGCGGACCCGGCGGTGGTCCGGGTGGGTTCCGCGGCGGCCCCGGCGGCCGCCCCGGTGGCGGCCCCCGTGGTCGTGGCGGCACCCAGGGTGCCTTCGGTCGTGGCGGTGGAAAGGTCCGCGGGCGCAAGTCCAAGAGGGCCAAGCGCGCCGAGTTCGAGCAGATGCAGGCGCCCACCATCGGTGGGGTCAGCATCCCGCGCGGCAACGGCCAGACCATCACCGTGCGTCGCGGCGCCTCGCTGACCGACTTCGCCGACAAGATCAACGTCGACCCGGCATCGCTGGTGACCGTGCTCTTCCACCTCGGTGAGATGGCCACGGCGACCCAGTCCTTGGACGAGGACACCTTCGGGGTGCTCGGTTCTGAGCTCGGCTACGACATCCGCGTCGTCTCCCCCGAGGAGGAGGAGAAGGCGCTGTTCGAGTCCTTCGGGCTCGACCTGGAGGCCGAGGCGGAGGCCGAGACCGACGAGGACCTGGAGGCACGGCCGCCGGTCGTGACCGTCATGGGTCACGTCGACCACGGCAAGACGCGCCTGCTGGACGCGATCCGCAAGGCGGACGTCGGCGCCAGCGAGACCGGTGGCATCACCCAGCACATCGGTGCCTACCAGGTGCGCACGCACCACGAGGGCGACGACCGTCCGATCACCTTCATCGACACCCCCGGTCACGAGGCGTTCACCGCCATGCGTGCCCGTGGTGCGAAGGTGACCGACATCGCCATCCTCGTGGTCGCGGCCGACGACGGCGTGATGCCGCAGACGATCGAGGCGCTGAACCACGCCCAGGCGGCCGACGTGCCCGTCGTGGTGGCGGTCAACAAGATCGATGTCGACGGTGCCAACCCGGCCAAGGTGCGCCAGCAGCTGACCGAGTACAACCTGATCGCCGAGGAGTACGGCGGCGACACGATGTTCGTCGACGTCTCCGCGCGCAACGACCAGAACATCGACACGCTGCTGGAGGCGGTGCTGCTCACCGCGGACGCCGCCCTGGACCTGCGGGCCAACCCCAACAAGGACGCCCGCGGTGTGGCGATCGAGGCCAACCTGGACCGCGGGCGCGGCCCGGTGGCCACGGTCCTGGTGCAGCAAGGCACCCTGAAGGTCGGCGACGCGATCGTCACCGGCTCCTCCCACGGCCGCGTCCGGGCGATGCTCGACGAGCACGGCAACAACGTGGAGGAGGCGACCCCGTCGCGTCCGGTCCAGGTGCTCGGCCTGGCATCCGTGCCGCGCGCGGGCGACACCTTCGTGGTGGCCCCCGACGACCGCACGGCCCGGCAGATCGCCGAGAAGCGGGAGGCGGCCGACCGGCAGGCCTCGCTGGCCAAGGCGCGCAAGCGGATCAGCCTGGAGGACCTCAACGAGGCCCTCGCGGCGGGCAAGGTCGACACGCTCAACCTGATCCTCAAGGGCGACGTGTCCGGCTCCGTGGAGGCGCTGGAGGACGCGCTGCTGCAGATCGACGTCGGCGACGAGGTCGACCTGCGGATCATCGACCGCGGCGTCGGTGCGATCACCCTCAACAACATCAACCTGGCGGCCGCCTCGGATGCGATCATCCTGGGCTACAACGTCCGGGCCGAGGGCCAGAACGCCGAGGTCGCCGAGCGCGAGGGCGTGGAGATCCGCTACTACGGCGTGATCTACCAGGCGATCGAGGACATCGAGAACGCCCTCAAGGGCATGCTCAAGCCGGAGTTCGAGGAGGTCGAGACCGGCACCGCCGAGATCCGGGAGATCTTCCGCTCCTCCAAGTTCGGCAACGTGGCCGGGTCCCTGGTCCGCAGCGGCGTGATCACCCGCGGTGCCAAGGCCCGGATCACCCGCAACGGCGTGGTGATCACCGAGGGCCTGGAGGTGGCCGGTCTGCGGCGCTTCAAGGACGACGTCACCGAGGTCCGCGAGGGCTTCGAGTGCGGCATCAACCTGGGCTCGTTCAACGACGTCCAGGTGGACGACCTCATCACCACCTACGAGATGCGCGAGATCCCGCGCACCTGACGCGCAGGTGACCCGCGCCCGACCGCGGGTGACACAGGGGCCGGCTTCACCGACAGGTGGGGCCGGCCCCTCGTCATACTGACGTGGGTGCCGGGCAGGCACCCGGTGGTGGGGACCCACAGACGGGACCGGCGGTGTCCGGGACACGCCCGCGGGCGACCTAGACTGTCTCGTTGCAACCAGACCGAGGAGGAGACATGGCTGATCCCGCACGCGCCCGCAAGGTCGCCGAGCGCATCAAGGTGCTCATCGCGCAGGGGCTCGACACGCTGGTCAAGGACCCCAGGCTCGGGTTCGTCACGATCACCGACGTCCGCGTCACCGGCGACCTGCAGCAGGCCACCGTCTTCTACACCGTCCTGGGCGGGGAGCAGGAGCGCGCCGACGCCGCCGAGGTGCTGGCGGCCTACCGCGGGCGGCTGCGCTCGCACATGGGCAAGGGGCTCGGCATCCGCCTCACCCCGACCCTGGAGTTCGTCCCCGACGCGCTGCCGGAGGACGCCGCCCACCTGGAGGACGTCTTCCGCCAGGTCCACGAGCGGGATGCCGAGCTCGCGGCCGGCCGGGCCGCGGGCGGCTACGCCGGCGAGGCCGACCCCTACCGCAAGCCCCGCGAGACCGAGCCCGAGGAGCCGGCGCCCGACGAGGACGACCTGACGGATGAGTATGCCGACGGGCGGGACTGAGCAGGAGAGCTCACCCGGGCGGACGGACGGCCCGGAGCCGGCCGGTGACGGGTTGCTCGTGATCGACAAGCCGGCGGGCTGGACCAGCCACGACGTGGTGGCCCGCGGCCGGCGGCTGTGCGCCACCCGCCGGGTGGGTCACGCCGGCACGCTGGACCCGATGGCCACCGGGGTCCTGGTCCTCGGGGTCAACCGGGCGACGAAGCTGCTCACCTTCCTGGTCGGGGCGGACAAGGAGTACACCGCCACGATCCGGCTCGGTGTCAGCACCGTCACCGACGACGCCGAGGGGGAGGTCACCGCGACCGCCGACGCCTCGGGCGTGACCGGGGAGCAGATCGAGGGCGCCGTGGCCGAGCTCACCGGTGCCCTCGAGCAGGTGCCCAGCGCGGTCAGCGCCATCAAGGTCGGCGGCAAACGTTCCTACGCGCGCGTGCGGGCCGGCGAGGACGTGGAACTGGCCGCCCGGGCCGTCACCGTGCACCGCTTCGACGTGCTGGACGTGCATCGGCCCGAGCCCACCGGCGCCCAGCACGTGGACCTGGACGTGGCCGTCGAGGTCAGCTCGGGCACCTACGTGCGGGCCCTGGCGCGCGACCTCGGGGCCCGTCTGGGGGTCGGCGGTCACCTCACCGCGCTGCGGCGCACCAGGGTCGGCACTCTCGACCTGTCCGCCGCCAGCACCCTGGAACAGGTGGAGCAGGACGGGGCGGCCGCCCACCTCGTGCCCCTCGCCCGGGCGGCCGCGGCGGCCTTCCCGGTGCGGCAGCTCAGCGCCCAGGAGGCTATCGACCTCGGGCACGGGAAGCGACTGCCGGCCGCGGCCCCCGGACGGCGGGAGCCGGTGGCCGCGATCGGGCCGGACGGCCGGCTCGTGGCGATGCTCGACGAGACCGGGGAGGTGGCGCGCAGCCATGTCGTCTTCCCGGCACCTTAGAGTGGGGTCCGTGCTGCGCTGGAACGCCTTGGGGGAGATCCCGTCCGGATTCGGCCCCAGCGTCGTGACCCTCGGCAACTTCGACGGGGTCCACCGGGGCCACCGCGCCCTGCTGGGCACCGTCGTGCGCGCCGCGCGGGACCGCAACGCGTCCGCGGTGGCCGTCACCTTCGACCCGCCGCCGCTCGCAGTCCTCCACCCCGACCGCGCCCCGGTGCAGCTCGCCGGGCTGGAGCACCGGATCGAGCTGATGGCCGGCACCGGGCTCGACGGCATCCTCGTCCTAGAGTTCACCCGCGAGCTCGCGGCGATGACGCCCGAGGAGTTCGTGCGCGAGGTCTTCGTCGAGGCCCTGGGCTCCTGCGCCGTGGTGCTCGGCTCGGACTCCCGCTTCGGGGTCAACAACTCCGGCAACATCGACACGATGCGTGAGCTGGGGGAGCGCTACGGCTTCGAGGTCGTCGAGCTCGCTCCGGTGGGCGAGACGACCGCGGGGGCCCGGAACTGGTCCTCGACCCATCTCCGGCTCCTCCTCGCCGAGGGCCGGGTCGCGGACGCGGCCGACATCCTGGGGCGCCCGCACCGGGTGAGCGGCGAGGTCGTGCACGGGCACCACCGGGGCCGGGAGCTGGGCTTCCCGACCGCCAACCTGGAGCCCGACATGACCGGGCTGGTCCCGGCCGACGGGGTGTATGCCGGGTGGCTGGAGCGCCTCGACCTGCCGGCCGGGGACCCGGAGCGCAGGCTGCCCGCCGCGATCTCGGTGGGCACCAACCCGACCTTCGACGACGTCCCGGTCCGGGTCGTCGAGGGGCACGTGCTCGACCGCCTGGATCTGGACCTCTACCACGAGCACGTCGGCGTCGACTTCGTGCAGCACCTGCGGGGCAACGTGCGCTTCGACTCGATCGAGGAGATGCTCACCCAGATCGGGCGGGACGTCGACGTCAGCCGGTCCATCCTCCTGGGCTGACCCGATGGCCTGGGTGCGCATCGACTGGGGGCTGTATGTCGCGGCGCTCGGGCTGAGCCTGATCGGCGCCCTGCTCATCTGGTCCGGGACGCACCAGGACGTCGGCGCGGCCCTGGCGGTGCGCCACCTCATCAACACCGGCATCGGCGCGACCATGGCGGTGCTCCTGCTGCGCGCCGACGTCCGGTGGGTCCGGGCGGCTGCTCCCTGGGTCTACCTGGCCGGCCTGCTGGGTCTGCTGCTCGTGCTCAGCCCACTCGGGGTCACGGTGAACGGCTCGCGGTCCTGGATCCACCTGCCGGGCGGGTTCTCCCTCCAGCCGGCCGAGCTGGCCAAGATCGCCCTGTGCATCGGACTGGCGATGATCCTCGCGGAGGGGCGTGACGCGACCCGGCCACCCCGCTGGCGGGAGGTGCTCACGGCCTGGGTGCTGGCCGGCATACCGATCGGGCTGATCCTGCTCCAGCCGGACCTGGGCACCGCCCTCGTGCTGGGTGCCATGACGGTCGGGGTGGTCGCCGCCTCGGGCGCCGCCGCCCGGTGGACCGTCGCGGCCGTGGTGGGGGCCGTCGCCGCGATCGTCGCGGCGATCCGGGTGCCGCTGCTGGACCCCTATCAGCTGGACCGGTTGCTGGCCTTCGCCGACCCCGCGCGGGACCCGCAGGGCATCGGCTACCAGACCCGGCAGGCCCGCCTCGCGATCGGTTCGGGAGGCTGGGACGGCGCCGGCCTGGGGCAGGGCCCGCAGACCCAGGGCGGGTTCATCCCCTTCCAGCACACCGATTTCGTCTTCTCCATCGCGGGGGAGGAGCTCGGTCTGCTCGGGGCGCTGGGGATCGTGGGCCTGCTGGTCTTCCTCGTCGTCCGGGCCCTCTGGGTGGCGGTGCGCACGGACGACCCGTTCGCCCGCCTGGTCGCGGTCGGCGTGGCGGGCTGGCTGCTCTTCCAGACCTTCGAGAACGTGGGGATGAACCTCGGCCTGATGCCCGTGACCGGGCTGCCGCTGCCATTCGTCTCCTACGGGGGATCCTCCATGTTCGCCTGCTGGCTGGCCGTCGGCCTCGTCGCGGCGTGCCAGCAGCCGCAGCGGGTGGCGGCGTCCGCACCCCTGGTGCGTACCAGTAGGTAACATTCGGGGCAGATTCTCCCGGGTCGCTCTACCGAAACACCATCCGACCTGAGAGGATCGGCCCCACCACCCGCCCAACGAAGGACGAGTTATGGCGTTGTCCGCCCGTGAAGAGCAGTTCGACCAGGTCACCCTCGACAACCCGGCCACGAGCGTGGGCCACATGTTCCGCGATCGGGTGGCCAAGTCCCCGACCGAGGAGGCCTTCCGCTACCCGGTGGGCGAGTCGTGGGAGTCATTGACCTGGTCCGAGGCCGCTGCCCGCGCCAACGCGATGGCGGCCGGCCTGGTCGACCTCGGCGTGGGGCCGGAGGAGCGGGTCGCGCTGTGCTCCTCCACGCGGCTCGAGTGGGTGCTCTCGGACCTGGCGGTGATGTCCGCGGGCGCCGCGACCACGACCATCTACCCGACCACCCTGTCCAGCGACGTCGCCTTCATCGTCGCCGACTCCGGCAGCAAGGTCGTCATCGCCGAGGACGCCACGCAGGTGGAGAAGCTCCGGGCGCACCGCTCCGAGCTCCCCGACGTCAGCCACGTCGTCCTGATCGACGGCGAGGGCGACGGCGACTGGGTCATCACGCTGTCCGAGCTGGAGGAGCGCGGCCAGGCCCGGCTCGCCAGCGAGCCGGGTGTGGTCGACGAGCGCATCGACCAGCTCACCCCGGACCACCTGTCCACGATCATCTACACCTCCGGCACCACCGGCCGCCCGAAGGGCGTCCGGCTGCCCCACTCCGCCTGGACCTACGAGGCCGCGGCCGTCGACTCGGTGAACATCCTCTCCGGCGCCGACCTGCAGTACCTCTGGCTGCCCCTGGCCCACGTCTTCGGCAAGGTGCTGCTGGTGCTGCCCCTGCAGATCGGCTTCCCCACCGCGGTCGACGGGCGGGTCGACAAGATCGTCGAGAACGTCGCGGTCGTGCAGCCGACCTTCATGGGTGCTGCCCCGCGCATCTTCGAGAAGGCCTACGGCAAGATCACCATGATGATCGCCGAGGACGGCGGCATCAAGGAGAAGCTCTTCCACTGGGCCACCGGCGTCGGCCGCAAGGTCAGCGCGCTGCGCCAGGAGGGCAAGGAGCCGAGCGGTCTGCTGGCCCTGCAGCACGGCGTGGCCGACGCGCTGGTGCTCAAGAAGGTCCAGGCCCGCTTCGGGGGCCGGGTGCGCTTCTTCATCTCCGGGTCCGCGGCCCTCAACCGCGACGTCGCCGAGTGGTTCGACGCGGTGGGGCTGCGCATCATCGAGGGCTACGGCCTCACCGAGACCAGCGCCGCATCCTTCGTGAACCGTCCCAACACCGGTGGCTACAAGTTCGGCAGCGTCGGCTGGGCGCTGCCGGGCACCGAGGCAAAGATCGCCGACGACGGCGAGATCCTGCTGCGCGGGCCCGGTGTCACCCCCGGTTACCACCAGAACGACGAGGCCACGGCGGAGGCGCTCGACGCCGACGGGTGGTTCCACACCGGTGACATCGGGGAGATCGACGAGCGCGGTTTCCTCAGCATCACCGACCGCAAGAAGGACCTGTTCAAGACCTCCGGCGGCAAGTACGTCGCCCCGTCGGTCATCGAGTCGATGTTCAAGGGCATCTGCCCCTACGCCAGCCAGCTGGTCATCGAGGGCGACGGGCGCAAGTTCGTCTCCGCCATCGTCACCCTCGACCCCGACGCGATCGAGGGCTGGGCCGCGCAGAACGGCCTGGGCGGCAAGACCTACGCCGAGATCGTCGGCTCCCCGGCCTGCCGCGAGATGGTGCAGGGCTACGTCGACGAGCTCAACGTGCAGCTCAACCGCTGGGAGCAGATCAAGCAGTTCGTCATCCTGGACCACGACCTGACCGTGGAGGAGGGGGACCTCACCCCGAGCATGAAGCTGAAGCGGCGCGTGGTCACCAGGAAGTACGCCGACCAGCTGGACGCGCTCTACTCCGACTGACCCGCCCCCTCGGGTTCGTCAGCGGGGTGCGGCCGGCAGGACGCGCTCGGCCAGCCGCACCACGGCGACGAGGACCAGGAAGAGCGCGGTCACGCCGAGGCTGGTCAGCAGCACCTGCGCGTAGCCGTGCTCGGAGACGTCGATGAACGGGTAGGGGTACCAGTCCCTGAGCTCCCCGAGCACGAGCGTGACAACGAGCCAGGCGATCGGCCAGGCCAACGACCACCAGACGGTGCGCCCGTCGAGCCGGGGCCGTGGCCCGAACAGCAGCCAGCCGAGGATGACCAGGGCGGGGACCACCAGGTGGAGCAGGTTGTCGGCCACGGCGGGCCATCCGCTGAGGTCGAGCAGCGGTCGGAGCAGGAAGAAGTGAACCAGCCCGGTGAGGGTGATGCCGAGCAGCGCGTCGGTCTGGACCACCCGCCATACTCTCCCGTCCCGCCGGGGATCGGCGGCCAGCCCGGCGGCCATCACAGCCACCAGGAGGTTGGACTGGATGGTGAAGTAGCAGAACATCTGGAACAGGCGGGTGCCCAGCGGACGCACCGCGGTCTCGTCGAGCACCGCGGCGCCGTTGATGACCAGGACGGTCTGCAGGACGAGCGCCGCCGACACGGTCAGCAGGGTCAGCAGGTGCCACGCGCGGGCCGGGGTCATGGACGCAGCGTAGGGCCAACCCGGTCGGATGCCGTGGATAATGGGCGGCATGGGGAACCCTTCATCGCATCCTGTGCCGCACCCTGCCCTCGCGCTGCCCGACGAGATCGTCACCCGTCCGAACACCGGCGCCTACCGACGCCGCTTCGTGTTCACCGGGTCCGCGCTCGGGCTGGTGGCCGTCGTCTGCCTCGTGGTCGCGGTGGTGTCGGAGGACCCTGGCTACCGGATCGGCGCCGCGATCGGCGGACTGCTGGTCGTCGCGCTGGGCGGCCTGAGCCTGCAGTGGCAGCGCAAGACCTACCTGCAGGACGAGCCCGCCCTGGTGCTCCAGCGGCAGCAGTTCCGCGTGCTCCACAAGGGCCAGCACCTGTGGGTGCCCTGGGCGGACGTCCAGGACCTGTCCGTGCTGACCCGCGGGGCGGGCCTGGGGCGCTCGGAGATCCTGCGCTTCGACCTGCGCCCGGAGGCGGTCGGCCGGCTCCCGCAGGGCAAGGCCTCGCTGACCGACCGGATGTTCAGCTGGGCCACCAACGACCTGACCTACGCCCGCCCCCTGGACACCCCGTCCTTCCAGGAGGTGGCGACGGCCGCCGCGCAGCTGCACGACCACGCCACGGGCGGGCACCGGTTCCGCGCGGCGCAGGAGGCGGCCGGCGAGGCGGGCTGGCGACCCACCGCCTGACCGGAGGGGCCCGTCCGCGGGACCACTCGGCATACCCTTGAGCCATGACTGCCACCGACCAGGCCCGCGTGCAGGGGCCCAGGACCACGCGCGGAGACAGCATCTTCCCGGCGCTCGAGCCGCTCCTCGAGCGGGTGAGCAAGCCGGTGCAGTATGTCGGGGGCGAGCTGAACTCGCAGGTCAAGGACTGGAACGTGGCCGGGTTCGGGCCGGGCGGGGAGGAGCTCACCGTGCGGTGGGCGCTGATGTATCCCGACGCCTACGAGATCGGCCTGCCCAACCAGGGCGTCATGATCCTCTACGAGGTCCTCAACGAGCAGCCGACGGCGCTGGCCGAGCGGACCTACTCGGTCTGGCCGGACCTGGAGCGGCTGATGCGCGCCGAGGGGGTGCCGCAGTTCACCGTCGACGGGCACCGCGCGGTCGGTGACTTCGACGTCCTCGGGCTGTCCTTCTCCACCGAGCTGGGCTACACCAACATGCTCACGGCGCTGGACCTGGCCGGCATTCCGCTGCATGCCGCCGAGCGCACCGACGACCACCCCATCGTCATCGCCGGCGGTCACGCGGCGTTCAACCCCGAGCCGATCGCCGACTTCCTGGACGCCGCGATCGTCGGCGACGGCGAGGAGGCGGTGCTGGCGGCGACCTCGATCATCGGCGGCTGGAAGGCCGAGGGGAGCCCCGGCGGCCGGGAGGAGCTGCTGCTGCGGCTCGCTCGGACGGGTGGGGTCTACGTCCCGGCGTTCTACGACGTCGACTACCTGCCCGACGGGCGGATCCAGCGGGTCGTGCCGAACCGGCCGGGTGTGCCGTGGCGGGTCTCCAAGCACACCGTGATGGACCTGGACTCCTGGCCCTACCCCAAGACCCCGCTGGTGCCGGTCACCGAGTCGGTGCACGAGCGGATGAGCGTGGAGATCTTCCGCGGCTGCACCCGCGGCTGCCGGTTCTGCCAGGCCGGCATGATCACCCGCCCGGTGCGGGAACGGTCGATCGAGGGGATCGGCGCGATGGTGGAGCAGGGGCTGAAGACGACCGGCTACGAGGAGGTCGGCCTGCTCTCGCTCTCCTCGGCCGACCACAGCGAGATCGCCGACGTCACCAAGGGGTTGGCCGACCGCTACGAGGGCACCAACACCTCGCTGTCGCTGCCGTCCACCCGGGTCGACGCCTTCAACATCGAGCTGGCCAACGAGCTGACCCGCAACGGGCGCCGCTCCGGGCTCACCTTCGCCCCGGAGGGCGGCAGCGAGCGGATGCGGCGGGTCATCAACAAGATGGTCAGCGAGGAGGACCTGATCCGCACCGTGGCCGCGGCCTACGGCGCCGGGTGGCGGCAGGTCAAGCTCTACTTCATGTGCGGGCTGCCGACCGAGACCGACGAGGATGTGCTCGAGATCGCCGAGCTCGCCAAGAAGGTCATCGACACCGGGCGGCAGGTCAGTGGCCGGCGGGACATCCGGTGCACCGTCTCGATCGGCGGCTTCGTGCCCAAGCCGCACACGCCGTTCCAGTGGGCCGCCCAGCTCGGCGCCGAGGAGACCGACGCCCGCCTGACCAAGCTGCGCGAGGCGATTCGCGCGGACCGTCGCTACGGCTCGGCCATCGGCTTCCGCTACCACGACGGCCAGCCGGGCATCGTGGAGGGGCTGCTGTCCCGGGGCGACCGGCGCGTCGGTGCGGTCATCGAGGCCGTATGGCGTGCCGGCGGGCGGTTCGACGGCTGGAGCGAGCACTTCTCCTACGAGCGGTGGATGGCCGCGGGGGAGTCGGCGCTGGCACCGCACGGGCTGGACGTCGCGTGGTTCACCACCCGCGAGCGCGGCGAGACCGAGGTGCTCCCGTGGGACCACATCGACTCCGGCCTGGACAAGGAGTGGCTGTGGGACGACTGGCAGGACGCCCTCGACGGCCGTGAGGTCGACGACTGCCGGTGGACCCCCTGCTACGACTGCGGGGTGTGCCCCCAGATGAACACCGAGATCCAGATCGGCCCGACCGGCAAGAAGCTGCTGCCGCTCACCGTGGTCTGACGTTGGCGCAGACCCCGCCCCCGGCCGCCGGGGGACACCGGCGCGACCTGCAGGCGCTGCGTGCTCTGGCCGTGGCTCTCGTGGTGCTGTGGCACGCGGAGGTCCCCGGCCTGCCCGGTGGCTTCATCGGGGTCGATGTCTTCTTCGTCATCTCGGGGTTCCTCATGGTGCGCCTCCTCGTGGGCGAGCTGGACCGCACCGGCCGGATCCGGGTGGGGAAGTTCCTGCACCGCCGGGCACGGCGCCTGCTGCCTGCATCGCTGCTGGTCCTCGCGGTGACCGCAGCGGCCACGTGGTGGCTCCTGCCGGTGACGGCGCTGCGGTCGGTGGGCTGGGACATCGTCGCCAGCGCGGCCTATGTCGCGAACTGGCGCTTCGCGGCCATCGAGGTGGACTATCTGGCGGCCGAGTCCCTCCCCAGCCCGGTCCAGCACTACTGGTCGCTGTCCGTGGAGGAGCAGTTCTACCTCGTCCTCCCGCTGGCCCTGCTGGTCGTCGCATTCATCACCCACCGAGCACGGGGTGGTCGCGCCGGTGCCTGGCACGTCGGCGCCCTGACCCTGCTCGTGATCGGGGTTCCGTCCCTGCTGTGGTCGCTGGCACAGTCGGCAAGTCCGGACCCGGGCGACTACTTCAACTCCCTGGGGCGGGTCTGGCAACTGTGTGTGGGCGGTGGCGTGGCCCTGCTCGCGCTCCGGGGGGCGCCGCGTGGGTCCCGCATCCTGCGCTCCGGCGCGCTCCTCGTCGGGGCCCTCGGAGTGGTCGCCAGCGCGGTCCTGATCGGTCCGGCGTCGATCTACCCGGGGTGGCTGGCGCTGGCACCCACCGTTGCGACAGCCCTGCTCATCTGGGCCGACGGTGATGACCTGGCGATCACCCGTCCGGGACAGGCCGGATGGGTGCAGTGGCTGGGGGACCGGTCCTACTCGGTCTACCTCTGGCACTGGCCGCTGCTCCTCCTGGCGGGGGTGCACTTCGAGGGTTCGTGGCTCGCACGGGTGCTGGCACTCGTGGTGGCCCTCGCGCTCGCGGAGGTGTCGTGGCGCTTCGTGGAGGAGCGCTTCAGGCTGCGCCGGAGCGGTCCGCCCTCGCCTCGCGCGCCCGCGAGGGGGGCGCGACGCTCGGTGCTGGCGCTGGTTGCCGTGACGACGGTGACGGTGGTCGGCGGTGTGGCCATGACGGCCGAGCGTGATGCCGGGCCCCTCACCCCGGCCCTGGCCAGCGCGACAGACGATCGGTTCATGGAGTACTACGACGGTGACTGCCGCCCGGCCGTCCCGCAGTCCGACCCCCTGACCTGCACTTTCGGTGAGCTGGAGAGCGAGACGCGGGTCCTGGTGGTCGGTGACTCCCACGCGGTGATGTGGATGCCCGGGTTGCAGCGCGTCGCCGAGGACAACGGGTGGCGTCTCGATCTGCAGGCCAAGCTCTCCTGCGCCCCGGTGGACGCGACGGTCCTGCTGAATGACCGGCCTTTCACGGCATGTCGTGCCTGGGCCCGCAACGTCCTGGGCGGCATCGGCCACGACCCACCCGAACTCGTGGTCCTCGCCCTGAGCCCGGCCTACGTCCTCGAGTCGCCAGGCACGGAGCCTCGAGGGCTCTCCTCGGCCCTGAGCGGGGCCGTGGGTCAGATCAGGGCCGCCGGACCGCAGGTGGCCCTGATGGCGGTGCCACCCCGGTTCGCGGAGCCGGTCCCGGCCTGTCTGGCCGCGCACGCGGACGACCCGGAGACCTGCCGGGCCTACCTGCCCTCTGCCGTCCCGGAGAACCAGTGGGCCCAGGTGGCGGACAGCTTGTCGGGCGTGCACACCATCGACCTGCTGGACCAGTTGTGCCCGGGAGGCACCTGCCTGACGGATGCTGACGGCATACTCCGCTGGATGGACAGCAACCACCTGACCGCCACCTACTCACGGTCCCTGGCCCCCCACCTGGCAGAACAGCTGCTGCCACTCATCGAGGCTCCTTGACGGCCGGTGGCGACCGGAAGGCAGCGATCGCGGACGGCACGGTCAGCGCCAGCGCGACGGCGGCCGCGACGGGCCCGAGGTCGATTTGCAGGGTGCCCACGCTGACCAGGCCGAGCGTCACCAGGAAGCCCGCCTCGGCGATGAGGCCGGCGAACGAGGTGATCGTCGCGCGGGTGGTCCCCGCGATGGCGTGCTGCAGCCGGATGTCGCCGCTGATGTAGGAGGCCGTCGCGAGGGCGTACCCGAGCGCGACCGCGAGATAGGACCACGGCCCGGTGAGCCAGGCTCCGGCCGCGAGGAGCAGGCCACCGGCGGCCACGATCGCGGCGTGGGGCACTCCGGTGAGGCGCGCGACGGCACTGGCGGACCAGGTCGCGACGGCCTCGAGCAGGCTCACGCCGGCCAGGACCCACGCGATGAGACCGACGGACGTGCCGCCCTCGGCGAAGATCAGCGGGAAGAACTCGTCCAGCCCGACGAGGGCCACCACGGTGGCAACGCCCATCAGCACCCTGCGGACGGCGCTGCTTCCCGCTGCCTCCCGGACTCCGGCGCGGACGGTGCTTGCCCAGGCGCGGATGGAGGCCGGCTCGGGGTCCGGTGCGTCCTCGATGTCGGTGACGGCGCGGGTCACCTTCGGCAGGGCGACCGCCAGGAGGGTGTGGAGGACGGCGGCCCCGACCGAGACCAGCCCGACGAGGGCGTAGCCGCCCAGGGCGTGCAGCGGTCCGGCCAGGCCGATGGCGGCAGCCATGACCAGCACGGTGACGCTCTCGGCGCGGGCCTTGACCGGGCCGTAACGGTCCGGCCGGCCGGCGGCGGTCAGCTCGTCGAACAGGTAGGCCTCGTAGGTCCCGGACCTCAGTGAGTCGGAGAGCGACCACAGCACGAAGCCGACCAGGAAACCCCAGAACGAGGGCCACAGCAACCACGTGGCGAACGCCACGGCATACACAGCTCCCGACACGATGAGGAGCAGGCGCCGGTCGACGAGGTCGGCCCACGCGCCGGAGGGGACCTCCAGCAAGAAGGCGCTGACCGACCAGGCGGCCAGCAGGACGCCGATCTGGGAGGTGGTCAGGCCGTGCTCGGCGAAGAGCAGGGCGTAGAGCGCGAAGAGCGGGATCGCCTCGCGTGAGGCGCGATAGAGCAGCACCCGGCGCTCGAGCGTGCGAAGGCTCGCTGGCGTGGGTGCGGCTTCAGGCGAGACTCAACCCTCGCCGGCAGGGAACGTCATCCGACGAGGGTAGCGCCGTCGACCCGTGGCCCGCAGCGCACCAGCACAACCGGCTCTTCGCAGTTGAGGGTGTAGTGCGGTTGGCGCACGAGCCGTTCGGATGGCGGCCCACGGTGTTGGAGGTCAGCCTCCGCCGATACCGGTGTAACGCCGCCTCCGACGACCGGAACACGGACACGACGCGCCGCGAGCCGTCAGTCGCCGACGCTGCCGTCGATCATCTCGCGCAGGATGTCCGCGTGGCCCGCGTGCCGGCCGGTCTCCAGGATCACGTGCAGGTACACCCATCGCAACGTCAGCTTCCTGCCCCGCGGTGCGTAGTCGAGGCTGTGCTGGGCGGCGATCTCGCGGGAGCGGTCGCACTCCGCCTGGTAGGCGCTGATGACGTCGTCGAGCGTCTCGTTCGGCTCCAGCCGCAGGTCGGCCTCCGGGTCTGCGTCGGCCCACGGCGGCGTGGGCAGTTCCGCGGCGGGGATCTGCCCGATCTGCTCGGCGAACCCGCCCAGTTCCACCCACCGCAGGTGTTTGATCAGGCCGCCGAGGTTGGTGCCGGTCGGCACCGGGCTGCGCCGGGCGTCCTCCTCCGACACCCCGCGGACCTTGCGCACGACGGCGTCGCGCAGGTAATCCAGGAACGTCTCGAGCTGCTCGCGCTCGCTGGCTGCGACCACACTGCCGAGAATCTCACTGGGTCTAGCCATCGCCCGAACGTAGCACGCGGGCCGACCCTCGCACCGGGGCATTTGGGCTCATCCCAGTCGCAACCTGACGACCTACATCGCCAGATCACCACTCGAGACAGGCGGCTTCCGACCCCAATGACACCCTCGTGAAGAGCCGCAAAACCACGACGAAAATGCGGGACCCACCAGCAGAACCACTACGAGAATGCGGGAGGCACCAGCAAAACCACTATCAAAATTGGTTAGCTCTCGATCTTGCGTGCCCGGATGACGCCGTCGATCGCCAGGATCTGCGCCTTGAGGTCGTCGGCGACCTCGCCCTCGACGTCGACCAAGGTGTAGGCGAAGTCGCCGCGGGCCTTGTTGGTGAACTCCGTGACGTTGAGGCCCTCGTCGCCCAGCACCCCGGTGATCTGCCCGATCATGTTGGGCTTGTTCTCGTTGAAGATGCCGAGCCGGGTGGTGCCGGGGGAGCGGGCCATCACGACCTCGGGGAAGTTGACCGAGTTGCGGATGTTGCCGTGCAGCAGGAAGTCGGAGAGCTGGTCGACGGCCATGACGGCACAGTTGTCCTCGGCCTCGGAGGTGGAGGCACCCAGGTGGGGGAGGGTGATCACCTTCGGGTGGACGGCGCCCGCCTCGGTCGGGAAGTCGTTGACGTAGGCGTGGAGATGACCGGAGTCCAGCGCCGCGATCACGGCGTCCTCGTCGACGACGCCGCCGCGCGCGAAGTTGAGCACCACGGCGCCCGCGGGCATCGTGGCGATCCGCGCGGCGCTGACCAGCCCCTTGGTGCCCTCGATGAGCGGCACGTGGAGGGTGATGAAGTCGGACCGGGCGAACAGCTCCTCGACGCTGGT
>Ga0123333_10001714_pt1 | contig 22996 bp, 19 predicted proteins | sample BioC12SIPDNA_3_FD_89957 | JGI IMG/M metagenome (GOLD analysis project Ga0123333, IMG submission 89957) | Anaerobic biogas reactor microbial communites from Washington, USA - Biogas_R2_B C12 SIP DNA | ecosystem: Engineered > Bioreactor > Anaerobic > Unclassified | place: Washington, USA... | reverse complement strand
TGGCGCGTGCCGGGCGCGCTGGTGAGCGGTCGGCAGTCGAAGTGGCGGCGGGGCGTGTCGATCCCCGACCGCCTCGGCTTCCGCGGGATGGACACCAACGCCTCCGCCGCCATGCGGATCGACCTGGCGAAGCAGCACGGCGCCGGCCTCGAACGGGAACTCGAGACCGTGTCGGCGCTCGCCCAGTGTCCCGGGTGCGGCGGCGTCGGCACCTACACCGAGGAACGGGCCCCGCGCCGTCGATCCTCCTCGTAGCGGCGCGCGATTCCTGCCCTGGGCGGCGGGTTCCCCGCGCCACTTCGGGTGGGGGAGGCGCGGGTCGGCATCATGGGTCGGTGTCCTCGGCCCGCCTGGTGCTCGCGTCGGCCTCCCCGGCCCGGCTGACGCTGCTGCGCGCGGCCGGCATCGAGCCCGACGTGGTCGTCAGCGACGTCGACGAGGACGCCCTGACCGCCGAGGTCGGCACCGACGACCCCGACGTGGTCGTCGCCGCCCTCGCCCGCGCCAAGGCCGAGGCGGTGGCCGCCCGCCTGGCGAACCCCGTCGCGGCCCGGGTGGCGAACCCCGTGGCCGCCCGCCCCGCGACCGGACCGGCGTCCGGCGAGTCCGAGCGCGGGGACGGTAGGACGCTCGTGCTCGGGTGCGACTCGCTGTTCACGATCCACGGGCGCACCTGGGGCAAGCCGTCGGGACCGGAGGAGGCGATCGAACGCATCACGAGCATGGGCGGGTCCGAGGGCGTGCTGGCGACCGGCCACCACCTCGTCGACCTCCGCGACGGGAGGGCCGTCGGCGGCGTCGCCCGCACGACGGTGCGCTTCGCCCCGATGACCGGGGCCGAGGTCGCCGCGTACGTCGCCACCGGCGAGCCGCTGCGCGTGGCCGGGAGCTTCACGCTCGACGGACGCTCCGCCCCGTGGGTCGAGGGGGTCGTCGGCGACCACACCAACGTCGTCGGCCTGTCGCTGCCGCTGCTCCGCGACCTCCTCGGCCGCCTCGGCGTGTCGGTCGTCGACCTGTGGGACCGGTCGGAGGTGTCGCCGTGACGTCCGGGCCGCGGTCCGACCCGTCCGACCCCGTCCCGTCCGTCGGCGGCCGCGGGGACGTGGCGTACCGCCGACCGCCCGCGCCGCTGCGGATCGGGCGGCTCGCCGTCGACCTGCCGGTCGTGCTGGCGCCGATGGCGGGCGTGACCAACCGGGCGTTCCGTCGCCTCTGCCGCGGCTACGGCGCCGGCCTCTACGTGAGCGAGATGGTCACCGCCCGGGCCCTCGTCGAGCGCAACGAGCGGACCCTCGAGATGGTGCGCTTCGACCCCGACGAGCGGCCCCGCAGCGTGCAGCTCTACGGCGTCGACCCGGCGGTGATGGCCGAGGCGGTGCGGATCCTCGTCGACGGCTGCGGCGTCGAGCACGTCGACCTCAACGTCGGCTGCCCGGCCCCGAAGGTCACCCGCAAGGGCGGGGGCGCGGCGCTGGCGGTGCGGCGGGTGCTGCTCGGCGACATCGTCGCCGCGTCGGTGCGCGCCGCCGGCGACGTGCCGTTCACCGTCAAGATGCGCACCGGCGTCGACGACCGGCACCCGACCTACCTGGAGGCCGGGCGGGTCGCCGAGGACGCCGGGGCGGCGGCGGTCGCCCTCCACGCCCGCTCGGCCGAGCAGCTCTACTCCGGTGCCGCCGACTGGACGGCCATCGCCCGGCTGAAGGAGGCGGTCCGGACGATCCCGGTGCTCGGCAACGGCGACATCCTCGAGGGGGCCGACGCGGTGCGGATGATCGCCGAGACCGGGTGCGACGGCGTCGTCGTCGGGCGCGGCTGCCTCGGCCGTCCGTGGCTGTTCCGCGACCTGGCCGACGCGCTCTCGGGGCGTCCGGTGGCCGCGCCGCCGCCGCTGGGCGAGGTGGTCGCGGTGCTGCGCCGTCACGCCGACCTGCTGGTCGACACGTTCGGGCCGGCGCGGGGCGTCCTCCACGTGCGCAAGCACGCCGGTTGGTACCTCGCCGGGTATCCGGTCGGCGGAGCGGTCCGCAAGGAGCTCAACGCCGTGTCGTCGCTCGCCGGGCTCGACACCGTGCTCGACCGCCTCGACCCCGGGCTCACGCTCCAGCCGGGGGCCGAACGGGTGGTGCGGGGCCACACCAACGGGCCCCGGCCGGTCGCGGTGCCCGACGGCTGGTACGACCGGATCGACGATCCGACGCCGCCGGGCCGCGACGCCGAGCTCGCCCTGAGCGGCGGCTGATCGCGTCACCGTCCCCGCGCCGCCCCGCGCCGCCCCGTCCCCTCCTCGTAGCGGCGCGCGATTCCCGCCCTGGGTGGCGGGAATCGCGCGCCAGTTCGGGGGAAGGGGGCGGTGAAGGCGGTGGGGGGGACGGGCGGCGGCGAGGGTGAACGGCGGCGAGGGCGAGGGGTGGACGGTGGCGGCCAGGTCCTACGCTGCACCCACGTGACGACGATCCCGCTGGAGTCGATCGGCGAGCTGACCACGGTCGCCAGCCGCGAGGCGGTGGTGCACGCCGGGCTCGCGGTCCGTCGCTACGACGACCTCGCGCCGGGGGAGGCGCACGACGTCGACGGCTTCGCGTTCCGCACCCTGCCCGAGCCCGGTGAGCTGCTGGCGACGCTGGCGACGGTGAACGACGTCCACTTCGGCGAGACCGTGTGCGGCGTCATCGAGGGCAGCGACATCGGACCGCAGCTGTCGTCGGAGCCCGGCGAGGCGCCCTACCCCGAGGTGATGAACACCGCCGCGGTGGCCGAGATCGGCGCCCTCGCCCCCGACGCCGTGCTCGTCAAGGGCGACCTCACCGCCGGCGGCACCGACGAGCAGGTCGACGCCTTCCTCGCCTGCTACTCGCCGCTCGCCGACCGCATGACGTGGGTTCGCGGCAACCACGAGAGCCACCACGGCCAGCAGCGGGGCGCGGTGCCGGTGCAGGTCGTCGACGTCGAGGGCGCACGCGTCGTGCTGCTCGACTCGTCGGTCGACGGCTCCGAGGGCGGACACCTGACCGCCGATCAGATCGAGGAGGTCGACACCCTCGCCGCCGAGGCCGACCGGCCGGTGCTGCTGATGAGCCACCACCACGCGTGGGACCCGGCGTCGGCCGAGCGTCCGGAGCACTACTTCGGCATCGACCCCGACAGCTCCGAGGCGCTGGTCGAGGTGGTGGCCAGGCGCCCGCGCATCGTCGCCCACCTCGCCGGGCACACGCACCGCAACCGGGTGCGGCGGTTCGCGGCGACCGGCGACGTGCCGTGGGTCGAGGTGAGCTGCGTCAAGGACTACCCGGGCGGGTGGGCCGAGTACCGGGTGCACGAGGGCGGGATCCTCCAGGTGTTCCACCGGATCTCGACACCCGAGGCGCTGACGTGGACCGAGCGCACGCGCCACATGTTCGAGGGCCTCTACGCCGAGTACGCGTTCGGCGGGGTCGACGACCGCAACCTCGTGATCCCCGTCCGCCGGTGAGCCCCGCCGCCGGGGGAAGCGCGGGCGAGGGCCGCGCCGCCGACGAGGGCCGTCCCGCCGCCGACGGCCGTTCCGCGGTCGAAGCGTTCACCGACGGACCGCTGACGGGGATGCGGGTCGTCGACTGCTCGACCGTCGTCGCCGGGCCCGGGTGCGCGCGGTACCTCGGCGACTTCGGGGCCGACGTCGTCAAGGTCGAGCGGCCCGACGGCGGCGACACGACCCGGGCGATGGGGTGGCGCGACCCCGCCGACGACGTCACGCTCTGGTGGAAGTACGAGGGGCGCAACAAGCGCAGCGTCGTGCTCGACCTGAAGGACCCCGCCGACCTCGCGGTGATGCGCCGGCTGCTGGCTACGGCCGACGTGCTCGTCGAGAACTTCCGGCCCGGCACGCTCGAACGCCTGGGCCTGGCGCCGGCCGACCTGATCGCCGCCAACCCGCGCCTCGTCGTCACCCGCGTCACCGGGTTCGGCCAGGACGGTCCCTACGCCGGGCGGCCGGGGTTCGCCACCATCGCCGAGGCGATGAGCGGGTTCGCCAACGTCAACGGCGAACCCGACGGCGGACCGCTCCTGCCGCCGATAGCGCTCACCGACGAGATCACCGCCATCGTCGCCGCCTTCGCGACCCTCGCCGCCGCCCGGACCGGCATCGGCCAGATCGTCGACGTGAACCTGTACGAGTCGCTGCTCCAGATGATGGGCCCGCTCCCCGGAGCCAAGGCGCTGCTCGACTACGACCAGCCCCGGCTCGGCTCGGGCATCCCGTACTCCGTGCCCCGGGGGACGTTCCGCGCCCGCGACGGCCGCTGGGTTGCCATCAGCACGTCGGCCGAGTCGGTGGCCCAGCGGGTGATGGCGCTGATCGGCCTCGGCGGTGATGCGCGCGTCGCCGACTTCGCCTCCCGGGTCGAGCACCGCGACCTGGTCGACGGCACCCTCGCCGCCTGGGTCTCCGAGCGCGACGCCGACGAGGTGCTGGCCGCGTTCGAGGACGCCCACGCGGCGGCCGCGCCGGTCCACACGATGGGCGACATCCTCGCCGACCCCCACCTCGCCGCCCGGGGCGCGCTCCCGGTGGTCGACGGCGTACCGATGCAGGGCCTGGTCGCCCGCCTCTCGGAGACGCCCGGCCGGATCCGGTGGGCCGGTCGACCCCTGGGCGCCGACTCCGACGCGGTCCGCGCCGAACTCGACGACGGCGACCCCCGCTAGGCCAGTCGCCGGCAGGGCCGGTTCGTGCCCGGCCCCAACCGGTCCTCGTTCACCCTCGGCGGCTCACTCGTCGGGGAGGGCGGCGACCTCGATGCGGTCCTGGTGCCAGTCGCGTGCCGAGCGGAGGGCGGCGTGGGCGGCGTCGCGGAGGTGCTCGGCGTCGAAGGCGTGGGCCGGGTAACAGGCGACCCCCGCACGGAGGGCGACGCCGTCGGCGACGGTGGCGAGCCGGCGCCGGACCCGCTCGACGGTCCAGACCGCGCCGTTCTCGGGGGTGTCCTCCAGGATCAGGGCGAGGAGACCGTCGTCGAGGCGACAGGCGATGTCGGAGTCGCGGAGCGTCTCGAGCAGGCAGTCGGCGACCGGGCGACCGACGGCGGACGAGGGGTGGTCCGAGTCGAGACCCCGCACCGGTTCGAGGAGCGCCAGGGCGAGCGGGCGCAGGCCGCGGCGCGCCGCCGAGACCCGCTTCTCGAGCGTGACCGCGAAGAAGGACGCGGTGAACAGGCCCGTGTCGGGATCGGTGACGGCGGGCTCCGGAGCGTCGGGGCCGACCGCGACGGCGGTCTCGGCGGCCATCGTCCGGGCGGTGCGCGCCATGATCGCCTCGGCCTCGAAGCGGGCGGCGCGGGCGGCCATCACGTCGCTCTCGGCCCGGGCCGCCTCGGCGGCGATCGAGGCCGCCTCGGCCGACTGCCGGCTCGACGCCAGCCCGTCCGCGAGCCCGAGGGTGAACAGCCCCGACACGAGGGCGCAGCCTCCCGCCCCCGCGGCCAGCCAGACCTGCTCGGTGGCGATGGCGAGGATCGCCAGCACCAGGCCGAGGCAGCCGGTGATCATGCCGGGGGCGGCGCGATGGTTCACGCCAGGAAGATCGGCGGCCGCGCCCGCTTCTGAAGGTGTGCCACTCCCCGCACCGTCCCCCTCACCCACCGTGGTCGTCCCTGCCCAACCCATCCCAAATTTCAACCCTGGTCCACCGTATGGGTGGACCAGGGTTGAAATTTCGAGGGTTGGGGGGTCAGTCGGGGACGGCGGCGACGACGACCTCGCCGTCGGGGGCCTCGGCCAGCGCGGCCCGGGCGACCTCGGTCAGCTCGTCGGCGGAGATGGCGTGGGCGGGGTAGCAGGCGATACCGGCCCGGAAGCGGGCGTCGGGGGCATCCTCCTGGACGCGGCGGCGCATCCGGTCGACGACGACGGCGCAGCCCTCGCTCGGCGTGAACTCCAGCACCAGGGCGATCGTGCCGTCGTCGAGCCGGGCGGCGACGTCGGAGTCGCGGATGGCCCGCGTGACCAGCCCGGCCACGGCGCTCGGGGTCACGTCGCCGTCGATGGTGATGAGGATCAGGCCGAGCTGGCGCAGCGTGCGCCGCGCCGTCGCCACCCTCGACGGGAGCAGCGCGGTGAGCATGGCCTCGCTGAACAGGCCGGACTCCTGGTCGGTGACGGGTTGGTCGGACATCGTGCTCCTGGGGACCGGGGCGGTCGGCGGTGGGCCCACAGGGGGATGATGCCACCCCGGAGGGTGGCCGGGGCGTTGCCTCGCGCGGTTCGCCGGAGTTCGCCGCGCGGGTGGCCGGGACGGTGGCCGGGACGCGGCCTCCCACGGTCCGGCGGGTACGGCTCCCGCGGCTCGGTCGCCGGCCTCGGGTGCGGGGCGTGGGGCCGACCCGGAGCGCGGAGGGGACCGGGGTGGTAGACGGGGGGCCACCGCTCGTCCCCGGGAGGGTCCGTGCAGCGTCTGACCGGCCTCGACGCCTCGTTCCTCTACCTCGAGACGCCGTCGTCCCACATGCACGTGGCCAGCGTCATGGTGCTCGACCCGTCGACCGCCGACGGCGGGGTCACGCTCGAGCGGGTCAAGGAGGTGTACGGCTCGCGGCTCCACCTGGCCCCGCCGTTCCGCCGCCGGTTGGCCGAGGTCCCCTTCGGGCTGCACCACCCGCTGTGGATCGAGGACCCCGACTTCGACATCGACCGCCACGTCCGGTCGATCGCGGTGCCGGCCCCGGGCGACGGTCGGGCGCTCTCGACCCTCGTCGGCCACCTGTCGTCGATCCCGCTCGACCGGCGGCGGCCGCTCTGGGAGGTGTGGGTGATCGAGGGCCTGGCCGACGGCAAGGTCGCCGTGCTGTCGAAGGTCCACCACGCCGCGATCGACGGGGCGTCGGGCAACGAGCTCACCGTCGCCCTGCTCGACCTGTCGCCGGAGATCGCGGTGCACGAGCCCACCGAGGAGTGGCACCCGGACCGCAAGCCGACCGAGGTCGAGATGCTGGGCTACGCGTCGTCGTCGCTCGCCCGTCAGCCGCTGCGGGTGGCCCGGGCGCTGGCCCGCTCGGCCGGGGCGGCGGTCGCGATCCGGCGCCACAACCGCGAGGAGCCGGGCCTCGACCCGCCGCCGTCGCCGTTCTCGGCGCCGCGGACGTCGTTCAACACGGCGATCACGCCTCAGCGCGACTTCGCCTTCACCAGCCTGTCGCTCCCGAAGGTCAAGGCGGTGAAGAACGAGCTCGGGGTGACCGTGAACGACATGGTCCTCGCCCTGTGCGCCGGGGCGCTGCGCCGCTACCTCGACGGTCGCGACGAGCGCCCCGACGGACCGCTCGTCGCGATGGTGCCGGTGTCGGTGCGGGCGGAGGACGAGCGCGACGCCCTCGGGAACCGGGTCAGCTCGATGCTGGCGACGCTTGCCACCGACGTCGACGACCCGCTGGAGCGGGTGCGGGCGATCCACGACGGCATGGCCGAGGTCAAGGTCCAGCTCAAGGCGATCGGCGCCGACACGCTGGGCGACTGGGCCGAGTTCGCCGCCCCGGCGCTGGCGGGCCGGGCCGCCCGCCTCTACTCGCGCACCCGCATGGCCGACCGGCACCGCCCGCTGTTCAACGTCACCATCTCGAACGTCCCGGGCCCGTCGTTCCCGCTGTACTCGATCGGCGCGCGGCTCGACGCGATCTACCCGGTCGGCCCGATCTACGACGGCGGCGGTCTGAACATGACCGTCATGAGCTACCTCGACAACCTCGACTTCGGGCTGCTGGCCTGCCCCGACGTGCTCCCGGAGGTGTGGGGGCTCGCCGACGGGCTCGGCGAGGCCCTCGACGAGCTGGTCGCGGCGGCGGGCGTCAAGCCGGCGGCGGTGCGGAAGCTGTCGCGCGTCTGACGCTCTGACCAGGGCGGACGCGGTCGGGGCGGGCCGACCGGGGTGCCGCCGACCCGTTTGCGTACCGAACGCTCATGCGGGCTCCGACCACCGTGCGTATGTTCCTCCCGCCGGTGCACCACCGGCTGCGGTCGGGCCCGGCCCCTCGTGCGGGAGGGGCCGGGCGGCCGCCCCGGACGCACGGGCGGCGACCCCGCGCCGGCGCGGCCGGCGTCAGGCCGGGGGTAGGCGGGCCGGGGGCTGGTCGGGTGGCCCCGCGAACGTCGGCATCGGCGGTCGGGCGACCGCGTCGGCGAGGGCCTCCAGGTAGTCCGCGCGGGGCACGTCGACCGCGCCCAGGGAGCGCAGGTGGTCGGTCGTCCACTGGACGTCGAGCAGCACCGCACCGTCGGCGCGCAGCCGCTCGACGAGGCCGACGAGGGCCACCTTCGAGCCGTCGCGGTGCCGGTGGAACATCGACTCGCCCGCGAACAGGCCGCCGATCGCCACCCCGTACAGCCCGCCCGCCAGCTCGCCGCTCTCGGTCCACGCCTCGACGCTGTGGCACCAGCCCAGCTCGTGGAGGCGGCCGTAGGCGGCCCGGATGCGCCGGTTGATCCAGCCCCCGGGGCGGCGCGGGTCGGCGCACCCGGCGAGCACGGTCGCGAAGGCGGCGTCGACGGTCACGACGTGGCGGCGCACGCTCCTCGCCAGCGACCGGCTCACCTTCAGCCCGTCGAGGGGGATCACGCCGCGGGGGTCGGGGGACCACCAGGCGAAGTTGCGGCCCCGCCCGAGCGGCATCGGGAACAGCCCGGCCCGGTAGGCGGCGAGCAGCGTGCTCGGCTCGAAGTCGCCGCCGTAGGCGATCGGTCCGTCGGCGGGGCCGTCGAGGGGGGAGGGCATCGTCCAGCGGGACGGCCCGGGGTCGACCGGCACGGCTACGGCGGATCGATGCCCAGCGTGTGGGCGACCTGGAGGCCGAAGCGTCGGGTCGTGCGCTGGTTGAGCGTCCCGCCGACGACCGCCCCGGCCATCAGGGGGATGAAGCTGGTCATGTTGCGTCCCGCCCGGCGGAGGATGCGCCGTTGGATCTGGTTGATGAGCTGGTCACGAGCCGACCGGCCCAGCAGCTCCGACGCGGTGCCGACCGCGGTGGGTCCGTGTCCCGGCCGGAGCAGGAGGGCCAGCTCGGCGGCGTCGAGGCCGCGGGTCTCCGACCACGCCCGGGCGATCATCGGGCCGTTGCGCCGCAGGTCGCGCGCCACGGCGTAGCCGGCGGCCTCGTGCAGTTCGGCGGCCAGCTTCATCTCGATGGCGACGACCACCAGCGTCTCGGCGGCCAGCTCGATCGGCATCGCGGCCCACGTGGCGGGGGTCGTCTGGGACACGGCGGCGAGACCGCCGGTGGTGGCGCCGACGGCCGCGCTGGTGAGGCTGGCGTTGCGGATCAGCGGCCTCGACAGCAGGGCGCCGGCCTTGCCGTCGTGGTGGGTGCGCAGGGTGTCGAGGTCGCGGACCGGCAGGTGGCCGGCGGTCTCGAGCGTGACCCCCGCCAGCCAGCGGCCGGAGCCGACCGCCCGGGTGCCGGCGGCCGACGCGGACCGACGGGCCGCGGCGAGGATCTCCCTCAGGTCGTGGCGGTCGAGGCGGTGCGGGGTGCCGTCGGGTGACGGGGCCCCGCCGATCGCCTCGCCGACCGAGCGCGCCAGTTCGACGTCGGCCGGGTCGTTCGGCATCGGGAGCCCGTCGGACACGGGAGCATCATGCCGCCGTCGGGCCCCGACCGGTCACGCGGGGTTCGCTCCCACCGGAACATCCGTTCCGGTTCCGGGGCGCGGGCGGGACTACTTGCGGGAGTAGTCGTAGAAGCCGAGGCCGGACTTCCGGCCCAGGTGGCCGGCGGCGACCATGCGGCGCAGCGCGGGGGCGGCGGCGTAGTTCGGGTCGGCGAACTCGGCGTAGAGGGCGTCGAGGATGGCGACCGACGTGTCGAGGCCGACGAGGTCGAGCAGCGCCAGCGGACCCATCGGGAAGTTGCAGCCGCCCTTCATCGCGGCGTCGATGTCATCGCGGTTGGCGGTGCCGTTCTCGAGCATCTTCACCGCGTTGTTCAGGTACGGGAAGAGCAGGGCGTTGACGATGAAGCCGGCCCGGTCCTTGACCTGCACCGGCTCCTTGCCGCACGCGGTGGCGAAGGCGGTGACGGCCTCGACGGTGTCCTCCGACGCGGTGAGCGGGGCGACGATCTCGACCAGGCTCATCATCGGGGCCGGGTTGAAGAAGTGGACGCCGACGACCCGGTCCGGGCGCCCGGTGGCGACCGCCATCTCGACGACCGGGAGGGTCGAGGTGTTGGTGGCGAGGATGGCGCCGGCCTTGACGACGCCGTCGAGCTCGGCGAAGAGGCCCTTCTTGACGTCGAGGTCCTCGACGACCGACTCGATCACGAGGTCGCAGTCGGCCAGGTCGCCGATGTGGTCCGTGGCCCGGACCCGGGCGAGGGTCGCGTCGCGGTCCTCCTCGGACAGGCGGCCTTTCTCGACCTGCTTGGCGAGGCTCTTCTCGAGCCCGGCCACCATGGCGTCGGCGGTCGCCTGCTTGCGTGAGCGCAGGACCACCTCGTGGCCGGACTTGGCCGCCACCTCGGCGATGCCCGAGCCCATGATCCCCGAGCCGACGATTCCAACCTTGCTGATGGTCATGGCGCCGCAGGTTACGGGGCGTCAGTCGCCGCCCCCAAAGGCGTCGGCGGCCGGGGCGGGCGCGGGGGCGGTCGCCCGGGCGGTGACGACGAGGCGGGCGGCGACGACGACGAGCAGCGCGGCGAACAGCCCCGCCGACAGCCGGGGGTCGAGCGTGAGCGACAACCGCGACGCCAGGAAGGCCGACACGATGCCCGCGGTGCCGACGACGACCCCCGCCCGCACCTCGGTTAGACCCGACGCCCGGTTCCGCAGGGTGCCGACGACGGCGGTCGGCACGATCACCAGCAGGGAGGTGCCCTTGGCCAGCGCGAGCGGGAGGCCGAAGAGGAGGGTCAGCACCGGCACGATGACGATGCCGCCGCCCACGCCGAGCAACCCGGCGAGGACTCCCGACGTCAGCCCGAGCAGCACCAGGCCGACGGCCATCGCGATCGTCAGGCCGCCCCGGCCGTCGCCGTCGACCCCGTCGCCCTCGGCGACGAGCCGCACGGCGGTCAGCACCATCAGCACCGCGAACCCGTACTGGAGGGCCCGCCCGTCGACCGACGCGAGCCAACGGGTGCCGACGACCGCCCCGGCGAGCGCGCCCACGGTGATCAGCAGGGCGGCGGTCGGGTCGACCTCGCCGGCGGTCGCGTAGCCGACGGCCCCGGCGATCGAGATCGGGACGATCGCGGTGAGCGACGTGCCGGTCGCCAGCTTGTGGGGGAACCCGGCGAGCAGGCCGAGGGCGGGGACGATCACGACGCCGCCACCGACGCCGAACAGCCCCGACGCGAACCCGGCGAGCAGGCCCGCCGCCGCGATGCGTCCCCACCGGGGCGCCGGGGACGCGCTGGCGGCGGCGTCGGCGGGGGCGGTCACCCCGCCACGTTCGCAGGCGGTGGCCCACGCGGGCGAAGATCCGCCCGGCACGGTGCCGGTCGCGTCCCCGTCGGACCGCGCGACCGGCGTGCCCGTCGACCCGGCGTGGGCTGGGTCCCCGCCGGGCTCCAGCGGCTGTGTACCGTCGGCTCATGTCCGGACCCCTCGCCCTCGTCGGCGGCGCCGCCTTCGAATCCGACACGCCGGTCGATGCCGAGCTGGTCGCCGGCTCCGGGGCCGACGAGGTGCTGGTGCTGCCGACCGGTGCCGCCTACGAGCACCCGGGCCGGGTCGTCGACGCCGCGGTGGCACGGTTCGAGGCGCTCGGCGTGCGGGCGCGGGGCGTCGACGTGCTCCGCCGCCCCGACGCGCTCGACGAGTCCACCGCGGCCGACGTCCGCGCCGCCCGGTTCGTGTACCTCGCCGGGGCGTCGCCGATGCACCTGCGCTCGGTGCTGAAGGAGACGCCGGTGTGGGACGCGGTGCTCGCCGCCTGGGACGACGGGGCGGTGCTCGCCGGCACCGATGCGGGGGCGATGGTGCTCTGCGACCCGATGGTCGACCCGCGCGGAGGGGCGCTCACGGTCGGGCTCGGGCCGCTGGTCGACCTCACCGTGATCACCGGCTTCGACTCGTGGTCGCCTGACGCGGTGCAGCGCACGCGGGCGCTGTCGGCGCCCGGCCACGTCCTCGTCGGTGTGGCGTCCGGGTCGGCGCTCGTCCGCGATCCCGACGGTACGTGGCGCGGCGTGGGCGCAGTGGTGCCCGAGGTCTTCGTGGGCGGTGAGGCCGCCTCGCTCGGCGACCTCCCCGCCGCCCCGTTCGCGACCTGACGCTGGGAGCGGCGCCGGTCAGGCGGTCGGGGTGCGGATGGTCACCGTCTCGATGAGCACGTCGCGGGTCGGCGTGCCGTCGTCGCTGCCGGCGGTGACGATCTGGTCGACCACGTCCATCCCGCTGGTGACGGTGCCGAACCGGGGGTACTCGTTGGTGAGCTGCTCGCCCCCGTTCTCGACGACGACGAAGAACTGGCTGCCGGAGACCTCGTCGGCTCGGGCCATCGCCACGTCACCCGCCTGGTAGCCGTCGGTCGGCTTCTCGATGTCGGGGAGCGAGTAGCCGGGGCCGCCGCGGCCCTCGTCCGGGACGCCGCTCGATCCGCCCTGCACGACGAAGCCGGGGATGAGCCGGTGGAACCGGGTGCCGTCGAAGTAGCGGTACCGGGCGAGCGACGCGAAGTTGTTGGCCATCGTCGGCGCCGCGGTGGTGTCGAGCGCGATGACGAACGTGCCCTCGGTGGTGACGACCTCGGCCTCGAGGGGCTCGCCCTCGGTGATGCACATGACGATCGGGGCGTCGAACGCGGTGACCCGCTCCTGGGTGCCGTCGGTGGCGGGGCAGGGCGTGGTCGCCTCGGTGACGGTGGTGGTGGTCTCCTCGTCGATGGACTCGTCGAAGGGGACGGTCGTCGAGTCCTCGGTGGCCACGTCCTCCCCGCCGTCGTCGCGTCCGCCCCACCAGACGGCGACGCCGACGAGCAGGGCGACGACCGCGGCGGCCAGGACGAGCTGGAGGGTGCGGCGTCGTCGGCGCGCCTGCTGCTCCGCGGCGCGGGCCGCCTCGATGCGGCTGCGGTGGCCTTCCTTGTGTCGCTGGCGCTTCTCGGCTGAGGTCACGGCGGGCGACGGTACTCGGGGGCACCGAACCGGCGCGGTCGCCGTCGCCGACCGCATGGCGACACGTTGCGTCTCGGCGGGTGCACGGTCCGTCATTTCCGGCGGGCCACCGGACACAATGGCAGGATGGACCACGACGAGAGCCGCCATGGCGCGGCCCGCGGGACGGTGTCGGTGCTCGACGAACCAGGCGGATCCGAAGCGGCGGTCTCCGACGAGGAAGCCTTCGCGCTCCGGGTCGGGCAGCGGCTGCGGGCCATCCGCCAGGCCCAGGCGCTCTCGCTGTCCGACGTCGAGGAGCGGTCCGGGGGGAAGTGGAGCGCCTCGGCCATCGGCGCCTACGAGCGGGGTTTCCGCAACCTCAGCCTCCCGCGCCTGAAGGCGCTGGCCGACTTCTACCGGGTGCCGGTCAGCGTGCTGCTCGGCGAGACCGGGCCCGGCACCACCCATCACGATCGGCGCAAGTTGGTCCTCGACCTCGAGGCCCTGCGCGCCGTCGACCCGGCCGAGCCGGTCCAACGGTTCGTCCAGTCGATCATCGAGGCCCGCGGCGATTTCAACGGCAAGGTCCTGTCGCTGCGCAACGACGACCTCAAGGCTCTGTGCGTCCTGTGCGGTGGTGACATCCCGACCGGTGTGGCTCAGCTCCGCGCATGGGGCGTGCTCGTCGACGGCCCCGCGGTCGCCGACCCCCCGCCGGACTTCGAGGCCCGTCCTCGGGGTCGACCCGACGACTTGGGATGACGGACGACGCGTCTCGGAGCGGCGGCACTCGCCGCCTGGACGTGAGGCCGACCGCAGATGAAGTGAACTGCGGGGGGACGAAGTGAAGCGTCGACGCTGGTTGGTGGGGCTGGCAGTCATCGTGGCTACGGCGCTGGCGTTACGCCTCCGCATGCCCGGCCTGACGATCAAGACGACCGACGAGTGGTTGTGGGTGCCGCGATCTCGTGCGTTCGGCGAAGCGTGGCAATCAGGAGACTTCGCCCGGATGGTGGTCTCTCCGGACAGGGCGGGCACCCGACCCGGTGTGACCACGATGTGGACCGGCTTCCTGGGTATCGAGCTCGCAGAGCGGGACCTGCCGGGCTGGTCGAGCGACGCCCTCCGAAACGGTCATCGGCTCATGGCCATCTGGTGCTCCGTGTTGATCGTCCCGTTCGTCGCGGCGGCACGACGGATCGTCGGTCGGCGCGGGTCGCTCGTGGCCGGTGGGATCCTGGCGGTAGAGCCCTTGCTCGTCGGGCATTCCGCGCTTCTGCACACCGATGCCCTACTCACGATGACCGTGGGGGTGGCCATCGTCGGTCTGATGGCCGCGGCCGAGGAACGTCGGCTGGCTCTGCGGCAGGATCGAAGATGGCGACGCCGGTGGGTTCTCAGCGTGACCATGGCCGGCGCGGCGGCCGGTCTGGCCGTTCTCACCAAGATCAGCGCGCTGCTCCCGTTGGGCTTGGCGACGCTCATGGTGTTGGCCGTGCACGGTTTCTGGGTTTGGCGGTCGGCTCCCGTGGCGAGGTACGTCGTGCGCGAGTTGGCTGTACTCGCCCTGCCCTTCGCAGCGGTGGCAGCGATCGTCGTCGTGGTGGTGTGGCCGGCCATGTGGGTCGCTCCCCTCAACAGCATCGAGACGAGCCTCGACTCGCTGCGCCTTGCGGGGAGGGCGAGCCCGCGCTTCTTCCTCGGTGAGGTCGTCGTGGGGAGCGACTGGCGGTACTACCCGGTGGAGGCGGTGTTCCGGGCGTCGGCGTGGTTGCTGGTCGGTGGCCTGGCCATGGTCGCGTGGAAGGTCCGAGCCCGGATGGTCGGTGCGCCACGAGTGCTCGCCCGTCGTCACGCGGTCGTGCTCACGGTCACCGGGCTGGTGTTCGTCGTGGCCCTCAGCGTGAGCTCGAAGCAGTACGCGCGGTACCTGCTGCCGCTGCTGCCGCTGGTCGCGGTGGCGATGGCGGCCGTGGTCGATCGTTGGGCTCGGAGCCTCACACGAAGGCTGGTCTCCCGGGGGGTGCGGTGGGGTGGCCTGGTGGCACCCGTGTCCCTCTGGCTCGCCTTCGCACTCACGGCGGCGTGGACGGCTTCGCTCGCGCCGTACCAGATCTCTCATGTCAATCCGCTCGTCGGGGGGCAGAGGACCGCCGAGCGAACCATCCCGCTCGGGTGGGGTGAGGGGTTCGAGGTGATGACGGCCGCGTACCGGCTCGAGGGCGGCGAGACCTGCCAGACGTGGACATCCTGGCGGGCTTGGATCCTGTTCCAACTGTGTCGAGACGGACGACGGGACGCCGGGTTCGTCGACGGCGACCAGGCGCCGCCCCGGTTCGTGTTGCGTTACGTGTACGAGCGCCAACTGGGCGAGGAACCACCCGGGCTCCAGGCGTACCTCGACGAGCACGGCACGCTCGTCGACTCGGTCACGATCGACGGCGTCCGTTACGCCGAGCTGTGGGAGATCGACGGCGCGTCCTGATCCTCGGGGGTTCAGGCGGCGGAACGCCCGAAGCGGGTTCTCGACCCTGGTTCGAGGGCGGGAAACCGTCCGCGCCGCGTTAGGTTCCCCGGCCGTGGCGATCGTGGTCCAGAAGTTCGGAGGCACGTCGGTCGCCGACCCCGAGCGCATGCGCGAGGTCGCCGACCACGTCGCCCGCACGCGCCGTCGCGGCGACGACGTGGTGCTCGTCGTGTCCGCCATGGGCAAGGAGACCGACGACCTGCTCCACCTCGCCAGCCAGGTCTCCGGCACCCCCGCCGGTCGCGAGATGGACATGCTGATCACCGCCGGCGAGCGCAAGGCCACCGCCCTGGTGAGCATGGCGTTGCACGGGGTGGGCGTCCCGGCCGATTCGTTCACCGGGAGCCAGGCCGGCTTCCTCACCGACACCAACCACACGAACGCCAAGATCCTCGAGGTGCGGCCCGACCGCATCCGCGAGGCGGTCGACCAGGGACGGGTGCCGGTGGTGGGCGGGTCGCAGGGCGTGTCGACCGAGCGCAACGTGACGTTCTTCGGGCGGGGCGGCTCCGACACGACCGCGGTCGCCCTGGCCCACGCCCTCGGCGGGGTGTGCGAGCTCTACACCGACGTGTCGGGCATCTTCACCACCGACCCCCGGGTCGTCCCCGAGGCCCGCCGCCTGGCGCGGGTGAGCTTCGACGAGATGCTCGAGATGTGCGCCTGCGGGTGCCCGAAGCCCGCGATGCGAGCCGTCGAGTACGCCCGGACCCACCGGGTGCCGGTGCACGTGCGGTCGTCGTTCACCTGGGAACCCGGAACCTGGATCGTCGAGGAGGACAGCGTGATGGAGCAGGCGATGGTGTCGGGCGTCGTACCCGACGCCAGTGAGGCGAAGATCACCCTGACGGGAGTGCCCGACCAGCCCGGCATCGCCGGCCGCCTGTTCCGTGGCCTCGCCGAGCGCGACGTCAACGTCGACATGATCGTGCAGAACGTGTCCGAGCACGGCCGCACCGACATCTCCTTCACGTTGCCCCGTGCCGACGTCGAGGCCGGGCGGGAGGTCAGCGAGGCCCTGGCCACCGAGATCGGCTGCGAGGCGGTCGTCCCCGACGACGGGATCGGTCGGGTCAGCCTCGTCGGGGCGGGCATGAAGTCCCACCCGGGCGTGGCGGCCACCGTGTTCGAGACCCTCGCCGCCAACGGCATCAACATCGAGATGATCTCGACCTCCGCCATCCGCATCTCGTGCATCGTGCGCGAGGCCGAGCTCGATCGGGCGGTGGCGGTGCTGCACGAGGCGTTCCACCTCGACGAGCCGGTCGGACGCGACGGGGCCCCCTGACCGATCCGCCGCCGACACCGCCGACACCGCCGACACCGGCGACGACGGCCAGGGGCCTGACGGGGCCCGACGGCGGACGACTCGCCGGCCACCCGGAATCCGAATCGGGAGCGGCGGGCGGCGCCGGTAGCCTCGGGCCCCATGAGGATCGGGATCGTCGGAGCCACCGGCCAGGTCGGTGGCGTCATGCGCAGGGTGCTCGAGCAGCGGAACTTCCCGGCCGACGAGGTGAGGTTCCTGGCGTCGTCCCGCTCGGCGGGCACGCTGCTGCCGTGGGACGGCGGGGAGGTCGTGGTCGAGGACGTCGCCACCGCGGACCTGTCCGACCTCGACATCGTGCTGATGTCGGCGGGCGCGTCGGCGTCGCGGGCCACCGCCGAGCGCATCGCCGACTCCGGGCCGGTCGTGATCGACAACTCCTCGGCGTGGCGGATGCACCCCGACGTTCCGCTCGTGGTCTCCGAGGTCAACCCCGAGGCGATCGCCGACCGCCCCAAGGGCATCATCGCCAACCCCAACTGCACGACGATGGCGTTCATGCCGGTGATGGCGCCGCTGCACCGGGCGGCGGGGCTCGAGGCCATGGTCGTGTCGACCTACCAGTCCGTCTCGGGCGGGGGTCTCGCCGGGGTCGAGGAGCTGGCCGACCAGGTGGCCGCCGCCGGCGACAAGGCCGCCGAGCTCGCCCACGATGGCGCGGCGGTCGACTTCCCGCCCCCCTCGAAGTTCCCGGCGCCGATCGCCTTCAACGTCGTGCCGCTCGCCGGCTCGATCGTCGACGACGGCCGGGACGAGACCGACGAGGAGCAGAAGCTCCGCAACGAGAGCCGCAAGATCCTCGGCCTGCCTGACCTGCCGGTTTCGGGGCTGTGCGTCCGGGTGCCGGTGTTCACCGGCCACTCGTTGGCGATCAACGCCCGCTTCTCACGGGCGCTCGCCCCCGAGGAGGCGGCGGAGCTGCTGGCCGCCGCGCCGGGCGTCGCCCTCGCCGACCTGCCGACGCCGCTGCTCGCCGCGGGTGCCGACCCGAGCTACGTCGGTCGACTCCGGGTCGACGAGACCGTGCCCGACGGCCGGGGCCTCGCCCTGTTCGTGTCGAACGACAACCTGCGCAAGGGTGCCGCGCTCAACGCCGTGCAGATCGCCGAGCTGGTCGCCGCCGAACGCTGAACGCAGGGATCCCGAGCGGCGCGGCCGAGCCGCGGTGCGGGAACGGGAGGCGCCTCAGCCCGGCCGCTGCCACACCGTGACGACGAACGTCTGGTCGCGGTGCTCGGCGTCGGGAGCGAAGCCCATCTCGGTCAGGGAGGTCTCCAGTTCGCGGACGCGGCCCTCGCCGAGTCCGACCCAACCGTTGACGATGACGATCCGGTCGGCGGCCGCGACCTGCGGCCCGAGGGTCTCGGTGCGTCCGTCCCACTCGCGGGTCGAGAACGTGCCGGGCCGCGTGAAGGTCGGCACGAACCCCTGCAGCGTCGTGGGATCGGATCGGATCCCCGCGTCCGCCGACGGTTCCGCGGCATAGCTCCAGGTCGCGTTGGGGAGCACGACGAGCACGTCGCCCTCGCGGAGGTGGCGTTCCGTGAACTCCGCCGCGGTTCGTGCACCCATGTCGTAGGACTGCGGAACGGTCACGTTCGACGCCGTGACGGCGAGGGTGGCGACGAGGCCGATCGCGGCCGCCACCCGGTTCCAGGGCCGGCCCCACCGTGAGTCGACCGAGCGGATGACCATGTCGGCGCCGAGTGCCACTCCCCCCACCAGGGCGGGGAGCAGCCAGAGCATCGCCCGCCCCGCCGGGAACAGGGGGTTGCTCGGAGCCGGCCCGAAGGGGATCTGGCGCGCCAGCGCCCCCACGAACGCGACGGCGAGCTGCACGATGAGGAGCCGGGCGGCGATCGCCCGTCGTCGGTCGCCTCGCCATGCCGTCCAGGCGAGCCCCACCAGGGCCACGACGACCAGGGCCAGGGCCGGGATGGAGTCGACGGTGAGGACCGTCTGTCCGAACCGGCGGAGGTGCGTGATCACCTGCCGGGGGAACGTCAGCGGCTCGTCGAACTCGAAGTAGCCGCCGTAGCGGCCCCAGTCCTCGGCGACCGTCGCGGAGTCGTAGCGCCGGGACAGCAGGAGGAGCTGGGCGAGCTGGATCGGGCCCTGCACCGCCAGCGCCGCGAGGCGCCGCGTCCGGTCGCCCCGCGGATGGGCCGCCGCCACCAGGGTGGCGGTGCCGGCGATCACCGTGGCGAACGCGCTGTAGGTGCCCACCGCGAGCGCCGCGGCCGTCCAGACGGCCGCGGTCCGCCACCGCCAGCGGCGGCCCGCGACGATCGGCGTGGCGACCATGGCGACCAGGCCGATCAGCGTCTCGCCCGTGTACGGCTTGACCCGGGCCGAGTACACGGCGTGGATGTGGGCCACGACGAGCAGGGCGGCGGCGCTCAGGGCGGCGGCCCGGTGGACGCGCAGGCGCGTGAGGGCCAGGTAGGCCACCGGAGCGGCGAGCACGCCGGCGACCAGCGCGGGGACGACGAAGGCGACCGAGGCGTCCCAGACCAGGCGCGACCACGTCATGAGCAGCAGCGAGAAGCCCGGGTGGTTCGTCGAGATGGTCAGGATGTCGTCGAAGCCGGCGTGGCCCGCGCCGGCCGCCACCCACGCGTCGTCGTAGATCAAGCCGTTGGTGGGCAGGTCACGCCGTACGAGGGCGGCCAGGACGCCCAGGCCCACCGCCACCGCGACGTCGCCGACCACCAGCCCGCGCGCTCCCCGTCGCAGGGTCGTCACGACCCCGCTCGGTGCCTCGCGAGCCGCCCCTCGGTCCATCGGGGCGGCACTGTACGGCACGGTCGGCGGCGGGCCGGAGGGGGCCCCGTCGATGCCTCGTTCCGGCGGCGGCGCCGGCCACCGGGCGCGGCGTCGGTTGACCTATGTCACACTCGGGCCCGCCGGCTCGGACACGAAGGGAAGAGGCGACCGATGCTCCACCACGATCCGAAGGTGCCCGAAGGTCGTCGGGGGGGAGGCGAGCGGCCGCCACGCCGTGGGCGCCGACACCGCGCGACCGCGGGCGTGGCGCTCGCCCTCGTCGTCGGGCTGCTCGGAGCGCCGGTCGGTCCGGTCGCGGCCGCGCCCACCGACCATCCGTCGGAGCACTCGATGGACCCGATCGATCCGACCTATCCCTTCGTGTGCACGACCGCGCGCGAGGGCCTCGGTCAGCCCAAGATCGACAACCAGGACGGCCAGGGCATCCCCGTCGCCGAGGAGGACGAGAACGGCGACTACCCGAGCGACGGCCGCGGCTACCCGACCGACGAGGCGACGATCATCGGCTGGAGCAAGGACTGCGAGATCGACCCGGTCGTCGAGTACCGCTACCGCACCACCGGCGGGCAGTACCGGCCGCTCGCCGACCCGGCCGACCTCCCCGACGACATCGCCACCACGACCACGAGCGAGGGCGACACCGTCCCCTACGTGATCCGGTGGGAGCGGGGCACGATCAACCGCTTCATCTACTCGATCGCCATGCTGGCCCCGACCACCGAGACCGACCCGTGGTCGCCGGACGACTCGCTCTGGAACGGGCGGGCGCTGTTCAGCTTCAGCGGCGGCGTGGCCATCGGTCGCTACCAGGGCCGCCTGTCGGTCGACGCGAGCATGTACGACGCCGCCCTGTCGCAGGGGTACGCCGTGCTGGCCTCGACCGGCACCCGGACGAGTACCCACTACAACCTGACCGTCGGCGGCCAGACGGCGGTGATGGTGAAGGAGCACTTCGTCGACCGCCACGGCGATCCGACCTACACGGTCGCGGTCGGCGGGTCGGGCGGTGGCATCCAGCAGTACGTGTACGCCCAGAACCACCCGGGCCTGCTCGACGGCGGGGTGCCGCAGTACTCGTACTCCGACATGATCACCCAGGCGATCCACATCGGTGACTGCGAGCTGATCGAGCACTGGTTCGAGATGACCTCCGCCAACCGCGACCGGTGGACCGACGTCGAGGAGCGCGAGCTGATCCACGGGCTCAACTCCGAGCGCACGCCGCGCAACCTGAGCAGCGGCGACATCAGCCAGTGGAACCAGATCTACGGCCTCCTCTACCCCCTGATCGGGGCGACCCCGCCGCGGACCGAGCCGGGCGCGCCGACGCCCGGCATCACCGAGTGCCGCAGCGGCTGGTACGGGCTGACGCCGCTCGTGCTCAACCCGACCTTCACCGACGTCGACGACATCGACAAGCTCGCCGAGGGCACGGAGGGCGTCGAGTGGACCCACGCCGCGGACGCCATCAACGTCTACGGCGTCGACGAGTCCGGCTACGGCCGCAACCCGTGGGACAACGTCGGCGTGCAGTACGGCCTCGAGGCGCTCGAGGCGGGCGACCTCAGCCCGGCGGAGTTCCTCGACCTGAACGCCAACATCGGCTCCTGGAAGGACCCGGCCGACATGGTCGAGGAGGGCTGTCCCTTCTACACGAGCAAGTGCACCGACGTGACCGAGATGGACCCGTGGTCGTCCCGCCAGATGCAGCTCTCACCCGACGGCGTCCTGCCCGCGCCCCGGCGCGAGGGAGACCTGATCGCCATGCAGCGCGCCTACGAGACCGGGTTGGTCTTCCGGGGGGCGCCCGACATCCCCTTCATCGACTGGCGCCACTACCTGGAGGAGGAGCTCGACATGCACAACACGTCGCAGTCCTTCGTCACCCGGCAGCGCATGATCGACGAGAGCGGCCACGCCGACAACCAGGTGATCTGGTTCACCGACGGGCGGCCGTCGGCCCAGTTCGACCAGACGGCGATGGCGCTCGAGGTGCTCCACGAGTGGATCACCAACATCCAGGACAACCCGGCGGGCGGCGTCGCGGGCAACAAGCCGGCCGCCGCGGTCGACAGCTGCTTCGCGACCGACGGCACGCTGCTGCACTCCGGTGACGACGTGTGGGACGGCGTCCTCGACGACGGCCCGGCGGGCGACTGCACCGAGGCGTTCCCGACCCACTCGACCAGCCGCCGCCAGGCGGGCGCCCCGATCACCGGGTCGGTGTTCAAGTGCCAGACGAAGACCGTCGTCCAGGCGGTCGCCGACGGCGACTACGGCGCGTGGACGCCGACCACCGGGGAGATCGCCCGGCTGGAGCACATCTTCCCGGACGGGGTGTGCGACTACTCGCAGCCCGACGCCGGCGACCCCCGCACCGGTGGCTTCACGACGAGGGTCGAGGCGTTCGTCCGCCAGCTCGACATGGACCTGGGCGCGGGCGAGCCCTCCGACTCCCTCGTCTGGTTCGGCACCGAGTCCATGCGCGGCGGCACCCGCCGGGCCGAGTGGATCGCCCAGCGCGACCGCTCGCCCGAGGGGCTGGCCGGCGCGGTCGACGCCGCCTACGAGCGGGTGCTGGGCCGCTCGGCCGACGAGCGCGGTCGCGAGTACTGGGCCAGCCGCCTGGAGGCGGGCATGACCCAGCGCGAGCTGGTCGTCAACCTGCTCGCCTCGCCCGAGCTGTACGCCCGGGGCGGCGGCACGGCCGAGGGCTACGTCGAGGAGGTGTACCGGGTGACCCTCGGCCGGACCGCGGACGCGGCCGGCCTCGCCTACTGGGCCGACCGCCTCCGTTCGGGCGAGCTGCGCAGCCGGACCGCGGCGGTGTTCTACGCCACGCCGGAGTCGCGCCGGTTCCGGGTGCGGGTCGCCTACGACGCCCTGCTCCGCCGGTCGCCGAGCGCCGCCGACGTCGCCTTCTGGGCCGACCGCCTGTCCCGGGTCGACGACCTCGTCCTCCGGCGCCAGCTCCTCGCCACCAGCGAGTACTTCGCCCGCACCTACCAGCTCCGGTAACACCTGGGGTCGGAGGAAAACCGTTACCCGGTAACACCTGGGGTCGGAGGAAAACTGTTACCCCCGGCTGCGGCCGCGGGGTCACGGGGGTCCGTCAGGTCGCGGCCGCGGCGCGGTGCTGCTCGGCGGTGATCCGGTAGAGCACGTGGCGCTCCAGGTGGTGGCCGGCGAGGCGCGGGTGGTCGAACTCGCCGACGTGGTGGAGACCGATCTTCTCCATCACGTGGCGGCTCGCCGCGTGGCCGACCGACGTGAACGACACGATCT
>Ga0123333_10001711_pt1 | contig 23026 bp, 17 predicted proteins | sample BioC12SIPDNA_3_FD_89957 | JGI IMG/M metagenome (GOLD analysis project Ga0123333, IMG submission 89957) | Anaerobic biogas reactor microbial communites from Washington, USA - Biogas_R2_B C12 SIP DNA | ecosystem: Engineered > Bioreactor > Anaerobic > Unclassified | place: Washington, USA... | reverse complement strand
TGCTCCTGCTGGGCGGATGTCCCGCCCCCGCCCCGCCGCCGACCGGCGACACCGTCGCCGTTCAAGAGGTGGCCTCCGGCTTCACCTCGCCGCTGGGGTTTGCGATCCCCGACGACGGCTCGCAACGCAAGTTCGTAATCGACCAGATCGGCCTGATCGTCATCCTCGACCCGAACGACAACCGGGTCCAAACGCCGTTCCTCGACCTGCGAAGCCGAATGGTGAACCTCAGCGCAGCCTACGACGAACGGGGCCTCCTCGGCTTGGCCTTTCACCCGAACTACGCCGACAACGGCCGCTTCTTCGTGGCTTACAACGCCCCGCTGGACCCGAACGACCCCAACGAGTTCAACTCGCGCCTGAGGCTCGCCGAGTTCGCCGTCTCGCAAAATCCGAACCTCGCCGATCCCAACAGCGAACGGGTCCTCCTGCAACTCCTCAAGCCGCAGGCCAACCACAACGGCGGCCAACTGACCTTCGGACCCGATGGCTTCCTCTACTTCTCCATCGGCGACGGCGGCGGAGCCGGTGACGTCGGATTCGGACACACCGACGCCATCGGCAACGGCCAGGACCGCACCAACCTCTTCGGTTCGATCATCCGCATCGACGTCGACGCCGGCGACCCCTACGCCGTCCCGCCCGACAACCCCTTCGCCGCCGACCCCAACGCCCGCGGCGAAATCTGGGCCTACGGCCTGCGCAACCCCTACCGCTTCTCCTTCGACCAGGCCGGCCAGAACCGCCTCTTCGCCGGCGACGCCGGCCAAAACCTCATGGAGGAGGTGGATATTGTCGTGCGAGGCGGCAACTACGGCTGGAACATCAGGGAAGGAACGCTGTGCTTTGATCCAAGCGCTCCCGCCGACCCGCCGCAGAACTGCCCAGACGTCGGACCCAACGGCCAGACGCTGATCGACCCGATCATCGCCTATCGCCACACCGACGCTCAGGGCAACCCGGCGGGAATCGCCGTCGTCGGCGGATACGTCTATCGCGGAACCGCCCTGCCCAACCTCGCCGGACAGTACGTCTTCGGCGACTTCAGCCGCAGCTTCCTTCAGCCCAACGGAGCCGTCTTCGCCGCACGCCAACTGCCCGACGAAACCTGGGAAATGAACGAACTCGCCATCGCCGACCGCCCGAACAGCCGCCTCAACCGCTTCGTCCTTGGATTCGCCCAGGACGCCGACGGCGAACTCTACGTCGGAACCTCGCAAAACCTCGGACCCGCCGGCAACACCGGCGTCCTCTACCAAATCGTGCCGGCGCCGTAACCCGACATTCAACTGACTCGATCTTCGACAGGGGGACAAATCATGAACGTCCGCACCATCGCATCCGTCGCCATGCTCGCGGCAACCATGCTGCTCGCCGGCTGCCCAGCTCCCATGCCGCCTCCGCCGCAGCAGGGAGTCACCGACGTATCGATGCAGAACATCGCCTTCCAGCCGAACGAGGTGACCATCCCACAAGGACAGAGCGTCCGCTGGACCAACCTCGAAACCCTGCCCATCCCCCATACCGTCACCAGCGGAAATCCCGACGACCCCAATGCCGGTGAACTCTTCGACTCAGAACTGCTCGCGCCCGGCGAAAGCTTCACCCGCCAGTTCGACGAACCGGGCACGTTTGTCTACTTCTGCCGTCCTCACCCCGTCCAGATGCGCGACGCCCGCGTCATCGTCGAACCGGCCGGCGCAGCCAAACCCGCCCACTGACATCCATACCAAAAGGCGGCGCGGACGGACCCTCGCGATCCGTCCGCGCCACTGACCCACTGTTCCAAAGTCAATCTACTGCGTCTGCGGCTTGGCGAATACCAGCATGATCGCGGCATTGCCCGATGGGCAATCAGCCGTAATGTCGATCTTGTACGATCCGACCTCAGCCGTCCCGCCCGATTGCAGAACCACCGTGTCCGGAAACGCCTCCTTGGGAATCGTCACCGTATACGTCCCCTCGTCCGCCGCGTGATAGAAAATCGTGAACGTATAGTACATCCCGGTAATCCAGTCCCCGTTCTCATCCACCGGAGGATTGAACACCAGCACCAGGTCCTGCTCCCCGTCGAGAGGAATCGGATGATGGTCCGTCCCGTTGATGTTCGGGTCGTGCACGTCGAAATCGGTCAGCGCCGTACCGGCCCCATACTGCAGCAGCTTCGGAATGTTCTTGAACACGTAGTTGATCATCCGCGAATACTGCTCCGTTGTCCCGTCGTCGAAACTGATCTCGACCGTGAACGTATCGCCCGCGTCCATCACGTCGTTCGGCCGGATAAACGCGTCAAACCGGTCCGACCGCGGGTCGAACGCATAGTAGCCCACCGACGCCCAGTTGACGTAGTTGTCCCGATCCACCGAATCCTGGAACTTCTCCGCCAGCGTCATGTAGTCCCGCCCCGGTGTCTCCAGCGCCCGCATCGACGCGATCGACCGCGTCGCCTGCGGCTCCATCACCGCCTCCAGCGTAATCAGCGTATCCACCTTCAACGCCTCCGCGATCTGCTCCGCGGTGCCGTCATAGTAGAGGATCGCCCGGTCGGCGTTGATCTTGAGGTTCATAAAAAAGTTCACCCGGTGGTCCCAAACCCCCGTGCCCGGCTCGGTCGAGCCCACCTCAAAGTCATCCACCAGCCCGTCGCCGTCGTCGTCCGCGTCGAACATGTCGATCAACCCGTCCTCGTCGCCGTCGACAAGCCGATCCCCCGCAGGCCCCTCAGTCCCCGAATCCACCAGGGCGTCTGCCCCCTTCCCGTGAGAGGCAATCCCCACCGGCAGACCTTCCTCATTCAACCGAACCGCCAGATTCGGATCCGCCAACGCATCAATCCCCTCGTCGGCGTCCTCGCCCGGCACGATCGCCTCCGCCGTTGGATCGTCCGGAAGTGCAATCGCACCCAACGAAACCTCCTGCGAGACCTGCAGGCCGGCCAGCCCCTGTTCGCCGGAAGTCCCGAACAGTACCGGGCCTACCGGCTGACCATCACTCCCCAGAATGCTGATCATAAACGTATTGCCCGCCTCCTCCTCGGGTATGTCAATCTCGAACACCCCCTCGGCGTCGGTCGTCCCACGATACACCATCCCCGTCTGATTGCTCTGGGCCACCACCTGGTAACCCTCATCGTCCGCCTTGGCCACCATCCGGTACTTCTGGCTGCCGGGGCTGATAATCTTGCCCGTCAACGCGGGCAGCCCGCTCGGCATGGTCACATTGGGATCATTCGGGTCGTCGGCAGACACCCAGCCAGCAGCGCGCACACAACACAGACCGTCCACGGCTGAGCATTCAAACCCATCCTTCTACCCTCCTACAATGCCATTAACATTCGATCAGAGGCATTCCCCTTATACGCTCTCCTATCAAATCGGCAGGAAGGGAACGTGAATAACGTGAATATAGAAAACCCCCGGAATGCGAAATGAGAGCAAATCGAATGCCAATCCGTTTTATCGTTGACAGGCGTTTTCAGATCGGATATTCTCTTCCCCGCTGGCGTTGCACGGGCCAGTATCGTGCCGTTCGGCTGGGCGGGCCTTCGGGCAGGAGGCCTCACGGTCGGTGGCACGCGATGGCGATACAGTCTCAACAGATTTTGAACTCGGCCGGACGGATTGTTTCCGTCCGGCTTCCTTTTTGGCCGCGCCGGCTAACGTGAACGGCCCTCCGGGCCGAACCGCCGCTGATACGCCCGGACGTACCCCTTCTGCTGGAAGTGCTCCATCGCCTGATCGAGTGAGCCGAACACCCGCGTGGCGGTCTCCGTGATGAACGGGCTTGGCTCGATCTTCGGCGTCCAGACCACGTACACCTCCTTGGCCGACTCGTGGGCGTGCTGAAGCTCACGCTCCACCCCGCTCGAAATGATCGGCTTGCCCGCGGCGTCCTGGGGAACGTAGCTGACGATCATGTCCGCCTGCTCGATGAACTTGAAGTCCCGCGCGTAGATCTGCCCGTGAATGTCGCCCACGATCGAAAGGACCTCCGCCACCTCGAACTGAACCGGCTGCCCGAGCACATCCACCTCGATCGTCTTGCGATTCTCCTCCGCCGCCCGGACCGCGATATTGTGCAGCCGCTTCTCCTCCAGGTCGCCCGGATCGAAGCAGATGAAATGCTCCGCCAGCATCCCGCGAAACCGATCGATCTCCGCCTGCACCGCCGGCAAATCCGCCACATGAGTCATCGGAAAACTCAGGTACACCTTCTTGAACTGCGGATGGAAGATCAGCCGATACGTCGGCTCCACGTTCCGATCACCCTCGCCGCGGGCCACCACGTAAAAACAGCCGTGCCCCCGCGTCACCGTCGCCAGCACCTCCGTCGCCAGAATCTCCTCCTCCCGCCACACCAGCAGGTCCTTGAGGCAGTGGTCGATGTCGTGATCCCGAACCAGACGCAAATGCACCGCGTCCACGTTGTCCACCACCGTCAAAAATATGTTCGGCCGCAGACGCTCGATCAGGTCGTGATCGAACGCCGAAAACAACCCGTGACGCCAACGAAACGTCGCGTGCGTGTTCACGATGATGTTCTCGTGCTGCTCCGCCGCGATCAAAATGTCCCGAAACACCGCCCGCCGAAGCGAATTCAGCCGCGTGATCGGAATGTCCAGAATCCGACCCGCCGGAACGTCCGGCGCCTCCTGGTACATCATGTCGCCCACGTTGCACAACACGATGTCGATCCCGTTCGACCGCGCCCGATCCACCAGGTGCTGCAAAAATGGCTTCTTGTCCAGGCCCACCTGACCCGTCACCACCACCCGCCGGCCCGCCGCCGGCTCCAGTCGCGGTGCGTCGAATAGCTGCTTCTGTGCCATATGATCATCCCCGTTGCCGAACCGCCGACGTCACTTGCCGGCGGCCAGCCGTCTGGTCAACTCCTTGGCCGACAGCGTGTTCACGACGTCCTGCGCTTCCAGCCAACCGCGCCGCGCAGTGTATACGCCGAACGCCATGAAATCAAGATGGTGCACGTCGTGCGAGTCCGTGCAGATCGCGATCCGAACCCCCGCCTCCTTCGCCTGACGAAGGTAAACATCCTTCAGGTCCAGACGACTCCACGACGCATTCAGCTCCATCCACGTGCCGGTCTCGGCGGCGTGCGAAAGCACCCTGGCCATGTCGAGCTTGGACTCGGCTCGCTCCCCGATGATCCGTCCCGTCGGATGCCCGATGATCCGCACGTAAGGATGGTCCATCGCCGTCATGATCCGCGTGGTGATCTTCTCGCCCGGTTGGCCAAGACCGGAATGGACCGACGCCGTGACCAGGTCCAATTCAGCCAGTAGTTCATAACCGTAATCGAGACGCCCGTCGGCGAGAATGTCGACTTCCGCTCCCGCCAGCACCAAAATATCCCGCTCGTACGACCTGGCCGCCTTCCGAATCCGCTTGATGTGGGCCTCCAGACGCCCCTCATCCAGACCGTTGGCGATCCGCGAACTCTTCGAGTGATCCGTGATGCACATGTACTGGTATCCGCGCGCAATGCACGCCTCGATCATCTCCTCGATCGTCCGCGAACCGTCGCTCGCCTCCGTGTGCAGGTGCAGATCGCCCCGAATATCGCTGCGCTCGATGAGCTTCGGAAGCTTATCCGCGTTCTCGATCTCGCCGCGATCCTCGCGAAGCTCCGGCGGAATCCACGCCAGGCCCAGCTTCGCGTAAATCCCCTCCTCATCCGCCCCCGCAACCCGACGCTCGCCCTTGAACAACCCGTACTCGTTCAGCTTCCACTTGTGCTTCACCGCGATCTCGCGCAGTCGGACGTTGTGCGCCTTGGATCCCGTGAAATACTGCAATGCCGCCCCGAAGCTTTCAGCCGGCACCACGCGAACGTCCACCTGAATGTCCTCTGCCACCCGCACCGAAGCCTTCGTCGCCCCGACCGCCAATACCTGCGCCACCAGCGACGACCGCACAAAGTCCTCCAGAACCCTCTGCCCCTCATCGGCCTCCACGAGAATGTCAATATCCCCCACCGTCTCGCTCCACCGCCGCAGCGAACCGGCCGCCTCCACCCGAACCACCCCTTCCACCGTCCGAAAGTGCGCCAGAATCTCCTCCGCGATCGGCAGCGCAATCCCCAGAAGCGTACGCCCCGCCCCCGCAGCCACAAACGCCAGACCCTGGCGAATCTTCTCCACCTTCTTCTTCCCCATACCCGCAAGCCCTGCCAGCGACCCGTCCTCAATCACCCGCCGAAGGTCCTCAACGTTCGTCACCCCCAGCCGCTTCCACGCCAGCGACACCGTCTTGGGACCAACCCCCGGTATCGCCATCAGACCCATCAAGCCCTCCGGCAGCCGAGCCCGCAACTCCTGATGCACCGTCACCTTGCCCGTCTTGACGTATTCCTCGACCCGCCCCAGCGTCCCCTTCCCGATCCCCGCCACCTCCGCCAGCTCCCCATCCGCCAGCATCGCGCCCGCGTCACGCGGCAACTCCTCAATAACCCGCGCCGCCTTCTGATACGAATTGACCCGAAACCGATCCTCGCCAAGGATTTCGAGCATCACCGCAATCTGCTCGAAGATCGTCGCCAGTTCATGGTTGTGCATCATCGCTCCCCGGTCCGTTACCCCGCCCAAGCATACCCGCACCGATCGCAAGCTTCAAGCCGGCAAGATGAAGCCACACCCTCTTGAGAGTAGGGTGCGTCGTCCCGACGCACCAATCAACCGTTCCAAACCGGCACCTCAATGTTACAGCGCCGCCGCCACGATCCTGAGACAATCGCGACCGTGAGGGAGCGGAGATCCGCGAACCACCATCCGCGCACAAACAATACCACCACGCAAGCGAACGACCGCAAAACGCGAACCAGTCCTTACTGACGACTCGGCCGCTCGAGAACAAACATCCGCCGCCCGTCCAGCCGCCCCTCCAATCCACGAACGATCTGCGTCTTGGCAAACCGCCGCGACCAGCTCCGATGAAGCGGCGCGTCCACCGCCACCGCCGTAATCAATATCAACGTCTGCTCGCTCTGCGGATAGTTCCCCAACGCCCACGCCGCCGTCTGCAAATCCTGCTCGTCGCGAATCAGAATCACCAGCGACGACCGCTCGCCCACCCGCGCCAAACAGCACCGCAGCCCGCAATTCGCCAAGAACTCGGTGAACGTATCGCCACAAATCTTCACGTCGCCGAGCAACTCGCCAGCCAACCGCTGCGGCAGCACCTGGCCGTTCCGCGGATCGCCGTCGAGATCGACCGCCACCAACCCGCCCGCGCCGTGCCCGTTGCCGTTGTCCGTTTCGCTGCGAATATCGCTGATCATCGGGGCTGACTCCACGTGCTTGACTGATTCCTGCGCCTCGGCAGGCGCGGACGCTTCAGCTTCAACCGCCGCCGGCGCCTCCGCCAACGCCTCACAGGCGCCGGCCTCCTCATCCTGCGATCCGGGAAACTCCTCAACCAACTCCGTCAAAAACTCCTCCAGCCGCCTCGCGCAATCGCGACGGTCGTGGTCGCCGTTGCCCGCCAAATCCGCCCGGCACAGCAACTCCTGCGAAACGTTCTGATCGCTCAGCGTATACCCGAAGTCGATCAAACCCGTCTTGGCGAACCGACGAGCCGTCTGATCAAGCCGCGAAAAAATCGACCGCGCCTGCTCCTGGTCGTGAGCCTGCGTCACAAAAGCCCCGATCGACCGGCCCGGAAACTCCGCCCCGATCGTCTTGACCGTCTGGTACGAAGCCACCAGGTGATCCTTCTCCGGATGGGCCAGTATGCACACCGTATGGCAATAGCTCAACACCGCCCGGCCCACCGGCTCGAAACAACCCGCATCCGCCGCGATCAGAAGATAATCCACCTGCTGGCTCAGCCGTTCCAGCAAATCCCAAATGCACCGGCCGCCCGACTCCGGACCCACCGGCGTCTCACGCGGCCCCCGAGGAGTCTCCGCGTAGTGGTCCCCCTCAACCGCCGGAAGCACGCCCGCCAACCGCCCGCCCAGATCCTTGTGATAGAACAACCGCAAATGCGCCGCCGACGGCTCAAGCCGCAACAACGCCGCTGACCGGCCGGCCGACGCCAGGTGACGGGCGAACTGAACCAGCCCCTTCGCCCCCTCCCACCGCAGATGCGACGCCAGAACCGCCAACACCCGAAGCCGCCGATCCGAATCAACCGGCGACGCCGGCAACGCCGACTCCTCCGCCTCCGGTAAAAAATACAGCGGATCAGCCCTAGCGGGCTGATCCGCTTGCTGCGGTGGTGGTGGGTGGGAATCGCTGTTAGGTTTTCGTCGTTCCGGTATCTTCGCCGTCTCGTCCGGATGACGCAGTTCCGATAGGAACAGGTGCGCCACCGAGGCGATACGGGCCGCTTCCTGCGATGTCATCGGCGCTAGACCTCGATGATCGAATTGAGCTCGCCATACGGGTTGCTCTCGACGTAATCGTTGTGCGGATCCTGCTGCCAGGCCCCGTCAACCACGTATCGGTAACGGTATCGCCCGGGACCCAGCGGGACCAGCGTCTGCCAGTCGCCGTTATTGTCCAACCGATTCATCGGCGTTTGGTCCGGCGACCAATTATTGAAATCTCCAGCCACCCGAACTTCTTTCGCCGCAGGGTAATGCGCCATGAACTGAATCCCCTCGTCCGTCCGCGACGCCCCGTAGATAATCTCGATCTTCTTCTCAGCCGGCATCTTCTCTGCCGACTTGGGCTCCTGGCCGAGCGTCCGCGATGATATCGACAGCAACTCCTCCGCCTGCTTGGTCAGACTCTCCGCCCGCGCCAGCAGATCCGTCTGAGGCTTGCTCTGGCCCGGCTCCAGCAGCTCGATCAACTCCGTCGCCAAACTGCTGAAATCCCGGAAACCCGTGCTGCCCGGATCGTACTCGCCGATCGCCTGACCCAACGACGCGCTTTCCTTCAGCTTCGTGTTAAAGTTGATGTGAGTCTTGAACATCGCGTGCGAAAACTGCTTCCGAAGCTCCGCCAGCATCTCCCGCCCCAGCTTGGTCCGCACGTCGTAAAGGTTCGGCACCACCCGCACCACGATGTCCTGACCGCACTGCTTGTTCAGCAGATCGATCGTCTCAAGCTGCTTGCTCAAACCCTGCAGCGAAAAATACCCCGTCTCCACCGGAATCAACACCACCGTCGCCGCCCGCAATGCGTTGAACGTCAGCATGCCCACCGACGGCGGGCAATCGATAACGCAAAACTCGTACTGCCCGTTCAACATGCCCAACGCGTCACGCAGGCGATTCTCCCGCCCAGGCTGGCCGGCCAGCTTCTGCTCCAGTGCCGACAACTCCACCGTCGAAGGAGCCAGATCGAAATTCTTGCTGATCTGCCACGTGATCTGCCCGAACTCCACCGGACGATCCTCCGCAGCCGTCAGCAGGTCGTAAACGCTCAGCTCGATCTGATCCTCCGGCACCGCCAGACCCAATCCGCAATGACCCTGCGGATCCATGTCAACCAACAGCGTCCGACGGCCATGCAAAGCCAGACACGACGCCAGGTTGATCGATACCGTGGTCTTGCCGCACCCGCCCTTCTGGTTGGCGATGGCGATCGTCTTCATCTGCTGCGTCTCCTTACGCTCCACCCACTGACTGTCGCTATGCCATCTGCCCCTATCCCCAGCACTGATATCGAGCCCAGCCAATCCTTCTGCCAGACCCGTCGGCCACACTCACGTGCGACTGTCTGCACAAAACATCGTCACCGCACGTCTGATAACTTTACTTTTTATCGGAAGTAAGTTCTCTAAAGGCTAGAATTAATGGATTAATGGAAGTAAGATATTCTTAATTCGATACGCCGGGCGTACTAGAACCGCAACCGCACGGAAAGACAGATCACCTCGACCCACGCCGGCGGCACCCGCAGTCTGTCGCCCACCTGTGGCAAAGCACCGGCCCGCTGGACCTCCTGCCGTTTTTTCCCACGCGGACAAGACTTTGACCCCGCGGATTGCTACAATCGTTGGCCATGACAACCAAACGGACACAGCCATGATCGGAACCGCAATCAGCCGAACCGCCACCCTGCTCGAGGCGATCAAGTTCGCCCACTCCGTCTTCGCCCTCCCCTTTGCCCTCCTCGGCGCGTTCATCGCCTCAGCCGGCCTGCCAAACCCGGGCAAGCTGCTCCTGATCGTCCTGTGCATGGTCCTGGTCCGAAACGTCGCCATGAGCTACAACCGCCTGGCCGATCAGCACTTGGATAAAACTAACCCCCGCACCGCAACCCGCGCCCTGCCCGCCGGACGACTCTCCCCACGCTTCCTCTGGACTTTCCTCGCCGCCAGCGCCGCCGGCGCCACCGCCGCCGCCTTCCTCTTCTACTACCTCTACCACAACCCCTGGCCCCTCGCGCTGATCGGACCGCTGCTCGTCTGGATCGCCGCCTACTCACACACCAAACGATTCACCTGGCTCAGCCACTACTGGCTCGGCAGCGTCCTGGGCATCTCCGTGCCCGCCGCCGCCGTCGCCATCGACCCATCACGCCTGTCCCCAGCCGTCATCCTCTTGGGCCTCGGAGTCGCCCTCTGGACCGCCGGTTTCGACATCATCTACGCCCTCCTCGACCTCGAATTCGACCGCCGACAACGCCTCTACAGCGTCCCCGCCCGATTCGGCCCCTCAGCCGGCCTGATCGTCGCACGCATCACCCACGCCGCCGCCTTCGCCTGCTTCCTCGCCGCCGGACTGCTGCTGGGCCTCAACCGCTTCTACCCCCTCGGACTGATCGTCGCCGCCGCCCTGCTGATCCTCCAACACCGGCTGGTCCGCCCCGATGATCTCTCCCGAGTCAACGTCGCGTTCTTTACTCTCAACGGCATCCTGAGTATCCTTCTATCGGGGATGGGCATACTCGACCTGTTAACCCGATAGGAGCGCCGCGTGCAGCCGGGCTGTTCGATAGCTTCATTCAAACTCGAAGTCGCCGACGCACTCGCCCTCGCCGCCAGTGCCGGATTCAAAGCCGTCGAACTCGACTGGCCCATGGTCGAACGCCAACTCTTCGGCCCGCGCGACGGCGCCCAAACGCTCCGATCCCTCCTGCGAGACCACGACCTCCAACTCGCCGCCGTCCACGGCGGCGTCGTCTCCGCCTCACGCGTCGATCAGCAACGCCTTCAAATTCAACGATTCACAGCGCTCACCCGACGGATCGTCGAGTTCGGATGCAGACGCCTGGTCCTCTCGCCCGGGTCGCGAACCCTCGAAAACTTCAACTCCCTCATCGCCGTCCTCTCACGCCTCGCCGATGACGCCGAACCCCTCGGCGCCAAAATCCTCCTGGCCAACCGACTCGACAGCCGAATCGAGGACCGCCGAGACCTCCTCGCCGTCTTCCTCGGCTCGGCGCTCCAGAAAGTCGAACTCTGTCTCGACGTACTCAACTTTCACCTCGCCGTGGTCGACCCGTCCGAAGTGATCCGCGAACACCGCCAACGCCTCGCCCTCGTCCGCCTCTCCAACGCCACAGGCCCAGCTCCCGCTGTGCTGGATAAGGGCGAACTGGACGTCCCGAACCTGATAACCCTGCTCAAGGAAACCGGCTATGACGGCCCGTTACTGGTCGATAACCTGCCCGCCGCGGGAACCGAGCATCTGGGCCGGCAACTTCGGCAGACCCGCGAGTACCTCGAAGGACTTCTAACGTAAGGACCCGTAATGGCGATGCTCGACGCCGCAAAGGACGCGGCTGATCTGTACCTGCGGCAGTTGCACGAACTGGGCCCTCTCGCCGATGCCGAACGGGCTCGGCGATTCGGGCGCCGCGCGCTCTGGGTCAACAACGTCCACATCAACACCACCAACATCTGCGCCGGTACGTGTCGCTTCTGCCACTACCGCCGAAAAACGAACGACCCGGATGCGTTCGCCCTGACCGTCGAGCAGGTCGTCGAACAGGCCGCACTCGCCGCCGAACGCGGAGCCCGCGAAGCCCACCTGGTGGGCGGCCTCAACCAAACCCGCGACCTGGCCTACTACCTCCGGCTGACCGATGGCCTCGCGCGAAGGGTCCCGCAGCTATACCGAAAGTTCCTGACCGCGGTCGAGATCGACTTCCTCGCCCAACAGGCGGGCGTGACCGTCGAAGAAGTGCTCCAGCGGCTGCGCGATGCCGGATTGCAGAGCCTCGCCGGAGGCGGAGCGGAAATCTTCTCGCCGCGCGTCCGCAAACTCGTCTGTCCCGAAAAGATCGACGCCGATCGCTGGCTCGCAATTCACCGCGCCGCCCATCACCTTGGAATCCGCAGCAACGCGACCATGCTCTTCGGACACGTCGAATCCCCCGCGGAACGCGTCGAACACCTGCTGCGACTGCGCGACCTCCAAGCCGAAACGAACGGCTTCCAGTCCTTCCTCGCCCTGCCCGTGGTCGATTTCGACGGCGGCGTGACCGGCGGCGTCGACGTGCTCAAGACACTCGCCATCTCGCGCCTGGTCCTCGACAACTTCGACCACATCAAGGTGTTCTGGCCCATCTGGACGAGCAAGCTGGCCCAGTTGGGCCTGACCTACGGAGCCGACGACTTCGACGGAACCGTCGGCCGCTACCGAATCGTCGGAGCCGAACTGGCCTACGAAACGGGCATGAGCCCACAAGCCCTCGAAACGCTCATCCGCCAGGCGGGCCTCGAACCAGCGGAGCGAACCGGCGACTACCACATCATCGACCACAAGGGAGACAACCATGCGGGCCGTCGTTGAACGCGTCACCGAAGCCGCCGTCGAAATCGACGGCCAGACTGTCGGGGCCATCGAACGCGGGCTGCTCGTCTACGTCGGCGTGGGAAACGACGACACCGACGCCGACGTCGCCTACCTCGCCGACAAGATCGCCGGACTGCGAATCTTCGAAGACCATGCCGGCAAAATGAACCTCGACGTCCGACAGGTCAGCGGAGCCGTCCTGGCCATCTCCGCCTTCACACTCCAAGCCGACTGCCGCAAGGGCCGACGACCCAGCTTCGACGCCGCCGCCGAACCAGCCGTCGCCGAAAAACTCTACCTCGACCTCGTCGAACGCCTCCGCAACGCCGGCCTCCGCGTCGAAACCGGCCGCTTCCGCCAACACATGATCGTCCGCGCCACCAACGCCGGACCCGTCCTGCCCCTCCTCGACTCAAAACGCCTCTTCTGACCGCGTCGCAGGCGTCAGCCTTCCCATTTTGCATTTTGATATCTGCATTTTGCACTTTTCATTTCTTCACCGTTCTCGCCGCCAGCCAATCCGCATCAAAATGCATCAGCGACCGCGTCGGATTCGACCAATCCTCACCGGCCCGGGTATTGACGCGATGGTACGTCAGCAAAACCCGTCCGGCCGCGGACTCAGCCAGGAATGGATAACAATACTGCGCATGAACCGACTCGCTCTGAGCCTTGCCCACCAGCGCCTTCGCCGCACTCCACGTCCGGCCGTCGTCGCTCGAAACCGCCCCGTACAGCACCTGCCGCGCGTAGCTGATCCCGCCGATAAACGGCTCGCCCTCACACCGGTTCCACGCCATCACCATCCGCCCGTCAGCCAGGCGCAGCACACCGGCCGGCGCGTTCGACGAGACAAACCGCGTCGGCTCCGGCAATGACCACGTCTCGCCCGCATCCTCCGAGAACGACTCGTACAGCCGGCCCAGCGTGGTCCGTATCAACATCCACACCCGCCCGTCGCTCCGCTCGACGACCACCGGTTCGAGCATGCCGCCCTCGCCCATGTTCTCCAAACCCGCGCTATCGTCGCCCGACAAATCCGTCCGGCTGCAACCCCACGTCGCCCCGTCGTCGTCGCTGTAGACCGCCATCGACACGAACTTCCCCGTCGTCCGCGCCGTCAAATAGCTCAGCGGAACCACCAGCCGACCGCTCGACAGGCGAATAATCGAGTTGATCGAGCCGGTGTACGAATGCCCGAAATCCACCCGCCCGGGCGAACTCCACGTCGCTCCGCCGTCGCCGCTGGCCGCGTGCCACAACTCGCACCGCGCCGTCGCCGGCGTCAGATCGCCGTACGCGTAAAACCGCAGCCACAGCACGTGCAGCCGCCCGCGCTCGTCGCCGTAAGGAACCGGACTGGTCACCACGCCCGGCGCCTCGCCACAATCAAACAGTACGCGCCCGTCCGACCACGTGAGCCCGCCGTCGCGACTCTCCCGCCCGCACATCCGCTGCGGACCCGACGCCGTCAATGCGTTGTTCGTGGTATTCGGCGTATCCGCGTAGCACAAAAATAACCCATCTCCCAAAGCCGCCACCGGACCCAACATCCCGTCAACACCAAGAAGCGTCGGTGCAAGCATCACAAATCCCTCGACCAATCCGCCAGACAACCGCTCAGCCCAGAACCGCCCTGGGCCCGCCTTTCGAGCCCTTCTACCACAATCCAAACCAAGGGCAAGCAATTTCGCAATCTGTCCGCCGCAGGAGCAGGCCTTGTGCCCGCCCCATCGCCGGTTGACCAATCCGGCGCCAGACACGGATCGGGCGATCGTTAATCGGAAGTCCCGCATTGGGCCGGCGGACTCTCAAACTTGCTGGTGTTCTGGACTTCAGGTAGTATGGACGTCATGGCAGTTGGCATCGCACGCTTCTGCCGGCTGGAGCGTCGGCATTCTGGACATGCATTGGGAGGCACCAGACGATGAGTCAAGCAACGATCAAGAAGTTCCCACCCAACGTCGCGAAGCAGTTAAAGGTCTATGTCTATCGACTCATCGACCCGCGAAACGGCGAGACCTTCTATATCGGCAAGGGCCGGAAGAACCGTGTCTTTTCCCATGTCCGCGCCGAGGGGAAGTTGGAGGGCGATGATGTCAGCAACAAGATACAACGTATTCACGCGATACGGAATGCAGGGTTCGAAGTGGCCCACGTGATCCATCGCCACGGCATGGACGACAAGACGGCCACCGAAGTCGAGGCGGCACTGATCGACGCGTATCCCGGCCTCACCAACATCGCGGGCGGAGTCGGTAGTTCTGAATTTGGGACCATGCACGCCCAGGAGATCATCCGCCGTTACGACGCCAAGCCCGCGACCTTCCGGCACAAAGCAATCCTGATCAGCGTCAATCGAAGCGCCGTCGATAGGTCGCTCTACGAGGCCACCCGGTATGCCTGGAAGATCAGCCGATCCAAAGCCCGACAGATTGAGGTGGTTCTCTCCACCATCCAGGGCCTGATCGTGGCCGCTTTTACGCCCACCAAATGGCTGGAGGCGACGCCGGAAAATTTTCCAGGCCGGCCAGGCCTACCGGGTCGACTGGGCTTTGAAGGTCGTGAAGCCTCGGACGAAATCAAAAACCTCTACGTGGGCAAGCGTGTCCCGGCCAAGTACCGCAAACGTGGCGCAGCCAATCCCATCCGGTACGCTTGGCCCGGTAGAGAAACAAGCTGAGCGGACACCCAGACCGTGTGCCCGCCCCATCCCCCATCAACCAATCCGGCTCCGCCGCTGGAGGGGGAAAGGAAGAGAAGTTGAGCAGAGGGCAGCGAAGGGAGCAACGAGGGTTTGAAAGTGGAGCTCCGGGACCCGATCACAGTTGGTTTGCCCTCAGGTGGTTTCAGTTGCAGGTGTCCTCACGCCGTGATATGATAACATCTGTTAGTGTAGCGGTTCGCCGCAATGCTGCAGCTTGCCCGAACCGGGCCGATGGCTCATATAGCGGATGCTGGCCAAGAGGTGAAGCCTAGAGGACCGCAGAGGGACAACAAATGGCTAGAGATTTTCACGATGAGGCCTTTGACCGGGAGACAGAACTGAAGCTGGACATCTTTCGAGGTTACATTCGGGAGTGGCTTCCCGTGTTCCTTACCGGCGGCGGATGCCGACGAGTTAATATCCTCGACTTCTTTGCAGGGCCAGGCAGGGACACGCAAGGCAAGAAAGGATCGCCACTGATCATTGTGGAGGAGGTCCAGCGGTATCTGACCGATGCCTCGCGGCCTAAGGCAGACGGAGTGGCTGTCCACCTTTACTTCAACGAGTTTAGTGGTCGCAAGTGCGACAGCCTTCGGGAGGAGATCGCCCGGGAGTGCGGTAACTCTGAGTTTTCCGTCGAGGTGGAGAACAGGGATTTCCCAGCCGCTTTCGAGGGACATTTGCCGGCTCTTCGGGCCTCCCGTGCGGCGAACTTAGTGATCCTCGACCAGTGTGGCATCAAGCAGGTCAGCCCTGAAGTCTTCCGGGCGCTGGTGAACTGTGCTAAGACCGATATCATCTTTTTTGTATCTTCGTCGATTGTCCGGCGTTTTCGGGGTGAGGAATGTGTGCGTCGGTATTTCCCGGGCCTATCGGATGAGGCGATCGCAGTCGTGGATCAAGCCTCTATTCACAGGTGTGTGTGCGACTACTACCGGCAGCTTGTGCCCAATACCAAATCATACTTTTTAGCTCCGTTCTCGATCCGCAAGGACGCGAATATTTACGGGTTGATTTTCGGTACAGGTAATTTGCTGGGCCTGGAGAAGTTTCTGACGGTATGCTGGGACAAGGACCGGATTACGGGCGAGGCTAACTTCAACATCGACGGTGACCGATTTCGGGAAGAGCCGAGCTTGTTTCCCGAGGAAAACGTAATTCGCAAACAGGACCGGTTTCGTGAGGACCTGATCCGACGGATACATTTGGGAGAACAGACGAACAATGACCTTTACCGATTCACACTGGAATGCGGGTTCCTCCCGAGGCACGCCCGCGAGATCCTGGGTGAACTGCAGGATCGAGGTCTTCTGACCGTGGCAGCAACCGATACATCGGCACGTCGAATGCGCAAAGGTGCCTTCTACCTCGGTTGGGATAGCTACAAGACCGGTCAGCCGAAGGCAGTTTTTGAGGCGAGAATTGACCCATGCGACAAACCAAGATTGAGTGGACAGAAGCAACCTGGAACCCTGTGACGGGTTGCAGCAAGATCAGCCTGGGCTGCCAGAACTGCTATGCAGAACGGATGGCAAAGCGCCTACGTGCGATGGGACAGCCGAACTACCGCCACGGGTTTGCCGTCACTTGTCATTCCCACATGCTGGAAGTGCCGCTGCACTGGCGGCGGCCCCAGATGGTGTTTGTGAACTCCATGAGCGACCTTTTTCATGCGGACGTTCCACTAGACTTCGTTCGGCGAGTTTTCGGTACGATGCTCCAGACGCCGCATCACCGATATCAAGTGCTGACCAAGCGCTCTGAGCGCCTAGCTGAGCTATCAGATCAGCTCCATTGGGCTCAGAATATCTGGGTAGGCGTCACGGTTGAATCGTCCGAGTACACCTTCCGGATAGACCACCTTCGGCAGGTACCTGCGAACATACGGTTCCTTTCGATTGAACCGCTACTAGGCGATCTGGGAAAGCTGAACTTGAAGGGCATCCATTGGGTGATCGTCGGCGGGGAGTCCGGCCCCGGCGCTAGGCCAATGGACGCGGCATGGGTGCGGAGCATACGACGACAATGTGGTGTGCAGAATGTTCCTTTCTTCTTCAAACAATGGGGCGGACCAAACAAGAAGAAGGCCGGTCGTATCCTTGACGGGAAGACATGGGATGCAATGCCCAGTGTGTGCAGATGTGTTTCGACCTCGCGGTGAGGGTTGTTGATGAGTGGGTATATAGACGGTCTGGATGGGTACTGGACGGGTCGGTTTTGGCTGGCGGGAAACAGCGGCACTGAACACTCGGACCACGCGCAAAGAACGGACGCCAATGGTCAGAACAGGAAGACGGTTTACCCAACCGCCTCTGCATTAACCCGCACGCGCCTCACCCGCCGACCCAAACCCGTCATGACCACCTGCGGAATCGTACCGACCTGTTCGCAAATCGCCTCAATCGTATTCGGCGAACCGGCCCGATTGTCGATAATCACCACTTCCTGTCCCACCGCCGGACGCACCCCTTCGCGCTCCAAATCCGAAAGATCGAGAATCGTCTGATCCATGCTCACCCGCCCGATCACCGGCGCCGGCCGATCACCCACCAGCATCCGCCCGCAATTCGAAAGCGACCGCGGATAGCCATCCGCATACCCGATCGGCGCCAGCCCGATCAGCATGTCGCGCGGAGCGGTAAACGTGCAGCCGTAGCCGACGTGACAGCCCTCGCCGATCCGCTTGACCAGCGTCAACCGGCTCACCAGCCGCAACACCTGCCGAAGGTCCGGCTTGCATCGCATCTGCGGACTCGAGTGACAGCCGTACACCGAAACGCCCGGCCGGATCATATTGAAATGCGACTCCGGCAAATCGATCGACGCCGGCGAATTGGCCGCGTGAACGATCGGCACGCGAATGCCGCGCTCCGCCAGCGCCGCCACGAACGCCGCAAACCGCTGAAGCTGCGCGTTGGCGAACGACTTATCGCCGTCGTCCGCCGTGGCAAAGTGCGTATAGAGCCCTTCGATCCGAATGGCCTCATTTCCACGCGCCAACGCGACCAGTTCCAACACCTCCGGCTCGTGCAGACCTTCGCGACTCATCCCGCTGTCCAGCATCAAATGCACAGCCGCCGGCCTGCCGACTCGCTCCGCCGCCCGCGCCAGCGCGTCCAGATCGCCCGCGCTCGATGCCGTCACACTGATCCCATGCTCCACCAGCCAACGTGCGATCTCACCCTTGCCGCCGCCCTCATACGCGCCAAGCTCCGTACCCATCAGCAGAACCGGACGCTCCCACCCAAGCCCGCGCAGCTCCGCCGCTTCACGCACCGACACCACCGCCAGCATATCCACCTTCGCCGCACGCAATCCCGGAAGCACCACCTCCACCCCGTGCCCGTACGCGTTCGCCTTCACCGGAACGCACAGCCGGCACGCCGGCCGCGCCAACGACCGCACCACCCGACAGTTGTGCGCCAACGCCCCCAGATCGATCTCGGCCACCAGATAATCGGTATTCATCGCACCGCTCATACTGGGTCTCTACCAACTGCACCGGCGGGCCAGGTCGCCCACCTCAAACCGCAACTGCCGACAAAGCCGCTCATACCGCTCGCGGTCCGCTTGGCCCGCCGGAACCTTGCTGAGATACTCAGCCGCCATACTCGCCGCGACCAACCGGTCCGAAAAACCCGCCTGCGCCTCGTACGCCGCCCGGTTGGCCGTCAAGTCCTCGATGTGCGAGCCAAACGTCTCCACCACCCGCGGCGCCAGTGGCGGCATCTGACCCGCCGTGTTCGCCAGTTCCGCCGCCGCCACACCCGTCGGCCGCAAATTGAGCGCCTCGATCAGACGCACCAAACCGGCCTCCTGCAGCTTCGCGTCGCCGCTGCGGATCAAAATGTGGCCCAGCGTCAACGCCCGCGAAAACTCGCTCGCAAACTCCGCACGCCCGCCCACCACCTCGCCGAACAGCGTCCTGCCCGCCTCGCTGTCCATATCCACCAGAATCTTATGGTGCTCGTCGAGGTACGCCAGCCGCCAGTTCGACGCCAGCTCCAACGCGAGCATGAACGGCTGACGCCAGAACTTCTCCGGCATCACCACGATCCAAACGTCGTACTTCTTCAACTCCTCCACCAGCCACGCCGACGCCTTCTCCAACCCCGCACGGCTGATCCGACGACCAGCCGCCGGCCCGCCCGCCATCATGTGCATGTACATGCTGTACGTCTCGATGTCGTACGCCGCCTGCGCCCGCCCGTCAATGAACAACTGCAGCGGCACCCGACCCGTCTCCGGGTCCGGTTCCTGCGCGAACGCCAGAAAACCCCCCTCGTTCCAGTAGTTAAACATCTTGCCGCGAAGCTCGTTGGCCCGAATAAACTCCCCCGCCGCGAACGGCATCGGGCCCGAACCGGTCATCCGCATAAAAACCGACGTCTGCACGTGGTCGAACGGCCACGCCGCCAGGTACACCCGGTAAAACTTCACCCCCAGCCAAACCCCCCAAATCAGCACGAACCCAGCCGCCACCGCCGTCAACGCATGCTGCTCAGCCAGCGGAAACGCCGGCAGCCCGACACCGCCCTCGCGACGCGAAACCACCCGCGCCGCCAACATCCGGATCGTCTGATCCACGAACAACGCAATCAACGGTGCCGCCACGAACGCCGCGATCGGAATGAACCGACGCGACTTGACCGCCATCGCCACCGTCATCACCACGATCACGATCGTTGCCGGGTCAATCTTCGGCCACTCCCAGACCCGACCCGACTCCGAACCCTGACGGCGCTTCCTCCCTTTGCCCTTCTCCGACGACGACGTCGGTCGAACCGCCACCCCCAGCAGCCACGCCCAACCCGTCGCGATCAGCATGATGAACATCACCAGAAACGGCACCGCCGTCCCCACCCGGTTGCTCCAGTCGAACGCCGGACGCCACTCATCCACCGTCCGCCACCGATCAGCGTTCTCACTCAGACTGATAACATACGTGTGCGTCAGGTTCGTGAGGTGATACGGGTTGAACACCACCATCGCCGCCAACGCGACCGCCGCCGCCCCGACCACGTGATAAACCCCGCGCCGCCCAATGGATACAAACGCCTTCCTCCAAAACGACGTCAGAAGGTGAATGACCACAAACGGAACCAGCGTCAGGAACACGTACAGGTACCCGCCGTGCAGATTCGACCAGACCACCACCAGCGGCACGATCAGCCAGATGTAAAGGTAATTGCGGTACGTGGTCAGCAGCAGAATCACAAAGAAAACCGCCACCAGCAGATTCGTAAACACCTGCGGACGGATGTCGATGAACGTCCGCGCGGTAAACAGGGCAAAACAGGCAAACACGGCGCTCAGCGCCCCGTTGGCCCCCAACAGCCGGCCCGAATAGTACACGCACAAAACCGTCAGAAAATTGACCGCGAACTTCCAGACCACCAGCGCGTTCTCGCCCAAACCCTGCTTGAGCAGATAGAAAACCACGTGGGTCAGCCAGTTCTGATTGACCCACCCCAGCGGATGCCACGAGCGGATAAACCCATGCGCCCATTGCGGATACTCCGCCAGTTGGGCCTCCGTCGGACCCGGCGCAAGCGAATTGGCGCTGAACGGATCGTCGTTGCTCACCCCGTGATGCGCCGAATACCGACCGCACGCGAACGCCACCCACGTGTCACCAGCCCCCACCCGGTGGGTCGAGGCGTGAAACGCGAACAAAACCATCCCCACCCACGCCACCGCCATCGGCCAGCCCGCGAACGCCGGACGCGAAACCGGCAACAAGGCCTCAGTCTGCGGTGCCGAAGCATTTTCCCCAAGTTGTATGGTTGTCATACAAATCCTGCCGACCTTCCCTTGCGTCGCCGTCCCACGGCCCCGCACCGACGGACGGTCACAACGCTTTGCCGGAAAAGCAATTATCTTCACCCCCCGCCATAATGTCCAGCCCGACCCACCAAAAATCGGCCACAAACCACTCGTGGACAAGACCTTGCGAGTCGGGGGTGGCAAAACGGTTTGCTTTCGGTTAGAATAACCCCGTTTATCGAAGTCGGCTGCGCTGGTCGGACGGTTGTTCGCGCCCAATCTGAGTTGTGTATGGACCTGTTCAAGGACATCATCGAGCGAGGCGAGTCTTATTACGCAGCGAACGGACGGCGCAAAAATGGGCCTGACGGCAAGTTCAGCGGCGCGATGATCTGGGACCATGCCCTGCGGGTCTGGAAACTGGCCCAGTGGATCGGGGGCGAATCCGGAATTTCTCTGACCAAGGCGGAACGGCCGTTGGCGGCGGCGGCGCTGTTTCATGACGCTGGGTGGATCGAACAGGTCAGCCGCGGGACGTGCGAACCGATCGAGGTTTTTTCGCGCCCAGCCGACGCGGAGCTGCGGCGGTTCAGCCAGCAGGCGGCGAGCGAGCAGTTGCGCGGCGTGCTGAGCGAAGGCGAATTGGGGCAGGCGTGCCGGTGGGTGGCTCAGCTTCCGCCTTCGCGCCCAGCGGACGATGCGGCGCGGATTCTGGCGGACGCCGACAACCTCGAGGAGATGGGGCTGGTCGGGCTGCTGCGGCAGGTCCGCTGCGGACTGATCAACGGGCGGTGCCCGGATCATCTGGTCGAGGTGTGGCGTCGTCAGCAGGAGTATCACTACTGGGAGGCGCGGATCAAGACGGGGTTTCACCTGGAGGCCTCGCGCCGGCTGGCCCTCAAGCGTCTGGAACGGATGGGCCGGTTCTTCGATGCGTTGGACCGTGAATTGGACGGGACGGACGCCCGCGAGCTGTCCGGAACGCCGGCGGCGCTGTCGTCGAAGCCGATCGGGACGGGTGGAGTGTAAGGAGAGCAGGCATGTCATCGACACCAATCACGCTGGCGTGCATCGGCGGAAGCTTCGCCCAGGACCTGTTTGCGGCGAAGCGGCTCGAAGGCGAGCGGATGGGCGCGCGGGTGACTCCGTTCGGCAAGTCGCAGACGATTTACCGCTGCCGCTGCGAGGCGGGCGAGTATTACCTTTTGCTGCGGCATTCGGACGGTCGGACGCCGATCGCCAGCAGCTTCGTGAACTACCGGGCCAACATTTACGCGCTCAAGGATCTGGGCGTGACGCACGTGATCTCGTGGAGCAACGTGCGGGCGGTCTCGCACAACTACGGGATCGGGCAGTTCGCGGTGGTCAAGGACCTGATCGACGAGACGCGCCATCGCGTCGGCACGTTTTTCGAGCACGGGGCGCTGGTCGAGCTTCGGCAGTGGCCGGTGTTCTGTCCGACGCTGCGGCCGGTGCTGTGCGAGGCGCTGGGCGAGTTGGGGGCCAAGTGCACCGACGGCGGGACGTATTTGTGCACGGAGGGCCCGCGGCGCGAGACGCCGGCTGAGGTGCAGCGGTACGCCAATTGGGGGGCCGACCTGCTGGGTCACAGCCTGGTGCCCGAGACGTTTCTGGCCAAGGAACTGCAGATGTGCTTCGCTGGGCTTTGCCTGGTTTCGGCGTACGCGGAGACGGGCAGCGACCACCGGCCGTTCGAGGGCGGGTTGCTGTTCGGCGAGATGGGCCTCAAGAACGATCGCCAGCGGATTCAGGACGCCATCGCCGCCATTCCCGGATTGATCGAGAAGATTCTGCTCCGGGCCGACCGGCTCGATCCGCAGT
>Ga0123333_10001708_pt1 | contig 23039 bp, 23 predicted proteins | sample BioC12SIPDNA_3_FD_89957 | JGI IMG/M metagenome (GOLD analysis project Ga0123333, IMG submission 89957) | Anaerobic biogas reactor microbial communites from Washington, USA - Biogas_R2_B C12 SIP DNA | ecosystem: Engineered > Bioreactor > Anaerobic > Unclassified | place: Washington, USA... | reverse complement strand
GTAGCGCCAACAGCGCGGGCAACTTTTCTGACCGGCTTCCAAGACAGGCGCGGGCTCCGAAAAGGGGATCAGGCCTGGCGTTGGCCGTTACGCGCGGCGATGTTCTCGGCGAGCTTGCCGCTCGCGATATGGGCGAGCAGACTCTCCAGGTCCGGCAGTACTTCGTCGGCCGTGATACGCACCACCCAGTTGTGTGTCATCGGCGTGACGGCGACGATATAGGCGTTGTTGTGGTACGCCGTCCACATTTCGATGGCCGTGCCCATGCTGGCATGCGGCAAATAGGCAATCAGCAGGTCCGCTTCGGCAGCCAGCGACGTGTTGGCGATAAACGTGGTCTGCAGCCGTTCTAGATCGTACCCCACGCTGTCCGGGTACATCGCCCAGGGGTCCGTGACCCTGGTATGAGGAAAGTGGGCTTTCAGGGCCTCGACAATGGCTACGCGGTAATCCTGGCTGTCGATCTCGGGGTCGAGCCGCGAGCCCTGCATGACCCCGGCGATAAAGACGTGCATCAGTCTTCCTCGAGGATGGGACGAATACCCTGATAGACTGTGGGACCGGCAAGCGTGCGCAGGACCGTCTCTACCGGCTTCTGCAGCCGTTCGGCGATGGCCCCCGCCGTCATCGGCTGGTTGCCATTGGCCAACAAGACGTAGAAGACAGCATCGACCATTGACGTTTGTGCGGCAAAATCGTCGGGAAGCTGGCTGAAATAGGTCTGCAGCACGTACTGGAAGCCGTCAACCTGCCGAACCTCGCCGGTAGCCGGGTCAATCAGGTCAACCTTCTCGTCTTCGCCCTCCAGCTCTAGATCGTCGCCAATATCCAGGCGGCTGTAGAGATAGGTCTTCAAATCCAGGTTAGAGCGTTCCCACCAATCATAGTCGATGAAGAAGCGTGTCTCGGCCGTTGGCCGTTTGATTGCAGGGGGGCGGACGGCAGGATGTGGTCTCTTGGTCAACGTTTCTCCTCTGCAGTTCAGGGCTTAGCTGCGCGGCGCCTCGTACTGCCAGTAGTGATCGCCCACTGGAGCAAAAGCCCGGTTGGTGACCAGCTCGGCAAACAGAGGGCCGGGCGGCATGCGCCGTAGCATGTTGATCGCGCTGTAGAGCGTTTTTGCGTGTACAGTCTGCTGGGGGTTCAGGCCCGCCAGTTCGGGGAACAGCTCCCGCAGGAGCGATTCGATAGAGCGATTGTTAGCGTCAGCGCGCCGCCACAGGGCATCGACCGCAGCCACGTAATCGGTCCCGACGATCAGCAGATCGTCGTAGCCACAGGAAATGGAGCATCGTTCGAGAGAAAACCGGATACGGTTTTCGTCTACCGAGGCCAGGCGAACCCACTCGCGCTGTGCGCGGCGGCGGTCATAGCCAAGCAGAACCACGCCCGTTTCCGGCCCGGGGCGCAGGTTGATGAAGCCGCCGATTGGGATCTCGTTTTCCTGATACCAGGCCTCAAGCCCATAGACGTAACGATGCTCTTTGACCACCCAGCCGACGATTTCTTCCTGGGTGTCCTCGTCGATGAACACGATACGTTGCCGCGCGGCCCGGCCGGTTGGAAAAAGCGCGCTTGTACGGGCGCTGAGCGGGAGCGTGCCGGCCCAGCGATGGGGATAGGTGAGGGTCAGCACGACCGGCTGCGGATTCTTCACCGGCTCCAGATCGGACCACTCGTCGTCCAGCTCGCTTTCCAGCAGGCGCAGCTCCGGCGTCAGCGCGCTGCGGTCGTAGGGGATCGGGTTATAGACCAGCCGGCCGGGAACCTCCCGGACCGCCTGCGGCTCCATCCGGCGCAGGAACCAGCCGACTTTACCGGGCGGGCCAACCTCGTCAAAGCGATTGTCCTGCAGCAGGGCGTAGTTCAGGGAGAAAATCTGGGTCGCTTCCGGCACGTCTTCGCCCAGATCCAGGTGCGGCAGAATCTCCTCGGGTGGCAGCGGGCCGCCACCGTACATGTCTAGCACCGCTTCGGCCAGATTCAGGTGGCCAATATTGACTTCGGTCAGCAACGCCTGGAGGAACCACTGGTCGCCGAGGCGCAGGAAAGCGTCGCGCTCTTCCAGCCCGGCGGCGATCCGGTCGGCGACCAGATCGCCGTAAAGCTCGGCCAGCTCGTCGGCTTCAATCATCTCCAGCGCTTCAAAGATGCTGCCGTTTTCGCGGTTGAGCACGTGCTCGTACTCCAGGTCCGCGGCGAATTCCCGCTCTTTGCCATTCACTTCGACGCGGATGACGGTGAAACGGCCGGCTTCTGGGTTCACGCCCGGGCGAGTCCCGATGACAGTGCCATAGGCAAAATCGAGGGCCGGGAAGACCAGCTCGTCGCCCACTTCATAGTGGTTCGCGGGCTGGTAGACGACGCGTCCGGCCAGGCGCCGCTTGATTTCCTGTTTCTCCTGGGCAACACGGTGTTCGATGACGATGGCGGCCAGTTCTGCAGCCGATTGGGGCCGTTCCACCTCCAGCAGGTGGTTATAAATCTGTTCCACATCCGCATCCGTTAGCTCGAACCGGTTCTGCCAGTAGGATTGCGTTTGTGTCTGAGATTGAATCACTATGTGCTCCTGAATACGAGGCAAAGACAGCCAGAATTAGACATCCCCCCGTGGGAGACGCGACTATAAATTATAGCAGTACTCTCTGGAGTTGCCAGCCGGGGCGACCGACGCTCATACCGTTCGCCCGTCTGGTCAAGGAAAAAGATCCCGGGTCCACTGCATGCCATCGACCGGCACGTCCATCACGCGCAGCTCCCAGTGCAGGTGGGGGCCGGTGGAGAGGCCAGTAGAACCGCCCAATGCGACGGGCTGCCCCGGCTCCACGCGATCGCCGACCTGGACATTGATCGCCGACAGGTGGTTGTAAGCGGAAAAGACGCCCAGCCCGTGGTCGATGATCAACGTCTGGCCGCGTAGCTCAAGGGTATCGCGGAAGACGACGGTGCCGGCTGCCGCTGCAAGAATGGGCGTGCCGGTGGTGCCGGCAAAATCGACCCCCGTGTGGAAGATCTCAAACGGGCCGCCGTTGTACGAGCGAAGGCCGCCATAACCGGCCGTGACGATGGTCGTGCTTACGGGTATCTGGAATAAGCCGTCCCACTGCGCTTCTGGCGTAAACCGGGTATAGATATCGTGGAGAAAAGCATCCTCCTCGGCGCGCACCTCCGGCGCCAGCAGCGGTTCCAGCTCGGCGGCGACGTTGATGGTTTGCGTAGGATAGTCGCCGGAGATGATCGCTACCTCTTCGGCGAAAGGCCACCAATCGCTGCTCCCCTCGCCTGCGAGCGCCAGCTCCAGGCGGCCCGGCTCGTTCAGCGCATCCACGCCGGCCAGGGCGACGTATCCAGCGTCGTATGGGGCAAACTGCAGCTGTTGGTCGCCGAAGGTGCCGGTGGGGACGCCCTCCCCGGCATGTTCGACATAGATACTGGCGGTCTGGCCCTGAACGAGCGGGACCGGCCGGACGCGCACGCGTTCCCAGCCGCCGGGTAGATCCTGATACTCACCCGGTACTGGGATGCGCAGTCGCATCCCCTCGAAGAGCTGCACGGGGAGATCCAGGTTGTTGGCCGCGGCAATCGCCTCTGGCGAGAGAGCATAGCGCGCTGCCAGCATGAGCATCGTCTCGCCCGGCTGCGCCAGATGCAGCGTGCCCGTCAACGGGCGCGGCTCGGGCGAGCCTGTCTCGCTGACGATGGCGAGTGTCTGGCCGGCATACAGGCTGTCACTGCTTACCAGCCGGTTTGCCGTGGCAATGGCCTCTACCGTGGTATTAAAGCGCTGGGCCAACGCTGCCAGGGTATCGCCGGCCTGAACGACGTAACCGGCCGGCACCGATGCCCCTTCGCCGCCGGGGATGAGCAGCGTCTGTCCGGGGAAGATGAGGTCGGATTCTTGCATCCCGTTGACGAGAAGCAGATCGGCGACGGTGACGTCATAGAGGGCCGCAATCGAGGTGAGGGTCTCGCCATCTTCGACGACGTGGTTTGGCGGCCGTGTAGGGGTCGCTTCCGCGGTTGCTTCCGGCGTGACCTGGGCGACGCTGCCGTCCTGGGCAAGGGCGAGAGCGGGCAGCCCAAGGAGCGCCCCGAGCAGAAACAGGAGCGAGAAGCTGAGTGCGATGTGTTTCATGGTCGTCTTTTTTACGCGCAAAAGAGAGGAAGGGCAACGAGGGCTAAGCAGCCGCTCAAGGGGCCGGTCAGCGGGCGAGCACGGCAGCCATGTCCGTCTGCCGTCCGGCGAAATTGGCGAAGGTGAGGTCGTCGAAAGGAAGGTCGTAGTAGGCTTTGACCCGCGCCATCAGGTTCAGGTAGTTGTCGAGGATACGTTCCGACCAGGGAAGCTTCAGTAATTCGGCGGCGCTGCGGATGGCGGGCTCCTCGCCCTCCAGCTCGACAAAGGCGCCGAACGGCATCTCGTCCAGCACGACCTCGACCCCCTGCAGGCTGAAGGTCTCGCGATATTTCTCGTAGCTCTGGAAGGACACAAAGCCCAGCCGGCGGAGAATCGCCGCCATGCGTTCGAAGTCGTCCACGGTCACTTCCAGCTCTTCGCGCACTTTCGCTTCGGAGCCTTCGCGGTGTAGCGCCGGCCCTTTGAACGTAAGGCGCACGCGCTCATCCTGCCGGAGACGCAGGAGCCGGCCCCCATGGCGCAGCGCCTCCTCCGGCGTGTCGAAACGCAGGTTGCGCTCGAATTGCCGTGGGTGCTCCTGGATGGCGCCTGCTGCCAGCAGCCTGTCGCGCACAGCCTGGAGATCGGCGACGTAGAACTTGACCTCTACTTCCAGCGAATTGCCGCCGCTCACCGACCGTCCTCGGGGTCGCCGATGATTACCAGAATTTGGTTCTTCTCCACGCTGTCACCCTTGGCAACCTGCACGCGGCGCACGATACCATCCCGCGAGGAACGCAGCTCATTCTCCATCTTCATCGACTCCAGGATGACGACCTTGTCGCCTTTGGCAACGTGCTGGCCCGGCTCAACGAGGACTTCGAGGATCACGCCGGGCATGGGCGAGCGGATGATCAGCTCGCCTGCCTCCTCCACCAGCGTGCCGCGGGCCTGCGCCAGTCTGTAGCTGCGCTCGTCCTGCACGTGCACCGTATACAGGTCGCCATGCAGCAGAACCTCCCAGGCGTCTTCACGGCTGTTCACGATCGCTTCCAGCGAGCGATTATCAAGCAGAAGCGACAATGTACCCGTTTCGGTTAGCTGCTGGAAATCAACCCGGTGCGGCTGGCCGTTGACCAGAACCCTGTCTTCTGCGTCGATCTCGATGGTGTATTCCTTGCCGTTAACCGTCGCAAAGTATTTCATCGGCTGACTTCCTGCTCAGGTACGCATCCGCCGCCAGCGGCCCAGCCACTTCCAGTTGCTCGTGTCGCGGCCTCCCGGCGCGACGATCTGGCTGGCGCGCTGGCTCTGCCGGTGGGCGACCAGGGCGGCGAAGATCGCTGCCTCCATTTCGTCATGAAGCTCCCGGCTGCTCATGCCAAAGCGCTCTTCGACAAACTGGATGTCGAACTGCCCGGAGAGAAAGCGGTGGCTTTCCATCATATGCTGGTGGAAGGGAATGTTCGTCTTGACCCCCATGATGCGATATTCCTCCAGCGCCCGGCGCATGCGCAGCACCGCCTCGCCACGGGTCTCGCCATAGCAGATTAGCTTGCTGATCATGGAGTCGTAATAGGGCGTAATCTCATAGCCCTCGTAGACGCCCGTATCCACGCGCACGCCGGGGCCGGATGGCATATTGATCGCCGTAATCTTGCCGGTGGAGGGGAGATAATCGTTGTAAGGATCTTCGGCGTTGATGCGGCACTCGATGGCCCAGCCATTCATGCGGATATCTTCCTGGCTGTAACGCAGACGCCGCCCGCGGGCGATACGCAACTGCTCCTGAACGATGTCCACACCCGTTACCAGCTCCGTCACCGGATGCTCGACCTGCAAACGCGTGTTCATCTCCAGAAAGTAAAAGTTCTTGTCCCGGTCCACCAGAAATTCGACTGTGCCGGCATTGATATAGCCCACCGCCTGCGCGGTGCAGATTGCGACACGGCCCATCGTCTCACGCAGCTCCTCGTCCACGACGAACGAGGGGGCCTCCTCGATCACTTTCTGGTGCCGGCGCTGCAGCGAACATTCGCGCTCGCCGAGGTGGATGAAATTACCGTGCGCGTCGGCCAGGATCTGGACCTCAATGTGCCGCGCATCGGCGATCATCTTTTCCAGGTAGACCTGACTCCGGCCGAAGGCGGCAAGCGCCTCCCGGTGGGCTGTACGCAGCGCGTCGGGCAGATCTTCCTCCCGCAAGACTGGCCGCATCCCCTTGCCACCGCCTCCGGCTGCCGCCTTGACCAGAACGGGAAAGCCCATTTCGTGGGCGGCAGCGAGCAATGCCGCGTCGTCCAGCTCTCCCTCGGTGCCAGGTACGACAGGCACCCCATGGCTGACGGCGATAGCCCGCGCCCGCTGCTTATTACCCATCGCCCGCATGGCCTCGGGAGGCGGGCCGATAAAGACCAGACCGGCCTCGTAGCAGGCTTCGGCGAAAGCGGGCCTTTCGGCCAGGAAACCATAACCCGGATGGATGGCTTCGGCCCCGGAGCGCCGGGCCACGTCGATGAGTTTCTCAATGTCGAGGTAGCTCTGGGCTGCGGGGGAGGGTCCGATGTGGTAGGCCTGGTCGGCATAGCGAACGTGCGGCGCGTTCCGATCGGCGTCGGAAAAGACGGCGACTGTCTCGATGCCGAGCTTGTGGCAGGCCCGGATCACGCGCACGGCGATCTCCCCACGGTTGGCGACGAGCACGCGGTCAAACTTCTTGGTCAGCAGGCGGTTATTGCTCATATGTATTCCAGCTGGAAGTATAAAGTTGGAAGCAGGAAGAGACGTATGCAGCTTCCATCCTTCAATTTCGAACTTCCAACCTCCAACTTTCTACAGCGGGATATTCCCGTGCTTCTTGGGCGGGTTCTCGTCCCGTTTGTTCTGCAGCATGTTCAGGGCGTTGATCAGGCGGGGCCGTGTCTCGCTCGGCTCGATAACGTCGTCGATATAGCCGCGCTCAGCGGCGGTGTAGGGATTGGCGAAACGGTTGCGGTATTCCTCGACCAGCTCGATCCGCCGCTGCTCTGGGTCTTCGGCATTGGCTAGCTCGCGCCGGAATATGATATTCACCGCGCCTTCCGGCCCCATGACGGCGATCTCGGCCGTGGGCCAGGCCAGGTTGAGGTCTGAACGGATATGCTTGCTGTTCATGACGCAGTAAGCGCCGCCATAGGCTTTGCGCGTGACGACCGTGATTTTGGGTACAGTTGCCTCGCAAAAGGCGTAGAGCAGCTTCGCCCCGTGGCGGATGATGCCGCCGTACTCCTGGTCGAGGCCGGGCAGGAAGCCCGGCACGTCTTCAAAGACGACGAGGGGGATATTGAAGGCGTCACAGAAGCGCACGAACCGGCCGGCCTTTTCGCTGGCGCTGATGTCGAGCACACCGGCCAGCACCATCGGCTGGTTAGCGACAATGCCCACGCTAAAGCCGCCCAGCCGGGCGAAGCCGACGACGATGTTCTGGGCGAAGTGCTCCTGAATCTCGAAGAACTCGCCGTCGTCCACGATGAGCTTGATAGCCTGTTTGATGTCGTATGGCTTGTTCGGATTATCGGGCACCAGAGTGTTCAGCGCCGATTCGGTGCGCAGCGGGTCGTCCTTTCCGGGCTTGAAAGGTGGGTCCTCCATGTTGTTGGAAGGCAGATAGCTGAACAGCTCGCGCAGCAGATAGAGACAGTCAGCTTCGGAATTGGCCGCCATATGCGCGACGCCGCTCTTTGTGTTGTGGGTCATGGCGCCGCCCAGCTCTTCAAAGGAGACATCTTCGCCGGTCACCGCCTTGACCACGTCGGGCCCGGTGATGAACATGTGGCTGGTATCCTTGACCATGAAGATGAAGTCGGTAAGGGCGGGGAGTAGACGGCGCCCCCCGCGCACGGCCCCATGATCGCGCTGAGCTGGGGAACGACGCCAGACGCCAGGGTATTGCGCAGGAAAATCTCGGCGTAGCCGCCCAGACTGGCGACTCCTTCCTGGATGCGCGCCCCGCCGGAGTCATTGATGCCAATGATCGGCGCGCCGTTGCGCATGGCCATTTCCATGATCTTCACGACCTTCTGGGCATGGACCATGCCGAGGCTTCCCCCAAAGATGGTGAAATCCTGGCTGAAGACGTATACCAGCCGCCCGTCGATTGTGCCCCAGCCGGTTATCACGCTGTCGCCCAGGTATTTCTGCCGGTCCATGTCGAAGTTGGTCTCGCGGTGGACGACGAAGGCATCGATTTCGTGAAAGCTGCCCTTATCGAGAAGCAGGTCGAGGCGCTCGCGCGCCGTCATCTTGCCCCGCTCTCGCTGCCGCTGGATGCGTTCCGGGCCACCGCCCTGCGCGGCCTGTTTCCTCAGCTCACGTAACTGCTCGATTTTTGGATCGGTCGTCATCAGTTATCCTCGTCGGTTCAGTGTCGGCAACCTTCGCCGGAACATCCCGGCGGCGCCAGTAAGTGCGCGTGGCCGGCCGGTACAACGCCCAGACCAGCGCCACCCACGCCAGACCATAAGCCAGCAGCGCAGCGCCCCAACCCTGGAGCGCCAGCGGCGACGCAGCAAAAACAAGCCGCACGATTAGGTCGTTGAGCGCATAACCGGCCAGAATCAAGGGAGAGAGCCAGCGCAGCTTTCCACGCCCCTGCCAGACCGTCAGGGCCGCAGCCAGAAAGAGAACAGCCCAGAACAGGGCCATACCGGCGCGCCACAACGGATCCAGGCTAACGTCCAGGGCATTCAGGAAAGGCCGGCGGCGCACCAGGACGAAGGCGCGCCACAGGTTCCACCCTCCTAGAAGGAAACCCCCGAGTGCAACAAGGGTTACGCTCAATGGACGGCGGGCATATAGCATCCGCCCGATTATAAAGGATGGGCCGTTCAGGGCAAGGCAGGCGCAAAAAAATGGGCGCGGCGGCGGCGCACGCTATAATGGCTGTCCATGTGGAGCCGTGCGGCGCAGCCGATCTGCTACCCCAGGGGGACATAAATGGGCCAGAACTATTATGGCGACGAGTGGAAAACGTGGCATGAAGGGCCGCCGCGCAACGATCGGCGATGGCTGCTGATCCTGGGCATCGGCCTGGCGCTCCTGCTCCTGCTGGCGATCTGCGGGGGCGGTTACTGGTTTGTCCTGCGCCCCTTGCTGGCTGACCCGACGGCAGTCGCCGAGCCGCCCATTCCCACCGTGCCCGGCAGCGAGCAGACAGCCACAGCGGCAGTCCTGAACACGCCAGAGGCGTTCGTCACCGGAGCGGCGCCGACCGCCGCAGCGGGCACAACGGAGACAGCGGCCCCGACGCCGGCAGCAGAGGTCAGCGTAACGCCTGCCCCAACCGCCCAGGCCGACTTTGTCGCCGGCCGACTTGCCCAGCCTCCGGTCCCGGATGGTTCTCCCGCCGATTGGCCAGACGGTCCGGCCATTTCCTCGGCGTTCCAGGTTTATGCCCGCGCCGGCTGGGACGGCAGCGCCGACCTGGAGGCCACCTGGCGCGTGGGCTGGGATGCCAACAACCTCTACGTCCTCGTCACGGTTATCGACGACCGCCACGTGCAGACCCAGACGGGCAACCAGATGTTTCGCGGCGATAGCGTCGAAATCCAGATTGACACAAACCCGGCAGCGAACGCTCCGCAGGTCAATCCCGCCACTTTCCAGCTTCTTCTCTCGCCGGGCAACTTCGCCGACCTGCCGCCTTCCGCGTTTCGCTTTCAGGGCACCGGCGGCGGGCAGATTCTGGACGCGACCGGACACAGCATCCAGGTCGGCGCGGCCCGCACCGGCGAGGGCTACATGCTGGAGGCGGCTATCCCCTGGCGCGACCTCAACTTCACGCCTGACGAGGGCGATATTCTCGGGATTGCGCTGAATGCCAACGATAACGACCGGCCGGATGAAGCCGTACAGGAGGTCATGATGTCCAGCAGCCCGGGGCGGACGCTGACCGACCCGCGCACCTGGGGGACGATGGTGCTGGAGTAGGCGGCTAGGGGGAGATTGTCTTCAGGGGGATGACGTTCGCCTGGCGCTCCCGGCGGCTGGCGATGGTCGTCACGGGCGGGCATTCCCAGGCCTCCGGCTCCGTCTCGCGGCGGATTTCCTTAAATTTGGGCAGGATGCCGCAGGCGAAGCAGTGGTGGCGGCAGTCGATGCGCGTCTCGCCCTGCTGGCTCATCAGATAGTCCTGGGTCAGGAAACGGCGCGTGACGGCGACGTCGATATGCTCCCAGGGAAATACCTCGTCTACCGGCCGGCGGCGGTGGGTGTAGAAGTCCATCTCCAGCCCTTCGGCGGCGAAGGCCGCTTCCCACAGGCCCATGTCGAACTGCTCGAACCAGGCGTCGAATTTCGCGCCGGAGCGCCAGGCGCGCTCGACGACGTTCGCCATACGCCGGTCGCCGCGGGCCAGGAAGCCTTCATAATAGGACTCCAGCGGCTCGTTCCAGCGCAGGCGCAGGCCGTGCACGCCCATCTCCCGCTGGAGCAGGGCAATCTTCGCCCGCACGCTCTCCAGGCTGTCCATCGGCTCCCACTGGAAGGGGGTGTGCGGCTTGGGGATGAACGTGCTGACGCCGACGTTGACGCTCGCCCTCTGGTTGTGGAAGCGCCGCCCCTCGGCGAGCACCGCTTTGGAGAGGTCGGCGATGGCGCGCACGTCCTCCAGCGTTTCCTGGGGATGGCCGATCATGAAGTAGAGCTTGATCGTGCGCCAGTCGCGTCGGAAGATTTCGCGCGCGGTCTCCAGCAGCTCCTCGTGGCTGACGTATTTGTTGATGATGTTACGCATCTTTTCGGTCGCCGCTTCGGGCGCCAGGGTGAAGCCGCTGCGCTTGCTGTCGCCCAGATTATCCATGAGCTGCGTGCTCACCGTCTCGGTGCGCAGGGAGGGCAGAGAGATGTCCATGCCCCGGTCGCCAAAACGCTCGCCGATGCGCTCGGTCAGCTCGAGGACGTGGCGATAGTCGCTGCTGCTCAGGCTGAGCAGGCTGATTTCCTCGTAGCCGGTGCTCTCCAGGATGCGCTCCATCGCCTCCAGGATCTCGTCTACAGGCCGCTCGCGCACCGGACGGGTGACGATCCCGGCGTGGCAGAAGCGACAGCCGCGCGTGCAGCCGCGCATGATCTCGATGGGGGCGCGGTTGTGGACGGTCTCCACGAAGGGGACGATGAAATCGGTCACAGGCGGCGGCAGCACGGGCACGATCGTCTTCAAGACGCGCGGCGGCGCTTCCGGCACGGTGGGCCTGACGGCGGCGACGGCGCCGTCCTCGTGGTAGGTGGTCTCGTAGAAGCGGGGGACGTAGCAGCCTTCGATCTGAGCAATGGCGCGCAACTGTGTGTCGCGGCTGGCCTCGCGCGTGGCCCGCAGCGCGCCGATGATCTTCAGGAGCGCCTCTTCCCCTTCGCCAATGACAAAGACGTCGATGAAGGGAGCCATCGGCTCGGGGTTATAGCAGGCGTGGCCTCCGGCGACGACCAGCGGATAGCCGGCGTGGCGCTCCTCGCTGCGCACCGGCATGCCCGCCAGGTCGAGCAGGTTCAGGGCATTGGTGAAGAGCTGCTCGTAGGGCAGGCTGATGCCCAGCAGATCAAAATCGCGGATCGGGTGTTTCGTCTCGAGGGAGAAGAGCGGCAGGCCCACGGCCCGCATCTGCTCTTCCATGTCCAGCCAGGGGCAGAAGGTCCGCTCGGCGAGCAGGTTGCGGTGCTTGTTGACGATGTCGTAGAGCGTCATCAGCCCCAGGTTGCACATGCCGATGTCGTAGATGTCGGCGAAAGCCAGCGCCACGCGAAAATCGACTTCGTCCCAGCTCTTGACGACCTGATTGTGTTCGCCGCCCGTATAGCGCCCCGGCTTCTGCACGCGCGGCAGCAGCCTCTCGAGCGATTTTTGAATGTCGGGGGCGCTGTGAAATTGTATTCGCATTAAGTTGGCACTCAACTTAACATAAATATGACGCCAAAGCGGCCTGTCGTGCCTTTTTCGGCGCGGTGGCTGAAAAATAGGTCGGTCCGGCAGGCGGTGCAGATGCCGCTCATCTGGATCTGGCGGACGCCGGCGTCGAGCAGGCGCTGCCGGTTGGCGCCGGGCAGGTCGAAGTGGGGGCGCGGGCCGCCGTTGTCGTGCAGCAGGCTCGCGGCGCCGGAAAAGCGCGCCCGGACCTGGCCCACGACCGGCTCGCCCACCTCGTAGCAGCAGGGGCCGATACTGGGCCCGACGGCGGCGAGCAGGTCGGCGGGCCGGCTGCCGAAAGCGGCCTGCATGGCGCGGACCAGGGCGCCGGGCAGGTCTCTGACGGCCCCCTGCCAGCCCGCGTGGCCCAGCCCGATGGCCCGGCGGGCGGGGTCGTAGATGAAGATGGGGGCGCAATCGGCGTAGTTCATGGTCAGCGCACAGCCCGGCTCGTCGGTGATCAGCCCGTCGAAATGGGCGCGCCAGGTCCCGTCGTCGGCGCGGGTGACCTGGGCTACGTCGGCGCCGTGAACGAGATGGGCGTGGACGACGCTCCCGGTGTCGCGCCCGAAGATTCCGTAGGCGCGCGCGCGGTTGGCGTAGACGTTGTCCCGGCTGTCGGGCACCGAGACGCTGAGGTTGAGGCTGTCGAAGGGCGCGGGACTGACGCCGCCGTGGCGGGTAAAGACGGCGTGGCTCTGCACGCCATCCTCTGGAAAGTGGGTGAAGCGAAAATAGGGCAGATCGCCGTCGTATAGGGCCTGCATAGCGCCGTTGTGCATGGTCCTACTGTAAGCGTTGCCGGCGGGCGATGCAAGGGGCGCAGGTGCCGCCCGCCTGTCTTTCACATTCTTCCATGATATAATAGGAGTGTTCAGGAACATTTGAGCTATGACAAAACAGTCCAGCACGCGTGGCGGCACGTCGCGGCGGCGCTCGACGTCGCAGCGCTCCAGCACGCGTAAGAAGACGAGCCGCAGCACGACGCGGAAAAAGACAACACAGAAGCGACCGTCGCAGGGTCTGCAGCTGAGCACGGGGCAGAAGGCACTCATTTCTGGCATCGGACTCATCCTTTTTACGGCCATTCTGGCGCTCAGCCTGCTCAGCCCGAACCAGGGGTCGATAACCGAGAATCTTTCCCGTGCTCTGTGGAAGGGGTTCGGCTGGGGCGGCATCGTCGTGCCTGTGTTGCTGGGAGCAGTGGGATTCTATCTGGTCCTGTGGGGAATGGAACAGGCGCCCCGACTGCCTATCTTTCGCGTGGGGGGTCTGCTCCTGCTATTTGCAGCCTTTGAAGGGCTGGCTTCGCTCGCGGCTGTCGCCGGGAACAACGGGCTGAGCACCGTCTGGGAGGTTGCGGAGGAAATGAGAGGCGGCGGCTACGCCGGTGGGGCGATTGCCGTCGTGCTGATTAACGCCGTCGGGCAGGTTGGCACGGCGCTGCTGCTGGTGTTGCTGGGGCTGTTGGGCGCGTTCCTGCTCTTCGGCATCTCCCGCGCCGATATGGGGCGGCTGGTAGCCTTCGTGCGGGCGAAGCTCGCGCGGCGCAGCGCCGTTGCGGTTGGCGAGCGGGCGATTCCGGTCAACCCTCGCGAGCTGCCGATCCAGCGCCGGCCTTCGTTACGGCCCGTCGCCGACGAGGAAGCGGCTCCCCTGCCGCCCATCCGCACCCGGAGTGAGAGCCCGGCTGCCGCTGCACCGGCGAAGGCGGCAGGCCGTAGCAAGCCCGAAGAGGCGACGCTCGCCGCGCCGCCACCGGTCTTCATCACGACCGACAGCGGCGATTTTGAGCAAAAGTGGGAGCTGCCGGAGCTGGACAAGATGCTGGAGGCCGGGGGCGAGCAGGAGCTGAGCAACGCGACGATCCGCGAGCAGGTTGAGGTCATCGAGCACACGCTGGAGAGTTTCGGCGCGCCGGCCAAGGTCGTGGAGATCAATCAGGGGCCGACCGTCACACAGTTTGGCGTGGAGCCGCAGTTCATCGAGCGGCGCAACGGCAAGCGCACGAAGGTCAAGGTCGGCAAGATCGCCAGTCTGGCGGACGACCTGGCGCTGGCGCTGGCGGCGCACTCTGTGCGCGTGGAAGCGCCGGTGCCGGGCAAGGGCTACGTCGGCCTGGAGGTGCCCAACCCGCAGAAGGCGCTGGTTTCCCTGTACGACGTAATGCAGGCGCCAAGCTTCACGCGCCTGCGGTCGCCGCTGCGGATCGGGCTGGGCCAGAACGTCAGCGGGCAGGCGATAGCGGCTGACCTGGCGAAGATGCCGCATCTGCTCATCGCCGGGGTGACCGGCTCCGGCAAGTCGGTCTGTGTGAACAGCATCATCGCCTGTCTGCTGCTGCAGAACACGCCCGACCAGCTCAAGCTGGTCATGGTCGATCCCAAACGCGTGGAGCTGACGGGCTATAACGGCATCCCCCATCTCGTCGCCCCGGTTGTCGTGGATATGGAGAAGGTCATTGCCACGCTGCAGTGGGCGCTGCGCGAGATGGACCAGCGCTACCAGATGTTGTCGGAGCTGGGCGCGCGGAATATTGACGAGTACAACAAGAAAATCGTGCAGCACAACCGCCGCCCGCTGCCCAACGTCGTCATCTTCATCGACGAGCTGGCGGACCTGATGATGATCGCCCCGGAGGATACAGAGCGCAGCGTGACGAGGCTGGCGCAGATGTCGCGGGCGACGGGCATTCACATGGTCCTGGCAACGCAGCGCCCGTCGGTGGACGTGGTTACCGGCCTCATTAAGGCGAACTTCCCGGCGCGCATCGCCTTCGCCGTCGCCTCGGGCACTGACAGCCGGGTGATCCTGGACACGACGGGTGCGGAACGGCTGCTGGGGCAGGGCGACATGCTCTTTCAGAGCCCGGATGTGGGCGCGCCGGTCCGGCTGCAGGGGGCCTTCGTGAGCGACCGGGAGCTGAACCGGATCATCGACTACTGGAAGGGGGCACGCCGCTTCCGCCGGATCACGACCGAAGAGGCGCAGCCCCGGACGGAGCCGCCAACCATTCCGGCCATTCCCGGCGGCAGCGCCCGCCCGCCCCAACCTGCGCCCGTGACGACGGCGAGCACGATTCCGCCGCCACACCAGCAGCCTCTGTGGGAAGACCTGATCGAAGAGGCGGGCGAGGAGCCAGAGTACGAGGACGAGCTGGTGCCGGAGGCTATTGCGCTGGTGCGCGATCTGGGCAAAGCGTCCACGTCGCTGCTGCAGCGCCGCTTCCGCATCGGCTATACGCGCGCCTCGCGGATCATGGACGTGATGGAGGCGGAGGGCATCATCGGCCCGCCGACGGGGACCAGCAAGGCGCGCGAAGTGCTGCCGCAGGGCGAGGCAGGGGAGAGCGTCGCGGCCGGTGCGGGCGCGGACGACGGGGAGGACGAGGAACGCTTCGACGCGGTACTCGACGAGGAGAGCGGCGAGGCGGAGCTGTAGTGGCCGACCTGCAAGGGGCGGAACGCGCGCAGTACGTTCAGGAGATGTTCGCCCGGATTGCCGGGCGCTACGATCTTATGAACCGGCTGATGACCTTTGGGCAGGACGTGCGCTGGCGCAGCTACGTCATCGCCCAGGCCGCATTGCCCCGATGTGGCCGGCTGCTGGACATCGCCACCGGGACCGGCGACATCGCCGCGGAAGGCGTTCGCCAGCATCCAGACCTCACGGCGGTTGCCGCCGACTTCACGCTGGAGATGATGCAGGCTGGGCGCGAGCGCTACCCGGTGCGGCGCGTTCTGCACTGGGTGGGCGCGGATACCCTGGCCCTGCCCTTTGGCGACGACAGCTTTGACGCCGTGACCAGCGGTTTTTTGATGCGCAACGTGATCGACGTGGCCGGCGCACTGGCCGAGCAGTACCGGGTGACCCGGCCGGGCGGGCGTGTCGTCATCCTCGAATCGAGCCCGCCGAAGCGCAACCTGCTGCGCCCGTTTATCCGGCTGCACCTCGACTACGTCATCCCCACGCTGGGCGAGCTGATTACCGGCGAGGGAGACGCCTACCGCTACCTGCCGACGACGACGCAGCGCTTCCAGACACCGGCGGCGCTTGCCGTGACCATGCGCGACGTGGGCTTTGTCGAGGTTAGCTACCGTCTCTTCATGTTTGGCACGATTGGCGTGCACACCGGGCGGAAGCCAGACCGGCGCTGAGGGCTATAGGAGGTAGCGACGCGATGGCCCATATTTTCCAGATCAACATCTCCGCCGGCGGTGTGCCCAAGCAGCCGGTTCCCGTGGGCGAGGTTACGCCGCTGGGACTGAGCGGCGACGTGCAGCGCGACCGCAGGCATCACGGCGGGCCGGAGCGGGCGCTTTGCCTCTTCTCGCTGGACCATATCCTCGCCCTGCAGGCCGAGGGCCACCCCATCTATCCGGGCGCGACCGGCGAGAATGTGACCATTGCCGGGCTGGAGTGGACGACGCTTACGCCGGGCGTGCGGCTGCAGCTCGGCCCGGAGGTACAGGTCGAGGTGACCGGCTATGCCAGCCCGTGCAGCAACATTACGGCGGCTTTCCGCGACGGGGCGATTAACGAGATTTCCCAGAAGAAGTATCCCGGCCGTTCGCGGGTCTATACTCGCGTGCTGCGAACGGGAGCGATCCGTCCCGGGGACAGGGTTGTACTGGTCCCGTCCGGCGAGACGGAAGGCGACGAAACGACCTCATAAGAAAGGGCCTGCCAGCGGCAGGCCCTTTCCTTTTGCTATAGAAACGGGCGGGCGTCAGGGCGTGGTGTTGTTGTAGAACCAGTTGTAGGCGAAGTAACCGCCGGGGCTGTCCATGCGGATGGCGATCCGGTAGGAACCGTATAGCTCGGCGGGGATTGGGTAAGTCGCCGAGAGATTGCCGCCTGCGCCGGAAGCCGTCGTGGCGACCACGATGCCGTTAATGCCGCGCGTGCCCATCGGGCCCATCCGCACCGTGAAGTTGCGGTTGGGCGGCAGGTTCCGCGCGTTAACGGTCACAGACTGGTCGCGGGTTACAGCGGCAATCGAGAAGGTGGGATAACCGCTGTAGCCGCCCGGCTGCGGCGTGGCCGTTGCCGTCGCGGTCGCCGTAGGAGTCGCCGTGGCGGTTGCCGTCGTCGTCGCAGTCGCCGTTACAGTTGCGGTTGCGGTGGCCGTAGCGGTCGCGGTGGTTGTGGCTGTAGCGGTGACTGTGGCTGTGGCCGTTGCCGTCGCGGTTGGGGTGGTCGGGGCCGGAGCCGGACCATAGGTGTTGTTGTAGAACCAGTTGTAGGCAAAGTAGCCGCCACTGGTTGCCTGGAGACGAATGGCGATCTGGTGGGCGCCGCGGAGCTGGCTGGGGATGGCGAAAGTCCGCTCGATGGTGCCGCCGGTGCCCGAGTTGAAGGTTTCGACGGCATAACCATTGATCCCCTGGGTGCCCATTGGGCCCATCGTGACGACAAAACTGCGGTTGGCCGGGAAGTTCGCCGTGCGCACGGTGACGCTGGTGTCCCTCTGTACGGAGAGGACGGTGAAGGTTGGAATCGTCTGCGCGCGCTCGGCCATGTAGGCAACGCCTGCGGGCAGAGCGAAGAGCAGGGCCACAAGGAGCAGCCCTAACAGATAACCTCTCCTGTGCTTCCACAGGAACGACATGAATCGACCGTTGTCCTTGCGGGGATTGTCTGCGGCCATTGTGAGTACCTCCTGTTGTCTGCGGACCTTGCTCTGGCTTTCTGGGAGAAACAGTACCGTCGGGAAAGTCGCCACCATTTTCATCATAACGGATTTCTGGCGGAGACTCAATAGGTAAACATAAATAGATCGGGTGAGGTTCAGAATTTCGCGGAGTGGCCAACGCGTAGCCGCGCTTCCCAAACGCGCCGGCGGCGGAAGGGCGCGGATAGAATCCGCGACTACAAGAGGGGGGTGCGAAAAATGGAGCGCACTCACGTAAACTTCGACGCTCTTTCTGTATCCTATTTCATACCCGGTTCCTGTGACCGGATATATGGAGTGCAGCCGACAAAGGAGTTAGGCTATGGAGAGCCGTGATTCTGCCGGAAGGATCCGGCCTATACAGGCGTATAGCCATTATCCAGGTCTGGCCGATCTCTGCGGAAGTGGCAGCGAACGCGGGTCACACATGGAAGGAGTTTGGAGATGAATAAGAACGTCATACAGGGTAGCTGGCTGCAGCTCAGCGGCGAGCTGAAGCGGCAGTGGGGCAAGTTGACCGACGACGATTTGAAGCAGATCGAAGGGCAACGGGACAAGCTGGAAGGCACGCTGCGGCGCCGCTACGGTTATAGCAGCGCCAGAGCGAGCAAAGAAGTTGATAGCTTCCTACAGGACGCCGAAGGACGTCTCAGCGGCCTGCAGAAATTCCTGAAGCGACGGGTGAACATGGCGCAGGAGCGCGCCCACGACACGGCTGAAACGGTGCGTGACGCCGTCGGAACGGCTGCCGAGGACGTCAACGAGCAGCTCGGTATGGCAGCGCCCGACGACGTGGCCTACACGGTGGAAGAATATCCCTGGCTGGTCGTCATCGGCGCGTTCATCGTCGGCATCTTGATTGGCCTGATCGTGAGCCCGAATCTGAGCCAGCCGGGACCGCCTAATTTCAGGCAGGCAGGGTGAAGCCTGAGAATGACGAGCGGGGCCTGAACTGGCTCCGCTCGCAGTTTATCGTAGAGAACGCTGGAAGGGGAAGATGGCGACGGGGACGAGCTTGAGGTGCTGCCTGGCGAAGGGCAGGCCGACGATGGTGATGGCGAGAATGAGGGCGGACGCCAGGTGCGCCAGGGCTATCTCCCAACCGGCGATGACGATCCAGATCAGGTCGAAGAGCAACGCGAGACCGCCTTCGCGTTCTTCCTCGACCACGACTTCTTTGCCGAACGGGGCGAGGGTAGCCAGGCCCAGGCGAATTGACTGCAGCCCAAAGGGAATGCCGACGATAGTCAGGCAGAGGGCCAGGCCGCCGAGAATGTAACCGAGGGCGGCAACGAAGCCGCCGAAGATGAGCCAGATCAGATTGCCCAGAAAGTTCATCAGCTTCTCTCCTTTTCTGTGGCGGTGGCACTATCGTAAGCCCACGCAGGCCGTTCCGTCAGATTCTGCCGGCGTTCACTAACAACCAATACGCATTAACCGACTATAGGTTGCACTTGCCCGGCCGTGTGCCTGGGCTAGAATCGGCGGAGGGGCCCATCCTGGGCCGTAGAGAATTCCTGGTATGAAAGCTCGCAACGAACAGCCGCCGCTCCGGCGGCTGTGGCAGTACGCTAAAGGACACCGGAGCGCCATTATACTGGCGACTCTCTATTCGATCCTCAACAAGGTCTTCGACCTGGCGCCGCCGGCGCTGATTGGCGTCGCCGTGGACGTGGTGGTCAACCGCGAAGAGTCGTTCCTTTCGGTTGCCGGGATTACAGAGCCGGCCGACCAGCTCCTGTTGCTCGCCGGGCTGACGGTGGTGGCCTGGGGGCTGGAATCGATCTTCGATTACATGATGCAGCTTAGCTGGCGCAACCTGGCGCAGACGCTGCAGCATGACCTGCGTGTGGATACGTACAACCACGTGCAGGAACTGGAAATGGCCTATTTTGAGGATCGCTCGACGGGTGGCCTGATGGCTATCCTCAACGACGACATCAACCAGCTCGAACGCTTCCTGGACACCGGCGCCAACGACATCATCCAGGTTATCACGACGGTGCTGGTTATCGGGGGCATCTTCATCGCCGCCTCGCCGGAGGTGGCCTGGATGGCCCTGCTGCCGATGCCCGTCGTTGTCTGGGGATCGCTGTGGTTCCAGAAGCTGATGGCGCCCCGCTATGCCGAGGTGCGCGAGCACGTCAGCCTGCTCAACAGCCAGCTGGGCAATAACCTCAGCGGGATTGCCACGATCAAGAGCTACACGGCCGAGTCGCACGAGTCGGAGCGCATCCGCAACGAGAGCGACCGCTATCGCCAGAGCAACCGCCGGGCCATCCGTCTCAGCTCAGCCTTTGTGCCGCTGATCCGCATGGCTATTATGGCCGGTTTTATCGCCATCATGCTGTTTGGCGGCTATCAGGCGCTCGCCGGGAACCTGAACGTCGGCGTCTACAGCCTGCTGGTCTTCATGACCCAGCGGCTGCTCTGGCCCCTGACGCGCCTGGGCACCACGCTGGATCTCTACCAGCGGGGCATGGCCTCCACGCGCCGCGTCCTCGACCTGCTGGATACGGAAGCGGAGATCGTCAGTGGGAACACGCCGCTGCCGCGCAGCGCGGTGCATGGCGAAGTGGCCTTTGAGAACGTGACGTTCTGCTATCGCGGCGACAAACGGCCGGTGATCAGGAACCTGACGCTGCGCGTGCCTGCAGGCCAGACGGCGGCGATTGTCGGGGCGACGGGCGCGGGCAAGAGCACCGTCATCAAGCTGCTGCTGCGCTTTTACGACGTGCAGGAGGGGCGTGTCTGCCTCGACGGGCACGACCTGCGCACGCTGAAGCTGAACGACCTGCGGCACGCGATTGGCCTCGTCAGCCAGGACGTCTTCCTCTTTCACGGCACGGTGCGCGAAAACATCGCCTACGGCAAGTTCGGGGCGAGCATGGAGGAGATCGTCGAAGCGGCAAAGATCGCCGAGGCGCACGAGTTCATCATGGCGCTGCCCCAGGGTTACGACACGATTGTGGGGGAGCGGGGCCAGAAACTGTCCGGCGGGCAGCGCCAGCGAATCAGCATTGCCCGCGCCGTTCTCTCCGATCCGCCTGTGCTGATCCTCGACGAAGCGACGTCGGCGGTGGACAACGAGACCGAGGCGGCGATCCAGCGCTCGCTGGCGCGCATCGTGGTGAACCGCACGACGCTCGTCATTGCCCACCGGCTATCGACGGTGCGCCACGCCGACCGGATTTTCGTGCTGCATCAGGGCGAGCTGGCCGAAGTGGGGCGGCACGAAGAGCTGATCGAGCAGGACGGCATCTACGCGATGCTCTGGCGCGTGCAGACCGGGGAACAGATGCCAGGGGGCAATGGACACCACCCTGCCAACGTCCCGGCCTGAGCAGCCGCCGGCAGCCGGACGCTGGCAGCCGACCGCCGCGTATTACGCGATTTTCCTGGCGCTCGGCTTGCTGCTCGCCACCCTGGGGCCGGCACTGCCTTATCTCGCGGAGCGATTGGGCCGGCCGGTCGAGGCGCTGGCGGTGCTGTTCACGGCGCGCTCGGTGGGCACGCTGGGCGGGGCGCTGCTGGGCGGCTACCTCTTTAGCCGCCTGCCGGGCCACCGCCTTGTGGCGGTGATGCTGCTGCTGATCGCGGGCGCCTTTGCGTTCTTTCCCCACGCGCCGCTGCTGGCGCTGCTCGGCGCCGTGCTGCTCGTCGCCGGGCTGAGCGAGGGGATGCTGGGCGTCGGGTTGAATACGCTCGTTAGCTGGGAGCATCCGGGGCGGGCCGCGCCGTATCTGAACGGCCTGCATTTCTTCTTTGGCGCTGGCGCCTTCCTGGGTCCGCAGCTCATTGCCCTGTCCCTGCGGCTGAGCGGCTATATTGCCTGGTCGTACGCGGCGCTGGCTCTGGTGATGGTGCCGCTGGGCTTCTGGCTGCTGCGGCTTGCCAGCCCGGCGATCCAGCGCGAGCTGCCCGGCGCTGGGAAATCAGAGACGAGCCGGGCGGACGCGCTGCTATTGCTCGCGCTGGTCCTCTTCGTGGCCCTCTACGTTGGCGGGGAGACGGGCTTTGGCGGCTGGGTCTACAGCTACGCGCTGGAGCGCAACGTGGGCAGCGAGGCGCGGGCGGCGCTGCTCAACTCCGCCTTCTGGGGTTCCTTCACCGCCGGTCGCTTGCTCTCCATTCCGCTGGCGACGCGCTGGCGCCCGCGCTACCTGATACCGGCCCACCTGCTGCTGGCGCTGGCGAGTCTCGGCGTCCTTCTGGTGGTGCGCCACCCTGCGGCCATCTGGATTGGAACCATCAGCTACGGGCTGGGACTGGCGCCCATTTTCCCGACCACGGTGGCGCTGGCCGGCCGCCGGCTGCAGATCAGCAGCCGGGTGAACGCCTGGCTTCTGGTCGGCGGCAGTCTGGGAGGTATGACGCTGCCGTGGCTGCTGGGGCGAGTCTTTGGCGCCTGGGGGCCGCAGGCGATGATCGGCGCTCTGATGCTGATTCTGCTACTGGCGTGTCTGGTTCTTTTGCCTGTGCTGCGCCGCAGGTGAGGTTCAGAATTTCGCGGGGGTGGCGGAAGAGCGCGGATAGAATCCGCGACTACGAGAGGAGGTGTAAAAGTAGAAGCGCACCCATACCCCGCCGGCAGGTTGATCAATCGGCTTAAGAACCGTATTATCCGGGCGCAGGAGCCGGGTTCATGATTACTCAGGTACAAGGAGCTTCAAGATGGAACTTCGCCGTTTTCGATGCACGGCTCACATGAGCACCATCGCGATCTTCGGTGCCTTTGCCGTTCCCTCTTACGCCGGTGGCGGCGAGGTGTCCTCGTGAGCATCAGAACCGCCGATCTCTTCGACCAGTTCGGGACCGAGGTCCAGGTGGTGGAGCCACTCTTCCGGGACTACGGCGGCGTATCTACCTTTTCGGGCTCCATCGCCACGGTTGACGTCTACGAAGACAATCTGCTGGTGCGCGAGATGCTCGCCGAGCCGGGCAATGGGCGCGTGCTCGTCGTCGATGGCGGAGGCTCTCTGCACGCCGCTCTACTGGGCGGGAACCTGGCCCAGATGGCTCTCGACAATGGTTGGGCGGGCGTCGTCATTTACGGCTGTGTGCGTGACGTGGCCGAGCTGGCAGAGATTGCGCTGGGGGTGCGCGCGCTGGCGAGCACGCCGCGTCCCGGCGCAAAGCGCGGTCGCGGCGTCTGCGATCAGCCGCTGTACTTCGCCGGAGCCGGTTTCCGGCCGGGCGCCTACCTGTACGCCGATCAGGACGGCATACTGGTGGCGCCGCGCGACCTACTGGGTGGGGAGTGATGAGATGGCCCTCAGCATTGGTCTGGTTGGCCTGCCGAACGTCGG
>Ga0123333_10001707_pt1 | contig 23050 bp, 21 predicted proteins | sample BioC12SIPDNA_3_FD_89957 | JGI IMG/M metagenome (GOLD analysis project Ga0123333, IMG submission 89957) | Anaerobic biogas reactor microbial communites from Washington, USA - Biogas_R2_B C12 SIP DNA | ecosystem: Engineered > Bioreactor > Anaerobic > Unclassified | place: Washington, USA... | reverse complement strand
GATCGACCCGGCCTGCTGGAACGGGCACTCCGGGTCGACGCAGCGGGTGTCGCTCTCGCCCTCCGGCCGGACGAGGGTCGATCCCCGCGGGCACGGGCAGCTGGTGGGAAAAGTCCACCGGGGTCGATCGGGGTCGTCGCGCGGCAGCACCGGGCCGACGACCTCGGGTATGACGTCGCCCGCCCGCCGGACCACGACCACGTCGCCGGGACGCACGTCCTTGGCCGCCACCTGGTCCTCGTTGTGGAGCGTCGCCTGGCTGACGGTGGCGCCGCCGACGAACACCGGCTCGAGCTGGGCGTACGGCGTGGTGCGTCCGGTGCGGCCGACCGACACGTCGATGCCGAGCAGCCGGGTGGTGCGCTCCTCGGGCGGGAACTTGTAGGCGATCGCCCACCGCGGCGCCCTCGACGTGAAGCCGACCTCGTCCCGGCGGGCCAGGTCGTCGAGCTTCACGACGGCGCCGTCGATGTCGTAGTCGAGCCGGCCGCGGTCGGCCTCCCAGTGGCGGCAGTAGGCGAGAACCTCGTCGAGGGTGGGCAGCACCCGGACCTCGGGGTTGACCGGGAGCCCGGCCTCGGCGAGGTAGTCGAGCGTCTCGCGATGTCGACCGAAGCGGGGCCCGCCGTCGACCTCGCCCATCTGGTAGCACCACATCGACAGCTCCCGCTGGGCGGTGACGCCGGCGTCCTTCTGGCGGAGCGACCCGGCGGCGGCGTTGCGGGGGTTGACCGCGACCGGCTGCGGTTTGCGCCCGCCGGCGAGCCGCTCGCGGTTGACGCCCTCCTGGTGGGCCTGGAGGCGGGCGAACGCGGACCGCGACATGTAGACCTCGCCCCGGACCTCCAGCACCCGCGGCGCGCCCGCCGGCAGGCGGTGCGGGACGGCGGCGATCGTGAGGACGTTGGCGGTCACGTCCTCGCCGACCCGCCCGTCGCCCCGGGTCGCGGCCTGCACGAGACGTCCGTCCTCGTAGACGATCGAGATGGCGACCCCGTCGATCTTGAGCTCGCAGGCGTAGTCGACCGCGGTGCCCGGCGCGGTGCCGAGCCGCTTCTCCAGCCGGTCGCCCCACGCGGCGAGGCTGTCCGCGTCGAACGCGTTGTCGAGCGACGTCATCGGCTGGCGGTGTCGCACCGGCGCGAACAGCGTGCTCACCGGAGCGCCGACCCGCTGGGTGGGCGAGTCGGGCGTCACCAGCTCGGGGTGGGCCTCCTCGATCGCCCGCAGCTCACGGACGAGCGCGTCGTAGTCGGCGTCGCTGATCGTCGGTGCGTCGTGCCCGTGGTAGCGCTCGTCGTGGTCGGCGATCTCGTCCCGCAGGGCGGCGGCGCGAGCCGCGGGGTCGTCGGGGCCGTCGGTGCCGTCCACCCCTGGGAGCATAAGGACGCCCGACCAGGGCCGGGCACGACCGACCTCGCGGTGCGGTGGACCCCTCGCCGACGGTGACCTGGGGATCCACCGTCGGCCCACCGCCCGGTGGTAAAGGGTCCGCCGTTCTGGCAGTCTGGTGGGCCCCACGGCCCGGTCCGTTCGGCCTACCCCTCAAGGCCGGGGCCGGCGGGCCGATACCTCCACCATCGGTGCTCTCCTCACGTCCCAGGACCGGATTCTGATCACATGGCGATGAACGGCTCCCTCGACGACTACTCCCCGGCGGGAGCCCTGCGCGTGCTGTCCTCGACCGGACGCACCGGCGCGGTGCGCTTCACCGGTAGCGCCGGCTGTACCGCGTACCTCCACGAGGGTCAGCTCTACTTCGCCCGGGGCGACGACACCGACGACGCCCTGGCCTCCGCCCTGGTCCGGCCCGGACGCCTGAGCGCCGACGCGTGGACCCGCGCCGTCGAGCTGGCCGGCGACGAACCCCGCGTCGGCGAGCTCCTGATCGAGCACGGCCCGATCGATCCCGACCTGTTGGCCTCGGTCGTGCTGTCGGTCATCTACGACCCGCTGATCACCCTCTTCCGCGAGGGCGACGGGCGGTTCGACTTCGAGCCCGACACCATGCACTGGATCGGTCCGTATCGCGGCTTCAACGTCGAGGCGATCGTCAACGAGGTCAGGCGGCGGGTCCGCAACGTCGACGAGATGTCCGACGTCGTCCCGTCGATCTCGGCCTGGGTCAGCCCGGCCCGCACCCTTCCCGACGGTGCCGCCCAGGTCACGCTCCAGCGCGAGGACTGGGAGCTGATCACCTCGCTGTCGGGGCCCCGCACCGTCACCGAGCTGGCCACCGCGATGGGCCGGGGCCGCTATTCGACCGCCCAGGTCGTCAACCGGCTCGCCCGGGCGGGCCTGCTCGAAGTCGTCCCCGAGCCGTTCGGCCCGAACGACGCGCTCTACGAGCCATCGGCCGCCGAGCGGATCGCCGCCGCCGAGGATGCCGCCTCCGGCGACGCTCCGGTCACCGAGGCCCCGGTCGCCGAGCCACCGGTCACCGACGAGCTCATCGCCGACGTGCCCGAGGCCGACGACGCCGCCTGGGAGGCCTTCACCAGCGGCAACCCCTTCGACCACCCGCCCGCCGACGAGGTCGACTCGCCGGGCGTGTCCTTCGGGCCGAGCCTGAACGGCGTGTCCGTCGGGCCCGAGGGTGCCCCCGCGGCCGACGACGAGCTGCTCCCGCGTCGCACGGTCGTCGCCGAGCGCGAGATCGACGACCGCGAGATCGACGGGCACGAGATCGACGGCCACGAGATCGGCGAGGCCGACGACGACAGCCCGGCCCTCGCCGGCATCACCGGGTTCCACAACCCCACCGCGGCGGTCATCGAGCGCCAGGACGAGACGATGGCGGCCGCCACCGACCCGGACCTCGACCCCAACGCCGCCTGGCTCGAGAACCTGTACGCCCAGTTCATCGACGACGACGGCGGCGACGGCAACAAGTTCCGCCGGCGCGAGGCCCTCGACGTCGCCTTCCAGGCGCCGGAGCAGGACACCAGCGAGAAGGTCGGCACGCTCAAGCGCCTGGCCGCCGCCCTCCGCCGCCTGTAACCCGGAGGTTCGCCGAACCGGCGCGGGGATCCCGCCACCCCGGGCGGAGATCGCGCGCCGCTACGGACGGGACGGTCGACCGGAGGCGCGCCGAGGCGCGTCAGGCGCCGACCGAGAGGCGCACGCCGGCGAGCTGCTCGTAGATCCGGGCCCCGAGCGTGCGGGCGTGGAACATCACCCGTCCGATCTGGTCCCGGTCGTGCAGGGCCAGGCCGCACACCGGCGTGACCAGCGCCTGCTGGCGTATCAGCACCGGGTCGCACCCCGACCGCACCAGGGCGCACCACTGGGCGGACAGGTCGCGCCAGCACCGCGAGGCGGTGTCCCCCAGGGGTCGGTCGGTGGGGACGGCTCCCCAGGCGATCCAGCCGCCGCGGTCGAGGAAGGCGGTGAGGGCACCGGCCCCGAGCTCCAGATCGGCTCCGACCGGCGCCGAGAGGATCCGGGGGCCGGCGTCGAGCACCACGCGCCAGTCGGTGGGACCGCAGCAGTGCAGGCCGGTCGTGGCGCGCGGCTCGAGGGCGGCGAGGGCACCGGAGACGAGATCGACCAGCTCCTCGGGGTGGCCGAGCCGCTCGGGTGGGCCACCCACGAGCGACGGCTCGTCGACGAACGCGATCAGCGGGGCGGCGGGCGCGACCTCGGCGACCGCGTCGACCAGCGCAGCGGCCCGGGCCCGGACCGCGGGGCCGGCGATGCGACGGGCCAGGGCGGCGTCGACCCCGGCGTCGACCAGGGCCGCGGTGAGCGTGACCGGCCCGGTCACCTGCACCTTCACCGGGGCGGCGCGCCCGGTGATCGCGGCCGTGAACTCGCGGAACGTCGTGAAGGCCGGTCCGGCCAGGGCGTCGGCGGCGATCGGGGCGTCGGGGTCGAGGGCGGAGGCGTCGACCGAGAGCGAGCCGTCCGGGGCGACCGTGATCCCGGCGATGCCCCACGCCGCCTGGGGGATCATCGCCTCGCGGGGATCGTGGCGTGGGAGCGACGGCGCGGCGGGCAGCTCCGGGGTGACGTCGAGGACCCACGCGACGGCCGTGGCGGGGTCGCCGTGGGGCAGGCTGCCGATGCCGGTGGCGGTACCGAGCGGAACGGGGACGTCGGCCGCCACCCCGTCGTCCGGGATGGTCGCCGGCCTGTGGCTGGAGTCGCCGCTCCGCATGGAGCTCCCCTGTCGGATCTACGGCACGACCGCCGGTGAACGACCGTGCGCTGTCATAGGAGTAGCGATCGCCGGCGCCGATGAGCAAATCTCCGGGGCCATGCGCGACGTCGATCCCTCCGTCGTCGCGCGCTGGATCCAGCGGGCGCTGTGGGTCGTGCTGCCGCTCGCCGTCGGGCCGGTCGTCGAGGCCGCCGTCGACGGCCGTTCGGGACCGGTGCGGATCGCGGTCGCCCTCCTCGCGTGGACCGGCTGGGGCGTCGGCCTGGTCGCCACGCTCGTACCCCGGGCCACCAGCCTCACCGTGCTGCGCGTTCTCGGTCCCGGGGCGGCCGCGGTGGCGGTGGCCGCCGCGCTCCTCGCGGGCGACGACGGGGCGAGCGCCACCGGCGCCGTCGCGGTGGTGGCCGGTGCCCTCGCGGCCGCGTCGGTGTTCGCCCCCGCGGCGGTCGACTCCCACGTCGACGGCTCGTCCTACGGCACCGAGCGGCGGTTCTCGCTGCGGTGCCCCCCGGTGCTCGCCGCGCTCGGCGCGGGCACGTGGCTGCTCGTCGCCGCCGCGGTCGTCACCGGGCCGCTGCTCCTCGCGGCGCGCCAGTGGGCGGCGGGGGCCGCGTCGCTGGCGGCCGGCGCGATCGTCGCAGCCCTCGGCGTCCGGTCCCTGCACCAGCTCGCCCGCCGCTGGATCGTCTTCGTCCCGTCGGGCGTGGTGATCCACGACCCGGTCGCCCGGCCCGATTCGGTGATGGCCCCGCGGCCGACGATCGTGCGCATCGCCCCGGCGCGGGCCGACTCGGGCGCGCTCGACCTCACCGTCGGTGCCCCCGGCCTGGCGCTGGAGATGGGCCTCCGGGAACCGCTGCCGGTCAGCGTGCGGGAGCGGGGCGGAGAGGTCACGACGCACGAGGCCGAGGTCGTCGCCTTCACGCCCCTGCGGGCCACCGCCGTGCTCGCCGAGGTCGAGCGGCGGCACCTCGACGGCTGAGCCCGCTCGGGGTCGCTCGACAGCGTCGCGGCCAGGTGGCACGGTGGCGCCGTGCTCGATGACACCTCGGTCTCCACCCTGCTCGAACGCGTCCGCCGCGAGGTCGACGACGGCCTCCTGCCCTCGGCCCAGGTGGCGGTGGCGCTCGACGGCGAGGTCGTCCTCGAGGAGACCTACGGCGCGCCCGCGGGCAGCCGCTACGTGCCGTTCTCCTGCACCAAGGCGATCATCGGCTCGGTCGTGTGGCAGCTCGTCGGTGAGGGGGCGATCGACCTCGAGGCCCCGGTCGTCGAGTACGTCCCCGCCTTCGGCACCAACGGCAAGGAGGCGGTCACCGTCGAGCAGGTGCTGATGCACGTCGGCGGCTTCCCGTACGCCCCGCTGGGCCCCGGCACCTGGGAGACCCGCGAGAGCCGCCACGCCGCCTTCTCCCGCTGGCGGCTCACGCTGACGCCGGGCGAGACGTTCATGTACCACCCGACCGCGGCGCACTGGGTCGTCGCCGACATCGTCGAGGAGGTCACCGGCCAGCCCTACGCCGACGCCCTCCAGCAGCGCATCACCGACCCGCTCGGCCTCCCGCGGCTGCTGGCGATCCCGCACGACGAGCAGGACGGCATCGTCGACGCCGTCAACGTCGGCGACCTGCCCACCGAGGACGAGGTCGAGGAGGCGTTCGGCATGCGGCTCGACCTCTCGACGCTGATCCCGGCCGACGTGAGCGCCGCCGCGCTCCTGACCCTCAACGACCCCGACGCCCGCGCCGTCGGCGTGCCCGGCGGGGGCGGCGTCGTGCGGGCCCGCGACCTCGCCCTGCTGTACCAGGCGTTCCTGCACGACCCCGAGGGCCTGTGGGACCCGGCCGCACTGGTCGACGCCACCGCCACGGTCCGCAACCAACTGCCCGACATGTTCGGCGTGCCCGCCAACCGCACCCGCGGCGGGCTGGTCGTGCGCGGCGACGACGGCATGGGCGCGCGCCGGGGCATGGGCCACACCGCCTCGCCCCGCACGTTCGGTCACAACGGTGCGGGCGGTCAGATCGCGTTCGCCGACCCCGACACCGGGCTCAGCTTCGTGTACCTGACCAACGGCATGGACCAGAACATGATCCGCGAGCACCGCCGCACCGCCGGGATCGCCAGCCGGGCGGCCCAGCTCGTCCACCCCTGAAGACCACACGAGGTGCCAAACCACACGAGGTGCCTGGCACCTCGTGTGGTTTCGGCGGGGGGACGGGACGGGTCAGGCGCCGAGGGGATGGGGCTCGATGGCCTGATCGGTGCGGACGTCCTGGACCGGCGCAGCGGTGCCCCAGCCGACGACTACATCGCCCGAGTAGGCGACGACGACCTGTCCGGGCGCGACCCGCCGCTCGGGCCGTTCCCACGCGACGGCACCGCCGTCCCACGCGCCGCGGCGGACGGCGCCGTGGGCGCTCACCTGCCAGTCGAGCGGCCCGTCGACCGGCCCCGCGGCCCAGCCGAGGTCGGCCAGCGGCTGGCGAGCGACGCGCAGGTCGGCCTCGGTGCCCACGGTGACGGTGGCCGTCGCGGGATCGGTGGCGACCACGTAGCGGGGCTCCGCACCACCGGCGAGGCCGAGTCCCCGGCGCTGGCCGATCGTCACCGTCTCGACCGCGGGTACCCGTCCGACCGGTCGCCCGCCGCCGTCGACGACGACGCCGGCCGTCAGCGGCAACCGCCGTGCGAGGAAGCGGGCCCGGCCGTCGGCCCGCGTGATGAAGCAGACGTCCTGGCTGTCGGCCTTGGCGGCCACCCGGAGACCCAGGGCGGCGGCCTCGCGGCGCACGTCGTCCTTCGGGCTGTCGCCGATCGGGAACCGCACCCGGTCGAGCCGTTCGGAGGTGAGACCGGCGAGCACGTAGGACTGATCCTTGGCGACGTCGGCCCCCCTGGCGACCCGGCGGACCCCATCGGGCCCGGCGACGATCCGGGCGTGGTGGCCGGTGGCGACGGTGTCGAATCCGAGCCGGTCGGCCCGTTCGAGGAGCACCCCGAACTTCAGGTGGCGGTTGCACTCGACGCACGGGTTGGGCGTTACCCCCCTCCGGTGGGCGTCGACGTAGGGGCCCACGACGTGGCGGTCGAACTCGTCGGAGTAGGCGAAGGTGTGGTGATCGACGCCGAGACGGTCGGCGACCCGGCGGGCGTCGTCGACGTCGGCGACCGAGCAGCAGCCGGAGTCGGACTCGCCGCCCCACAGCTTGAGGGTCGCCCCGACGACGTCGTGGCCGGCGCGCACCAGACGGGCGGCGGCGACGGCGGAGTCGACCCCGCCGGACATGGCGACCAGCACCCTCACCGGGCCGGCTCCACCTCGATCGGCGTGACGGCGCGCGCCACCGCGTCGGCCACGACGGCGAGCGCGTGGTCGACCTCGGCGTCGGTGGTCGACCACCCGAGCGTCAGGCGCAGCGAGCCGGAGGCGAGGGCATCGGGGACACCGAGACCGGCGAGGACGGCGGAGGGCTTCGCCGCGCCGGACGAGCACGACGACGCGGCCGACGCCGCCACCCCCGCCGTGTCGAGCAGGAACAGCACCTCCTCGGCGGCCGCCCCCGGGATGCACAGGTGGAGGTGGCCGGGCAGGACGTGCGCCCTCCCCTCCCCCGGGTGGACGACCGTCTCGACGGTGCCCGGGGCCCGGGCGACGAGGGCGGTGAGCAGCCCGTCGGCGAGTCGGTCGCGGAGCGCGGCGACACGCACCGCGCGCTCGTCGCGCTCGGCCACCGCGATCGCGGCGGCCGCGCCGAAGGCGACGATGCCGGCGACGTTGGGGGTGCCGCTGCGGCGGCCGCGCTCCTGACCCCCTCCGTGCAGGAGGGGCGCGAACGGCGTTCCGGCCCGCACGACGAGCGCGCCGACGCCCTTGGGCCCGCCGAGCTTGTGGGCGCTGGCGGAGACGAGCGCGGCGGGGGCGGCGAGGGTGGCCACGTCGAGCCAGGCCGCCGCCTGCACGGCGTCGGTGTGCAGGACGGCGTCGGGCGCGACGCGGACGAGCACCTCGGCGAGGTCGTCGAGGGGCTGGATCGTTCCGACCTCGTTGTTGGCGAGGGCGATCGACACGACGGCGGGGGCGGCGCCGGTTCCCCCCGTCGCCGCTCCGGTGAGGGCCCCGGAGAGGGCGGCGGGGTCGACGCGGCCCCGCCGGTCGACGGGCAGGACGTGGAGCGGGTGTCCGGCGGCTCCCAGCGCGCGGGCGGTGTCGCGCACGGCCGCGTGCTCGATCGCACCGACGACGACCGGCGCGGGCGGCGCCCCCGGTCGGTCGGCCGACGCGGCGGCCACCCCGGACAGGGCGGTGACGTCGGCCTCGGTGCCCCCGGAGGTGAACACGACCTCGCCGGGCGCGGCGCCGAGCAGGGCGGCGACCGCGTCGCGGGCGTCGTCGACGGCGCGGCGGGCCACCCGGGCGGCCGCATGGGAACCGGACGGGTTGCCGTGGTGCCCGGCGAGGAACGGCAGCATCGCCTCGACCGCCTCGGGCCGCATCGGCGTGCTGGCGGCGTGGTCGAGGTAGGCGACCGGCTCGGTGGGCGTCACCGGGCCACGGTACCCACCGACGTCCCGTCCGGTCCCGACGCGAACCGGTGGGAGGCGGCGAAACCGACGGGAGGATCGGCCCTGCCGCGCAGCGCCGTGGCCCGAGGAGGCCCGAGGTCGGGTCGGGACGCTCGGCGCCGGGGCGCGAGGCGGCCGACCCCGAAGGTGGCCTCGCGACCGCGCGAGGCTGCGCCCGATGGAGGGTTACGACGCCTCGACCTACGGCGACCGCTTCGCCGACGTGTACGACGCCTGGTACGGAGACGACGACACCACCGCGACGACGGTCGCCGCCGTGCTCGCGGCGGCCGAGGCCGTCGCTACGGCCCGGTCGGACGACCCGCACGGTCCGGCCCGGTCCCGCGGCCCCACCCGGGCGAGCGGCACCGGCGGCGGGCCGACGCCGGGAGGTGACCGCCGCGCGGGGCCACCGCCCCGCGTGCTCGAGCTCGGTGCCGGGACCGGCCGGCTCGCACTCCCCCTCGCGGCCGCCGGCGTCGAGGTGGTCGCCCTCGACGCGTCGACGGCGATGCTCGACCGGCTGGCGGCCAAGCCCGGAGGCGGGGCGGTGACGCGGGTGGTGGGCGACATGGCCGGACCTCTCCCCGACGGTCCCTTCGACGTCGTACTGGTCGCCCGCAACACGTTCTTCAACCTGACGACCGGAGCCGCGCAGCGGGCGTGCGCCGCCGCGGTGGCGGCCGTCCTCGCCCCGGGCGGCCGCTTCGTGGTCGAGGCGTTCGTCCCCTCGGCCGGGCCGGCGGGCTCCGAGGCCGCCACGCCCACCACGCCTTCCGTCCCCTCCGACGCCACGGAGCCTCCGGCGCGCTCGACGATCGAGGTCCGCCGCATCGAGGCCGACCGGGTGCTCCTCTACGTAGACCGCCACGAGCCGGCCACCGGCGAGCTGTGGAGCTCCTTCGTCGACATCCGCCCCGACGGCATCCGCCTCCGCCCGTGCCACGTCCGGTACCTGGCCCCCGACGCGCTCGACCGGCTGCTGGCCGACGCCGGGCTGCGCCTCGACCACCGGTGGGCGGACTGGGACGGAGCCCCCTTCGACGACGAGGCCGCCCAGCACGTGTCGTGGTACCGCGCCGACGACGGATCCGGTGCCTGATGGGACGCATCCGGGTGTCGGCCACCTTCGCCGCCCCGCCCGATCGGGTGTGGGCCGAGGTCGAGCAGCTCGAGCGGCACGTCCGGTGGATGGCCGACGCCGAGTCGATCCACTTCACGTCCGCATCGCACCGGGGCGTCGGCACCACGTTCGACTGCATCACCCGGGTCGGTCCGATCCGCCTGACCGACCGGATGGAGATCGTCCGGTGGGACCCGGGCCGCCGCATCGGCGTCCGCCACGTCGGGGTCGTGACGGGCACCGGTGAGCTGACCCTGAGGCGGGCCCGCCGGGGGCGTACCCGGTTCACGTGGGACGAGCGCCTCACCTACCCCGGGTGGCTAGGCGGCCGGATCGGGGGGCTGGTCGGCGACCGCATCCTCCGCCGCATCTGGAAGGGCAACCTGCGCCGCCTCGGAGCCCTGGTCGAACCGTGATCGAGGACGGGTCGGCGCCTGGCACCATCCGGTCCGTCAGCGGACGGTGATGCGGTGGGCGACGGCGCCGGAGCCGTCGAGCACGACGATCTCCCCGGAGCCGAGCAACGCCCAGCCGTCGCCGGCCGCGATCGCCCGCTGGAGGGAGTCGAGGCCCGAGGTGGTGGGGTGCTCGACCTCGACCAGGCGGTACCCCTCGACGGCGACCACGGCCACCCCGGCCTCGGTGCGGTACTCGGGATGCAGGCAGGAGCCCTCGCCGTACATCTCGTCGATCTGCTCGTACACGGCGGCGGCCTCCTGGGATCGGCCCGCGTCCTCGAGGCCCTGCACCTCCTGCCACAGGCGCTCCTCCTCCTGGCGGGCGGCGTCCTGCTCGGCGGGCCCGCACTCCTCCGGGTACGCCTCGGAGTAGTCGAGGGTCGGCACCGCGAAGCCGTCGTCGCGGGCGACGAAGGCGTGGTGGTCCCACGCGACGGGCGAGTCCGATCCGAGGGCCAGCTCGTCGGCCACCCGCGGGGCGGCCGGGTCCGAGACGTCGAACAGCTTGGCGGCCACCGAGCCGGAACCGTCGGGACCGAAGCCCACCACCCGGTCGTCGTCGATCGGGTGGAGGTAGGAGCTGAAGCCGGGCAGCTCGACCTCTCCCACGACCGTCGGCGCCGTCGGATCGGCCACGTCGATCACGTAGAAGGGATCGGTCTCCAGGAACGTCACCGCGTAGGCGGTGTCGCCGACGAAGCGCACGCCGCGGATCGACTCGCCGGGCTTGCCGAAGCGCTCGGTGCGGCCGACCACGTCGAGGGCGCCGTCGGTGTCGAGCACGACCACCTCGTTCCGTCCCGTCCCGACCGTCGAGGCCGCGTCGACCGACGCCGGCTCGTCGGCCACGGTCGGGCCCTCGACCGGCGCGACGTCGACGAAGGGCATGCCCCAGTCGGTGCCGGTCGTGACCGCGACCCGCAGGTACCCGTCGCGCTCGGACATCGAGAACTGGTCGAGCATCACGCCCGGCACCCGACCCGAGCCGGTGGCCTGAAGGGTGTCGAGCTCGAAGCGGTGGACCCCGGTGACGGGCTCCTCGCTGTCCCACAGCGGCGTCGACACGTAGGCGGCGTCGAGGGTCAGGTGGACCTGGTCGCCGACGCCGACGATCTCGGTGGTCCGGGTCGGCTCGACGGCACCGGTGGCCGGGAAGGCGGCGATCAGCGTGCCGGCGGGCGTCGACGGCCCGTTCGGGTACAGGACCTCGTCGCAGGGGACCGGGTCGCCGCCGAACGGCACGCCGGGATCGGTGGGCGTGTCGGGCCCGGTCGGCTCCTCCGGGGCGACGGTGGTGGACGGCACCTCCTCGGGATCCTCGGCCGGGCCCTCGACCGGCTCCCCGGGATCCTCGGCGGGACCCTCGACCGGCTCGTCGGCGGGCTCCGGCGCGGTGGTCGCCGCGCGATCGGCCGCGGGCTCGACCGAGTCGCCCGACCAGCCCTCCTCGGCGGCACCCACCGGCCCGTCGAACGCCGGCATCGCCTCGACGAAGCCGTCGGTGGCGACGAGGTAGAGCTCGCCCCCGGCCCGCCGGGCGGTCACGAGCTGGCCCCGGGTGCGCCAGGCGCCCTCGACGGTGAGGTCGGATCCGTCGACGGCGATCCGGGTGACGCTCACCTGACCCTCGTCGGCGGTCCACTCGTCGCCGACGACCCACACGAGGCCGAGGTCGGGGTCGTAGGTGATCTGGGCGTCGGCGGGGACGGGCACCGACCCGCCGACGGTTCCCGCGGCCAGGTCGACGACGGCGAGCCGACCGACGGTCACCACGAGCACGCGATCGGCGTCGAGCCGCTCGACCAGGTCGATCTCGTCGACGCCCGCCACGTCGACGTTGGTGTCGCCCGTGTCGCCCGAGCCGCCCTCGGAGGACCCGTCGTCGGCTCCGTCCTCGGTGGCGACCGTGGTGGCCGGCTGCTCCGCGGTGGGCGCATCGGGTGCCGCCGCCCCTGATTCGGCCGAGTCGGCGGCGACCGCGAACGTCTCCCGGCCGGCCGCCTCGGCGCGGGCCGACGAGGCCGTCGTCCGGCCCCACTCCGCCAGCTCCTCGCAGGAGGCGAACGTCGATAGCTCGACGGCCCCGGCGACGGCCGACGGCCCGGAGGCCTCGGTGGCCGCGAACACGACGGCGCCGAGGCCCAGGGCCCCCGCGGCCAGCGCCAGGGCGGTGACGACGCCCCGACGGGGACGGCTTCCGGGGTTCATGGACGGGTTGCTCATGCCCCCTCCGACGACGGCGGCGGCCGGCTGGTTCCCGGATCGTCCTTCGGAACGCCGGGGGCCGCGCTCAGGCCAGGGTCCAGGTGGCCGCGCTGAGGGCGACGGCCGTTCCCGCGGCGATCAGCCCGACCACCGCGATCGCGGCGGCCGCGACCGCCTCGCCGGCGGGACCCGCGACGCGGCGAGGCACGGCGACGGCGAGGAGCCCGGTCAGCAGCCCGCCGACCAGTCCCCCGAGGTGACCGCCGATCGAGATCCCCGGGATCGTGAGCGTGAAGACCAGGTTGATGCCGATCGTGGGCAGGATGCCGGTGCGCATCAGGTCCACCCTTCGGTCGCGGGCGACGACGACGAGGGCACCCATCAGCCCGAAGATCGCGCCCGATGCGCCGACGGTGACCGCGATGCGCTCCGAGTCGGCGACCACGTCGAAGATCGTCACGCCGAGCGAGCCGACGAGCAGCGACGCCGCGTACACCGCCGCGAACCGCAGCCGCCCGAGGGCCGGTTCGAGGATGCGGCCCATCATCAGCAGCACCCACATGTTGAGGGCGATGTGCAGGATGCCGGCGTGCAGGAAGCCGCTCGTGACCAGCCGCCACGGCTCCTCCGGCGTCGCGGGCGGCCAGAGCCCGGCGTCGAGGGCGAAGTCGCTCAGCGTCGTCCCGCCGAAGGACCCCGGTCCGGTGACCACCACGTCGGCCAGGAACACGACGGCGTTGACCGCCACCAGCACCTGGGTGAGCAACGGGCGGGGAAGCGAGCGCGGCACGCCGCGCTGCACCCGCTGCGCGCCGGTCCGGGCGCAGTCCGGACAGTGGAACCCGACCGACGCCTGGTGCATGCACGACGGGCAGATCGGGCGGTCGCACCGCTGACAGGTGATCCCGGCGGGCCGGTCGGGGTGTCGGTAGCAGGTCCGGACGTGGGCGGGGGCGGTCATCGTCCGGACGACGCTACCGGCGATCCGCCCGACCCCTCCCGGCGGCCCACGCGTACGAGATCCTCCGACCCGTCCGTACGCGGTGCCGGGGTCGGCCCCGCTAGGTTCGCCTCCCATGTCGAGCCGCGCCCTCGTGTCCGTCGAACGCCGCGCCGACGGGGTGGCCGTCGTCCGCCTGGAGAACGGCAAGGTCAACGCCCTGAGCACCGAGGTGCTGCGCCAGCTCGAGGGGGCCGCCCAGGCCCTGATCGACTCGCCCCCCGGGGCGGTGGTCGTCACCGGGGGCGACCGCGTCTTCGCCGCCGGGGCCGACATCGGCGAGTTCGACGGCCCCGACGAGGCACGGGCGGTCGGGACGGCCTTCACCCGGGCGCTGAACACCGTCGCCGAGATCCCCCGCATCGTGATCGCGGCCATCAGCGGGGTGGCCCTCGGCGGTGGCTGCGAGCTGGCCCTCGCCTGCGACCTGCGCATCGTGTCCGACGCCGCCCGCCTGGGTCAGCCCGAGATCCTGCTCGGCATCATCCCCGGTGGCGGCGGCACCCAGCGCCTGCCGCGGCTGGTCGGCCCCGCCCGGGCCAAGGAGATCATCGTCTCGGGCCGCCAGGTACCCGCCGAGGAGGCGCTGCGCATCGGTCTCGTCGACCGCGTCGTGCCCGCCGACGAGGTGCAGGAGGCGGCGATCGCGTGGGCCGCCGAGCTGGCCGCCGGCCCGGTCGTCGCCCAGGGTCTGGCCAAGCGGGCGATCGACCGGGGCCTCGACGTGTCGCTCGGCTCGGGGCTCGAGCTCGAGCAGGAGCTGTTCGCCCAGGTGTTCGCCACCGACGACGCCCGCATCGGCGTCGATTCGTTCCGCGAGCACGGCCCCGGGAAGGCCACCTTCACCGGTCGCTGACCCGGCACCGACCACGGACCACGACCGGGTCCGCGGCGGAGGGTCGGGTCAGAGCGAGACGGCGCTCTCGGACATCGCACCGACCGCCTCGACGGCGGTCACGCCCGGGACCCGGTCCTTCAGGATGCGCTCGACGCCGGCCTTGAGGGTGACGGTGGACGCCGGGCAGCTCACGCACGCCCCGGTCAGCTCGACCTCGACGACGCCGGTGGCCTCGTCGAACCCGCGCAGGAAGATGTCGCCACTGTCGGCCTGGATGGCCGGCCGGATCGCCTCGATCGTCTTCTCGAGCTTCTCGCGCACTGCTCCGTCTTTCCCCGGGTGCGAACCGCCATTGTCCCACGGCGGCGGGGTGCGCCCCGAAACCCGGGCGCACCGGCCTCAACCACGTCCGGTCGCCGGATGTTCCCGCCGCCCCGGACTCGGGGCCCGGCGGTGGGGCTCCCTACCATGCCGCGGGTGTCACTCGTGCTCGCCCACGGTGCCGAGGGGCTGACCGGCGACGGTGTTCCCGCCGGAGTCCTGTACGGCGCGGTCCTGGTCGGCGTCGTGCTCGGCGTCGTCGGCCTCCGCGCCCGCGGCACCTCGTCCGCCGCGCCGACGGTCGCGGCGGCCTCGATCGACGGCACCGAGGTCGGCCCATGGCCGGGCGACGAGCTGCCCGCCGCGGCGCGCGTCGCCGGCCAGTCGCTCGGGCTGGCGGCCCTCGTCCTCGCGCTGGTGGTCGGCTGGGGCGGATCGCCCCTGTCGGGCCTGAACCCCCTGCCGCTCGCGATGATCGCGGTCGTGTGGTGGGCCGTGCCCGCGCTGGCGCTGCTCCTCGGCGACTGGTGGCGGGTCATCGACCCGTACGACGCCCTGGCCGCCGGGATCGACCGCATGCGCGGCCGGACGTCCGACGCACCCACCACGACCGGTGCCGACGACGAGGCGGACGACTGGTGGGTGCCCGCCGTCCTGCTCGCCTCGTTCGCATGGCTGACGACCGGCTGGATCGACGGTCAGGATCCACGCCCCCTGGTCGCCTGGCTGACGGCCCTGACCGCGCTCATGGTCGGCGGGGCGCTGGTCGCTGGCCGGCCGTGGGTGCGGCGCTCCTCGCCGATGGCGGTGCTCTGCGGCGTGGTGGCGGGGGGGTCGCCGGTCCGATGGGACGGCGGCCGCGTCGGGCTCCGCTCCCCCCGCCTCGGCCTGGCGGCGCGCGCCGGCGGACGGCGCACGCTGGCTGTCGTCGTCACCCTGATCGGAGCGACGCTCTGGGAGGTCGTGGCGGGCAGCGCGTGGTGGGCCGACCTGGCGGGCGGGGCGGCGACGTCGGCCACGCCGTGGTGGGCCCTGTTCGGCCTGGCCGCGACGATCGGCGCGGTCGCGCTCGCCTGGTGGGCGCTCGCCCGCCTGGGTGAGATAGCGGCGCTAGCTCGCGGCGCGACGCTCGCCGAGCCCCTCGCCGGCGACCTCGCCGTGGCCCTCGCCGGCTGCGCCGCGGTCGCGCCGATCGTCCACCAGCTCAGCACGTTCCTCGTCTACGTCCAGGACCTCGTCGCCATGTCATCGGATCCCTTCGGCCGGGGGGCGAACGTGTTCGGAACGGCGCGCTGGCGGGCGGACGAGACCCTGATCTCGGCGGCGACGGCGAACTGGATCCAGCTCGGGCTGCTCGGCGCCGCCCTCGCCCTGCTAATGGTCGGCGGGTGGGACCGCCTGGTCGCCCGCTTCGACCGCGTCGCCCTCGACGTCGTGTGGTCCGTGGGAGCCGCCGCCGTGCTCGTCGGCGTGGTCTACCTGCGCTACCTGCTGGGGGCGTGACGGTCGTGCTGCTGGCCCATCAGGGCGGTTGGGACGAGATCCTCCTGGTCCTGACGCCGCTCAGCCTGTTCGCCGGCCTCCTGTGGCTGGCCAACACCCGGGCCAACCGGGCGGTCAGCGAGCGCTCCGACCCCGCCGACGACCGCACCGACACGAGCGACGATCCGGACGTCGACGACCGGTAGCCAGGCCGCCGGCAGGGAGCGCGAGGTCGTCAGTCGGCGTCGACGTCGGCGCCGACCGCGCGCAGCTTCTCCACGAAGCGGTCGTAGCCCCGGGCGATGTGCTCGGCGTCGGAGATCACCGTCTCGCCCTCGGCGCCGAGCGCGGCGACCGCGAGGGCGGCCCCGGCGCGGATGTCGTGGGCGCGCACCGGTGCGCCCGACAACCGCTCGACGCCGCGTATCACCGCGTAGTGGTGCTCGACGCGGATGTCGGCGCCCATCCGCACCAGCTCGTCGACGTAGCGGAACCGGCCGCCGAAGATGTTCTCGGTGGCGATCGATGCCCCGTCGGCGACCGCCAGCGCGGCGACCATCAGCGGCAGGTAGTCGGTGGCGATGCCCGGGTACGGGAGGCTGTTGATGTCGACGGCGCGGAGCCGCTCCGGCGCCGCCGCCCACACGCCGTCGGGATGCGACGAGGTGCGCATACCCATGTCGCCCAGCTTCGTCATCAGCATGTCCATGTGGGCGGGCCGGGCCGCTTCGAGCACCAGCTCCCCACCCGTGACGGCGAGGGCGGTCAGGAACGTGGCCGCCTCCAGACGGTCGGGGATCACCGTGTGGTCGACCGGGTGCAGCCGCTCGACGCCCTCGATCGTGACCGTGCTGCCGCCCGCGCCGATCACGCTGGCTCCCATCCGGTTGAGGAACGCCGCCAGGTCGGCCAGCTCGGGTTCCTTGGCGGCGTTCTCGACGGTGGTCGTCCCCTCGGCGAGGACCGCGGCCATGAGCACGTTCTCGGTGGCGCCGACGCTGGGGTACTCCAGCACGATCCGGGTCCCGACCAGCCGTTCGGCGCGTCCGTCGATGTAGCCGTGCTCGGTGCGGAACTCGGCGCCGAGGCGGCGGAGGGCGTCGAGGTGCCAGTCGATCGGCCGCTGGCCGAAGTCGTCACCGCCCGGCAGCGACACCCGGGCGTGGCCGACCCGCGCGAGGAGGGGTCCGAGCACGACGATCGACGCCCGCATCGCTTCGACCAGCTCGTAGGGCGCCTCGGGGACGATCTCGGCCGGGCGGTGGACGGTGAGGACGTCGTCGTCGAGCGCGACGTCGCACCCCATCGCCCGGAGCAGCTCGGCCATCAGGCGCACGTCGGTGATGTCGGGGACGTTGCGGATCGTGAACCGACCCTCGGCCAGCACGGTGGCCGCCATCAGCTTCAGCACCGAGTTCTTCGCCCCCGAGATCGGCACCCGGCCCGACAGGGGCGCGCCGCCGCGGACGGCCATCCGCTTCATCGCGCCAGCATGCCACCCGCCCGGGCCCCGTTCCCCCCGGGCCGGGCCGCGGGAATCCGGTCCGGCGGCGGTCACCGACCATCATGCCGGGGTGCCCCGTACGTCGCAGACGGTCGTCGTCGACGCCGCCACCGCCGAGACGATGCTCGGGCCCCGACGCGACGTGGTCGAGGAGCGGGAGTGGACCGCCGCCGACGACGAGGCCGGTCCCGGGCCGGCTTGGGCCGCCACCGACCCCGCCGAACGGGCGGGCGCCGGGGAGGCGGGAGGCGACCCCGCGGGTGGAGCCGGCGGCGTACGGCGGGCGTCGTTCGCCCTGGTCGAGGGGCCGATGGCGCGGTACCGGCGCGACGTCGAGGCCGCCCCCCTGCCCGACGGCACGGTGCGGGTCGTCGAGACCACCCGCTACCGGCTGGTGCTCGGTCCGTGGTCGGTGGCGGTCGACCTGCCGATCCGCTCGGCGCTGCGTCGGACCGACCGCCGCACCCGCCGCTACCAGCCGGTGTGGGCCCCGCCGGACCCGCTCGACGAGCGGGCGGGCACGATCCTCGGGCTGCTGCTGACCCTGTCGCTGGTCATCGGGTACCTCAGCACGGTCCTCACCCAGACGATCACCTACGCCGCCGAGGAGTTCGGTCGCGGGACGACCGCCCAGGGCACGGTGCTCGCCATCGGCCGGGTCGGGGTGCTCCTCAGCCTGGTCATCGTCGCCCGGTCGGACCGCCGCGGCCGGCGGCGGCTGCTGCTCGCGTCGGTCGGGCTGGGCGTCGTCGCGACCGTCGCGGGCGCGTTCGCGCCGACGATCGAGGTGCTCGGCTTCACCCAGACCCTCGCCCGCGCCTTCGCCACCGCCGCGACCCTGCTCCTGACGGTCGTCGCCGCCGAGGAGATGCCCGCCGGTGCCCGGGCGTACTCGGTGAGCGTCCTGACGATGGCCGGTGCACTCGGAGCAGGCGTCGCCGTCTGGGCCCTCCCGCTGTCGGACATCGATCCCCGGGGTTGGCGCATCCTGTTCCTCCTGCCCCTCCTCGCCGTCCCGCTCGTGCTGCGGGTGGCCCGGCGGCTGCCGGAGAGCCAGCGCTTCGTCCGCCCGCACCGCGACGCCACCCTCCTCAAGGGGCACGGCCGGCGGCTGGTCGTGCTCGGAGCCGCCCTGTTCTGCGCCTCGGCGTTCGCCGCGCCGGCGTCGCAGCTCCTGAACGACTTCCTCCGCGACGAGCGCGGCTTCTCCGGAGCCCGCATCTCGCTGTTCACGATCCTGACCTCCACCCCCGCGGGCCTCGCGCTCGTCGCCGGTGGACGCCTCGCGGACCGTCGCGGGCGGCGGCTGGTGGTCGCGATCGGCGTCGCCGGTGGGGCGGCGGTGGGCGCGTGGGGCTTCACCACCGCGGGCTGGCCGCTCTGGATGGCGAACCTGCTGGGCACCATGCTCGGCGCCCTCGCGGTGCCCGCCATGGGCGCCTACGGGCCGGAGCTGTTCCCCACCGCCGCCCGGGCGCGGGCCAACGGCGTGCTCCAGGTGATGTCCGTGGCGGGCAGCGCGCTGGGACTCGTCGTCGCCGGCGTGGCCAAGGACCGTACCGGCCACCTGGCCTCGGGGATGTTCCTGCTCCTTCCGCTCGCGCTGCTCGTCGCGGTGCTCGCGCTCACCCTCTTCCCCGAGACGGCCCGGCGCGAGCTGGAGGACATCAACCCCGAGGACGACCTCCCGGATCCGACCCCGACCCCCGGATGGCCGTAGGTACGATCCGCCGGTGACCGACGATCGCCTCCGGAGCCGCCGCGCCCTGGCCGCGGGGACCGCGGTGATCGTCGCCGTGCTGGCGGGCAGCGTGCTCACCCTGACCCACGACGAGCCGGAGATCGGACCCGACCACTTCGAGCCGGTGCCCACCGTGTCGACCACCGAGCCGGGTGGCCTGGGCCGGGCGTCGGACGCCACCACCACCACGGCGACCACGACCGCCCCGCCGGGCGCGCCGCTCAGCGTCCTGCCGGCGCGGACGAGCACGGTCGCCACCGCCCGCACCGACGTCGAGTCGATCGAGCTGTTCCCCTCGAGCGACGCCACCCGGGCCACCGGTTCGCTGCCCGCCGAGGCCCGCTACGGGCAACGCCAGGTCCTTCTGGTGCTCGCGGACCAGGGCGACCGCCTCCACGTCCTCCTCCCGGAGCGCCCCAACGGGTCCACCGCCTGGATCGACGCCGGCACGGTCGACCTCACCCAGCACGGCTACCAGATCCAGGTGGCCATCGGCGCTCACCAGCTCATGCTCCAGCGGGGCGACGAGGTGCTGATCGACACGCCGATCGCGGTGGGCACCGAGGACACGCCGACCGTCGGCGGCGACTTCTACACCTGGGTGCTGATCGACCCGACGAACGCCGGCTACGGCTCCTACGCGTACGGACTGTCGGGGTTCTCGACCCTCGACGACTTCGCCGGGGGCGACGGACGCATGGCGATCCACGGCACCACCGACGAGGCGGGCATCGGGGGCGACGTGAGCCACGGCTGCGTGCGCGTGCCCGACGCCGTCGCCGTCCGCATGGTCGAGGAGCTCCGCCTCCCCCTCGGCATCCCGGTGACCATCCGGCCCTAGAACGACGCCTCGACCGGACCGTGCTTCGGTTGTCGCACCCCCTGGGTAGCGTCTCTCCCGCTTCCCCGCGAACGTTGCCCGTACGCAGGAAGTACGTCACCATGGCCATCGATGCCGCCCACCGTGCCTCGATCTACGAGAAGCTCCGACCCCTCCTCGGCGACGAGGACGCCAACGTCCTGATGTCCGAGTTCCCGTCCACCGATGCCGATCAGCTCGTCACCCGGGAGTTCCTGCGCGCCGAGAGCGCGGACCTCCGCACCGAGATGCGCACCGAGATCGCCCAGCTCCGCACCGAGATGCGCACCGAGATCGCCCAGCTCCGCACCGAGATGCGCACCGAGATCGCCCAGCTCCGCACCGAGATGGCCGAGATGCGGTCCGCGCTCACCCTGCGGATCGGCTCGGCCATCGCCGCCAGCACCGCGCTGCTCGCCGCGATCGGGATCTTCACCTAGCCGCCCCACCGCACCGCCGGGTTCAGAGCGCGGCGATCCAGTCGGCGACGGCGGCGCTCACCACCGGGTCCCGGCCGCGGGCGTCGTGACGGGCACCCTCCAGCCACACGAAGGTCACCCGCCCCGGGATCGCCCGAGCCGCCTCCTCCATCTCGGCCGGCGACCCGAACGGATCGCGGTCGCCGCCGACGAACAGCACCGGGAGGTCGAGGCGCGGGAAGTGGTCGGTGCGGAGCTTCTCGGGCCGGCCCGGGGGGTGGAGGGGGTAGCTGAGCAGGGCGAGCCCGGCGGCGGGGAGGCCCTCGGCGACCGCCATCGAGCACATGCGTCCCCCCATCGAGCGACCTCCGAGCACGAGCCGGTCGGGCTCGACTCCCGCCGACGCGGCGAGCGCGGTCGCCTCCTCGACGACGCAGGCCACCATGCGATGGGCCGGGTCGGGGCCGCGGCGCCCCTCCTTCCGGTACGGGAAGTCGATCCGCTCGACCGGGAGCGGGGCCACCGCCGCCTCGACCGCGACGAGCGTGGCCTGGTTGCGGTCACCGCCGAACCCGGGCGCGAGGAGGAGGCCGCCGACGGTCACGACACCAGCAGGATGCGGCGGGCCTCGGTCAGCTCGGCGATGCGCTCGGCCGCCGCCGTCTGGCCGCCCCCGTGGTCGGGGTGGGCGAGGCGCAGCAGTTCGCGGAACCGACGCTGCACGTCCTGGCGCTCGGGGGTGGCCCCGGTCAAGCCGAGGATCCCCAGCGCCCACGCCTCGGGGTCGGCGTAGCGGGCCGATGCACCGGTGACGGCGCCGCGTCCGCTGATCGCCTCCAGCAGGTGCCGGTCGGGAGCTCCCCGCCAGAGCAGGCCCCGCCGGAGAAGGCGCATGACGGGGCCGCGGGCCTCGATCGGCAACCGGCCGGCCGCGTAGACCGCGGCCAGCACCTGAGGCCCCGGCGACGTACCCGGCGTCAGGTCGAGCTCCAGGTCGAGGCGCTCCCCGTCGCCGACGAGGCGGTGGGTGCGCCGGTTGAGGCCGATGTGGTCGGTCTGGAAGCGGTGGCGCAGTCGGGGCTGTGGGATCGGGAGGCCGTGCTCGACCTGATGGGTGAGCCGCTCGAGGTCGAGGTGGAGATCGGGGTCGACCTGGCCGACGAACGCGCCGACCACGGCGCCGAGCAGGATGCCACCGAAGCCAGGGGCCGGCTCGGCGGGAAGGTGGCAGCGGCCGAGCGCGACCCGGCGGGTCGGCGCGATCGGTCGGGACTGGAACACCTCCAGCTCGGCGAGGACCACCCGTCCACCGTACCGGTCGCCGGGCCCGGCCGAACCGGCGGGGCGGCGGTCAGACCAGCGGCCGCAGCACCCCGCGCAGATCCGACGCCGCCTCGACGATGTCCTCGTCCGACGAGTCGGCCTCGGCCAGGAGGTCGTGGAGGGCGACGGAACCGTCGACGATCGGCTGCCACGTCGCCTCGTCGAACCCGAACGGCACCCGCATCGTCTTGACCAGGGTGGCGGCGTCGTCGAAGCGGACCACCGCGGCCTTGTCGGACGGCCCGTGCTGGAGGCGGTCCGCGGTGACGAACAGCTCGGAGAGCACCTCCTGGGCGTCGGGCTCGTCCTGCTCGTCCTCGGGGACCTGCTCGTCCTCCCACGCCGCGGTGACCTCGTCGACCAGCGCGTCGACCCGCTCCTCGTCGTCGACGCCGACGGTGACCTCGTGATAGCCGCGCTGGTGGCGGATGCGCTCGTCGATCAGGGCCTCGATGAAGCGGTCCTCGAGGCCGACCGGCCAGTCGCCGACGTCGTAGATCACCGGCTCGGCGTCGGGCGGAAGGTCGAGGCCGATGCGGTCCTCGACGAGGTCGATCAGGTCGTCGACGACGTCCGCGTCGGACGCGTTGACGATCAGGGTGCCGGCCTGCCAGGCCCGGCGGATGCGCATGGCGTCGAGCTCGGCGTCGAGCATCTCGATCTCGCGCCCACCGAACTCGGGCAGGTCGAACTCGACCTGGTCGTGACCCGCCCCGTCGTCCTCGTCGCCCTCGACTTCGCCGTCGTCGTCCGCCTGCTCGTCGACGTGCTCGTCGGAGTCATCGACCGTGCCCTCGCCCGCCGCGTCGCGCTCGTCGGCGGTCGGGTCGTCGACCGTGTCCTCGGCGCCGACGTCGGACGCGGGCTCGCCGTCCTCACCGTCGACCTCATCGGCGACATCGACCTCGTCGTCGGACTCGGGCTCATCGTCGCGGCGGCCGCGGCCGAGCAGGTTCCGGAAGCTCATCGGTCGCTCACCTCGTCGGGCATCGGTGCAGTATCGCCCACCAGGGCGAGGATCTCGTCGCCGTAGCGGTCGAGCTTGGCCG
>Ga0123333_10001706_pt1 | contig 23053 bp, 22 predicted proteins | sample BioC12SIPDNA_3_FD_89957 | JGI IMG/M metagenome (GOLD analysis project Ga0123333, IMG submission 89957) | Anaerobic biogas reactor microbial communites from Washington, USA - Biogas_R2_B C12 SIP DNA | ecosystem: Engineered > Bioreactor > Anaerobic > Unclassified | place: Washington, USA... | reverse complement strand
GCGGTGCAGAGTGCCACAGATGGCCAAAGCTGGCGGAGCCGACGGCGGATCATGGCTCCTCGCCGGACTGGGGAACAGGGCAGGCATCGGATAGCGTGATCTGCATTACCGCCGGGCCGAGCGCCGTAGCCCTCCGGTAGCCCTCCCGTATCGCGGCAAACACCGCCTCTTCGCCGCCCCACACCAGCGTGCTCATCGGGCCGATCTGGTGATCCAGGCCACTCTCGGTCAGCGCATCAAGAAACGCCTCAACCGGCCGATCGAGATCGCGCCGTCCCAGCGGGTACAGACCGATCTGGGCGCTGACGGTCTTCATTTCTCCACCCTCCCAACCAACAGAGCACCGCGCCGGCGCCAGAGCACCCGGCCCAGCCTCTCCAACAGCGGAGCGGCCCTGACGGCGCGGCCGGAGGCAGGCAGAAAGCCGCTGCTGTTCCACCGTACGGCTCCGCAACAACTCAGTAGGTCGCAGAACTGCTCGCTGGTTCTCAGTTGCGCCTGGTGGAAGGGCGACTCGGGGTCAAGCGCCATCTCCTGGTACAACCTGCCCCACGGCCCCCGCGAATTGAGCGTGCCCATTACCATCCGACCGCCCGGCTTGAGCACGCGGCAGATCTCCGCTGTGGTCCTGGCGGGATCCCGGACGAACTCGATGGCCGTGACGGAAACCACCAGGTCAAATGTGCCATCGGGAAAGGGCAGTTGCTCCGCCACGCCTCGCAGCCACGATACCGCGGCGGACTTGGCCCGTGCTACAGAGAGCATCTCAGCGGAGGGATCTAGCCCGATGACGCGCAATCCGCGATCGGCCAGCGCGCAAGCATAGTGGCCGGTGCCGGTACCGACGTCCAGGGCACGCTCTCTGGCCAGCGGCCGCGACATCCGCATGACCAGGTCCATCTGCCAGCGATGCATCGCGGCGCCTAGTGCGCTCCCGTACCAGGCGTCATATGCGCGAGCGATCGCGCCCTTGACGAAGGGATTGCGAGAGTCCTGGCTCATCATGGGCCTGCTTCCGGCTGCTGATGCGGCGTGTGCACGAGCAAGAGTCGCCCCGCCGAGAGCCACACCCTGGCGTGGCTGGTCAGCAGGACGTTGCTGATTCCCCTGGAGGGGCCAAAGCGCAGCGTCTCGCCCCGCAGTGGGTACTGTAGGCCCTCGGTGTGTACGCCGATGGCATCGCCTCCCCAGGGGATCAGGCTCACGGTGTCTCCGGGGGAGCCATCGACCTCTGCGCCTGGGCCGACAATCTGAACCGTGGAGACGCCGTCATATATCCGGACGTTCAGCTCCCGTCCCTCTGGCATGATCAGCAGTGATAGGTTTGCCAGCGTGTGGTCGATCCTTCCTCCCAGGGCGCCGAGCACGAGGATCTCCCGAGGGCCGCGCGCGAATGCGGAGGCCAGAGCGAGCTCACCATCGGTCTCATCCTTCGAGGCGGGGTAACGTTGGATGCGGCATCCCGCCCCCGCCAGCCGCTGCAGCAACTCGGGGCTTACCGAGTCCATGTCGCCCACGATCTCTTGAGGCGTTCGCCCATGGGCATCCAGCCAGTTCGCACCGCCGTCGGCGGCAATGACCCAGTCCGCAGAGTCAACCCATTCCAGCAGCCGGGCCTCATGGGTGAACCGGCCGTTGAGCACTACCACAACCCGCTCGTCGAGAGGCATATGTCTCCAGTGCCAGACAGCAAGAGCCGCAGACCATAGGGGCCTGCGGCTCGTATCGCGATCCGTGCTTCCCTACGCTGGCATGACCCAGATCAGGTACAGGGGTCGATGGGCGGCCATCCTCTCAGCCCTTTGGGGCTCCCCCAGCTCATCTTCGGTTGCCTCCAGTATATCTGCCCTGGCCCGAGCGGTCAAGGATCGCCGGTTCGGCTTTAGTCACTGGAGATCTACCGGTAATCGGTGCACGTTGACAGCACCCTTATGGTATGTTAGCATCCTCCCAATATCCAGGGGCGTTTGCCGCACGCGATCGTTTGCAGCTCGAATCCGTGTGATGGGGGAGACGGAGATGGACGTGCCAGTGACTGCCGCAGAGAGGCTGCAACGCATCAAGGTTATCGGCGTGGGTGGCGGTGGATCGAATGCCGTCAAGCGCATGATCGAAGCCGGCATCGTCGGCGTTGACTTTATCGCCGTCAACACCTCGCTCAAGGAACTCAAGGGCACTCGCGCGCCCGTACGCCTGCAGATCGGTGAACAGGTCACGCATGGTCTCAGCACCGGTGGAGACGTGTCTCTCGGCACCCAGGCTGCCGAGGCGGCAACCGAGCAGATCCAGGCCCTGCTGGAGAACACCGACATGGTGTTCATAGCGGCGACGCTCGGGGGCGGCACGGGTACCGGTGCAGCGCCGGTCATTGCGCGGATCGCCAAGCGCCTGGGTATTCTCACGGTTGCGGTGGTGACGAAACCCTTTGGCTTTGAGGGCTCCCGCAAGACGCGCCTGGCGGAGACCGGGCTGCAGGCGCTCACGAAGACGGTGGATGCCGAGATTGTGATCTCGAACGACCGGTTGCTCACCCTGGACGTGCGCGATCTCCGGCTGACCGATGCCTTCCTGCTGGCGGACGAGATGCTGCACCAGTCCGTCCAGACGGTGTGCGACTTTGTGCTCAAGGTCGGCGTCATCAACGTCGATCTGCGCGATGTGACGGCCATTCTCACAGGCGGCGGCCGGACGATGGTCAACGTCACGCGGGCCAAGGGCGATGATCGTGCGATCGTGGCTGCGCAGGAGGCGGTCATCAGCCCGCTGCTGGATATCTCCCTTGAGGGCGCCACTGGTCTGCTGCTGAACATCGAGGGGGGAAATCTCTCTATCGGAGAGGTGCACGCCGCTGCGGACCTGATCACACGGATGACTTCACCGGATGCGAACATCATCTGGGGCTATGTGGACAACAAGGATCTGGGCGATGAGATCGTCATCACGGTGATCGCCACGGGCTATCGGGCCGGGATCGACGGCCAGATCCAGGGGGACACGCCCATCACCCGTGATTCGCCGATTGAGGTGGATCTGGATCACAGGCCCTTTGATCCGCTGGATCTGGACGTGCCCACGAGGCTGCGCCGTTAGGCCGCTCGCCCGGGCTTGCCAGCGGGCATGGTGCGGCTAGAATGAGGCAAGCTACTGCGGGAACGCGGGAGGGACCCTTGGAAAAGTATCTGCAGAATCAGAGCAGGGACGCGATCATCAAGGTCGTTGGCGTGGGGGGCGGTGGCTCCAATGCCGTGAATCGGATGATCGAGGCCGGCCTCTCGGGCGTGGATTTCATCGCCGTCAACACCGACGCACAGGCGCTGGCACAATCGAACGCCGATGTGCGTGTGCGCATCGGAAACCAGATGACCCGCGGGTTGGGTTCCGGTGGCGATCCGGAGGTGGGGCACAAAGCCGCTGAGGAGTCGCGCGAGGAGCTGCGTTCGGTCCTTGAGGGGGCCGATATGGTCTTTGTGACCGCCGGCATGGGCGGCGGCACAGGAACGGGTGCTTCCCCTGTGATCGCCGAGATCGCCCGCGAAATGGGCGCCCTCACCGTGGCCGTTGTCACCCGCCCGTTTGGGTTTGAGGGGATGCGCCGTGCGCGCGCCGCCCAGGAAGGCATCGTGCGCCTCAACGAGCGTGTGGATACCCTCATTGCCGTGCAGAATGACCGTCTGCTTGAACTGGTCGATCGGCAGGTTCCCCTTCAGCAGGCCTTTGTGGTGGCTGATGATATTCTTCGCCAGGGCATCCAGGGCATCTCTGAACTGATCACGCTGACGGGCCTGATCAACACCGACTTTGCCGACGTGAAGGCCATCATGAAGGATGGCGGCGCGGCGCTGATGACGGTGGGGCGAGCGGCCGGCGAGGAGCGGGCGCTCGCGGCGGCCGAGGCAGCGGTGACCAGCCCGTTACTGGATATCAACGTCAGCGGAGCCAGAGGCGTGCTCTTTAACGTCAAGGGGGGATCCGATCTCTCGTTGTACGAGGTCTCACAGGCTGCTGACTTGATCCGGCAGACGGCGGCCCCCGACGCGAACATTATCTTTGGCGCGGTCATCGATGATCAGATGAACGATCAAATCCAGATCACGCTTATCGCTACCGGCTTTGACCTGGACGAAAAGGCCAAGATCCGGCAGGTCGAACTGGGCGATGCGCGGACGCTGGTACGCCCTCCGGAAGTACGTCCCGATTACGACGACAACGACTTGGATATCCCTTCGTTCCTGCGTCGCCGGCCCTAGCGCGAGGCGCCGGCAAGGGGAAAGCAGAGGGAGCCTACGGGCTCCCTTTTTGTCTGCACGCCCGCTCTTGCTGGTACTTATTCCTGCGCCAGGCCCTCCAACGCGAGGATGTAGCCGTACCATCCCAATCCGCAGATCTGTCCTCGGCAAACCGGCGCCGTGACGGACGTATGCCGGAAGGCTTCCCTCGCATGGATGTTGGAGAGATGCACCTCAACAGCCGGCGCACTGATCGCTGCCAGTGCATCGCGCAGGGCATAGGAGTAGTGTGTGAAAGCGCCAGGGTTGATCACGATGCCATCCGCCCAGCTATCCGCATCGTGGATCGCGTCGATCAACGCCCCCTCGTGATTCGATTGCGCGATCCGGAGGTCCACGCCGCGCTCGGAGGCCCACTGCCGGAGGCGGCCATTGATCTCCTCCAGCGTCAGGCTTCCATAGACCCCGGGTTCACGTCGCCCCAGCATGTTCAGATTGGGGCCATGGAGCACCAGCAGGCTCTTGCTCATGGTGTCTCTCTCCTCAGTGCAGCAATGACTTCCACCTCGGTCACATCATCCACCACAATCACCTGCCCGATCTGAGTGGGCAACACAAAGCGCAGCTGACGGCCCTGCTTTTTCTTGTCCGCTTGCATGGCTTCATATACCTCCTCCGGATCGTGAGGAGGAGGGTCCACCGGCAATCCGTGGGCGCGGAAGGCGTCCGCGATGCGCCGTGTCGTTGCCGGAGAGGAGATGCCACGCGCTTCGGCCAGGAGCGCGGCGCGCACCGTCCCGATGCTCACGGCCAGCCCGTGGTGCAGCCCATAGCCCTCCAGCACTTCGTAGGCGTGCGCAAAAGTATGCCCCAGGTTGAGGACGGCGCGCCTTCCCCGCTCGTGGGGATCCTCCTCCACGGTGTCGATCTTGACCTGCAGGGCGCGGGCGATCAGATCAGAAAGATCCGGCCGCGTGGCAGCGGGTTCCAGCATGGCAAAGAGCTCCGGATCGGCGATGATGCCCGCTTTGATGATCTCGGCCATGCCCGCCCGGCTTTCGTTCTCCGGCAGGCTGTTGAGGACCGCCGGATCCAGCAACACCAGAAGGGGCTGCACAAAGGCGCCGACGAGGTTCTTGCCCTGTGGCAGGTCCACGGCAACTTTGCCGCCCACGCTCGCGTCCACCATGCCCAGCAGGCTCGTGGGGATGGCGACAAAGGGTACCCCGCGCATATAGGTCGCCGCGGCAAAGCCAGCCATGTCGGTGATGACGCCCCCGCCAAGGCCCACGACGAAACCCGATCGACCGAGGCCGCTGGCAAAGAAGCGATCGTACAGGTGGCTCACGGTCTGCAGGGTCTTGTTCTGCTCCCCGGGCGGAAGCACGATGGTGCTGACGCGAAAGCCCCGATCCGACAGGGCTTCCTGGAGGCGGGCTCCCCAATGGGGCCAAACGTGCTCATCGCTGACGAGCGCGACCTCGCAAAGCGGATGGGCAGCGGCGAGGAGGTCGCCGGCGTAGCCCAACCCGCCCGGAATCAGATGGACCGGATAGCTACTCACAGGGGTGCGCACCAGCCAGAGCCGCGGGTTCGCCTCGGCCAGCAAGTGCACCGCTTCGACCACCTGGTCGATGGTCCGATCGGTCGTATCGATGTGATACGGGATCTCGCTATAGGCTCTCTGGCGCTGGGAAAGCAGGTCACGCACACGGACCTCTGGTGAGTCACCATAGAGCATGGGTCTATCGCTGCTGCCCTTCAGGCGGGCGATGATCCCCTCCGGTGCGCAGTCCAGGCAGATCACGAGTCCGCTTCGCGAGAGGACCTGGCGGTTCTCTGGATTCACCAGACATCCGCCTCCAGTTGCGATGACCAGATCGGTGCGCTGGCTGAGGTCGGCACAGAGACCGCTCTCCAGGTGTCGAAAGGCATCCTCCCCCAGTTGCGAGAATATCTCGGGTATCGTGTGTCCCGCTCGCGTGACGATCTCATCGTCCATATCGATGAACGTGCGCCCCATGCGTTCGGCCAAGCGCCGCGCGACGCTGGTCTTGCCCGTTCCCATAAAGCCGGTCAGTATCAGGTTACGCCTTCCGGTCATGGGCTATCCTTTCCAGGATGATCTCGACTCGATCCCCCCCGTAGCGCTCGAGCAACGCATCGGCCAGCACCAGGGCAGCCATCGCTTCCGCCACCACCGCCGCAGCGGGCACGGCACAGACGTCGGAGCGCTGGTATTGCGTGGCGGCTGCCTCTCCGGTCGCTCTATCGATGGTGTCGATGGGAGTGATCGTGGTCGGGATCGGCTTCATGGCCAAGCGGATCCAGAGCGGTTCGCCATTGGTCATGCCCCCTTCCATCCCGCCGGCGCGATTGGTCTTCCGGATGCCTCCGCTGTACAGCGCATCGTGTACCCGGGTGCCGGGGGCTGAGGCATTGGCAAAGGCAGGCCCGATCTCGATCCCTTTTATCGCCTGGATGCTCATCAACGCTTGCGCCAGACGTCCGTCCAGGCGGCGATCCCATTGCACGTGGGTGCCGAGGCCGGGCATGAGTCCCCATGCGGCCACGACGATCGTTCCACCCAACGAATCTCCAGCCTCCCGGGCAGTATCGATCGCCGCGCGCATGGCCTGTGCCGTGGCTTCGTCCGGGCAGCCGACATCCGACAGGAGCGCCCGCCCGCAGAGCCGATCGGGAGGATCAGCCTGCTCTGGCATATGTGCCGTTCCGATGGATTCCACATAGCTCCCGATGGCGATGCCCGCGGCGCTGAGCAACTGGCGCGCCAGCGCCCCGGCCGAGACCCGTGCGGCCGTCTCACGGGCGCTCGCGCGCTCCGCCACGAGCCGCAGATCCTCGATCCCGTACTTGAGGGCGCCGGCGAGATCCGCATGTCCCGGGCGGGGGCGCGTCCACGGCGGCACCTCGCGTTCACGCCAGTTCTCATAGTCGCGGTTTGGCACCATCATGGCCACCGGCGCGCCGATCGTTCTCCCGTCGAAGACGCCTCCGAGCAGACGTACGCGATCTGTCTCGATCTGCTGGCGGGCTCCGCGGCCGTATCCCGACTGGCGACGACGCAGTTGTTCGTCGATCGCGTTGGCATCAACCAGGAGCCCGGCCGGCATACCCTCTAAGATGCAAACCAGAGCCGGGCCGTGCGACTCCCCGGCGGTGAACATGCGCAGCATACTACCCCTCCTCCAGGGCGTCTTGGCACGCCTCTCGCATGGCGTCCACCGGGGGTTCGGTCCCCGTCCAAAGCCGAAAGGCTTCGGCTCCCTGGTGAACGAGCATGCCGAGGCCGTTGGCGGCCCGTGCCCCACTCTGACGCGCCAGGGCCATCAGCCGGGTCTCACGGGGCGTATAGATCAGGTCGAACAACGGCACGCTCCCCGGGTAAGCTACCTCCGAGGGCCACGGGCACTCCCCTGCCTGGGGCGACATGCCAACGATGGTCGTGTTGACGATCAGGTCGACCCGGGGCGCGCAGGCAGCCAGCGTCTCTGGCCGTAGAACGCTTGCATCGACCTGAGGGCCGGGCAGGGCCTTTCGCAGATCACTCGCCAGAGCAGTCGCACGCTCACCGGTTCGGTTGAGAATCACCAGGCGTGTGCCCCGCGAGAGCAGTGCGTAGCCCACGGCGCGCGCAGCCCCCCCCGCACCCAGGATGAGAGCGGTGTCGGCCTCGCTCATATGGGCTTCGCTGAGGGCACGTAGAAAGCCAGAGGCGTCGGTGTTGTGCCCGCGGATCTTGTCTCCCATCAGGAGCGTATTCACGGCTCCGATGGCGCGTGCTTCAGGGCTCAGTTCGTCGACGAGATGCACGAGGGCCTGTTTGTGCGGTACCGTAGCGTTCATGCCTCTGAGGCCGAGGGCACTGACCCCGCGCAAGGCTTCCTTGAGCCGCGCGGGAGGTACGGCAAAAGGCACATAGCACCAGTCCATCCCCAGCGCCGCGAAAGCAGCGTTGTGCATCGCTGGTGAGATCGTGTGTTCCACCGGCCAACCCAGGAGGCCGACCATCTGTGTGTGGCCTGTGACGGTCACGCTGGTTCGGATTCTGCTGACGCTCATGGACGCACCTCGGCTCCCAGAGAGGCCATGGTGCCTGCAAAGCCCGGGTACGAATCCGCTATGCGTTCGGCGCCGAGCACGATCGTCTCGCCGTTCGCTACCAGGCCGGCCACGGCGATCGTCATCCCCAGCCGGTGGTCGTCATGGCTGTCGACGAGCGTCCCAACGAGTGGCGTGGGTCCTATTATGTCAAATCCATCCGGGGTCGGGGCGATCTCTGCTCCCAGGGCGCGCAATGCTGTCACCGTGGTGCCGATTCGATCCGTCTCTTTGACGCGCAGTTCGCGCGCATCCCGCACGTGCGTCTCACCTGTGGCCTGGGTGGCAGCGAGGGCGAGGATCGGGAACTCATCGATCGCGCGGGGTACCACCTCGCCGCCGATGGATATGCCTTTCAGTGAGGAATGACGCACGAGCAGGTCGGCCACCGGTTCCCCGCCCTCCAGGTGCGCGTTTTCCTCTGCGATGTCCGCGCCCATCTCACGCAGCAGGTCCAGCAGTCCTGTACGCGTCCTGTTAGTGCCCACATTCTCGATCACAACCTCACTGCCGGGCACCAGGAGCGCCGCGACGCACAGGTACGCTGCAGAGGAAAAGTCCCCGGGCACGTGCACATCCAGCGGCTGTAGGCTCTGCACGGGCCCATCCAGGGTGTGAGCCAGATCTTGGCTGTGAACGGTTACTCCGCACGCCTCGAGCATCCGCTCGGTGTGATCCCGCGAAGGCCCCGGCTCTACGACCTCAGTCCTGCCCTCGGCATACAGCCCGGCCAGCAACAGACTGGACTTGACCTGTGCACTCGCCACGGGAAGAAGGTGACGCGCGCCCGCGAGCGGCGATCCTTCGATCAGCAGCGGAGGCAGGCGGTCGTCCCGAGCGCCCCTTATCCGAGCCCCCATGGCGCGCAGGGGCAGGATGACGCGATCCATGGGTCTCGCCAGCAACTGATCGTTTCCGGTGAGTTCGCTGGGAAAGCGCTGTCCGGAGAGCAGGCCGGCCATCAGGCGCATGGCCGTCCCAGAGCGCACGCAGTCCAGCGGTCTCGCGGGCGCCGACCACCCGTTGAGCCCACGCCCGCGAACCAGAATGGTGCTCTGGCCTTGGCGCTCGATATCGATGCCCAGTTCGGCCAGGCAGCCAGCCGTGGCCCGGCAATCCTCGCCGTGCAGGTATCCCTCGATGCGCGACGGCCCATCACCGAGACTGCCCAACAGGAGGGCCCGATGGGTGATCGATTTGTCCCCCGGAACGGTGACGTGGCCAGAAAGGGAGGTCGCTCTTTTGGTCCGAAGCTGCATCGGTCAGATCCTTCTGCGGCGTTCTGCAGCCGCCTCTAGCCTCTGTCGGAGTTGTGCTGCGTCATCGGCCCGGAGGGACTCGGCGAGCTCCGCCAGTTCGGTTTGCGCGAGGCGGAGCACATCCAGGATGGGCCCGCGGTTGGTGGCCAGGATGTCCATCATCATCGGAACACTGCCTGCGGCCACCCGGCTGGTATCGCGAAAACCTCCTGCGGCCAGCGACCAGAGTATCGGGTCATCGGCGCCGACACGCTCAGCGGCGAGCACGAGGGAGGTGGCCAGCATGAACGGCAGGTGACTGATCGCGGCCACCAGCCTGTCATGTCGTGCGGGCTCCAGGTAGGTGGGCCGGGCGCCCACCGCGCGGACAAGGGTCTCCGCCAGGGATCGCGCCTCCACGGCTGTCCGGTCCAGGGGACACAGCACAAAGGCGCGATCCTGGTATAGGCCCGGCTCGGCCATGGTCAATCCGGAGCTTTCCTTGCCGCACATGGGATGGCCGCCCACCGGCTGTATGCCTGCCGGCAGGTCCGCCATCGCTGCGCAGATGGCGGCCTTTGTGCTCCCCACGTCCAGCACGAGCGCTCCAGGCTTGAGCCAGGGGCCGATTTCCCCCAGCTTCTGCAGGATATCTCCTACCGGCGTGCACAGCACCACGATGTCGGCATCGGCCATACCGGCGCACAGATCCGTCTCTCCCCGGTGGATAAAGCGCAGCGTGAGGGCCGTGTGCAGGCTGCTCTGCCTGCGAGCGATCCCGATCACTTCGCGGCAGGCGTTTCGTGCACACAGCGCCGCTGCCAGCGATCCGCCCATCAAGCCCAGCCCAACCACGGCGACCCGAGCCTCAGATAGCTCCATAGCGGGCTCTACAGCGAACGGCCGACGGCCTCGGCGACGCGCCTGAGGTCCGCGATGGTTTGAGTATAGACATCCGGGGACACCGACTGGGCGCCATCTGAGAGGGCCATCTCGGGGTGAGGATGCATCTCGATGAGCAGCCCGTCGGCGCCTGCGGCGACGGACGCACGGGAGAGCGCGTTCACGTACCGTGCCCTTCCAGAGGCATGGCTGGGATCCATAAAGACCGGGAGGTGCGTCAGTTCCTTGAGGACCGGCACCGCGCTGACGTCCAACGTGTTGCGCGTGGTGGTCTCAAAGGTACGGATCCCCCGCTCACACAGGATCACCTGTTCGTTGCCGTTGGACATGATGTACTCGGCCGACATCAAGAGCTCCTCAATGGTGGACATCATACCACGTTTAAGCATCACCGGGCGGGCAGACCGGCCGACGGCGTCCAGCAGGGCATAGTTCTGCATGTTGCGCGTGCCCACCTGGAGGATATCCGCTACGCCAGCCACCATCGGCACTTGCTCTGGCGACATGACCTCTGTGATGATCGCCAGCCCCAGCGACGACTTGATCTGGGCGAGCAACTCGAGGCCCTTATCTCCCATGCCACGGAAGCTGTAGGGAGAAGTTCGGGGCTTGAAGGCCCCTCCTCGAAAGATCATCCCTCCGTTGGCCTTGACGATTTCCGCCGCCTCGAACACCTGCTCCCGGCTTTCGACCGAGCAGGGGCCCCCGATGACCACAACCGGTTGATCGCCTATTCGGGCGCCGTTGACGGTGATGACCGTGTCCTCCGGGTGAAAGTCCCGGCTGGCGAGCTTGAACGGCTTGAGGACACGGACGACCCGTTCCACCCCTTCCATCAAGTCAAAGGTGGATTCATCCAACCGACGCTCATCTCCGATGACGCCGATGATCGTGCGCTCTTCACCGGGGGAGATATGCGGCTTGAAGCCGAGTTGCGATACCCTATCAATGACGGCCGTAACCTGATCCTGCGGTGCGCCGTTTCGCATAATGATGATCATGATCGCTTACTCCTCTGGACGCAGAGACGTGTTTACCCAATCTGGGCGAAGCGACACGGCCTCTCTCTGGTACACATGATGGACGTCGCGAGGCGGGCAATCGGTGTTCCACCATAGTAGAACGCGGACGCAGCGTCGCAGGCTGCCTGGCACCGGGATTTCGTTGCCGTTCAGCATAGGGAGCGCGGTCCATCCCAAGTCACGGGCGGCTCGGGCGGGGAAAGCCGCGTGAAGGTCCTGTGTCACGGTAAAGTAGGCCGCCGCCAGGTCGTCCACCTGAACGCCATTGGCTGATACCATCTCCTGTAGTAGCGCGCGAGTGGCCTGAAGGATCTCTTCTTCGCTGTCTGCGGCCACGGTTGTGGCCCCTCGGATGCCGCGGACGGGCATGTTCTTCTCCTTTGACTGCTGAAGACAAAAAAAGCGTGGGGCTTGGCGCTCCACGCTTTGACGACCGCTTGTCTGTTGGGAAGGCTTCTATGTCTCCCGGGTGTGCAGCGCGCAATTCCCCGCTATGGAGAGGGGATAATAGTACAATGCACCGGCGCTGGCGGCTGCACAGCAGAGCGCTCCGGGTGTTAACCCGGTAGCCTCCAGAGGTCGTACCTTCGCCAGAGTGGCGCTGTGCTGCATGCGGCAACTCCCCAACAGATTGGGGACATCTTAGCACCTCGCGATTGTAGAGTCAAGTGGCGACCTCCACGGAGTGGGTTGCCAGGCGCCCGGTGCAACTGTGGTACAATGTCCGCACAGTGCGTCTGGCGCGTGCATAAGGAGATGGGTGATGGGCAGCGTCTACGTGGGTACCTGCAACTGGTCCGATCACGCCAGCTTTTATCCAGCAGGGCTGCCAGCTAATCAACAGATCGGCTACTACTCGCAGCGATTTCCCCTTGTAGAGGTCAACTCCACTTACTATCGGCTGATGCCGGCTCGTAACTTTGCTCTGTGGGCGGAACGGACGCCCCCGGGCTTTGTCTTTGACGTCAAGGCGTTCAAGCAGTTGACCCATCATGACCGGAGTGCGCCCCCTACTACGGAGGTACACGGCCAGTTCAGCGCGTCGGTTCAGCCGCTTCGTGATACGGGCAAGCTCGGTGCACTGCACTTTCAGTTCCCGCCCTGGTTCATGTCCGGCGATCGCAACCTGGCGTACCTGGTTTCTCTGCGGGAGATCTATCCCCAGGACCTCATCTCTGTCGAGTTCAGGCATCGCAGCTGGTACGAGCCTGAGGCTTACGCTCGCGTGCGCGAGGCCCTGAGGGCCTCCGGGATCGCGTTGACGGTTGTGGATGAGCCCCAGGTGGGGACCGGATCGGTGCCCACCGTGCTGGACGTGACCAGGCCGGAGATCGTCATCATACGATTCCATGGAAGGAATGCGGCGACCTGGTATGCGCGTGCAAAAACCACCGGAGAGCGGTTCAACTACCTGTATACGACGCCGGAACTGAATGAGTGGGTGCCTCGGCTCGGAGAACTGGCGGCACTGGCTGCTACAGTCCATGTGCTGTTCAACAACAATGCAGAGGACTATGCCGTCCAGAATGCGCATCAGATGCGCATGCTCCTTCGCGAGGGGTTGCCGGGCGCGTTCGTTGTGAGCTCCCCGGAGGAATGACCCGGAGCGGTATACGCCCCGCGTCATCCGCCCAGGGCGGCAGGGGCCAACGCGGGTTGAGGCGTTCCCCTCGGGCCGCGGGCGGACGCTATATGCGAACAGATGTTTCACGTGGAACACAGGGGGTTGGGCATTGAGCACAGATCGCCGCGACGCGCCTCGAATCATCGACTATGGGGCGTCGACCTACAGGACCGACTTTTGGCAGGGTCAGGGCCGCGAGTATGAGGACGCCGTGGAGCGCGTCGCCATCCGGGCCATGCTCCCGAGGAAGGGCGAACGGCTCGTGGATATCGGCGCGGGCTTTGGCCGTCTCGCCGATCTCTACGAGGGCTACCGCGAGGTTATCCTGCTGGACTATTCTGCGCCTGAGCTTGAGGATGCGCGCCAGCACCTGGGCGACGGGCGGTACATCTATGTCGCCGCCGATATCTACCGGATGCCCCTGGCGACGGGAGCGGTAGACACTGCCGTAATGGTGCGTGTGCTGCACCACATCGCCGATGTGCCCGCCGCGATGGCGCAACTGTCCCGCATCCTGGTTACCGGGGGGACGCTCCTTTTAGAGTTTGCCAACAAGCGGCACCTCAAGAACATCGTCCGTTTCCTGCTGCGCCGTGGAGCGAGTCCTTTCGGGCCGTATCCGGTGGAGTTCGCTCCCCTGCACTATGACTTTCACCCCGGATGGGTGGAAAAGCGCCTCACAGAGGCTACGTTTCACGTGGAACGTCGTCGTTCGGTATCGCTTTTTCGCGCCGGCTTCCTCAAGCAACGCGTTCCGCTGAGCTGGTTGATCGCCCTGGATGGCGCTCTGCAGCGCTTGACTGCGGCTTTTACCCCTGCCCCCAGCATGTTCTTTCAGGCGATCCGGCAGCAAGGCACCGTGGCCCGCCCGCTGGAGCGCGCGGCGCTGTTTCGCTGCCCCGATTGTGGCCATGAGCCTCTGGAGGCCGCGAGCGGTGGCTTGCTGTGCGCCGGCTGTGGCCGCCTCTGGCCTCAGGTGAACGGAGTCTATATCCTCAAGTAGCGCCCTGCGGGGTTGACCGGATGCGAGGCGCGCTCTATACTGCCGCGGTTAGGTCATTGAGGAGGGAGTAACGATGAAGGTCTCCTGCATGCAAGCGAATCTCGCGCGTGGTCTCTCGGTGGTCGGTCGCGCTGTGGCCACGCGAAGCACGTTACCCGTGCTGTCCAACATTCTGCTGTCCACCGAGGAGTCGCGGCTAAAGCTCTCGGCGACCAACCTGGAGATCGGCATCAACTGTTGGATTCCCGCCAAGGTCGAGCGGGAGGGGGCAACCACGATCCCCGCTCGTCTGCTCAGCGATTTCGTGAACTCACTCTCCGGCGAAAAGGTGGATATGGAGTTGATTGCTCGGACGCAGACGCTCCACGTCCGGTGCGATCGTTCGGAAGCGAACATCAAAGGCATCGACGCCCAGGAGTACCCGCTCATCCTGGTCCCCGATGAGGATGAGCCGATTCGGATCGGCACCGATGAGCTTCAGCAGATGATCGATCGGGTGGCTTTTGCTGCGGCTACGGACGAAAGCCGTCCGGTGCTCACCGGAGTCCAGGCTGAACTCGGTCCGGAATCGTTCACCTTCGCGGCAGCGGATAGCTACCGGCTATCGGTGAGTTCCATGCCTCTTGACCGGGGGCCCGAGACCCAGATGAGCGTGATCATCCCGGCCCGCGCCCTGCAAGAGCTGCGCCGTATCTCCAGTGATGAGGATTCCGTTGAGGTGCGCGTCGCGGGGAACCGGAACCAGATCTTTTTCCACCTGGATTCGGTGGATCTCGTCTCGCAGCTCGTGGAAGGCTCCTTCCCGGACTATAAGCAGATCATACCGCAGAGCCACAACACACGTACGGTGGTGAGCACCGGCGAGTTTCTCAAGGCCGTCCGTATCGCCGCGATCTTTGCGCGCGATTCGGCCAACATCTGCCAGATCCACGTGGCGCCCAACGGCACGGCGGGCTACGGTCGGCTGATCGTCTCGGCCACCTCGCAAGAGCACGGAGATAACGTGAGTGAGCTCGACGCGCGTGTAGAAGGGCCACCGATCGATATCGCCTTCAATGCGCGCTACTTGCAGGAGGCCCTCGGCGTGATCGATACGGCTGAGGTGGCTCTTGAGACCCGTGACCCCACCAACCCCGGCGTCATCAGGCCCGTCGGCGGTGGCGATTTCACCCATATCATCATGCCCATGCAGGTGGCTCGCTAGGCGACGGGATGTTCATTCGCCGGCTGGAGCTGGACAACTACCGCAACTATGCGCGCCTGGAGATCGATCTCTCGGCGCGCATACATCTCCTGGTGGGTGACAACGCCCAGGGCAAGACGAACCTGCTGGAGGCGATCTACTACCTGGCGACCACGCGCTCGCCGCTGGCCGGCCAGGATCGAGAGCTGATCCGCTGGCAATCGGGCGCTCAGGACCTGATTCCCAACGCCCAGCTGGCCCTCTTGTACGAGCGCGACGAAGAACGACACTCGCTGGAGGCTTCGCTGGTTTGCGAGCCGACCGAGCAGGGAGGTGCCGGGGAAGACGTGTTCCGCCGGCAGTTACGTCACGATGGCGTAAATCGTCGCGCGATGGATATTGTCGGCAAGCTGAACGTGGTCCTCTTCCTGCCGGAGGATATTCTGCTCGTCTCCGGGTCGCCTGGCGAGCGCCGTCGCTACCTGGACGTGTTTCTGTGCCAACTGGATGCACGCTACTGCCGCACGCTCTCAGCGTACAATCGCGTGCTCTCCCAACGGAATGCGCTGTTGAAGCGGATTCGCGAGGGCTCTGCTCGCACGAACGAGTTGGGCTACTGGGATAGCCAGATCGCCAGATTGGGGGCTTACGTCATGGCCCGGCGCATGTGGGCCATCAGCCATCTGGACCCGCTCGCCTGTGAGGCTCAACGCGCGCTGACTGGCGGCCAGGAGGGGCTGCGCCTGACATACGAGCACACCCTGCGCGCGGGGGAGGCTCTTGACCTGGCGTTCCGTGTGCTGGGGGATATCCAGCTCCACTGGGGAACGCAAGGCAACGAACCGTCCGAGGACGCGGTCGCCAAGTTGGAGGCTTACTATGCCGAGTGCCTCGCGGCGGTGCGGCGCGACGAACTGAATCGGGCCGTCACGCTGGTGGGTCCGCATCGCGATGACATGCGTTTCGTGCTGGATGGCTATGACGCGCGCGTGTACGGATCGCGCGGGCAGCAAAGGACGGCAGCGCTTGCCATCAAGCTCTCAGAGACCTCGCTCATGCGAGAAAGCATCGGGGATATGCCCATCCTGCTGCTGGACGACGTTCTTTCAGAGCTCGATCGCCAACGCGGGCGCTATGTCTTGGAGCGTACGGCCGAGGCTGGCCAAGTTTTCGTCACCACCACGTCCCTGGACGAGGTCCCGGGCTCCTTTTCTGCGCAGGCGTGCGTTTGGCGCGTGCAGGCGGGCTCCATTCTTCCCTGGGAGCAGCTCGCTTCCAGGCTGCCACAATGACAGGAGGCGAACATGATGCAGTCGGGACTGGTTGAGTTGCCGGTGATGCCCGGTTCCATCGAGGAGTTCCTCAGAATGCAGGAGGAACTGGCCAGAACGCCGGAGGGTGGCGCCGCCGTACTGGTCATGGCGCTGCTGCTGTATCGCGATAACCCTGATTTCGGCGCCGCTTGCGTGGCTGCCAGCGTGGATCGATCGCGCGTGACGACGGACGGCTCCCTGCGCCGCGGTGATGCGCGGCGTATCGCAGAGCAGTTCGCGGCAAACCCGGGTATCCCGGCCGCCTACATCGAGGGCACAAGCCCTGGCGAGGGCTATGCGCTGCCGGAGATGCCATGGCGGCTTGAGATGAGCACAAACGCCTACTCCGGAGATCCCGGGGGGGACGAGACAAAGCTCTTTCTGTCTTGCTCCGGCGCCGATTCGCCGCGTCCGGTGAGCTTGAGGAAGGATGCTCGTGGTCTCTGGCGCGCTTACGAGTGGAGCAGTCTGCTGATGGGGATTCGGCCGGCCGGGCGGCGAGAGGGGTGAGACCTAATCACCAGTGAGCGGTCGCTTGGCGGGAATTCCTGTCCGCCGGGGATATCGATCTGGTGTGGGCGCTACTTTGTCTATTATCACGAGGCTGTGCTCGGGCAAGAGATCGGGGACGGGCACAGCCTTGATGGCCATGAGTTTGCCGCCGAGGATGCCGGTCGCTCTCGCGGCGGCCTCGGCCTCCTGAACTGCATCCTCGCCTTTGGGGGCGATGAAGCGCCCTCCAATACGGCAAAACGGCAGGCAGTATTCCACCAGCGTGCTCAGCGGTGCGACGGCACGGGCGACCACGATATCGTAGCTCTCTCGGTGGGCGGAATCATGTGCCAGCTCCTCGGCGCGTCCCTGCACAATCTCCACCTCAAGCCCGAGTCGGCGAGCGATGTGCCCCAGATAGTTCACCTTCTTGCCGATCGATTCGAGCAATGTGAGCCTGAGATCCGGAACCAGGATCTTGAGCGGGAGCCCTGGGAAGCCTGCTCCCGTGCCGACGTCCAGGCATCGCAAGGCATGGCCCGATCGCTGAACCGGCACTGCGTCGGGTATGGTGTTGGGGGCGACCCCGGAGGGAAAGGCGAGCAGGCACGTCAGCGAATCCAGCAAGTGCCGCGTCTGCACCTCCTGGTATCCCGTGATGGCCGTAAGGTTCAACTGCTCGTTGCAGCGGCAGAGCTCCTCGTAAAGCGTCTGAAAGCTGGCGAGGTGCAGTGCGCTGAGTTGAAGGCCCAGGCGCGCGGCTCCCTCTCGAAGTGTCTCCATGCCGCTGTCCACCCGTTTCTGCTCAGGCAAAGATCTTGCCGGGGTTCATGATGCCTCGAGGATCAAAGACGCTCTTGATGGCGCGCATCATCTCCACTGCCGGCCCGTGCTCTTCCTCCAGGTAGATCTTTTTCGCCAGCCCAACGCCGTGTTCTCCGGCGATGGTGCCCCCCAGCGCCAGCGCGCGCCTCACGATCAGATCGGTCGCATGGCTGCCGAGCCGCGCCATTTCTGCGTCATCCCGCGCGATGATCGTCTCCGTGTGCAGGTTGCCATCGCCAGCGTGTCCGAATACATAGATGCGCAGGCCCGTCTCTCGCGCTACCTGGTGTGCGTACTCGACCATTTCCCCAAAGTGCGAGATCGGCAGGCAAACGTCGCCAGAGATCAGGATCTCACCAGCGTGCGACAGCTTGATTGAGTTGCGTGCCTCGCGCCGAGCGGCCCACAGGACGGCACGCTGCTCAGGCGTATCGGCCAGCTCAAAGCTGGCACAATGGTTGTCGGTGCAGATCTCGCGCATGTAGGCCGCCTGGTCCTCCACCCCCAGCTTGGGGCCGTGGAACTCGATGAACAGCGTCGGAGTCTCTCGCAACGAAAGGCCCTGTTGTTCATTCGTGACACGCACCGTTCCGCTATCGAGCAGTTCGATCGCGGCCACATCGAGCCCGTACCGCACGGCGTCATAGACCGCCGCGGTGGCGTCGTTGAGGGTCTCGAATACGGCTACGGCTGAAGAGACTTGCTCCGGCAATCCCATCAAGCGCAGAGTGATCTCGGTGATCACCCCGAGAGTGCCCTCGGAGCCGATAAAGAGGCCCACAAGGTCATAGCCACTGGTGCTCTTCTTGGCGCGGCTGCCCACATCCATGATCCGCCCATCGGGCAGCACGACCTTGAGCTTCATGACATAGTTGCGCGTTACACCATACTTGACAGCGTGCATGCCGCTGGAGTTGTTGGAGACCATCCCTCCCAGGGTAGCCACGTCCGCTGAGCCCGGAGCCGGTGGGAAAAAGAGTCCCAGTCTCCGCAGATGCGCATTGAGGTCGTCATAGACGATCCCCGGCTGTACCGTTGCCTGTAGATCATCCTCATTGACCTCGATGATCTCTTTGAGACGGTACATGGCCAGGATGATGCCGCCGCATACAGGCACGGGATTCCCTTCCAGGCTGGAACCGCCACTCCAGGGGACCACCGGAATCTCGTTCTCATACGCGTAGCGAAGAATGGCCGCGATCTCCTGCGTGTTCGCTGGCCAGACGATGGCATCCGGCAGGCTGGGCTCTACGCAGGACTCATCGATCGAATGCGCCTCCAGGTCGACGGGGCGTGCCGATACGTTGCTCGCCCCCACGATGCTGGCTAGCGCTTCCAGGTCGACGTTGTATCTCACCACGGGCCTCCGATCTGTCAGGCACTACTCATAGTCGTCATCTTCGACTGCATCGCCATTCCCACTCTCGGCGCCGGTCGCTCGGACCTGGCGCGCCTTGCTGGTGCCCGTTGGCGGACCGATGATGCCCTGCTCTTCGAGAGTGTCGATCATGCGTGCGGCGCGTGAATAGCCGATGCGCAGGCTGCGCTGGAGAAAGGACACCGAAGCCTTTCCGTGCCGGATCACCAGGTCCGTAGCCTCGCTCAGCAGTGGATCACTGTTATCATCGGTATCCAGCGTTTCCTCAATATTCATATTGGGCATACTCGGCCATAGCGGTTTTTGTACGGTTTTGCCCGGATCAACCGGCTCTGCTTCTCGGTGTGTCTCCGGCTGAGTGTTCTGGGATTTCCAGAAGGAGATGATCCGCTCCAACTCACCGTCAGATACGTAACAACCCTGTATGCGGGCGAGTTTGGGCGAGTCCGGGGCCATGTACAGCGCGTCGCCCGAACCCAGCAACTTGTCTGCCCCGGGTGTATCGAGGATCACGCGTGAATCGACCTGAGAGGAGACCAGAAAGCTGAGGCGCGCGGGAAAGTTTGCCTTGATCAGGCCGGTAACCACATCCACGGAGGGGCGCTGAGTGGCGATCACCAGGTGGATCCCCGTCGCTCGCGAGAGCTGGGCGATGCGGCAGATGTGCCGCTCCACTTCGTCGGGGGCCACCATCATCAGATCGGCCAGTTCATCGATGAACATGACGATGTTGGGCAGGTGAGGGGATCCGCGGGCGATCATCTTCTTGTTATAGCTCTCCAGATTCCTCGCGCCCGCATCGGAAAAGAGCTGGTAGCGGCGGTCCATTTCGGCAGCGAGCCACTTGAGTACGCCGACCACCCGGCCCGCCTCAACCACCACCGGAGTGATGAGGTGCGGGATGCCGTTGTAGTTGGAGAGTTCCACCCGTTTGGGATCGACCATCAGCAGCCTGAGATCCTCCGGCGTGTTCCGGCACAGCAGACAGGCGATGATGGCGTTGATGCAGACGCTCTTGCCCGATCCGGTGGCCCCCGCAATGAGCAGATGGGGCAGAGAGGCCAGATCGTCCACTACCGGCAAGCCGGACACATCACGGCCAAAGGCTGCCATCAGCGAGCGCTGTCCCTGGCGACGGAACTCGTCGGATTCCATCACGCTTCTCAGGCCAACCATGGCGGTCTCTTTGTTCGGCACTTCGATGCCGACGATGCCCTTCCCCGGCACCGGGGCCTCAATACGAATGGGGGAAGCGGCCAGGGCAAGGGCAATATCGTTGCTCAGGGAGGCGATCTTGGCCACCTGAACCTTCATGCGTTTGACCTTCCCCTTGCGGTCCTGTCTCTCGACGTAGCCGGGCTCGAGCCCAAACTGCGTTACGACGGGACCAGGGTTGACCTCAACCACCGCCACCGGCACGCCGAGGCTGAGCAGGGTTTCCTCGATGATCCGCGTTTTCTCGCGGATGTCCCTGAGGCTCATGGGGGATTCGTCGTCCAGAGCGAGTATGTCCTCTACAGGGGGTAGCGCCCACCGGCGTGCTTCATAGGTCGATACGTCCGGCACGTCGGCGATCTCCTGAGGTGTTGGTCTGGACGCGGCCGGCGAAGGAACTGAAGCGGGCTCTCCTTTGGTCATCGATTCTCGGCCGGATGGTTCGGCCTGGGCTGACGCGCTGCCCACAGGTGAGGAAACGGCAGTCTGGACGGGTGTTACGACTTGCGCCGATGCCTTCGCCTGAGTTCTGTTGCGCACGCGGATGACAGGGGCTGTTCTCGGCGTCTCCGACGGCGAGGGACTCGTCTGCCCCGTGCCTGCGACCGCTGACAGCCATCCCCAGATGCGTTTCCCAAGAGAGACGCTATCGCGCACGATCTCCTCGAGCGAGAGATCCAGCGTCACGGTCAGAGCGAGGGTCAGGATCAGCACAAAGACGACCAACGCACCGGACCAGCCGAAGGCCACTTGCAGAGCGGAGCTGATCGCTGCGCCCAGCAGGCCGCCGCGGCTGGCCTCGGCCAGGTCCGTGCTCGAAGGGATCGATAGATGGTGGGCCAGGCCCAGCAGCGTCACCAGCATCAGGAGGCCGCCAGCGAGTCGCTTCCATGGAAGCGCGAGTGGTTCGCCGCTCAGCCTCGTGAGCAACCACAAGGAAGGAATCACGAGCACCAGCGGGACGGCAAAGCGACCCCATCCGAGCGCCCGTGTGAGCAGCGTGACCCACCACTCACCAAATGCGCCCCGGCCCTCATCGAGTACGCTCAAGAGCGTGATCAGGGCAACTCCCAGCAGCATGACGCCTGCGCCATAGGCGACCTGTGCCGCGCTGATGTGTATGCCGGCGCGCCCAGTCCGCCGCTTGTTGCGTGCCGGAGTCGTCTTCGCCGTGCGCCTGGAGGCAGGGGCTCCACTGCGCCCTCGGGTGCTGGTTCTTCTGGTGGTCCGGGTCGGGGCTCGCTTGGTCATGTCCACCTGTTTCGAGCATGCGCGCCAGGGCCTGTGCCACTGGACGGGCGCATTATAGCATACCTGGCTGCGTCACACTTTGAGCAGAATGGGTATCACGATCGGCCGCCGACCCGTCTCCGCCAGCGCCAGACGCCGGAGCGCGGCGTCGATCCGTTGCAGCATCTCGTTCCGGTTGCCTCCTCGGGCAACGATCTGGGTGATCTCCGTCTTGATCCTCTCCCCGATTCCGTCGGTCTCAGCCTGGTACATAAAGCCGCGGCTCTCAATGTGCGGGTCTCCAACGATGCTGTTGCTGTACTTGTCCAGTACAACCGTGGCAATCAGCACGCCGTTACTGGCCATGGCCGAGCGCTCCACCTGGATGCCCTGTTCCATCTCGGCAACCGCGCTGCCATCCACATAGTATAGTCCTTCGCTGACCCGCCCGGCTCGCCGCGGCCCGCTCTCGTCGATCTGCAGAACGTCTCCGGATTCGATCACGAACACGTTTTCGCGGGGCACGCCACACTGCTCGGCAAGCCGACTGTGCCATACCAGGTGCCGGTACTCGCCGTGGATGGGCACAAAGTAGCGCGGACGAACCAGGTTGATCAGCATCTTCTGCTCTTCTTGGCTGGCGTGCCCGGACACGTGCACGTCGAGTACTTCGTCGTAATAGACCGTTGCGCCCAGCCGGAATAGCGAATCCAGGGTTCGGTTGATCATCTCCTCGTTCCCCGGTATGGGCGAGGCAGATACCACGATCGTGTCGCCGGGACCGATCGTTACGGTGGGAAAGTCGTCCTTGCTCATCCGGACCAACGCCGATGTCGGTTCTCCCTGTGATCCCGTACACAGGACTGTGACCCGGGCCGGGTCCACATCATCGACACGTTCCGGTGCGAGAAGCTCATCGTCGTCGACGTGCAAATATCCCAGGCTGCGAGCGACGCGAACGTTCCGGATCATGCTCCGGCCGACGATGGCGATCTGTCGACCATATCGCACCGAGGCGTCGATCACCTGCTGAAGCCGCGAGATGTTGGATGCGAACGATGCCACGATCACGCGGCCCTCTGCCTCACCGATGACGCGTGCCAGCGTCTGTCCCAGAACGCTCTCGGAAGGCGTATAGCCGGCCTGCTCTGCGTTGGTGCTGTCCGAGAGCAGCATCAGGACGCCCTCGGCTCCCAGCGTTGCCAGGCGAGCAAAGTCCGTTCGGCGCCCATCCGCTGGGCTGTGGTCGAACTTAAAGTCGCCCGAGTGCACGACAACG
>Ga0123333_10001698_pt1 | contig 23121 bp, 15 predicted proteins | sample BioC12SIPDNA_3_FD_89957 | JGI IMG/M metagenome (GOLD analysis project Ga0123333, IMG submission 89957) | Anaerobic biogas reactor microbial communites from Washington, USA - Biogas_R2_B C12 SIP DNA | ecosystem: Engineered > Bioreactor > Anaerobic > Unclassified | place: Washington, USA... | reverse complement strand
GGGCCGACGGCGCCTCAGAGGCCAGGGTCAGCGCGCGATCTGTGGCAATCCCACCCTCGTTTTCCCAGCCGGCGAGGTCGTCGAAGCTCAGCGTTAACTCCCCGGCCTGCACATCTGCCGACGCGGTCGTTGCCGGGCGGATAAGCAGGAAGACCGCCAGCGTTATAGAGATCAGCACAGAAAGTGACAGGAGCCGCCTGCGCCTCGTGGATACCATTGGTTTCACCTTCCCCCCAGTATTCTTGAACGGGCGATTTGTAGTACGGTTCTCCAACATAGGCAAATAACATTATCTACTTTTCACGCGGCGACGAGAGGATTTTCAGGCTACGTTGATTGTAGGGTGGTAAGCCATTCCCATTGTGGGGCCACTGGCGCCGTGCTATCCTTGTGCCGTCCTGCCTGGGCGCGGGGCAACGGCTCATGTCCGCGAGCCAATGTCGCCACCACGCTTCAAGGATAATGCTGACTATCGTGCTACTCACCCAGGAAGCCGAGTGATGGGGCCAGACGCCGAAAACAGAAGCAGTTGGCGGTGGGCGCTGCAGGTCTTCTTTGTGGTGCTCTGGTGCTTCGCCCTGGTCGCCGGCTATTTCGGCCTGCACAAACCGGCCGGCGGCGCTGTTGCGGGCGGGCTGCTTCTGACGGCAGGCAGCGTCCTACTCTGGCTACTGGTTGCCCTGCTGGCGGCAGCCCTGGGACGCCGGCTCGCGGGCAGGCTGCTTGCAGCAGAAGAGCCGCTCGTCCGTCTGGCGCTGAGCTGCGGGCTGGGGCTGGGGTTGCTCAGTATCGTGCTGATGCTCATGGGCATGCTCGGGTTGCTGGCCCGCTGGCAGGTGCTGCTGGCCCTGCTGGCGCTGGCCCTGTTCGCTCTGCCGGCCTTTCCCGGGACATGGCGAGATGCGCGGAGCTGGCGCCTGCCCCGGACTGAAGCGCGCTGGCAGCGCTGGTTCCTCATCTACGGGATAGCCAGTCTGGGACTGACCCTGCTCGTCGCGCTGGCTCCGCCGGTGAAGTGGGACAGCCTCGTCTACCACCTCACCGCCCCCCGCCTTTACCTGGAGACGGGCCGCATCGGTCATCCCATCGACGTGCCATATCTGGGCTTTCCGGCCCTCGGGCAGATGCATTTCCTCCTGGCCCTGCTGTTCGGGCTCGACCGCGCCGCCGCGTTGTTCCACTTTGGTTATGGGCTGATGGCGCTCATCGTTACCGTGGCGCTGGCGAAACGGCTCTTTGGCGAAACGGCCGGGTGGTACGCAGCCGCCGTTCTGCTGTCCGTTCCCGGCTTTTTCAGCGTCATCGCCGCGCCCTACGTGGACATCGCGCTGCTCTTCTACACGTCGGCCGGCTTCTACTTCCTGATGCGCTGGCGAGAGGCCCATCTAGCAGGAGAGGCCGAGCGCGGCTGGCTGCTGCTGCTCGGCCTTTTCCTGGGCTTCGCGGGCGGGCTGAAGTACACGGCAGTCGCCACGCCGCTGGCTTTCGCGCTGAGCATCCTGTGGACGGCGCGGGGCGCGGGGCCGGCGAAGGCGACCGGGCGCGTAGCCTTGGTCGCTCTGATGGCCCTGCTTGCCGTGGCTATCTGGCTGCTGGAGAACTGGCTGACGACCGGTAATCCGGTCTATCCTTTCTTCTCGGACCAGGGCATTTACTGGGATGCCTGGCGCCACTGGTGGTTTGACCGGCCGGGAACCGGTCTGGCGAGCACGGCGCCCTGGCGGCTGCTTACGGCCCCATTCGAGGCGACCGTCGCCGGTAGCGAGGGCAGCGCCCTGTACGACGCGACTGTGGGGCCGTTGCTGCTCATGGGCCTCGGCCTGCTGCCCGTCATCTGGCGGCAGCTGCCGCAGCCGGCGCGACGGACGGCAGGGCACATGCTCCTCCTCGCCGGGCTCAACTACGCGCTCTGGCTCTATGGCCTGGCCCGCTCGGCCCTGCTCCTGCAGTCGCGCCTATTGTTCCCCATCTTCGGCTTGCTCGCCGTTCTGGCAGGGGCAGGGTTCGCCGGTACAGGCACGCTGCGCCGTCCGCAATTCGACGCGGGCTGGCTCGTGCGGACTGTGGTGGTCGGCGCCCTCGCCCTTTTGCTCTTTATCCAGGCGGTCGAGTTTCTGGCGATCAGGCCGCTTCCTGTGCTGGCGGGGCTGGAGACGCGCGATTCCTACGAGCGCCGGCAGCTTGGCGTCTACGCCGACGTGATGGCGGCGCTGAACGAGCTGCCGGAGGGGAGCCGCGTCCTCTTCCTCTGGGAGCCGCGCAGCTATGCCTGCCGCGCGGTCGCCTGCCTGCCCGATACGCTGCTCGACCGCTTCCTGCACCAGACACACCATTGGCAGCGCGACGCCGCCGCCATTGCCGCCGACTGGCGCGCGCAGGGCTTCACCCACGTGTTGTGGCACGAGTCAGGGATGCGTTTTCTCGTCGAGCAAGGCCTGGATCCGTTTACACCGGCCGACCTGACCACGTTTGAAGCGCTGCAAACCCGCTACCTCGAGCCGGTGCAGGTGTGGAACAACGCCTATACACTCTACCGGCTTGGCGGCTGATCCAGCGCGTGGCGCTCAGCGCCCCTGCCAGGCAGCCCGCCGCTTATTGACGAAGGCGTCCATGCCCTCCTTCTGATCCTCGGTGCTGAAGAGCAGGTAAAAGAGGCGGCGCTCGTGCGCCAGCCCGGCCTGCAGCGAGGTCTCGAAAGCGGCGTTGATCGCTTCCTTCGCCAGCCGGGCGGCTACCGGCGCCTGGGCGGCAATCGTCACTGCAAAACGGATGGCCTCGTCCAGATAGCTCTCCACGGGCACCACCCGGTTAGCCAGCCCATAGCGCACAGCCTCGTCGGCGTTCAGACGGCGGTCGGCCAGGATCATCTCCATGGCGAGCGCCTTACCCACGGCGCGTGTCAGCCGCTGCGTGCCGCCTGCGCCAGGGATAACGCCAAGGTTGATCTCCGGCTGGCCGAACTGGGCGCTTTCGCTGGCGACGATCATATCGCAGGCCATGGCAAACTCGCAGCCTCCGCCGAGGGCAAAGCCAGAGACGGCGGCGACGAGCGGCTTGGCCAGGCGGCGCAGCCGGTCCCAGTAGTCGATAAACGGGTTGTTGAGCATGTCTACCGGCGTCGCCTGGGCCATCTCCTTGATGTCGGCGCCGGCGGCAAAGGCGCGCTCGTTGCCCGTCACGAGCAGGCACCCGATTCCGGGATCGGCGTCGAACTGCTCCAGCGCGTGCATCACCTCGGCCATCATCTCGCGGTTTAGCGCGTTGAGCGCCTTCGGCCGGTTGAACTGGACAATGCCGACCCCCTGTTCCTGGCGGACAAGGATATTCGCGTACTCCATGGGTTCCTCCTGTTACTCGCAATCAGACCGCGCTAGACGCGATAATCATCCTCTGATTTCGGCCACAGCCGCCAGATCAGCACCAGATAAAGGGTCGCACTGATCAGATAGAGGGGATGCAGCTCCTGGCGCGTCGGCTCGACAGGCGGCAGTAAGATGTACCACGCGGTCAGTGTGTGCATCGCCTGGATGAGGACGGCGCCGAGGATACTGCCGGTGCGCAGGCGGATGAGCCCGTAGAAAATGCCCCAGACGAAGAAGTAGAGGATGCTCACAGTGGAAAAGATAAAGCTCTCTTCGAAATAGAGCGAGGCCACTGCGCCGAAGACAAGGCCGCCCATGACGGCAGCGGTCAGCGGGCCGCGCCAGTCCGCCACCGCCCGGAAAAGCAAGCCGAACGCCCAGAGCTGGACGGCCAGAGCCTCGAAGAGCGGCAGATAGATGAAGGCGCGCCCGAAGTCGGCATCTCCGACCACGCCCGGATTGCTGGGCACGAGAACGAGGCGGGCGGCCAGGAAGATGATCCAGGCCAGCGTGGCAAAGCCGATGCCGGCATAGAGCGGGCGCCCGCCGCGCAACCCCAGCCCGCGCAGGCCATACCAGCGCAAGCCGACGAGCATGCTGGTGGCGCCGATGCCGCCGAGAATGAGCGCCGTGCTGGCGCGCCCGCTGGGATCGCCGGGCTGACTACCACCGAAGAGAACGGTAATCGCTGCTCCGAGGACGACCGCGCCCATTAAGGGAGCGGCAAAGGCGATGAGGACACGATTTCCAGAGGGGGGGAGGCTACTATGTTCCTGCATTGTGGACCCATTGTAGCACCATCAGTAGTAGCGTGACAGCGGCGATGATTGTCAGACGAAGGTGGATCGGCTATACTGAGTCCGAATACAGCCCCGCACCGGCGGGGTTGTTTGTTAGCAGAATTGTGGCCCCAGGTAGGCGAAGGGGCGCAGGACGGAAAGGAAAGGGATGGACGATCAGAATGTGTTCTACGTAACGGAAGAGGGTCTACAGCGCATCAAAGAGGAGCTGGAATACCTGACCACCGTCAAGCGGCTGGAGCTTTCTGATCGCCTGCAAAAGGCTATCAGCCAGGGCGACCTGTCTGAGAACGCCGACTATCACGACGCCAAGCGGGAACAGGGCTTTCTGGAAGGGCGGATCCGGGAGCTGGAAAGCTCGCTGCGCCGGGCCCAGGTGATCGAAGACCACGGCCGGACAGATCGCGTCCGCATCGGCTGCACGGTGACCGTGCAGGAGGTCGGGGAGGACGTAGAGGAGACGTATCGCATCGTGGGCGTGCATGAAGCAGCGCCGGCCGATGGCCTGATTTCCAACGAGTCGCCTTTCGGACAGGCCCTACTCGGCGCGAAAGTCGGCGAGACCGTGCAGGTCAGAACGCCGGCCGGGGAGGTCATCAAGCTCAAAGTGCGCTCGATTAAGTAGGCTGTTCCCCTGCGGCTTACCCACCGCTGTTACGCGCTTCAGTAGGCTGTACGGTGCTCTGCAGCCGCACCGCATCGCTCCCATCAGGCGCGAGCAGGCGCTCGCCGGAGACAGGATTGTAAAGGCCTGTCTGCAGGCCGGCAATAGCCCCGCCGTCGATTGCCAGCTCGTGCCGCTGCACGATCAGCGCGCCCGGCTGCCAGTGGAGAGCCGGCGCGCCGAGGTCGTCGCCGGCGGCAATGACCTGACCCTGCGCGTCCACAGCGTGGAAGAAAATGCGCCGCTCCTCGTCTGAGGGCGCGAGCACTCGCCAGTAGGTAAGAGCCTGGCAGGGTTGCCCGCTGCCCGGCCGGCAGCTCTCGTCCAGAGAATGGCCCAGGAATAGCAGCTCGCCGCCGAACGCCACCGACGCCGGATAGTCAGGCTCGGGCTCGGGCTGCCGGCTGAGCTGATATTCCACGAACCGGCCATGGGCCTCCGGTTCCGCACCCCAGGCAGCCAGCTCGGCGGCAAGGACCGGATGCGGCGGCAACACGGCCGGCTGCAGGAGACGCGCCGGCTGCTGCGGCGTCGCCCCGGCCGGAATGACGAGGGCGCGCAGCGGGTGGTAGTGGTGCAGGGTCAGGTCGTCGCGCTGCAGGTAGAGCGCCATCGTCGGCGAATCGACGGACTCCGGCGACCAACCGCCGATGGCAACTTCGCCAACAGCCTGCTCGTCGAGGTAGTGTGCGGCGTCACGCAGCGCCGTTTGCCAGGTAAATTGCACCTCGTCCTCGTCGCCAGGCCAGGTCACGAGGATATCCTCGGCGGTGTGGACGGTCTGGAAAAGAAGGATGCCCATGAAGAGGAGCGGAATAAACCACACCCTGCGCGCAATTGTGGATAACCGGCCGATTTCTGTGGATAACTTGGCCGTCCTGTGCATAACTATGGCCGGTAATGTGGTGAGAACCGGTAGGATATTGATCATACGTATGGTGCTGGGCGCATCTATAGTCATTAGACTGGGAATAAACGCCGTAAATATCCACAGAAGCAGGAATCCATACCGGGCATCGGCGACACGCCAGATGCTATAGAGCAGGCACCCGTAAAAGAAGAGCGCCAGAAGCGGGTGGAAGACCGTGCGGAAAGGCACCCCCTGGCGCCAGAGTGGGTCGCCGCTGAGGCCAAAGCCGGCCAGAATATCCACAAAGTTATCCACAACCGGCCGGAAATTGCCCTTGAACATGTCGCGCATCGGCTCGTTTACTTCGTACACGCGCACTTCGGCCTCGGGATGCATCTGCAGATAGGCGAGCAGCGGCACAGAAACGAGCGCGAAGATCAGCCAGAAGGCAGCCATGCCGCGCCGGCGCCGGCGCGATGCAGCTCGGTGGAAGAGCACGAGATAGAGTGTGAAACCGGCGTAGAAAATGGGTACCGTGCGCGCCGCCATATACGTGTACATGCTGAGGCCGGCGACGAGCCCCGCCAGCAGGAAATCGCGGTTGCTATGGGCCGGCGGCGCTTCATCGCGCCGGCCCCAGGCGCGCCACCAGATGTACGCCGAGGCGCCGGAGAGCAGAGGCAGGCTGATAGCCCTCAGCCCCTGCCGGCTGTAGAAGACCGACCAGAAGAGGCTTGCCAGGAGTGCGGCGGCGAGCAGCGCCACGCTGCGCCCAAAGAGGCGCCGGTTCAGCGCGTAGGTCACGGCGATGCCCAGCAGCCCTGAGAACGCCGCGGGCAGGCGCAGCGCCAGCGCTTGGCTGCCCAGCAGGTTGACGAAGAGCGCCTGTACGTAATGGAAGCCGGCCTCATGCCCGTAGGCATAAGGAAAGTAGACGCTGTGCTCGCCGTTAAAGATGCGGCGGACTATCAGCCAGTTAGCCACCTCGTCGTGCGAGAGGCCGGGCGGCGACAGCTCGAACAAGCCATAGAGCCGGAGGCCGGCTGCCACCAGGAAGATCAACACAAGCCACGCCAGGGCGCTTCGTCGAGTCAGATGCATATCAGGTCAGACGGAGACGGGCGGCGATGGGCGCCGGCAAGAGGGCCTGCAGAATCTGCCGCTCCTCTTCGCCTACGGCGCCGAGCAGCCAGAGGGCAACGAAATAAACAGGGAGGGCAACCAGAATCCCCAGCGCGGGCGAGGCCAGGCTGCCGGCAAAAAAGGCGACGCCCATGAGCGCCGTCGCGACGGCCGGCCGCCAGAGAAGACTGAGCCAGCGGACGTCCGGCATGCGGCGCTGCAGATAGACGTTAAAGATCGCCAGCAGCACAATCTCAGAAAGGATGGTCGTGGCGGCGGCAGCACGGTAGCTGTAGAGCGGCAACAACAGCAAATTCCCGACCAGGTTGACGAGCACGCCGAGAATGAAGGCGCGAACCTGCACCCGCTCCAGCCCCAGCGCAATCAGCGTGTAGTTGGTCACGCTGTTGATCCAGCCAATTGGGATCGACCAGATGACGATTTGCAGGGCAATGGCCCCATGTGGCAGGAACTCCGGGCCGCCAAGCACGCCGATGAGGGGATAAGCCAGCAAGGTCGTCACCAGGGCCGTCGGCAGCGAGATGAAAGCCATGAGCTTAACGGCCATGCGAAAGCTGCGCCGCGCATCGGCCAGATTGTCGCCGATCTGGCGAGAGATGACCGGGAAGAGGGCCATGGTGAAAAAGCTGGGGATGACGTTGATCGCCGTGACCCACTTATAGGCGCTGTTGTACCAGCCCACGGCTTCCTCGCCGTTGATCTGCTGCATCAGGGGCACGTCGATGAAGAAGAAGATCTGGGCCAGCAGATGGTTGATCATCAGCGGCGCGCTCTGGGAGACCATGCGCCGCTGCAGGCCGAAGTCCACCTGCCACGGGCCGTCGAAGCGGATCACCCGCCGTGCGGCGGCGGCGAGGATGCCGAGCGTGATGATATTGACGACGACCGAGACGGCAGCCATGCCCACGAAGCCATAACCCAGAAGCAAGGCGATGACGCCGAAGACAACTTTGAGAATGGTCGTCACCGTGGCAATCGCCGCCGGCGTCTCGGCCGTCTCGTAGGCGTAGAACAGACCGGCAAAGCTCTGCCCGGCGCCGCTGAAGAGCATCCCGGCGACGAGGTAGAGGATGGCGGCGACCGTATCGCCGCTGAGGGCGTTGGCGCCCCGGCTGGCGGCGGCGAGATAAGCCAGGATCGGCAGCGTAGCGACCGCGCTGGTTCCGAGCCGCAGGATCAGGGTATTGAGCAGATAGCGGCTGGACTCGCCGCGATCTCTGGAGACCTCGCGGATGATCAGCGTATTCAGGCCAAAATTAGCCAGGATCTCGTACCACATTGCCACGGCGACGGCAGTGGCAAAGCTGCCGGCGTCGGCGGGCCCGAGCACGCGCAGATAGAAGGCCGCGAAGAGGAAGTCAATCGACTTGTTAAAGAGGTTGAGCACCGTGGGCACAACGCTGTTCTTGGCAATACTGCGCGTGTTCGTCAGCTCCACGTCCGGGTTGTAGAAGCGGCGCCAGCCCCAGACGCCAAAGGCAAATAGGATGATGATCCCTGCCATGGCGCTGGTCAGGCCGCCCAGCTTGAAGGTCATCGGGCTGTAGCGGAAGCGCACTTCCCAGTCGCCGGCCGGCAGGAGCACGCCCCGGAAGTTGCCGTTGACCGGGTAGATGGTCACTTCGCGCTCCACGGCTTCCGGCTGGCCCATTGGCCGGAGGAACGCTTTCCAGCCGGGGAAATAACTGTCGTTGAGGACCAACCACGCCGGCTCGCCGACCCCCGCCGTCGCAACCACTTCGACGGTGCCATAAGCGGTGATGCCCGCCTCCAGGGGGAGCGCGGCAGCCGGCTGTGAGGCCAGAGGCACCGCATTATCCCACTCCTCGTCGTCTACCAGCACGTGCTGGCGCGGATCGAGCTCGCCCAACGCCGCCAGTGGCTCGGCGACAATGGCCGTCGCGGTCTGCGGCAGCACGTAGGCGCGAGGCATTGCAGCCAGATTCTCGTAGACGCGCAGCCCCTCGCCTTCCCAGACCTGTTCGTACTTGGGCAGGTCGATGGTCGCGCTCGTTACCACGTATTTCACGCCCAGCACGTCCAGCAGCGGCGAGTTGAGCGCCTGCCAGTCATAGACGGGCTGGATGCGGTTGAACAGCAGCTCATTCTGCGGTTCGATGGCCTCCATATAGCGCACGTAGCGGCGGGGGATGACTGAATCGTAGCCGCGCACATCCTGCAGACCGTAGAGCCAGGGCGAGTTCGCATTCAGCGGCTTGTCACCCTCCGGTGTATAGGTCGTCAGCCGCCAATGGCCCGGTTGCTGCTCCAGCCACTGCACGATCTCGGGTTTGTATGCCAGTAGCGCCGGATCGGCTGCCGCGTGGAAACCGGCGTTGGCGACGAGCAGATCCAGACCCACGACGAGCGCCGCCAGCCAGGGCCAGACCGGCCGGTTCCGTACGGAGAGGTGCTGGCGGCTGAACCGCAGCACCGCGCCGCTGGCAATAAGCGCCGCAGCCAGGATGAGCGCGTTGCGGAACTGGTAGCTGTAAAACGCACGCACGTCGGGGAAGGCGTCCGGCGCTCTGGTCAGGCCCATAAAAAGCCGCTCCAGCGTCGGCTCCAGCGCGTCGAAGAAGAGGTAGGAGGCGCCGAGGGCCAGCGCCAGGAGGGTGCCGCCCCAGAAGGCGAGCCCGGCGAGAGCAGTCACCGCGGACGGGCGGCCCCAGAGGAAAAAGGGGCGGAGCCAACCCGGCGCCTGGCGACCGGACGCTTCCGGGGCGGCCTCACGCGTGCGGGCGAGATAGTCCATGCCGTAACCGGCGAGCGCCGCGACCGCCAGCGACAGGGGGAAGACCCAGCGGAAGGGCGAGTGTAGCTGGTTAATGCCCGGAAGCCCGTAGTAGAGGAGACCGTAGAGCGGCGTGCCGAAGATGAAGGCCAGCGAAAGAAGCGCCAGGACGAGGAAAAAGAGGATAGCCGACCGGGGACCCCGCGAGCGGCTGGACCACGAGCGCAGGCCGAGCAGGGCGAGAAAGAGCGGCAGGATGCCCAGATAGATGCCGCCTTCGACGTAATTCTTGATGCCCCAGTCGCTGCTATAGGCGCCCCACGGATTGACCTCGCCGTGGGTATTGGTGGTGAAGGGCACGCTCTCCCCGCTGAACACGTCGAGATAGGAATGGTGGGCCGGATTGCCGAAGAAGTTAGGCAGCGCCAGCGTGAGGATCCGGCGCGGCGGAAAGGCCCAGCCTCGCACCTCTGCCAGCGAAGCGGCGCCTTCACGGAAGTTCGCCTGCCCGACCTCGTAGAACGGGATGAACTGCACGCCGCCCAGCATGACGCCAAGTAGCACCAGCGCCAGCAGCCAGAAGGCCGGTCGGGCCAGAGCGCGCGTTGTCGCCCGCACGCGTTCGCCGGGCGGCGCCTCCTGGCGCTGCTGCCGGGCCCGGGATAACAGCCGCCAGGCAGCATAGGCGGCCATGACCAGCAGGGTGTAGTAGGTAATCTCGATGTGCCCCGCGAGTATCTGGCAGCCCAGGGCCAGCGCGCCCAATGCAACCCACGGCAGTGTCTTGCCGGCGCCGCGCGGCGTGCTTGCCGCACGGATGACCATCTCGACCACGGCCAGCAGCAGGGGCAGCCAGGCCGCGCCGCCGATGATCATCGGGAAGACGGCGGCGCTGACGAGCATGAAGCCGGAGCCCTGGAAGACGAGGGCGGCCACAACCCCACTGGCGCGGCGCAGCGTCATGACGCGGGCGAAGATATACATGAAGACGCCCGCGAGCCAGAGCTGGCTGACCGTATACCACCCATAGGCCGCCGGCAGCGGCAGGACCAGGAAAAAGAGGCTGAACGGATAATAGGCGGCGTTCTGTCCGGTCGCCAGGAAGGGCGAGCCGGCAAAGAGGTAGGGGCTCCACAACGGGATCTCCCCGTTGCTCAGGCTCTCGCGGATGAACTGCTTCCAGGCGTAGTTCTCGAGGATCAGGTCGCTGAGCAGGCTGTTGTGCGGCGTGCCGACGCCCAGCTCTTCGGCGGCGCTGGCCCAGGGCTGCCACTGGAATAGGTTGTCGGCGGGCACCATCGTGCGCCCGCCAACCGTCACGTCGGCGAACAGCAGGAACGGCAGGACAAGCAACCCCAGAATGATCAGGATGTCGGCGCTATAGGCGCGGAGGAGGCGTTTCATGCCGCCGCTACGTTCCTCGTCTGCAAAAAAAAACAGGGCCGGAAGCCCTGACCGCACGAAAAGACCAGATGCGGAAATGGCCGCACCGGGTAACAATTCTAGCAAATTGGATGGTCAGCGCCACCTGCCTCACGAGGGGCTAATCGCCGGTGGCGGACGGAGAGGTTACTGGATCGGCTCCTTGTCAATCCGGAAGACGCCCGATTGGGCGCCCTGGCAGATGCATTCCAGCTCTTCGACACGGAATTCCAGGCCGCCGCTGACCCAGCGCAATGTCTCCTGGAGAATGCCCACGGCGACGAAGCCGACCGGGCGGTCGCAGTTGGTGCGGCCCCAGCACATCGAGCAGCGATCGATGTAATAGAGGAAATGGTCCCCGTGGTCCTCAACCCGGCTGGTCTGGTCGCTGAACTGGGTAAAGATACGGGCCACGGCCGGCACGCCGATGCGGAGTTTTGTCTTGAGGGGCAGGACCTTAAAGGCCAGATCGCCAACACCGGCGAGCGCGCCAAAGCTCTTCAGCCCGCGAGCGAAAATAGCCCGTCCGCCCCGCAATGCCAGCCCACGCCCACCGCGCGGGCCGTAAATTTCCTCCAGACCCCTGTTCAGATTGGTGATGTAGGCGAAGTCAAACTCGCGCTCAAGATTGTCGGGAGGAAGCTCGTGAATGAACTGGCGGAGGTCGATCAGGTTAAGCAGGGCGTTGAGCCCGTTGCGCCCCATGACCTCTTCCAGCGCCAAGAGAAAGATGCGCCCCATCTTGTTAGGATAGTAGTAGCCGCTCAGGGGAACTAATTCTTTCACCAAAACCTCCAACAAACAGGGCGGGCCGGCGCAAGAGCCGGGAGAAACGGACCCTGGAACCAGTATAGCGGATGGCACGCCGCGATCAATGGACCAAGAGTATTATAGTCGTGGCATACTTTATGGCAACTTCACAGGAGTCGGTGATACAATGGCATCCCAAAAGAGGGATAAGGTCATGGCCCAGGCGACGATGTACTTCCCTGATGATTTCCTCTGGGGCACGGCGACCAGCTCACATCAGGTAGAAGGCAACAACGAGAATAACGATTGGTGGCAGTGGGAGCAGCAGGAAGGCACGATCCTGGAGGGTGGCCGTTCCGGGCGGGCCTGTAACTGGTGGGAGAACGCCGAGGCCGACCTGGATCTGGCGGCGGAGATGGGCAACAACGCCCACCGCCTGTCGCTGGAGTGGAGCCGCATCGAGCCAGAGCCGAGCGTATTTGACGACGCTGCCCTCGGCCGCTACCGGGAGATTCTGCAGGCCCTACATGACCGGGGCATGCAGCCGATGGTCACTCTGCACCACTTCTCCAATCCGGTGTGGCTGGTTGAGAAAGGGGATTTTTCGGTCGAGATCGTGGTCGATTACTTTCGCCGCTACGCCGAGCACGTCGTCGATAGCCTTGGCGATCTCGTCGCGCAGTGGGTGACGATCAACGAGCCGATGGTCTACGTCGTGGCGCGCTACCTGGAAGGCGCGTTTCCGGCCCCGAAGCAGCGTGGCTGGGGGGTGGTGCCGCGCGTGCTCAACCACCTCCTGCGCTGCCACGTGGCGGCCTACGAGGCCATCAAGGCGCACTATCCCCAGGCGCCGGCCGGCGTCGCCAAAAACATGATCATCTTCCAGCCGGCGCCGCCCGGCCGCGGCAGCCCGTTGAATGCGTGGTGGGCGGCGCGCATCAGCAGCCTCTTCAACGACTGGTGGATGGAGGCGATGCATACCGGCCGGCTCCGCCGTCCTCTTGGCAGCGGGCAGCTCCGCGGCCTGCAGGGCAGCTTCGACTTCGTGGGCATCAACTACTACACACGGCGCTACTGCCGCTTTGGCAAGCTATACGAAAGCGACTGGGGCGAGGATGCCATCGTCAGCGACGGCAATTACGGCGAGGTCTACCCGGACGGTCTCTTCCAGGTCATCAAACAGTCGCTGCGTTACGGCAAGCCCATCTACATTACCGAGAATGGCGTGCCCGATGCCGCCGACCGGCTCCGGCCGGCGTTTCTGCTCAGCCACCTGCGCGAGATCTGGCGAGCCATCAGCTTCAACTGGCCTGTGATGGGCTACTATCACTGGAGCCTGATCGATAACTTTGAGTGGGAGCGCGGTTGGACCCAGCGCTTCGGCCTCGTCGAGCTGGATCCCGAAAGCCAACAGCGGCGCTGGCGGCCAAGCGGCCGGCTCTACGCCGAGATCTGCAAGAGCTTCAGCATTAGCAGCGACATGGCCGAACGATACGCGCCGGAGCTGATGCCGGTGCTCTTTCCAGGATAGCTACAGTACAGATTCGCTGGAAAAGTTGTCTTGAGCTAAGTTTCCGTTTATTAACGTCGGCGCTCTTTATGCTATAATGTCCAGGCTCACGCGGGCAGATTTTTCAAGACCGGAGCCTTATAAGGCCAGATTACATTGGGAGATAACGAATGTCTGGACATTCAAAATGGTCAACGATCAAGCATAAAAAGGCGGCTGCCGACACCAAGCGCGGCAAGCTGTTCACGCAGTTGACCAAGGAACTGACCATTGCAGCGCGCGAAGGGGGCGGAGACCCGGAGTTTAATGCCCGGCTGCGTCTGGCGGTGGATAAGGCGAAAGAAGCCAACATGCCCAAGGACAACATCGACCGGGCCATCAAGCGCGGGACCGGCGAGCTGGAAGGGCAGGAGCTACACGAAGTCGTCTATGAAGGGTACGCGCCACATGGGGTGGGCGTGTTGATTGAGGTCGTCACCGATAACCGCAACCGGGCCGTCGCCGAGCTGCGCCACGCGCTGAGCCGCAACGGCGGCTCGATGGCCGAAGCCGGTTCCGTGGCCTGGCAATTCGAGCGCAAGGGCTACCTGACGCTAAAAGAAGCGGTGGCAGACGAGGATGAGCTATTCCTGGTGGCGGCGGATGCTGGCGCCGAGGACGTAAGCTTTGACGACGGCGAAGTGGAGATTTACACAGAGCTGGAAGCCTTCACCAGCGTGCGCGATACACTGACCGAAATGGGCTACGACCTCGACGAAGCGAAGGTGATCTACGCGCCCAAGAATCCGGTGACGCTCGACAAAGCCCAGGCCGTGCAGGTGCTCAAGGTGCTGGATCAGCTCGAGGAGCTGGACGACGTGCAGAACGTATACCCCGCCATGGAGATTACGGACGAGCTGATCGCGGCAATGGAAGCAGGCTGATGCGAATCCTGGGGCTCGATCCGGGGACGGCGACGACGGGCTACGGCATCATCGACGTCGTCGAAGGAGAGCCAAGCGTGGTCGCCTACGGCGTCATCCGTACTGAGCCGCAGCAGGCGATGGCGCAGCGACTGCAGATCATCTATCGGGCGCTCTGCGAGCTGCTGGACGAGTACCGGCCCGACGCCGCCGCGATAGAAGAGGTCTTTTTTGGCCGCAACATAACGACGGCCATCACGGTAGGGCAGGCGCGGGGCGTGCTGCTCCTCGCGCTGGCCAATGCCGGCGTGCCCATCGAGGAGTACTCCCCACCGAAAATCAAGGATGCCGTGACCGGCTACGGAAAAGCGGACAAACATCAGGTGCAGCTTATGGTCCGCAACCTGCTGCACCTGGAGGAGACGCCACGGCCGGACGATGCAGCCGACGGGCTCGCCGTCGCGCTCACCCACTTCCAGCACCAGCGCTACTCCTCGTTGTTAAGCTAGGCGAGGCCATCAGGATCAGCCATGCCCATTATCAAGACCGACCAGCCCGATAGCACTGAGTTCTGGCACAACTTATTCTCCCGTATCCAGGAACAGCTCAACTACGACCCCCAGGATAAAGGACCGGAGTTCGATCCCTCGACGCTTTCCGCCCTGCGACTCCTGCGCGACCCTGATTTGCCGGTGCCGCTGCGGGCCATCAACCAGTTTAGCGAAGGCGCGAAAAAGCGCCTCTACCGGCCCCTGCTGCCCCCAGAGCTGCTGGTGCGCTTCGGCATTGATCCGATTACCTGGCGCGGGCCAGACGGCGATGGGCACGTGCGCCTGGTGGCCCCGAAGGAGAAGGGTCAACTCAAGATAGAGGCGTTCCACCGGCTCGATGCCCGCGATCCGTTTGCCTATATCGAGCTGGTGGACAACAACTTCAACGGCATTAACGTCGTGCTCGTCGTGATGAACGACCCGGAGAGCCCACGGTTCGACACCGACGTTTCACCGGAAGGAGAGCGCACGCTCTTTGGCACCGTGAACCGCAACCTGGAAGCCGAAGCGGCGGCGATGGCGGCGGGTCTGGCGCCGGCCCAGGTGCGCCGGGGGCTGCGCGCGACCAACATAGCTCTGCTGCATCTGGAGAGCTTTCTGGCGATGCTCGGCCACGAGTCATTTGCCGCCGAGCCGCTGACCTACGCCACCGCCCTGCTCTTCGAAAGTCGGGGCTTCTCCTACATGACCGGACGGCGGCTGATGGAGGAGATCGACCGGGAGTTCCGGCCGGGCGGGCGCCTGCACGCAGCCCTCGACGGCAGCACTCCCTTCCGCCAGCCGGGCCAGGAAAAAAACATACGCGGGCGGGCCTGGGCGATCCACGACGGCGTGCTCCGGGCCATCGATCGGAGCTGGAACGACGTGCGCATGGTCAAGCGGCTGGGCCACAACGCGGGGATCAACACGTTTCCCGACGCCGTCTATTAGCCGGGGAGATCAGCCCTCGCCAGAAATGTAGAGGCGCGGTACGCGGGTGTTGATGTTGGTCAGCACCTCGTAGGGGATCGTGCCGGCCCAGCGGGCGATGTCGGCCGCCGTAATCTCTTCCTCGCCCTGTTTGCCCAACAAGACAACCTCGTCGCCGTTATAGGCTGTTTCCCAGCCGATGTTGACCATCGTCTGGTCCATACAGACGCGGCCCACGACCGGGTAGCGCCTCTCCCGGATCAGGACCGACGCGTTGTTAGAGAGGTTGCGAAAGTAGCCGTCGCCATAGCCCACGGGGATCGTTACCACCCGGCTCATCTCCTCCGGCGCCCAGGTCGAGCCATAGCTAACCGGGTCGCCGGGCTGGACGACCTTGAAGTAAACGACAAGCGATTTCCAGGAAAGGGCGGGCTGCACCGGCACCGTCCGGGGCACGTCGTCCGAGGGATAGACGCCATAGAGCAGGATGCCGGCGCGGACCATATCCAGGTGGCTTTCGGGGAGCTGCAGGATGCCGCCGGAGTTGGCAATGTGGCGCATAGGAGGCTGCAGCCCGCGCTCCTCGTAAAAGGTCAGCACGTCGAGGAACCGCTGGAGCTGGATCCGGGCCGAATTCAGATCGGCGGCGTCGGCATTGGCGAAGTGGGAGTAGATGCCTTCCACAAAACAGTGGTCGCAGCCTAACGACGCTTCCAGCAGCGAGCGGGCGTTGTAGTAGTGCACGCCGATGCGCTCCATCCCCGTATCGATCTTGAGGTGGACGCGCGCCACAGCGCCGCGAGCGCGCGCTGCCGTCTGGATCTGCTCCAGCTTCTCCAGCGAGGAAGCGGTCAGCGTCAGGTCATAGTCGAGGAAGAGGGGCACCTGATTGCCGAGGATGCCGCCGAGGACGAGGATAGGCGCGTCGATCCCCTGCTCGCGCAGTAGGATACCCTCCTCCAGATAGGCGACGCCCAGATAGTCGGCGCCGGCGGCGACGAGGTGGCGGGCCACGGCGACGAGTCCATGCCCGTAGGCATTGGCTTTGAGGATAGCCATCACGCGCGCCGGGGAGACGTGGGCCTTGATAGCCTGGTAATTGGCGCTGAGACAGTCCAGGTTGACCTCGACGTGGGTCGGGCGAACAACGCCGTTCGTGGTAATCGTCGCTTCGTTAATCATTGGGCGCATTGTACCTGTCTCTGGTGACAGCGAACAAGAGAAAAGGTGACGTTTGTCACCATCGCCATACCTTGCATCGGTACCGGCGCGGATATACAATTTTCAGACAATTGATATCTGGGCCTAGTGGCTGTTCGGGAGAGGGTGTGGCTGGCGGCTCGTGCGTCAGGCCCACCGCCGAAGGGGCAAGCCGGGTACGCTCGCTGCAGCATCGGGTGAAACTCTCAGGCAAAAGGACCGGACAGGCGGGCACTTCTGGAAAGCCCGGCAGCAAGGACGGCTGCCGGGCACCGACGGGGCAAGCCGGCCGGGCACCGGCGAATCTCTCAGGTAGCTGACAGAGGACGGCAGCAACAGACCTGTTTGCCAGCCGTCCTTTTTCTTTGGCCTACAGCCTACAGACCTGAAAGCACAGGAGGTTACACACAATGACGAAAATCAACGACGATCTGCTCTACACCAGGGACGACGAGTGGGTTCGTGTCGAAGGTGAGGAGGCGGTTGTTGGCATCAGTGACTATGCCCAGAACTCGCTCTCTGACATTGTTTACCTGGAACTCCCAAGCGTCGGCGATAGATTCGGCAAGGGCGACAGCTTCGGCGTAGTCGAGTCGGTGAAGGCGGCTGCCGACCTGTACATGCCGGTCAGCGGCGAGGTCATAGCAGTCAATGAAGCTCTGGTAGACCGGCCCGAGCTGGTCAACGAAGACCCCTATGGCGAAGCGTGGATGGTGCGCGTCCGGTTGGATGATTCGAGCGAGCTGGACGAGCTGATGGATGCGGATGCCTATCGCGTCTATAACGAGGATCGCGACTAACGAGGAGACGTCATGTCCCACTTATCTCCCAATGAGTCCAGTAACCTGGACCTCCTGAAAGACAACACGACTTTCATCAACCGCCACATTGGCCCCAAGGGTAAGGCGGTTGAGGCGATGCTGGCGGAAATCGGCGTCGATTCGCTGGAAACGCTGATTGACAAAGCCGTGCCGCCCGTCATCCGCATGAAAGGAAGCCTGAATTTGCCGGAGCCGCAAAGCGAGGCCGAGGTGCTGGCCGATTTGCGCGCGCTGGCGAAGAAGAACAAGGTCTACCGCTCGTTCATCGGCATGGGCTACTACGACACGTTCGTGCCGCCTATCATCAAGCGCAACATCCTGGAAAACCCCGGCTGGTATACACAGTACACGCCCTACCAGCCGGAAATCGCCCAGGGGCGGCTGGAGGCGCTGCTCAATTTCCAGACGATGGTCGCCGATCTGACCGGTCTGGAGATTGCCAACGCGTCCATGCTGGACGAAGCGACGGCCGCCGCCGAGGCGATGATGATGTGCCTGCGCGCCCAGAAGCGCGGCTCGACGGCCAATACCTTCTTCGTCTCCGAGCTATGCCACCCGCAGACCATCGCCGTCGTGCAGACCCGCGCCGAACCCTTCGGCATCGAGGTCGTCGTCGGCGACCACCGCACCTACGATTTCGGCGATGACCTGTTTGGCGTCCTTGTTCAGTACCCGACGAGCAACGGCGACATCTACAACTACGAGGAATTCTTCGCCAGGGCGCATGAGAAGGGCGCGCAGACGGTCGTAGCGACCGACCTGCTCGCGTTGACCCTGCTGCGCCCGCCTGCCGAGTTCGGCGCCGACGTCGCCGTGGGCAACAGCCAGCGCTTTGGCGTGCCAATGGGCTATGGCGGGCCGCACGCCGCCTTCATGGCCACCCACGAGAGCTACACACGCCAGCTCCCGGGCCGGCTGATCGGCGTTGCCGTCGATTCGCAGGGTAATCCGGCGCTGCGTCTGGCTCTGCAGACGCGCGAGCAGCACATCCGCCGCGAGCGCGCCACCAGCAACATCTGCACGGCGCAGGTGCTTCTGGCTATCATGGCCTCGATGTATGCCGTCTACCACGGGCCGGAAGGGCTGCGCCGTATCGCCCGGCGCGTGCATCTCCTGACCCGGCTTCTGCAGCAAGGGCTGGGCGCGTTGGGCTACAAGACCAACGGGACGCCCGTCTTCGACACGCTGCAGGTGCAGACAACCGTCGAGGACCGGGACGCGATCCGCGAGCGGGCGCTGGCCCAGGATATCAATCTGCGCTACTTCGACGACGGCACCATCGGCATCAGCCTGGACGAGACAAAGACGCTCGACGACGTGCGCGACCTGCTGGGTATCTTCGGCGCCGCCGAGGGACAGTTCGACCTGCAGGCGATGGCCGGGCTTGTCGATCTTTCATTCGCAACGCCCTTCCAACGGACCAGCGATTACCTGACCCATCCTGTCTTCCATAGCTACCACTCCGAGACGGAGATGCTGCGCTACATCAAGAAGCTGGAGAGCCGGGACCTTTCGCTGGCTTTCTCGATGATCCCGCTCGGCTCCTGCACGATGAAGCTGAACGCCACCGCGGAGATGGAGCCGATCACCTGGCCCGAGTTCACCGGGCTCCACCCCTTCGCGCCGCGCGACCAGGCAGCCGGGTATACCGAGCTTTTCAAGCGGCTGGAGGCCGCGCTCGCGGAGATCACGGGCTTTGCCGCCGTCAGCCTGCAGCCGAACGCCGGCTCCCAGGGCGAGTACACCGGGTTGATGGTCATCCGCGCTTACCACGCCAGCCGGGGCGAGGCGCATCGCAACATCTGCCTGATCCCCAGCTCGGCGCACGGCACCAACCCCGCCAGCTCGGTGATGGCCGGCCTCGAAGTCGTCGTGGTCGCCTGCGACGACGACGGCAACGTAGACGTCGAAGACCTGCGCAAGAAGGCCGAGCAGCATCAGGACAGGCTGGCGGCGATGATGATCACCTATCCATCCACGCACGGCGTCTTCGAGCCGGACATCCGCCAGCTGATCGACATCGTGCACCAGTATGGCGGGCAGGTTTATCTGGACGGCGCGAACATGAACGCCCTGGTCGGGCTGGCCAAGCCGGGAGAGTTCGGCGCCGACGTCTGCCACCTGAACCTGCACAAGACCTTCAGCATCCCGCACGGCGGCGGCGGCCCGGGCATGGGCCCGATTGGCTTGGCCGAACACCTGCAGCCATTCCTGCCCGGCCATCCGGTAGTCGAGGGCGTGGGCGGCAGCCAGGCCATCGGCGCCATCGCCGCTGCGCCGTGGGGCAGCGCTGCTATCCTGCCGATTTCCTACACCTACATCGCCATGATGGGCGCGGAAGGGCTGACCCAGGCGACGCGGATCGCCATCCTCAACGCCAACTACATAGCCGCCCGGCTCGACCCGCACTTCCCCGTTCTCTACAAGGGCGCGAACGGCTACGTGGCCCACGAGTGCATCGTCGATCTGCGGGAGCTGAAGGATAAGGTGGGCATCCCGGTGGACGATGTCGCCAAGCGGCTGATGGACTACGGCTTCCACGCGCCGACGATGAGCTTCCCGGTGCCCGGCACTCTGATGATTGAGCCGACCGAGAGCGAAGGTAAGGCCGAGCTGGACCGTTTCTGCGACGCGATGATCCAGATCCGCCAGGAGATCCAGGCAGTGGCCGACGGGCGCTACGACGCTACGGACAACCCGCTGCACAACGCCCCGCACACGGCCCAGATGCTCGCCGGAGAGTGGACGCATCCTTACTCGCGTGAGGAAGCCGCCTACCCCGCCGACTGGCTGAAGGAGAACAAGTTCTGGCCGGCCGTGGGCCGCGTGGACAACGTCTACGGCGACCGCAATCTGTTCTGTGTCTGCCTCCCCGTCAGCGAGTATGAGCAACTACCACGGGAGTTTGAAGTCGCGCTGTCCTGACCGGCGGCGCTATGAAGCGTGAAAAAAGTGCCTGGCTCCTCTCCCGAGCCAGGCACTTTTCTTTTTTAGCCGGCGGGCTATTGTATTCAGCGCACCACACGGACCAGGTGGTAGCGTTTTTTGCCTTTGCGCAGGACGAGAAACTGCCCGTCGATGGCGTCGGCCAACGTCGCCGCCTGCGCCGGGTCGTCCACGCGCCGGTTGTTGAGGTAGATGCCGCCACCCTGTACGTCGCGCCTGGCCTGCCCCCGGCTGGTCGCCAGCCCGCTCTCGGCCACCAGATCTACGACAGGCACGCCGCCATCCTGCAGCGCCGAGCCGCGCAACTCGCTGGAAGGCACGTCGGCAAAGATGTCGGCGATATCGCGCGCATCCAGCCCCTCCAGGTCGCCGCCAAAGAGCACAGCCGAGGCCTGTTGTGCGCGCGTCAGCTCGTCCGGCCCGTGTACGGTGCGCGTCATCTCCTCGGCCAGCCGCCGCTGCGCCTCCCGTGCTTCCGGCTGCGACGCCACCTTGGCCGCGAGTTCCTCAATCTCCTCGCGCTCCAGAAAGGTGAAGTATTTCAGATAGTTGATCACCTTCTCGTCTTCGACGTTCAGCCAGAACTGGTAGAAGCGGTATGGCGAGGTGCGCTCGGGATCGAGCCAGACCGATTCGCCGGCAGCCGTCTTGCCAAACTTGGTGCCGTCGGCCCGCGTAATCAGCGGGTAGACGAGCCCGGCAACCCGCTCGCCGCGCACCCGGCGGATCAGCTCCACGCCGGCGACGATGTTGCCCCACTGGTCGCTGCCGCCCGTCTGCAGCCGGCAGCCGTAGGTGTCAAAAAGGGTCAGGTAGTCGAAAGCCTGCAGCAGCATATAGCTGAACTCGGTGTAGCTGATGCCAGTCTCTCGATCCAGCCGGCCGCTGACCGAGTCCTTCGCCATCATATAGTTGACGGTGAAATGCTTGCCCACGTCGCGCAGGAAGGCCATCATGCTCACCTGAGATAGCCAGTCGTAGTTGTCGACCAGGCGCGCGGGGTTGCCCGGCGCGTCAAAATCCAGAAAGTGCGCAAGCTGCTGCTTGATGCTGGCGACGTTAGCCTCGACCTGTTCCCGCGCTAACAGATTGCGCTCCTCTGACTTGCCGCTGGGATCGCCGACCATTCCCGTGCCGCCTCCGGCGACGGCAATGACCGAATGGCCAAAGCGCTGGAAACGAGCCAGGTTCAGCGGCGGAACGAGATGGCCGATGTGCAGGCTGTCGCTGCTGGGATCGAAGCCGTTGTACAGGGTAATCATCTGGCCGCTCTTCAGCAGATCGCGCACGCCCTCGGTCTCGTCGTAAATCAGGCCGCGCCAGGTTAGCTCGTCGTAAATGTTGTTTGTCACGGTCTCAATCTCCTACAGAACTGAATGGTGATCCTATGCGTCCGGCCGGGCGCTGTCAAAACGAACAAAAAAAGACGCGGGCCAAGCCGCGTCTTTCTGGGGTACGTTTCCTGCTGACCAGTGCTTACTTACGCAGGCGAACCTCTCCCACGCCGGCACGGCGTTGGCGTTGTTTCGCAATAGGCGTAAGCATAGGTCAGTCGCAACATCGTGATCACACTATAGCATGCCCAGGGAAGAGCGTCAATCCATTTTTGACAGTGGGCATAATCAGCCCCCGGCCAGCAACTTGTCTACAGCCGACGAGAGCTGCGCCAGATTGCGCACCGGGTAGACGGCGTCGCACAGAGCGGCGTACTCGCGCATGTCGCTGTCCCCGACGCCCCACTGCCGCTCGGCTTCCGGGTTGAGCCAGATCAGCCGGCGCGCCCGGCGCTGGAGCATCTTGACGAGGTCGAGCCTCGGCGAGTTGAAATTGTTGCGCCCATCCCCGAGGATGATCACCGTCGTGCGTCCGGTCACCGTGCTCAAATGCTGCTTGCAGAAAATGTCCAGGCAGAAGCCGAGATCCGTGCCATAGGGCCGGTAGGGCAACATGCGCCGGATGATGTCAAAGGCAGCATCGGGCTGCCGGTCGCCGATCAGCTGCAAAACTTCTGGCGGAAACTCCAGGAGCTGATCGTAGAAGGCAAAGCTGCGCACCTTGGAGACCTGGTCATGCAGCTGCTGGGACAGGTAAAGCATGAATTCGACCACGTTCTCGGTAGAGCGGGAGACATCGCAGATGAGGACAAGGCTGGGCTTGAGCTTCTTCTTCTTCAGCTTCATCTCGAAGGGCACGCCGCCGAAGCGCTGGTTGGCGCGGATGGTGCCCTTGGCGTCGAACTTGCCCTGCTTACCCCGCTTGCGGCGGAGTGCGGCGCGGCTGCGCAGCTGCGTGACCATACGCTGCACCTCGCGGCGCAGCTTCTCTGTCTCCTCCTCGCTGAGCGCGTCAAAGGGCTTATGCATCAGGTCGCTGGTATGTAACTGATCCGGCCGGTTGGCGCGATCCTGGGCAATCTGCAGCCCGATCTGCTGCGCCACCTGCTCGGCCAGGGCTTCGCGGTTCGCCTGGACAACGCCGAGGAGCTTCTCGATGGCTTCATGGCTCATGCCCATCTCCTGCAGCTTCTCGATGAGCTGCTGGAGCATCTCTTCCAGGT
>Ga0123333_10001696_pt1 | contig 23130 bp, 19 predicted proteins | sample BioC12SIPDNA_3_FD_89957 | JGI IMG/M metagenome (GOLD analysis project Ga0123333, IMG submission 89957) | Anaerobic biogas reactor microbial communites from Washington, USA - Biogas_R2_B C12 SIP DNA | ecosystem: Engineered > Bioreactor > Anaerobic > Unclassified | place: Washington, USA... | reverse complement strand
GCCACCGCCACGGCCGCGATGGCGACGTGCCAGACCTTCACCGGCGCGTCCCACGTCGCGCGCACCCAGTGCTTGAGCGGACGCTGCCGCAGCGCGCAGGCGGCGAAGAACAGGGCGGGCGGCACCACCAGCGTGGCGCCCACGCCCGCGAACGGCTGGATGGCCAGCACGGTGGCGCGCTCGCTGCCTACGGCCACCAGCAGCGCAGCGCCGGCGAGGCTCAAGAGCGTGGCGGGCAGCAGGTCGAGCACGCGCCGCTGCCACAACAGCAGGCCGAGCACGGGGAAGACCAGCGCGGCGGCCAGCGCCAGCGCGCCCCAGTCGAGGCCGGCGGCCAGCACCCCGAGCGCGAGGACGGCGAGGGACGCGAGCCAGCCCCACGGCGCCGGCATCGCGAGGGCGAGGAGCGCCAGCCCGGCCAGCACGCCCACCGCGGACAGGGTCCGGAGCGCGCGGTTCGTCTCGAACGTGGTGTCGAGGGTCGTCAGCGGCCCGACGCGGTACCCCTCGGCCTCGAGGGCTCCGACCAGGCCGGAGACCATCGCCTCGGTGTTGGCTACCGGGTCGCCGAGCTCGGTCGTCGTCCAGGGGCGCAGGTAGAGCAGGCGCACGTTCCGCTCCGAGACGGCCAGCAGGTACTTGTCGACGATGTCGGCCGGGCGCAGGCGCCGGTCCACGTAGTCCTGGTTGAACGACAGCAGCCGCACGGTGGGCACGCGGCCCGAGACGCGGCTCATGCCGTCCTGCGGGGTGCCCTCGATGATCGCGGTGAGGAACTCCTGCGAGGCGTCGATGACGGGCTGGGCGCCGTCCTCGTCGGGGCCGAACGGGTGGCCCGCCACCTGCGTGCCGGCGTACACGAGGTACCTCGCCTGCTCCGGGAAGTCGGCGCCGGGGTCGAGCAGCCGGTAGGGCGCGTTGCGCGGCCGGTAGGCGATGTCGAACCCCGCCGCCTGCCACAGCTCGAGCTCGGCGCGGTCGGGCCCGGCGGGCAGCGTCTGGCGGACGTCGCCCAGCCACAGGTACCAGGTGCGCCCGGCGTGCTCGAACGGCCTGGCGTCGGGCGTGTTCTTCGCGATCAGCGCGTCGAGGGCGCCGGGGAGCAGTGGCGTCACGACCGTCGAGTCGGCCGGGATCGGCGGCGGGGCCTCGCCCCGCGCGGCCGCCTGCGACCGCAGCTCCGAGCCGAGCATCGCGGCGGCGTAGCCCTTGTTCACCAGCGACTCGATGTTGTCCTCGTAGAGCGCGATCCCGGTGAGGCCCAGCGCCTGGTAGCGGCGCCCCAGCTCGAGGCTCGTCAGCCCCAGCAGCGCGGCCTGGTCGGCGAGCGCCTGCTCGTCCATGACGATCGCGACCTCGACGCGGCCGCCCTCGGAGGCGACGCGCCGTGCGACGAGGAACGCGGCCGGGACGAGCGACAGCGCCAGCACCAGCCACAGGGCCCGCCGCCAAGCGCCGCTCACGTCGCGCGCGCCGCTGGGTCCGGACCTCACGCGGCGCCCCCGCTAGGCGCGCCCACCGCTCCGGGTCGGACCTCTCCGATGCGCGCCTTGACGTGGTCCACGAGGACGCGGATGGCCACGAGGTTGCGCCCGCCCTCGGGCACGATCACGTCGGCGTACTGCTTCGTGGGCTGGACGTAGAGGTCGTGCATGGGCTTCACCGTGTTCCGGTACTGGTCGATGACGCTCTGGGCGCTGCGGCCGCGCTCGGAGACGTCGCGCTCCAGGCGGCGGATGAAGCGCTCGTCGGGCGGCGCGTCGACGTAGACCTTGACGTCCAACCGTCGCCTCAGCTCCGGCTCGTGCAGGACGAGGATGCCCTCGACCACGACCACGGGCGCCGGCTCCAGGCGCAGTGTCTCCGGGCGCCTGTCGGACGCCTCGAAGTCGTAGACCGGCCTCTCGACGGGCCGGCCGGCGATGAGGCCGTCGAGGTGCTCGACGAGGAGCGGCGTGTCGAACGCGCCCGGCTCGTCCCAGTTGATGGGGTGGCGCCCCTCGAAGTACGGGTCGCTGGCGCGGCGGTAGTAGACGTCCTGCGGGAGCACCAGCACCTGGCCGGGCGCGGCGTCCGCCATCGCCGCCGCCACCGTCGACTTCCCGCTGCCCGTGCCGCCCGCCACGCCGATCACGTAGGGGCGCTGGGCGTCGAACCCCTCGGTCACGCTACGGTGGCGGCCTCCTTGGCCGCGTGCCTGACCGCGGCCTCGATGAAGCCGGTGAAGGGCGGGGACGGGCGCATCAGGCGCGACTTGAACTCGGGGTGGCTCTGCACGCCCATGAAGAACGGGTGGCCCTCGAGCTCGATCGCCTCGACGAGGCCCTCGCCGCGCCCCTCCATGCCGGGGGTCACGCCCGACACGACGAGCCCGGCCCCCTTCAGCGTCTCGACGTAGTCGGGGTTGACCTCGTAGCGGTGGCGGTGGCGCTCGTGCACCGTGCCGCCCTGGCCGGCGGGCAGCCGGTAGACGCGCTCGAGCAGCGTACCGGGGAACACCTGCATGGGCCACGAGCCCAGGCGCATCGTGCCGCCCATGCCGTCGACCTCGAGCTGCTCGGGCATCAGGTCGATGACCGGGTGTGGCGTGTAGGGGTCGAACTCGGTGGAGTTCGCGCCCTCGAGCCCGGCGACGTCGCGCGCGAACTCGATGACCGCCACCTGCATCCCGAGGCAGATCCCGAGGTAGGGGACCTTGCGCTCGCGGGCGATGCGGGCGGCCGCCACCTTGCCCTCGATGCCGCGCACGCCGAAGCCGCCCGGCACGAGGATGCCGTGGTAGCCGTCCAGGGACGGTGGCGTGTCGGACATGAGCCGCTCGGCGTCGACCCACTCCACGTTCACGGCGGCGCGGTTCGCTATGCCGGCGTGCTTCAGGGCCTCGAGCAGGCTGAGGTAGGCGTCGGGCATCGCCACGTACTTGCCCACGACAGCGATGTCCACGGTGCGCTCGGGACGCCGCAGGACCCTGACGGCCTCCTGCCACACCCGCAGCTCGGGGGTCACGTGCTCGAGGTGCAGGCCCTTCTCGATGAACCGGCCCACGCCCTGTTGCTCGAGCATCTCGGGCACGGCGTAGACGTGGTCGGCGTCGTAGGAGTTGAAGACCGCGTCGCGCTCGACGTTCGCGAACAGCGCGATCTTCTGGCGCTGCTCCAGCGGCACCTCGGCCTGCGAGCGCAGGATGAGGGCGTCGGGCTGGATGCCGACGCCGCGCAGCGTCGCGACCGAGTGCTGCGTCGGCTTGGTCTTGAACTCCTCGCTGGTGCCCAGGTACGGCACCAGCGTGACGTGGAAGTAGAGCGTGTTCTCGCGGCCGGCGTCGAAGCGGAACTGCCTTATCGCCTCGAGGAACGGGAGCGACTCGATGTCGCCGACGGTCCCGCCCACCTCGACCAGGACGATCTCGGCGTCGGCGGCCTTCCCGGCGGCGCGGATGCGCTCCTTGATCTCGTCGGTGACGTGCGGGATCACCTGCACCGTGTGCGAGAGGTAGGCGCCCTGACGCTCCTTCTCGATGACGCTGAGGTAGACCTGCCCAGTCGTGACGTTGTTGCCGCGGCCGAGGTCGACGTCGAGGAAGCGCTCGTAGGTGCCGATGTCGAGGTCGGTCTCGGCGCCGTCGTCGGTGACGAAGACCTCGCCGTGCTCGTAGGGCCGCATCGTGCCGGCGTCGACGTTGATGTAGGGGTCGATCTTGACGGCCGTGACCGAGTACCCCCTTGCCCGCAGGAGGGCCCCGATGCTCGAGGTGGCGATGCCCTTGCCCAGGCTCGAGACCACCCCCCCGGTGATGAAGACGTACTTCCGGTCCATGGCCAGACCACCTTCCCGGGACTGAATCGTAGCACCCGCCCCCGCGCGGCCCTGGTCGGCCCGGCGGCTCGTGTGGGCGACGGCACGGCGCCGGCAACAGGCCCGCCTCCGGCTCCGTGGGGCGGGGGCCCGTTCCCGGCTGTCAAGGACAGCGTGGTACAGTCGTCGGGCCTGCGGGCGCCGATCGCCGTGCCCGTCTGGAACGGGCAGCTCTCACCGGAGGACCTGAAGACCACGACGTGACGCCAGAGGACACCGAAGGGAACCAGTCCGTCGCCATGGGCGACGTCGAGCGTCGTAGCGGCCCGGACCGCAGGGCCGCCTCGGTGGCCGGCCGACGCAAGCGCGGGATCCTGTTCGTGATGACCGGCGCCTCGGGCGTGGGCAAGGACTCCATAAGGCGCGTGGCGCTCCCGCAGATCGACGACATCTTCTACTCGGTGTCGGCGACCACTCGGCAGCAGCGGCCCGGCGAGGTGGACGGGCAGAACTACCACTTCCTCACGCGCGAGCGCTTCGATGAGCTGCTCGCCGCCGACGGTCTCCTGGAGCACGCGGAGTACGTCGGCGACTTCTACGGCACGCCCTCCGGCCCGGTGGAGGAGGCCCTCTCGCGCGGTAAGGACGTGCTCCTCGAGCTCGAGCTGGTGGGCGCGCGCAAGGTCAAGGCCCGCGTGCCCGAGGCCGTGATGGTGTTCATCGCGCCGCCGTCGATGAGCGAGCTGGAGCGCCGGCTGCGCGGCCGCGGCACGGACTCCGAGGAGAAGATCCAGAAGCGCCTGGCGCGCGCCCGCGAGGAGATCAGGGCGATGCGCGAGTTCGACTACGTCGTCGTGAACGACGACCTCTACAGCGCGGCCACCGACTTCGTCAGCATCATCCGCGCCGAGCGGGCGCGGGCGCACCGCGTCACCGACGCCGACATCGAGCGCACGCTGGCCGGCTGAGCCCCGTTCGGTCTAACGTGGGCGCAACCCACTCACGTCGTCCCCTCATTTCCTGCAGGAAGGGACGAGATGGACAGGTCCACGCGCCGGCATGTCGCAGCGACATGGGCTCGCGCCTGTGGCGGCCTCGTGTGCTGTGTGGCGCTGGCCGCGTGCGCGGGACCCGGCCTGTACTGACCGCGTCGTCGCGGTCCGCAGCGGCAGGGCGTCTTCCCGCTCGGCCCGCGGCCGCCCGAACGACGCGCGGTCCGCCGCGGCAGGGCGTCGTCCGGCCCGGTCCTCAGCCGTGCGCGCGACGGGCGCGGCGCGTCCCTGTGCTAACATCCCAAGGTTGCAAGGAGGCCCACGTGGCTCAGGAAGGTTACGACAAGCTGCTCGCGCTGACCGACTCCCGCTACCGGTTGTCGATCGTCGTCGCCAAGCGCGCCGCGCAGCTCAAGTTCGGCGTGCCTACCGTCCTCGACGTCGACGACGTCCCCAAGAACGAGAACACCGTCTCCCTCGCCATGAAGGAGCTCATCCTCTCGGACCAGGTGAGGTGGAGCGACGACGACAGCCTGCCGAGCCTCGACGAGGTGCGCCGCACCGTCGAGCCGGTGAGGGTCGAGGCGCCGCAGACGTTCAGCAGCCCGTTCGACGACGACGACGACTGACCGCCCGACGTAGCAGCAGCCTGAAGGGCCCGCCTGGAGCGGGCCCTTCGACTTGGCTCACTTCTCGTCGTCGACCCTCGGCGCGTCGTGCCCCGGCTCGACGCCCGGCGCCTCGTCTTCCGGCTGCGGGCGGTCCCTCCTCGTCGTACTCCCCCAGCAGGACGAACACGCGCGCCTCCCCGGGACGCGCCTCGGCGTTCCAGTCTTCGGGGTAGAGGTACGCGCGCCTTCCGCGGTGGTCGAAGCCGGCGCTCCACGAGGCGATCGCGGTGCCCGCGAGGTCGAGCTCCAGGGACCCGGTCCGCAGCGGCCCCGCCCTCCCCTCGGTGTCGTACATGATGCGTATATACTGCATAAAGATGCCAAGCAAGGAGTACAGACAGCGGCTGATCGCCGAGCTCGTGGAGAGCGAGTTCCTCTCCACGCAGGCCCAGATCGCCGAGAAGCTCGCCGAGCGCGGTATCCGCGTCACGCAGGCCACCGTCAGCCGCGACGTCACGGAGCTGCGGCTCGTGCGCGTGCCTGCCGGCAAGGGGCAGCACCGCTACCGCGCCACGCCGCTCACCGGCCAGGAGGACGTCGAGGCCGAGCTGCGGCAGCGCTTCAAGCTGTTCGTGAGGGACCTGGACCGCGGCGAGAACATCATCGCCGTGAAGACGGACGAGGGGCACGCCTCGGGCGTCGCCTACGTCATCGACAAGCTCGACCGCGAGGACATCGTCGGCACCCTGGCGGGGCAGGACACGATCCTCGTCGTGGGGCGCACGGCCCGGGACGCCGAGGCCCTGCTGGAGGAGTTCGAGCGCCTGCTGGAGTGAGCCCCGGGGCCGCAACGTGGGTGGCTCGTGGCCGTCCAGCGGCTCTCGGGGTGCGTGCTAGCCTCTTGGCACTCACGTGGAGGCGAGCATGTTCCCTGGACCCTTCGAAGTCCGCAGCAAACGCCTAGCGCCCACCCGCGCGTCGCGGTTCGGCGCGCGCTTCCTGGTCACGGCCGTCGCGTTGCTGGCCCTGCTCGGGGCCGCCCAGGCGAGGACCTCGGTCCTCGTCCACCAGTTCGACAGCCAGGACGTGCTCCTCGGCGCCGCGCTCGCCGCCGAGGTGGCCGACGCGCTCGAGGACGCCACCGTCGTCATCGGCCCCGAGGTCGCCTCGGCGGCGGTGCCGCCCATCGTTGTCGAGGGCGGGTTCGTCAACGCCGCGCGCGTCATCGAGCCCGGCGTCATGTTCCGCCCCGCCGGAGCGGCCCTGCTGCGCGAGGCCACCGGCGTCGACGTCGTGATCACCGGCTACTTGGAGGAGCGGGACGACCGCGTCTCGCTGTTCGTGACGCTGTCGCACGCTGGCGGCATCCGCACCGCCGAGCTCACCGCCGACCCCGCCGACCCGCAGCGGCTGGTGTTCCAGGCCGCCGCGCTGGTCGCCGGCGTCCTGGACAGGCTCGACCCCGACGCCGCGCCGCACTACGCGCGGCCCACCGAGCCGCCGGTGCTGACGGGCGGCCTCCAGGGGCCGTACGGCGCCTACGCCAGGGCCGTCGCCCTCGTCGGCGCCGGCATGCTGGCCGAGGCCCGGACCAGCCTCGAGGAGGCCGTGGGCGAGCCCGGGGTGCCGGATCGAGCCGCCGAGGTCCTCGCCGACATCGTCGCCGTCGTCGAGGGCGACGACGGCCCCGCCCCGACCGCGACCGCGGCGGCCAGGCGCGCCCTGCTCGCCGTCCAGGACGTCTCTGCCGACGTCTCGCGGACCCGCGCGGCGTTCCAGGCGATGCGCGAGGCCACTGGCCTCCCGTCCGCGGCCGCCTGGGAGGCGGCGATCGCGGCCAGCGTGAACGACCGCGCCGGCGCCGAACAGGCCTACGACGCGGCCGCCGCGTACGACTTCGGGGCCGTCGCCCGCCGCTCCTTCCTGCGCTCGCGCGGCGAGGAGGGCGACCCGGACCTCATCGCCACGCTCGTCGCCGACCCCGCGGCGGCCGGCGGCGCGGCGCTGCTCGCCGCCGCGCTCGCGGCCGAGCTCGAGGGCGACGTCGAGACCCAGGTCGCCGCCCTGCGGGCGCTGACGCGCGCCGCGCCGTTCCTGGCGTACCCGCTGGAGGCGCTCTCGTACCACTACTTCGACGTCGACGACGGCCGCGCGGCCGCCGAGGTCCTGGCCGTGGCGGTGGAGCTCGAGCCCGAGTCCGACCTGTACTGGACGAACCTCGGCTGGGCCTACTACCTCGTCGGCCGGCTCGACCTGTCGGAGGAGGCGTCGCTGCGGGCGCTCGCGCTCGACGGCACGCAGAGCGTGGCCGCCTACAACCTGGGCCTCGTGCGCACGGTCACGGGCCGGCTGACTGAGGCGGTCCCCGCCTACCAGCAGGCGCTCCGCTTCGACGCGGGCGTCAACGACGAGGCGATCGAGGACCTGCAGAAGGCGCTCGCTCTGTACCCTGGCGTGCCGGACGTGTACTACTCGCTCGGCTTCCTGCTCGAGGCCGACGGCCGTCGTCAGGAGGCGCGCGAGGCCTACCGCGACTTCGTGGAGCGCGCCGAGGGCGCCGACGAGGCGGTCCTCGCCGACGCCCGGGCTCGCCTCGCGGCCCTCGAGGCGCCCTTGCCGCCCATGGAGATCGTAGGCCAGGCGCGCGTCACGCTGGGCGCGCGCGGGCCCGAGGCGGCGCCCTACCACCCCGGCGACGAGGTGCACCCCGTCTTCGAGCTGAGCACGCCGGGCGACGAGCTGCCGCGCCGGGTGCAGGTAGCCGCCGAGCTGCGCCCCGCCGGCGAGGCCGGCGACCCGCTGGTGGCCGCCGAGCTGGCGCTGGACCTGCCGCCGGGTGCCGTGGGCTTCGTCGTCGACGGGCTCGCGATCGCCCTGCCCGAGGACCTCCCGGCCGGCACGTACGAGATGAAGGTCAACGCCTGGGGCGGGGAGGGACAGGAGGCCGAGGCGACGGTCGCGTTCGATGTCGCCGGCGAGCCGCAGGCGCTGCGGCAGCTCGTGGGCCGCAACCTCACGATGACGGGCCTGAGGTCCGGCCAGCCGCTCTACGTGCCGGCCGACGTCGCCAGGGCGGACCAGCTCGTCGACACGCTGCTCGCCGAGCTGCGCTTCGCCGCCGACGCCGCCGAGGAGGCCTTGCCGACCGTCGAGGTCGGGCGCTTCCAGGGCATGAGCGGCGGGGAGCTGTTCACGGAGGCGACGGCCCAGGACGTCGAGGACTTCCTCGAGTACCTCCTGATGAGCGGCTCGCGCGACGCGCGCTTCGCGTTCGTCGACGCCTACGCGCAGTGGGCGCTCGACGGGGCTCCCGAGGCGCCCTAGCCGCGGCTCGCGCGACGCGCGCGACCGGGCGAAGAGGCGGCCCGGCGGGCAGCCCTAGCCGACCAGGCGCCCGAAGATGCGTGCGCTGGCGAGGAACGTCCCGGCCGACGCGCCCAGCGTCGACAGCACGAACACCAGCAGCACGCGGGCGGCGCGGTTCGTCCACCACCCCTTGAGGGTCGTGACGTCGCGCCGCAGGCGCTCGAAGTCGCCGACGTTCGGCTTGCGCAGCCACAGCTCGACCCCGGCGGCCACGAAGCCGGCGCCGAGGAGCGGGTTCAGCGTCGTGAACGGCGCGGCCACGGCCGTCGCGGCGATCGTGATCGGGTGGGCGAGGGCGACCAGCGTGCCGATGCCCGCGAGCGTCGCGGTCACGATCGTCCAGTCGGTGAGCAGGCGCAGGCCCTCCTCGGGGCTCCTGAGGAACCCTATGGCGAAGCCCGCCAGGACCAGCACCAGCACCGCCCACGGGACCAGCTTCGTGACGCGGCTCGGCGGCGGCGTCGTCTCGAGCTCGCGCAGGCGGGCCCTCAGCGCCGGCTGGCCGTTCCCGCCCGCGGTCGCCGGGGCTTCGCCGGCGGGCGAGTCGGGGTCGCCGTCGGCGTCCGCCCCGTTCGGCGCGCCGCCAGCCCCGCCCGCCTCGGACGAGCCCTCGTCGACCGGGGCGGTGGTCGCCGGCGCGCGTGCATCGCCGTCGGCGGCGTCCTCGACGACCTCGGCGCCCGCGGCTACGAGCGCGGCCGTGATGCCCTTGAGGTGTCCGGCCCCCACGACCGCCAGCACGTCCCGGTGGCGCTTGCCGTTCGCGCCGACGGCGAGGAGGAGCTTCGCGGCCATGTACTCGTCGCGCTCGGCGATCAGGGGGCCGTAGAGGTCGGCGCGGCTCTCGGCGAACTCGGCGAAGGTGGCCTCGAGGACGTCGCCCTCCTTGAGCTTCTCGATCTCCTCCTCGCCCACCTTCTCGTGGGTGAAGGCCGACGCCAGGATGCCGGCCAGGAGCGTCATGCGCCGCCACCACCCGACGGCCCCGTAGAGGCGCTTGAGCGTCACGCCGATGTCGCGGTCGATGAGCAGCAGCGGCAGCCCGCGCTCCCTCGCGCCCTTCACGGCCGCGCGCATCTCGGCGCCGGGCTCGATGCCGAACTGGTCGGCGAGTCGCTGCTGGAACGCGCCCAGGGCGAGGTTCACGGCCAGCACGCCGGCCTTCCCCTCGCGCAGCACCTGCATGAGGTCGGTCTTGGCGTGCGCCTGCTGGTCGGTGATCGCGGCCAGGCGGCCGGCGTCGAGCTCGATGGCCACGGCGTCGTGGTCGCCGGTGGCGATGAGCCGCTCCACGGCCTCGGCCGACGCCTTCGAGACGTGGGCGGTGCCGAGGAGCGTCACGCGCGCGCCGTCCAGCGACAGCACCGTCATGGGCTGTTCGCGGGGCGCGACGAGGGCTTCGGTCATGCCGGGAGTGTACCTGCATAGAATCGCGGCATGACCCGGCCCATGGGACAGTCGGGCCCGGAGCGCGTCGAGGCGGTCGGGGGCCTGTACGAGCAGGTCCGGCTCGCGCGCCTGTGGCTGCCCCTCGCGATCGTCGGGGTCGTGGTCGTGCACCAGCTCCTGATCCTCCCGCTGCTGCCGCAGGGCGTGCAGTTCTGGGCCCAGCTCCTCTTCTACGCGATCGTCGGCCCCCTGGCCACCTACGTCACGCTCAACTGGATCGCCGGCGAGGCGCGCGAGAAGGAGCGGGCGCAGCTCGAGCTGGCGCAGCTCTACCGCGAGCTGCAGGCCAGCCACGAGCTGCTGGCGAGCATCCAGTCGGTCACCGAGCGCTTCGCCGCCTCGCCCAGCCTCGACGAGACCGTCAGGGCCGCCGCCGAGGGCATCGCGGGCGTCACCGGCGCCGAAGCCGTCGCCGTGGTCGTGGGGCCGGAGGGGCTGGGCGTCACGCACGGCGTCGGCCTCGACGACGACCTGGCGCGGGACGCCGTGCGCCGCGACCAGGAGGCGCGTCGGCGGGCGCGCGACGGCGAGGCCGGGGTGCGGGTCGAGCGCGTCGACGGCGCCGGCGACCCTCGCGCGGTCCGCTACGCCCTCACGGTCCCCGTCGTGTGGAGCGGCGCCCCGGAGGGCTCGCTGACGGCGTACCTGGCGGCGGATCCCGACGAGCGCGCCCTGGAGTCGTTCGCGATCGTCGCGGCCCAGTTCGCCGCCGCCGCCGAGGCCACGCGCCTGCGCACGCGCGACGTCATGACGCTCGTCGAGGTCGACCGCTCGGTGCGCGCCGAGGGCAACCTCGGCCGCCTGCTGCACAGCGTGCTGACGCGGATGCTGTCGTTCGTGTCCGCTCCCGTCGGCGGCATCTTCCTCTCCGACGGCGAGGGCCTCCTGCAGCTCGCGGCCACCGTCGGTCTGGACCCCAACGTGCCCACGAGGGCGTGGCGGGTGGGGGAGGGCCTCGTGGGGGGCGTGGCCGCCACCCGCGAGCCGCGCATCATCGAGAGCGTCGACCCCGCGAGGCCAGAGGAGTACGGCCCGCTCCTGGCCGGCGCCGGCAGCGCCCTCGCGGCGCCCCTGGTGGCCGGTGACGAGCTCCTGGGCGTCCTGCTGCTGGCGCACCCCGAGAGGGGCCACTTCGACCGCGCCGTCCTGCCGTTCATCGGCCTGGTCGGCGGCCAGGTGTCGCTGGCGATCAGGAACGCCAGCGCCTACCTGCAGTCGGAGGAGCTGGCGATCTCGGAGGAGAGGTCGCGGATCGCGCGCGAGATCCACGACGGCGTGGCGCAGATGCTCGCGTTCGCGGCCCTGAAGCTGGACCTCGTGCAGCGACTCATGACGCGGGACCCGGACAAGGCGGCCCGGGAGCTCGAGCTGGCGAAGGAGACCGTGCGCGAGTCGATCCGCGAGGTCAGGCGCTCGATCTTCGCGCTCAGGCCCGTCGACCTCGAGCGCTACGGCTTCGCCGAGACCGTCAGGCGCTACGCCCTCGACTTCGGCCAGCAGAACGACGTCAAGGTCGAGCTCGAGGTGGGCGATCTGCCCGACCTGTCGCTGAAGTCCGAGGCGGTCCTGTTCCGCATCTTCCAGGAGGCGATGCACAACGTCGCCAAGCACTCCCGCGCCCAGAACGTGCGGGTGAGCCTCGGCACCACCGAGGACGGCATGGCGTTCGTGGCGGTGCGCGACGACGGCGTCGGCTTCGACGTCGACGAGGTCGCCGACCGCGTCACCAGCGCCGGCGGCCTCGGGATCAGGCAGATGCGCGAGCGGGTCGAGGCGCGCGGCGGCTGGATGAGGATCGAGGCCGCGCCCCAGCGCGGCACCCAGCTGTACGCGGCCGTCCCCGTGTGACGGGAACGGCCGCGCCGACGCTGCTCGCTAGGTGTGGCGCCCCGGGGGCGCCGGGTTCACTTCTTGGCCTGACGGCGGTAGCTGTCGCCGAAGCGCTTCTGGAACTTCTCGACGCGGCCCTCCGTGTCGATGAAGCGCTGCTCGCCCGTGTAGAACGGGTGGTTGCCGGACCACACGTCGACGTGCAGCTCGGGCTTCGTGCTGTAGGTCTCCATGACGACCTGGCCGTCGCAGATGACCTTGGTGGGGACCATCTTGGGGTGGATGCCCTTCTTCATGTCGCCGCTCCCTCTCGCGCCCCGGCTGCTGCGCGTGGGGCGTGGCTCGGTGATGTCGGGGGGCCCGCAGCGCGGGCTTCGCGCGCCGCTCCGTCGAGCGGCCCGCGAGATGTTAGCACACGGGGCCGAGCGCGCGCGCCTCGCGGGCGTCCGGCAGGCGGGTCCGCCTCAGCTCGACTTGGCCCTCACCTGGCGCTTCACGCGCGTGACGATCGCGCCCATCCCGCGCAGCCTGAGGGGCGAGATCAGCTCGGCGAGGCCCATCTGCTGGTAGAAGTCGTCGGGAACGCCGAGGACCTCCTCGACGGTCGCGCCGTCGAGGGCGGCGTGCACCACCGACGCGAAGCCCCGCGTGGTGGGCGCCTCCTCGGGGGCGTCGAAGTAGAGCGACACGCGCCCGTCGGAGCCGACGTCGGCGCGCAGGAAGAGCGGCGTCTGGCACTCGTGCACCTGCTCGAGCTGGCCCATCTCGGGCGGCGTCGGCGGCAGCTTCTTCGCGTAGTCGAGGAGCAGTGGCAGCCTCAGGGGCTTCGGGGCCTGGGCGAACTGGGCGATGACCCGCGTCAGGGACTCGGGGTAGGCGGCTGTCTGGCTCACCCGGACAGGTTAGCGCCTCCCCGGGGCCGGCCGCGTCCGGGGCGAGCGGGGCGCGGGCGCGGCGCCGGCGAGCCTTCTGGGAAGCGCGCGCTTCCGGCAGGGCGTCGGCCCGCGGTCCCGCCGGGCGGCGACGGCCGTCCGGCGGCGCCCGCGAGGCCGGGTGTATCCTCGCCGGGTGATCGCTAGGCTCCCCACCAAGCTGCGCATCGCGCCGCAGGCGCGCCTCAGGGGCAGCGTTACCGTGCCGGGCTCGAAGAGCCTGACTAACCGGGCCCTGCCGCTGGCCGCCCTGGCGCGGGGCACGACGAAGATCAGCGGGGCGCTCGTCGCCGAGGACTCCGAGGTGATGCTGCGGGCGCTGCAGCGGCTGGGTGTCGAGCTGGAGACGAAGGGCGCGACGGTCGTGGTCCACGGCGCGGGCGGCCCGCTGCCCGCCCGTGCCGCGACGCTCGACCTGCGCCTCTCGGGCACGTCGCTGCGCTTCCTCACCGCCATCCTCGCGGCCGGCGAGGGCGAGTACGTCCTCGACGGCAACGCCCGCATGCGCGAGCGGCCGGTCGGCGACCTCGTCGAGGCCCTGTCCCGCCTCGGCGTGGAGGCCAGGGCCGTCGACGGCAGGCCGCCCGTGACGGTCCGCGCCGCCGGGCTGCCAGGCGGGAGCGTGAGCGTGCGCGGCGACGTCAGCTCGCAGTTCCTCTCCGGCCTGCTGATGGCGGCGCCATTGGCGCGGGGGCCGGTGCGCGTCGAGGTCGAGGGTGAGCTCCTCTCGAAGCCGTTCGTCGACATGACGCTCGACGTCATGGCCCACTTCGGGGCCGTGGTCGAGCGCGACGGCTACCGCCGCTTCACGGTCACGCCGGGGGAGTACCTCGCCCACGACTACCGCGTCGAGGGCGACGCGATGGCCGCCGGCTACTTCTGGGCCGCCGCCGCCGTCACGGGCGGCACGGTCACCGTGTGCAACCTCGGCGCCGGGACCAGGCAGGGCGACGCCCGCTTCGCGCGCGTCCTGGAGGAGATGGGCTGCGAGGTCACCTGGACGCCCGACACGGTCACGGTCGCGGGCCCGCGGCGCCTGCGCGGCGGCGACTTCGACCTCAACGACATGCCCGACCAGGCCCAGACGCTGGCCGTCGTCGGCCTCTTCGCCGACGAGCCCGTGCACGTCGCGAACGTCGGGAACCTGCGCGTGAAGGAGACCGACCGCCTGGCCGCCCTGGCCCGGGAGCTGAGCCGCCTGGGCGCCAGGGTCGAGGAGGGCGACGACAGCATCACCGTGTGGCCGCTGACCCACGAGCCGGAGGGGCCGGTCGAGCTCGAGACCTACGGTGACCACAGAATGGCCATGTCGCTGGCCGTCGCCGGCGCGCGCCTGCCCCGCGTGGTGATCAAGGACCCCGCCTGCGTCAACAAGACCTACCCGCGGTTCTTCGAGGACTTCCTGGGCCTGCTGGGAGCGCGGCTATCATGACCGACATGGCAGACGGGACCCGGCCCATCATCACGCTCGACGGTCCCGCCGCCTCCGGGAAGTCGAGCGCCGCCAAGGCGGTGGCGGCGCGGCTCGGCATCGCCTACGTCTCCAGCGGCCTGCTCTACCGGGCCGCCACGCTGATGGCGTTGAACGAGGGCGTGCCGCTCTCCGACGAGGACGCTCTGCTCGCGATGCTCTCCCGACACGACGTGAGGCTCCGGCCGGACGCGCACCGCGACAGCGTCACCGTCGACGGCGTCGAGGTCGCGCACCTGCTCCACACCGACCGCATCGACGCGAACGTCTCCGAGGTCGCGCGGCTGCCGGGCGTGCGCGCCTGGGTCACCGAGAGGCTGCGCGAGCTGGAGGGACCCTTCGTGATCGACGGCCGCGACATGGGCACGGCTGTGTTCCCAGACGCGCGTTGGAAGTTCTACCTCACGGCCTCGCCGGAGGTGCGCGCCAAGCGCCGCGTGGGCGAGCGCGCCAGCGACCTCGCCGCCGTGGCCGAGGCGATCAGGCTGCGCGACGAGCGCGACGCCAGGCAGTCGGCGCCGGCGCCAGACGCCATCCACCTCGACACGGGCCCGCTCAGCCTCGAGGCCGTCGTCGACTTCGTCTACGCCAAGGTGAGGTCGCGCTGGCCGGGGGAGCTGAGCGCGGTAACGGCTTGACCGCGCCGCGGGGCGAGGGCCGGCGCTTCGCCGTCCCGGCGTCGCGGCTGGCCGCCGCCGTCGTCACCAGCACGAAGCACAAGCCGGAGGCGCACCCGCTCGCGCGCGAGCTCGCCGCCAGGCTCGAGCGCCTGGGCGTCGCGGTCACGCTCGACCTCTCCGGCGAGGCGCCGCTGCGTGACGCGCTGGCCGGCGCGCAGCTCGTGGTCTCCGTCGGCGGCGACGGCACCCTGCTGGCGGCCGCGCGCCGCTCGGTCGGCTCCGCGGTGCCAGTGATGGGCGTGAACCTCGGCAAGCTCGGCTTCCTGGCCGAGTTCGGGGCCGACGAGGCGCTCGCGTACGCCGCCGGCGAGGTCGAGCCCGACTGGCCGGTCCAGGAGAAGACGATGCTCGAGGTGCGCGTCGCCGGCCGCCCGGGCGTCCACCACGCCCTCAACGACGTCATGCTCTCGCAGGGCGTGATGACGCGGCTCGTCAGGTTCCGCATGCGCGTCGACGGCAAGCACGCGACCGAGTACCGCGCCGACGGCGTCGTCGTCTCGACGCCCGTCGGCTCGACCGCGTACTCGCTCTCCCTGGGCGGGCCGATCATCGACCACGGCCTCCACGCCCTCGTCGTCACGCCGGTCGCGCCGCACTCGTTCACGAACCGGCCCATCGTGCTGCCCGGGCACAGCGTGATCGGGCTAGAGATCCTCACCCGCACCGACGAGATGGCCCTCGTCGTCGACGGCCAGGAGCCGGTACCCGTGGGCGTGGGCGACGAGGTGCTCGTTACCGCGGCTCCCAAGGGCCTGACCCTGCTCTCGACGGGCACGCGCAGCGCCTTCGACGTGCTGCGCCTCAAGCTCGGCTGGGGCGCCGGCCCCGCGCCCGTACCTGAGGAGGCCTAGGCGCCGCGGGTGCCCGACCTCCTCGTCATCAGCAACGGCAAGGGCGAGGACTACGTCGCTGCCCGCGTGCTCGAGCGCCTGCGCGAGCTGGCGCCGGGCCTGAGCGTCGCGGCGTTCCCGCTGGTGGGCGAGGGCGAGCAGCTCGCCGCCGCCGGCGTCACGGTCGTCGGGCCGCGGCGCGCGCTGCCGTCCGGCGGGTTCACGTTCCACTCGCCCGCCGTGCTGTGGCGGGACGTCCGCGCCGGGCTGCTCGGCCTGACGCTGCGGCAGGCAGCGTTCCTGCGCGGCCTCGGGCCGCGCGGCGTGTTCGTCGTCGGCGACGTCTACGCCCAGGCCCACGCCGCGCTCGTGCCCGCGCCGCGCCGCGTCCTGCAGACGCTCGTCTCCGTCCACCACGGCGGCGGCGAGGGCGTGGGCCTGCGTTGGTTCATGGAGGGCTTCAGGGGGCCAGAGCTCGCGCTCCTGCGCCGCGCGCAGGCCGTCTACGCCCGCGACGACGCCACCGCGGCCTGGCTGAGGGCGCGCGGCGTGCCGGCCGCGTGGGTCGGCAACCCGATGATGGACGGCCTCGACGCCCCGCCGCTGGTGCCGCGCGGCACGGCGGGCGCGCCCGTGGTGGCGCTGCTCCCCGGGTCCCGCGGACAGGCCGCGGCGAGCCTCGACCTGATGCGGCGCGCCCTCGAGCTGGCGCCGCCGACGCTGGCGCTCGTGGCGTGGACGGGCGCCGCGCCGCTCCCGCGGCCCGAGGGGTGGGAGGCGGACGACGCGGCGCCGCCCGGGCTGCCGGCCGCCTGGCGCCGCGGCCCGCGACGCCTGTGGTGGACGACGGGCGCGTTCCCGGCCGTGCTGGCGTCTGCCGACGCCGTGCTGGGCACGGCCGGCACCGCGAACGAGCAGGCCGTCGGGCTGGGCCTGCCCGTCGTGGCGTTCCCCGTGCCCCCCTTCTACGGCGAGGCGTACATGCGCAACCAGAAGCGGCTCCTGGGCGCCGGGCTGCTGACGTGCGAGCCCCTGCCCGAGCGGGTCGCGGCGCTCCTCGCCTACGCCCTCGACGAGCCGGGCGTGCGGGCGGCCGCGGCGGCCGCCGGCGCCGAGCGCATGGGACCGCCGGGCGCGAGCGAGAGGCTCGCGCGCGAGCTGGCGGGGTGGCTGGCGCGGTAGCCGTTCGCGCTGCATCGCTACCGGCCGCGAAGCCGCTCGGTCCAGGGGAGGTCGGGTCGGGTGGCCGCCGGGTCGGCGGGCGGTCGGCCGCTGGGTGCTCCGCTCAGTCCGCCGCGACGGCGGCGCCCACCGCGGCCCGCTCCGCGAGGAGCTCGGCCAGGCGCGACACGCAGCGGTGGTGCTTCTTGGCGTAGGCGCTCTCGCGGTAGTGGGGGTGGAACACGTCCTCGATGCCGCCCTCGCCGGACACCCGCAAGAGCAGGGCGCGCTCGTAGAGCTGGTCGACGAAGTGAACGAACCTCAGGGCGTCGTTCTGGTGCGGGATCGTGCGGGCGCCGTGCACGTACACGCTGGCGACCTGCGCGAGCAGGCCCGCGTAGCGGCTGGGGTGGTGAGCGCGCAGCAGGTCGAGGAGCTCGTCCCACGACAGCGACAGCCGCGGCGCCGGCGACTCCTCCGTGGCCTCGAGCTCGCGCACGCGCGCGGCGCTCAGCCACGCGCCGCCGGCGTGCCGCGCCCGGAAGTCCGGCCCGTCCACGGGCACGACCTCGAAGGCGGCGGCCAGCGACTGTATCTCGCGCTGGAAGTCCTCGGCGTTGAACCGGCCGCGCCCCTGCGCCTCCGGCGGCGTGTTCGAGGTCGTCACGACGCGCGCGCCGCGCGCCAGCAGCGCCTGCAGGAACGTCTTGACCATCAGCGTGTTGCCCGGGTCGTCGAGCTCGAACTCGTCGATGCACAGCAGGCGCGCGTCGCCGAACTCGGCGATCGCCTGCGGCATGCCCAGCGCGCCGATCAGGTAGACGAGCTGCTGGAAGCTCAGGTAACGCTTGGCAGCCGTACCGGCCTCGCGGTAGGCGGCGGCGAGCAGGTGCGTCTTCCCGACGCCGAACCCGCCGTCGAGGTAGAGGCCGGCGCCCGGCTCCGGCCGGCGCGGAAGCAGGCCGGCGAGGCGGCGGCGCCGGCCCGCGCCCTGCCCCAGGGGCGCGACGAACGCGCGCACGCGCTCCAGGGCCGCGCCCTGCGTGGGGTGCTGCGGCAGGTAGCCGGCGAACGACGCCGACGCGAACCGCGCGGGCGGCTCGAGGCCGCGGGTGCTGGGGGGCTCGGGGGCGCTGAGGTCGTTGACGCGGAGGAGACGGGGCACCGCCGGCGAGACTATCACCGCCGATTGACGCCCCCGGGGGCGGGCGGTACAGTCCGGTAGTCGCGTCGCGGGGAAGCCGGTGAGAGTCCGGCGCTGTCCCGCAACGGTAACGGGGCCAGGCCCCGAAGCCCGAGTACCGCGCCGCGACGAACTGCACCCCTTGCGCGGACGAGGAAGGGCAGGCCGATGCCGGAGGCGTCTCCGGCGGCCCATCACCCCAACCCGAACCACGCAGGCCGTGAGGAGATGACATGTCCCTACGCCTGTCCCTGGTGACCACCCTGGCGGCGCTGTGCCTCGGCCTCGGCCTGGCCCAGACCACCGTCGTCGACGACCTCGGTCGCGAGGTCACGCTCGACGCGGCGCCGACCCGCATCGTCTCGCTGCTGCCGAGCCACACCGAGACCGTGTGCGCGCTCGGCGCCTGCGACCTGATCGTCGGCCTCGACCGCCACAGCAACGTCGCCGCGGCTCCCGAGGTCCCGCGCCTCGGCGACCCGTTCGCGCCCGACGTCGAGGGGATCGTCGCGCTCGAGCCCGACCTCGTCCTGCTGGACGAGTACAGCGGCCTGCACCAGGCCCTGGAGAGCCTCGGGCTCGTGGTGTTCGCGGGGTCACCGCAGACGGTCGCGGAGACCTACGCCTACTTCGAGCAGCTGGGCGCGCTGCTGGGCCGCGAGGACGAGGCCGCCGCGCTGGCGGCGTCAGTCGCTGACGAGCTGGCCGCGGTCGCGGCCCGGCTCGCCGACGCCGCGCGCCCGACCGTGTTCGTGGAGATCGACCCCACGCCGTTCACGGCCGGGCCCGGCTCCTACGTCGACGACCTGCTGCGCGCCGCGGGCGGCGAGAACGTCGTCCCGGCCGAGCTGGGGGCGTTCCCGCAGGTCGACCCCGAGTTCGTCGTCGCGCAGGACCCGCAGGTGATCCTGCTCCTCGACGCGCCCTTCGGGGTCACGGCCCGGGACGTCGCGGCGCGCCCGGGCTGGTCGGGCCTCGCGGCGGTCAGGGACGGCCGGGTCGTGGAGCTCACCGTCGAGCAGGCCGACGCCCTGAGCCGCGCCGGCCCCCGCCTCGGCGAGGCCGTGCGTCTCCTGGCCGCGGTCCTGCACCCGGAGCTGTTCTGACCGACGTGGCCCGGGCCGGTCCCGGGGCCGGCGAGCGTGCGGCGAGGCGCGGGGTCGGCCCCGTGGTGACGCTGTCGCTCCTGGCCCTGCTGGTCGTGCTGGCTGCCGCCGCCGCGATCGGCAGCGTGCGGCTCGACCCCGCCGACCTGGTCAGGGCCGTGGGCAAGGTCGTGAGGGCCGAGGCCCTCACGCCGCTGGAGTCGATCGCCTGGCGCATCAGGCTGCCGCGGGTGCTGCTCGCGGGCCTCACGGGCGGCGGGCTCGCCGTCGCCGGCACGCTGTTCCAGGGCGTGTTCCGCAACCCGCTGGCCGACCCCTACCTGATCGGCACGGCGAGCGGGGCGGGCTTCGGCGCCGTGCTGGTGTTCACGCTCGGGGCGTCGTTCCCGCCGTTGGCCCTGCTCGGCGCCCCGCTCGTCGCGTTCGTCTTCGCGCTCCTGACCGTGCTGCTGGTGGCGGCGCTGGCCAGCGACGTCGGCGGCGTGCCGACCGTGAGGCTCATCCTCGCCGGCGTCGTCGTGAGCGCGGTGTTCACGGCCGCCACCTCGTTCCTGCTCGTGGCGGCGAGGGAGCAGAGCGCCGGCATCTTGAGCCGCCTGCTGGGCGGCTTCGGGCTGGCGTCGTGGGGGGACGTGCTGGCGCTGGCGGCGTTCACCGCGCCGGCCGTCGCGCTCGCGGTGGCGCTCGCGCGCGCCCTCGACCTCTTCCAGCTCGGGGAGCGCGGCGCCGCGCTGCTCGGCCTGCCGGTCGAGTCGGTGAAGCTGCTGCTCCTCGGCGTCGCCTCGCTCGTGACGGCGGCGTGCGTGAGCGTCGCCGGGATCATCGGCTTCGTGGGCTTGATGGTGCCGCACGCCGCCAGGCTCGTGACGGGGCCGGCGCACGCGCGCCTCCTGCCCGTCGCGGCGCTGTGGGGCGCGGCGTTCATGGTGCTCGCAGACCTCCTGGCGCGCACGGCGATCGCCCCTGTCGAGGTGCCGGTCGGCATCGTGACGGCGCTGACCGGCGGCCCGTTCTTCCTGTGGCTGCTCAGGCGCGCCCGGCAGCCCTCGGGGCGGGCGTGAGCGGGGCGGGCCGCATGGGAGGCGGGGTCGCGGCGCCCGCGGCGCGACGCGCGGCGGACGCGCGCGGCAGGGCGCTCGAGGCCGTCGACGTCGCCGCCCGCTACGCGGCGACCTACGGGAACGGTCCCGCGGCCCTCGACGGCGTCACGCTGCGGGTCGAGCCGGGGGCGGTGGTCGGGCTCATCGGGCCCAACGGGGCCGGCAAGAGCACGCTGCTGCGGCTCTTCACGCGCCAGCTCGCGCCCGCGTCGGGACGCGTGCTCCTCGACGGGCGCGAGCTCGAGCGCTTCGGCCGCTTCGAGCTCGCGCGCCGCGTGGCGCTCGTCTCGCAGGAGCCGGAGGTGCCCGTCGGCTTCACCGTGGCGGAGACCGTCGCGATGGGCCGCGCCCCGCACGTCGGCCTGCTGGGGGCGCCGGGCCCGGAGGACGAGCGCGTCGTCGCGGCGGCGCTGGCCGCGACCGGCATGCTCCCGCTGGCCGGAAGGCGGGTGGAGACCCTCTCGGGCGGCGAGCGGCAGCGCGCGGTGTTCGCGCGGGCCCTGGCGCAGGAGCCCGCCTACCTGCTGCTCGACGAGCCGACGAACCACCTCGACCTGCGCTACCAGGTCGAGCTGCTCGCCTACGCCAGGGCCCAGGCTGCCGCCGGCGTCGGGGTCCTCGCCGTGCTCCACGACCTGAACCTGGCGGCCAGGGCCTGCGACCGGCTGGTGCTGCTCTCGGCCGGGCGCGTCGCGGCGGCCGGCCCGCCGCCGGAGGTCCTGCGCCCCGAGCTGCTCGCGGCCACGTACCGCGCCGCGGTCGACGTCCTGACGTCCGCCGACGGGCCCGTGATCGTGCCGAGGTTCTGACGTCGGCCGCGCGGCGCGGCCGGCCCGGCGCGCGCGGCTACGCGCCCGACGCGTTCAGAACCGGCTCGGCGGGTCGAAGCGGCGGTGCACGCGGATCGCGGTCTCGTAGTGCTTCACGAGGGCCTCGGTCGCGGCGCGCCACGAGACCTTCTCCATGTCCAGCCGGGCGCGGCGGCCCAGGCGCTCGCGCAGCGCCGGGTCCGCGATCAGTCGCCTCACCTGCCTGGTCAGGTCGCCGAGGTCGAGCGGCGTGAAGAGCAGGCCGTTCACCTCGTGCTCGATGACGTCGGGGATGCCGCCGGCGCGCGCGCCCACCGCGGGCACGCCGCTGGCCATCGCCTCCATGGCCACGAAGCCGAGCGTCTCGGTGTCGGAGGGGAACGCGAAGACGTCGGCGCTGGCGTAGGCGGCGGCGAGCTCGGCGCCCTCCATGTAGCCGGTGAAGACCGTGTTCGTGCCGGCGAAGCGCGCCTTCAGCTCGGCCTCGGCGGGACCGGAGCCGATCAGCGCCAGGCGCACGCCGGGGATCTGCGTGACGGGCGCGTAGAGCCAGTCGATGCGCTTCTCGAACGAGAGGCGGCTGACGCACACGATGAGCGGGTCGTCGGGGTGGCCGGCCGTCAGGCGCTCGCGCATCGCGCGCGTCGCGCGCTCGGGCCGGAACAGGTCGGTGTCGACGGCCTTCGGCCACAGCCTCACGCGCTGGATGCCGAGGCCGCGCGCCGACTCGAGCATCGGGTTGCTCGTGACCAGGTTCACGTGCGCCTGGTTGTGGACGTCCCGCAGGAACCGCGCGCCGGGTCGGCTCAGCAGCGGCAGCTTCAGGTGCCTGGCGTACTGCGTGAGGTCGGTGTGGTAGCTGGCGAGGAGCGGCAGGTTGCGCTGCTTCGCGATCGCCGTGCCCCACAGCCCCAGCACGACGGGGTTCACGACGTGGACGATGTCGGGCTCGAAGCGGTCGAGCTCACGGCCGAGGCGCGGGCGCGGCAGGCCGAGGAACAGCTCCGGGTACCAGGGCCGGAACGGCACGGCCGGCACGCGCACGACGCGGTGCCCCGCGTACGCCTCGGGAGGCTCGTGAGGGGCGAAGACGAGCGCCTCGTGGCCCAGGAGCGCCATCTGCTCGAGCGTGCGCGCCAGCCGGGTGACGATCCCGTCGATCTTCGGCAGGAACGTCTCGGTGAAGAACGCTACGCGCACGCGTCGGCCCCCGGGCCCAAGGTCCTCCTCGCGGTGTCAGCCGACGGTGACGGTCTCGCGGCGCTCGGCGAGCTTCGGGTCGCCGGGCTTGTTCTCCCGCGTCCACGTGCTCGTGCAGGGGATCTTGTCGAGGTCGGCGCGGTGGGCGTAGCGCTTGGCGACCTCCGTGACCTCGACGAGCAGGCCCTCCTGCAGCGTCGTGGGTTGGAGGCCCAGGTCGAGGAAGGTGTCGTTGCGAGCGTGGAGGTCGTTCTCGGCGTCCTCCTTGCGCGGGTTCGGCACGTAGGCGACCTCGACGCCGGTCAGGCGGCTGATCAGCTGGGCCAGGTCGCGGACGCGGTGCGTCTCGGTGAGCTGGTTGATGATCTTGACGCGGTCGCCGCGCCGGGGCGGGTTGTCGAGCGCGAGCTGCACGCACTTCACGGTGTCGCGGATGTGGATGAAGGCGCGCGTCTGGCCGCCCGTGCCGTGCACGGTGAGCGGGTAGCCCACGGCGGCCTGCATCAGGAAGCGGTTCAGGACCGTGCCGTAGTCGCCGTCGTAGTCGAAGCGGTTGATGAGGCGCTCGTCGAGGTTGCACTCCGGCGTGTTCGTGCCCCAGACGATGCCCTGGTG
>Ga0123333_10001693_pt1 | contig 23145 bp, 19 predicted proteins | sample BioC12SIPDNA_3_FD_89957 | JGI IMG/M metagenome (GOLD analysis project Ga0123333, IMG submission 89957) | Anaerobic biogas reactor microbial communites from Washington, USA - Biogas_R2_B C12 SIP DNA | ecosystem: Engineered > Bioreactor > Anaerobic > Unclassified | place: Washington, USA... | reverse complement strand
GGACCTCACAGCCCTGACCGACGACGAGCAGAGCAAGGCTTTCCTGTGGCCCTTCTTGATCCCCGGCATCGTGGCGCTGCTCGGTCTTCCGCTCGCTTTTCTGCTAGGACGGCGTTTGGGTGACCACAGGGTGGCGGAGTAGCGGTTACAGGATCTGATATACGTCGTACGTGACGCCCAGAGGCTCCTGTTTGCCGACGGCGACCGCGATGATGCTGTTGAGCCCGCTGTAAGGACAGTCGATCGCAGTTTCGTACATGTGCTGGCCGCGCTCCGACTTCAGCTCCATCCTGGGAAGATCCACGTCGACCTCCTTATACTTCGTTTCCCGACGGTCGGCAGGAGACCGCGCGCGTCCGGACCGCCGCGCCCGGCGCACTCGAGCTACATGGCCGTCGCGCCGCCGTCCACCCGGAAATCGGCGCCGGTGACCCAGCCGGACTCGTCCGAAGCCAGATAGACCGCGCAGTACCCTATGTCTTCGGGAGTGCCCAGACGGTCCAACATGATGGACTGTAGGACGAGTGCCTTGAAGCCTGGCTCGTTGTCGAGCCGCTCCTTGGTGTGCTTGCTGACTATCAGCGCGGGCGAGATGGTGTTGGCGCGGATGTGGTGCGCCGCCCCCTCCATCGCCAACTGTCTGGTCATGGCCAGCACACCGCCTTTGGTGGCACAGTGGGCGAGTGCGCCAAACGGCATGGACATGTACGCGTTCGCTGAGGCGAAGTTGATGATGGACCCACCTCCGCGGGCCTTCATGTGAGGCCAAGCAGCTTTGCACGATAGGAAGACCAGGTCCAGCTCGCCCTGAAGGGTCCGTTTCCAATGCTTCTCGTAGTCGAAGTCATCAACACCGGCAAACTCGACAAAAGCGGCCGCAGTCACCAGTATGTCCAGCCCTCCAAAGCGCTCGGCCGCAAATGCCATGAGACGGTCGTTCGCCGAGGGCTCGGTCAGATCGGCGACAAAGCTCTCGTACGTGAGCCCCTCCGCCTTGGCCAAGGCTAGAGTCTCTTCTGCCAGCTTCTGGTCGATATCGCAACCGACCACGGCCGCGCCTTCCCGAGCCAGCGCCAGAGCGCAGCCCTGCCCGATCCCCATGCCGCCGGCGCCCGTCACGACGGCGACCTTGCCCCGCAATCGTTCACTCATGTGAACACCTGACTCCATCTACGAGTGCTCAGCAACCTCACATCGTAAGAGGTATCACCGTGGCGATCTGAGGAAATATCATCAGCAAGATGATGCAAAGTAGAAGGGTGACCACAAAAGGTGCCACCCCTTTGAATATGGTCATCGCGGGTACATCGATGGCGCCACTCAATACGAAGACGTCCATACCGATGGGTGGAGTGATGACTCCCATCTGCACCACGAGCATCATGATCACGCCGAACCAGAAGGGGTCGTACCCCATGGCTATGATGGCCGGGAAAATGACAGGCATGGTGATGATGATCGCCGACATCACGTCGAGGAGCATGCCCAGAATGATGTACAGGACGACCAGGACCATGAAGACCGCCCAGTGGGGCAACGCCATCTCCACCAATGTGCTGGCCAGCAGCTTCGGCAGCCCGCTGACAGCCAGGAACCTGCCGAAGATCTGAGCGCCGACGATGAGCAACAGGATCATGGCAGTGAGCCCCGTCGCCTCCAGCAGGGCATTGGCAAAGCTCTTGAAACTGAGCCTCCTCATTGCCACGGCGATGATGATCGCGGCAAAGGAGCCCAGACCGCCTGCTTCAGTGGGTGTCACGGCGCCGCTGTAGATGCCCCCGATTACCAGAGCAAACAGTATGATCACCGGCCAAACGAGCGTCAAAGACGAGAGTCTGGCCCGCCAGCTGCTGTGGGGACCCGCAGGTCCCAGGGACGGTTTCACCCGCACCATTATGGAAATCGTGATCAGAAACATCACAGCGAGCAGGACCCCGGGAAGGATCCCCGCCATGAAAAGCTTACTGATATTGGTCTCGGTGAGGATTCCGTAGACGATCATGGGGATGCTGGGCGGTATCAGCATGGCCATCGTGGCAGCGGAGGCGATCGGACCGGTGGAGAACGATTCGGCGTAGCCGTACTTTCTCATCTCAGGCAAAGCCACCTTGCCCATTGTGATTGCCGCCGGCGTAGGAACCCCTGTGATGGCTCCAAAGAGAGCGCACGCGGGAACTGTGGCCAAGACCAGCCCCCCACGGAAGTGCCCCATCCATCTGTATGCCGCGCTGTAGAGATCGCGCCCTATGTTGGCGTTGAAGATGATCTGCCCCATGAAGATGAACAGGGGGACCGTGGTAAGGGTATACATAGTCACTTGGCCGAACGCGACGGTGGTGACCATTCCGGCTGCGCCCTCGTATCCCTTGAGCAGCCAATAGCCTACGAAACCCACCACCAGCATCGAGATACCGATCCACATCCTGAGAAGGATGAGGATCAGCATCACGACCAGGCCGATCCCGCCCATTACTTCAGGACTCATGATGCCTTCTATTCCGATTCTTGAAATGCTCGATGATCACGACGATGGTGCATATGCTCAGCACGCCAAAGCCCCCGCCGAGAATGAGCCGGAACGGGTTGTATGGAATCGACAACACCGACGTGGACCGTGGGGGCCAGGTCAATCCGGCAAGGATGTTCAAATAGGCCACGTAGACGACCACGCCAAGGATGATCAGCAGAATGACCGCGTCGATGAACCACTGCAGTCTCCTGGGCAGCAGGTCCATGACCAAGCCGACCTTGATGTGTCTGCCTTCCAGCGCGGCCCACCCAAGCGCCAACGACACGACGACCAACAACATGTATGAACCGAGATCTGTCGTTCCCTCGACGGGCCTACCGAGAAACACCCTACCCGCCATGTTGACGACCTGAAGCATCATGAGGACGACCAGTCCTGCAGCGGCGATGTACTGCAGATACTTGGCGACCGAATAGACAGTTTTCACGCGCCAATCACCATCCTAACGCCAACCTGCGCTCTCTCTAGGCCCGCACACCTTCACCACTACGGCATTTCGGGGGTGCCTGTGGGGTCGGCCAAGCCGACCCCACAGGCACCTGCTACGTTCGTGCTCTTGAGCAATTGTCGTCGCTTACTGGGCGACCAACTCGACCAGCTTGTCGTATATCTGTTGTCCGACCGCGGGATCAGGCGCATCTGCGACCCACTTGTCGTAAACCGTGGCCAGCTTCTCCTGCCACGGCTTCATCTGTTCGGCGGTCAGCACCGTCGCGGTGTGATTCAACTCCTCGACTTGCGCCATGAAGATCTCGGCGTCTTTCTCGCTGACCTCGTTGCCGGTCTGGACATAGACCTCACGCGCGTCGATGGCTATCTGCTGGATGTCGGCGGGAAGACTGTCCCACGTGTCCTTGTTCCAGATCACGCCCAGGTTCATCATCAGCACACCGCTGTCGCCAAACAGCGTATGGCTCTGATACTCCTTGATCAGGTCGAAACCGCCCAAGAAGTTGAAATGCTGGATGTAACCGTCAGCGGATCGGTTATCGATCATGGAGAACAGGTCCTGGAAGGTCGGGTTCTCCGTGGAGGCGCCAAGCATCTTGAACCATTCGGCTACATAGCCCTCCAGGGCCAGCAGCGATTTGCCCTTCAGATCGTCAGGGGTCGTGACTACTACGTTGGCATCGTGCCAGTGCACATGGACCGGCGGCATAGCGAAATGAGCGCCGTAGACCAACCCGAGGTCCTCAAACTCCTTGGCGATCTCGGGGAATGCATCATAGAGTTCCCAGTACGTAGCCACGGCGTCCTCCGTACCGGCATACGTCATGAACGGCAGCGCCGTGGCGTTGGCGTAGTAGAAGCCGTCGCCCGTCTCGATGACATACGTTCCGGCGTCGGCGCCACCGGTCCTCACGCCGTCAAAGATCTCCTGGTTGCCGTAGAGCGCTCCGCCCAGCTGGACGTCGATCTTCACTCTTCCGCCGGAGTTGTCTTCGATGTACTTGGCGTAGGCCTGCAGACCTTGGGCCATGGCGTTCTCGGGCGGGTTGTGATCGTTGAACGTGAGGTTGATCACCTCTTGTGGCTCTCCCGCCGTCGTGGTGGTCTCGGCCGGCGCTGCCGTGGTTGTGGTCTCACCTGCCGCGGCCGTAGTCGTGGTCTCGGCCGGCGCAGCCGTGGTTGTGGTGGTCTCTTCTTCAGAGCCACAGCCGATCGCGAACAGGCTGATGGCCAAGACCAGCGCCAACGATAGAATGAGTATCTTCTTGTTCACTTTGCGTCCTCCCTCCGTCTCAGTGGATCCTCCGGGGATTTCCGAACGATGTGGTCACTTCACCCTGCACCAAAGCTTACATAGACCGCCTTTCACGCAGTTATGTCCGACGTCAGCGATTTGTCTGCCTTCCTATGCCGCTCGTACCACGCCATCCTGTCGAGCGCCCGGGCGGCCGCCCTTGGCGAGGAGAGAACCACGGGTGAGAATCTGCCGCGTTGCGGAGGCGCACCGTGAATGGGATGGTCGGGCACGTTGATGATCGGCCTGCCCGTCTCTTCCATCAGGCCGGCGCACAGCTCCATGAAGGACATCTCCCAGGGGCTGAACCCTTCGAACACTCCGCCCGACCGCCTCCCATGCTCTTCGCCGCTGGTGCTGGGCACTCCCAGGAAGTTAAGGACGACAACGGCGTCGAACGCGTCGCACCGCGTGACCTGTTCGATCACTCGAAGTCCAACATCTCCAAACCCGGCGGCGACCAGGTCCAAGGGGTTGCGCTTGCTCCAGAACGCGGGCAGCAGCCCGTCGAGCGTCTCTATCAGGGCGGGCGGCGCAGGGGTCAATTCCATGCCACACCGCGCGATCTCGTCCGCCGCAAGCACGCCCGGGCCGCCGCCGTTGGTGACCACGGCCACGCGCCGGCCCTTGGGCAGCGGCAGATAGGTCAGGCACGCCCCCAGGTCGACAAGCTCGTCGACTGTGCCGCATGTGATCACACCCGATTGTCTGGCCGCGGCCCTGTAGACCTCGGCCGACCCTGCCAATGCGCCGGTGTGCGAAGCCGCCGCGGCACCGCCCGCCTCGGTAAGCCCGCCCCGCAGTACGATCACCGGCTTGACAGCGGTCGTACGCTTGGCGGCCTCGACGAAGTGCGCGCCATCGTCGATGCCCTCGAGGTACATCATCACGCACTCCGTGGCCGGATCGTCACGCAGATAGTCGAGCACGTCGAAGGCGCTCACCTGGGCCTCGTTGCCCACGCTTACGAACTTCTCCACGCCAATGCCCCGCCGTTCGCAGGTGCTGACCACCCCGGGCCCAAGACTGCCGGACTGGGAGACGAAGCTCAGTCCGCCTTTCGGCGGGTGTAGCGCCACCAATCCGGTCGCGTGGAACGACTTCTCGTTCGACATGAGCCCCATGCAGTTGGGCCCTATGAGAGTGATGCCGTACCGGGTGGCCGTCTCCAGGATCTCGCGTTCGAGCGCCGCACCCTCGGCTCCGGTCTCCGAGAAGCCGGCCGCCAATACGACAGCAGCCCTGACGCCCCGCCTGCCACACTCCTCCAACACGCCCTTCACTCGCCGGCCACCCACGGCCATCAACGCAAGGTCGGGCGCCTCGGGCAGCTTGGCGATGCTCGTGTAAGCCTCTATGCCGAAGAATACGCCACCGCGTGGGTTCACCGGATAGATCTCGCCTTCATAGCCCCCATCGAGCAGGTTGCGTAGTGCAGAGCCGCCCCACTTACCGAGGTCGTCCGACGCCCCCACCACTGCCACCGAACCGGGCGCAAGCACGGCGCGCAGATCAGGCACGAATCCGGGGGCGATCCTGGCCGGGGTTGTCTGCGCGGTCAGGATGACCAGAGCGTCAGCGGCAACAGGCTTCTCCCCCTCAATCAGGAGCGGATTCACGTCGATCTCGGCGATCTCGGGAAAGTCCAGCGCCATCTGAGCAACTGCCTGTACGACCTTGCTCAGAGCCTCCCGGTCCACGGCCGGGGAGCCGCGAAACTCATCCAAGATACGTTTCGCACGGATGGATCCGAGGAGTTCGGCGACATCGCGCCCGCTTGGGGGGACGAGCGCGAGCGCGACGTCGCCCAACACCTCGGTGAGTACTCCGCCCAACCCGAAAGCGACCACCGGCCCGAAGACGGGGTCGCGCTTGAGACCCACCAGCAACTCCCGGTTCCCGGCAACCATCCGCTCCACCAGTACGCCCTCAAGTGCGCCACCGGCCCGCTGCGCCAAGAGACGGTGTGTCTCCACCACCGCTTCGGCGCCGGCCACTCCAAGCGCCACGAGCCCGCCCTCGGTCTTGTGGTGGATCTCGGAACCGACAGCTTTCATAGCCAACGCACCGCCGAGACGACCGGCCGCGTCCACCGCTTCAGTCTCGCTCGTCACAAGAGCGCCGTCGGGTACGGGAACTCCATAGGCCCTTAGAAGCGCCTTGGCTTCCCACTCGCCCAGTGCCGTGGCGCCGCGGGCCAGTGCCCCGCGGACCACATCTGTGGCGGCGGAAGGGGCCATCCCGTCACCCGGCACGGCCTCGGCGGAACTCGCAGGACCTTCCGGCCCAGGCCCCGGAAAATCTGCCGCCCTTGTCTTCAACGTGACTTCGGTGGGCACCACTCTCGGTGGCATCTCCTTCAGTCGGTGACGTATCTCCTAGGACCTATAGCTCCGGTGGGAAGTGGGGCAGCTCAGCGAACAGCGGGTTCTCCTCCGCGCCCGAGATACCGGCCGCGCGCATGGCGGCGGCCTTGTAGCGGCCCCAGTCGGCCAGTTGGATGATGGACAGCTTCTGAGCCTCCAGAGAGCCTTCAGCGTGGATCGTGAGCACGTCCTCGTAGCAGGAGGTCAGATCGCGCACCAGCTTGACCATGCGCAGGCGATTCTCGGTAGACGTCCGGGCACTCCCCGCGAAGTACTTCTCCATGAGGTCGTGGGTCTCGGGATTCATGTAGTCCTTGTATGACGGGGCGGTCACGATGATGCCGCCGCCGATGTCTTGGATGTACTTGGTCGCCTGATGCCAGTTGTCGGCAAAGTAGAACTTGCAGATGTTGGCGATCATGGGATTGGGGTAGACGAGATCGGAGCCCTGCTCGGCGACGCATTGCTCCACGGCCGCCTTGCCGAGCGTCTCCACAGCCTCGGTGTACATGACCAACCAGGTGAGTTTCTCGCGAACGTGGGCCTTCTTCTCCACGCCGTTGTACTCGGCCATGAGGGCGGCCGCTCCCGTGAAGAGCTCCAACTCCATGGCCTTGTAGGTCTCGGCGCTCAAGCGATGGAAGTTCGCGAACATGTAGGCCACCTGTCCGGCAAACTCCCACTCACCTTTGAGGAAGATGCGATCGTTGGGGATGAAGACGTTGTCGAAGATGATGGTGGCGTCGTTTATGTAGACAGCCTTTGAGACGGGATGATCGAACAGGTCGGCATCGGCCGCAATCTCGGGCTGCGCGCAGATCATTGTGATGCCCGGAGTGTTGAGGGGTATGCCGAAGGCCACCGCGTAGGCGGCGTCTTCCTCCTGCATGGCGCGGCACGGCGCCACCAGGATCTCGTTGCAGGCCGGAGCCTGGCTGATGTGGGTCTTCGCGCCGCTCACGATGATGCCGTCGGGCCGCTCTTCGACGATGCGCACGTAGAAGTCCTTGTGCTGCACTTGCTGCGACGGCCGAAGGTTCCGGTCGCCTTTGATGTCGGTGAGGCCCATGGCAAACGCCAGGTCGTTCTTCTGGAGATGCTTGCGATAGGCTTCCACGTTGGCCGAGTAGTTGGTGCCATACCTCTTATCGACGCGCGGAGCGACCACTGTCACTGCGTTCAAACCGTCTTTGGCCACGAATTTCGCACCGGTGGGCTTGCCGAAGCAGACACGGGCCCAGAGCTTGACGACTTCGCGCAGCCTAAGGAGGTCTTCTCGGTTCCGTTGCGGCTGCAGAGCGAAACTGACCCTCTCCCCATCCTCGTCCACGTCGGTCAGGAGATCTTGGTAACGAGGATCGTTGTTCATGATGTAGTCCACAGCCACCCAATCGTTGGTGATCTTGCAGACCGGGTGTACGGTCACATCGGGAACTCTCTCACCGTTGAAGTAGACGACCCTGTCGTCCTTGAGACTCTCCAGATACTGCTGTGGGGTCTTGATCGCCACTGGATCCTTCTTCCTTGTCGTGATCGAACCGAGGTCCTATACTCTACTGTATGGATAGAGCGCTCGCTCTACGTATTCTGGCAGTAACGCTCTTCTGTGTCAAGGGTCCTAGAGGTTATCCAATTCGACGTATTCGGGCGGCATCGGCAACCCCGAATGGTTCCCGGCACGACCCGAATAGGGCTCGTGAAAACTGCTGGGTTCGTCGGGCTTGGGAGCGTTGTCAGGCTGCGCCCCTTGGATCGCGCTGCCCTGGATGACCGGCTCGTCCACCCAGCCCTTCTCGAAGGAGCTGCGGATGAGCAGATGGGCACGGTAGTCCCAGAACTTCCACTGTCCATCTTCCTTCACGAAGATGTGGTTGTACTTGATCACCTGCCAGATGGGGATGACGCCCTTGACCGGGTCGAAGAACGTGTTGAAGCCCACGTGGTACCACATGCCCTTGGCGGTGTTCATGTCGGCCTGCACCTGGATCACCGGGGTGGTCAACTCGTGGATGGCGCAGTTACCCTCATAGTTGTAGAGCTTGCCCAGCATGTCGACGAACACGCGTCGCGCCCCCTCCAGCCCGTGAAAGACACCGCTCTCGACGATCTCTACTTTCACCCCTGGGGTTTTCTGCGCAAAGAGCTCGTCGACGATCTTGTCCCAGTAATGACCCAAGCAAAGGTGGTTGTACCGGCCGTGGAGGTTGGAGATCTCCACATAGTCGCGTGATATCTGAGCGTTCCGCTCGGTCTTGGCGAGCCGCCGCTCGGCGTCCTCGAGCCGTTGAAGAAGCTCTTCGTACTTGAGTTGTTCGGACATGGAAGTCTCCTTATGGTCTCCGCGCGATTGCCGTTAGATATCCTTGGCCGTGTGATAGCCGGCCCGGACGGCGTGAACGATCATGCCGGACTCCTTGGCGTCGCCGATCAGGTGCAGCTCCGGTACCTTGCCTTCCAAAGCCTTGTACAACCCCTCGTTGGGGAGGATGGGCGCCGTGGGCATGACGCTGTCGGCCTCGATCTCGTGCTTTTTGCCGTCTTTGTCTTCGTAGGCCAGGCCCTTCTCAGTCACTCTGATGTTCTGAGCCTCGGTGATGATCTCGACGCCTTTGGCCGCGAACCATTCCATGGCCAAACCAAGCCGGAAGTCGATCATGCCTTCACCGATGGTGTCGCTGGGCTCGACGATTGTCACCTTGCGGTTCCGCTTGACCAAGAACTCGGCTGCTTCCATGCCATGCAGACCAGCGCCGATGACTACCACTTTCTTGCCGATGGGCAGGTAGTAGTGCGTCGCCCGGCCAAGGAAGCGGGTGCCGAACCAGCGCAGCCACGGCTTGACCTGCTTGTGCAGTTGAGGCGTAGTGACGACCTTGGTCTTGTCGCCTTCGACAGGAGGAGCGTTCAAGACGCCTCCGGTGGCCAAGATGACCGCGTCGGGCTTCATACTCGTGATGGAATCAACGGTCGCCTCCTTGCCCAGCTGGACTTTCACTCCCGTTCTGTCGAGTTGGGTCTTCAAGTAGGTGAGCAGGCTGGGAAGGTCCTCTAATTCCAGCCCCTTGATGAGACCGGCCAGTGGCACCAGACCACCGAGTTTCGGACTTTTCTCCACGAGGGTCACGTCATGGCCGCGGAGCGCCGCCACGCGGGCGGCTTCCATGCCGGCCGGTCCGCCTCCCACCACCACGACGTTCTTCTTGCGGTCGGCCTTTGAGAATCCGTAGCGCCCGAAGCCTACCTGGGCGTTGAGGCGGCAGTGGCGCAAAAAGGATTCGTTCTGGTCGAGGCAGGTGCCGCAGCGGGTACAGGGCGCAATCTCCTCGGCGCGTCCGGAAGCGAGCTTCTGGGGCAGGTCTGCATCGCAGATGAGCGGCCGGTTCATGCCGATGAAATCGGCCTTGTCCTTCTCGAGCATCTCCTCGCCCAGCTCGGGGGTCACATACCCGACGAGGATCACCGGCACGTCGAACTTCTTCTTGGCCTCCTCGGTCATGAGGCGGATGGCCGCTTTGCCCAGGTCCTTGGCGTAGTATTGGGGCGGCATCTTGTCCGGCGGCACCTGGGCTTCAGGAAAGAACAGGTAGTCGGGTAGGAAGCCGGGCACATGGATGCCAAGCCAGCTGCTGCGGATCATCAGAGCATCTGCGCCGGCATCGACGAGCATGTCCATGGTCTCCAGCGCCAGGTCGTGGTTGAAGACCTTGCTGTCGGGCTCGTTCAGCACGTAGCCACACTCGAAGCCGTTCACGCAGACGACTATGGGGAAGTCGCCGCCGCAGCGCTTCTTGATGCCGCTGACGATGTCGATGGCGAGCTTGGCCCGCTTCTTCTGGGTGCCCCCGTATTCGTCGTCACGTCTGTTCCACCAGGGCGACATGAAGTTCATGGTTATGTGGGTGCTGCCCATGTTGAGGTCCACCCCGTCGAAGCCTGCCTTCTGGGCCCGCTCGGCGGCATCGATGTACTTGCGGGTTATCTCCTCGATCTCGGGGATCTCGAGAGGCCGGATCAGGTCGCGATGGAAGTCACCCGGCAGGGGGATATTGACGGCCGAAGCGCCTATGGGCGGCCCCTCGAACGTGGGGGGATGATTGGGGAAGAGAGGATTCTGCCAGGGACCGTCGTGCTCCATCTGCATGAAGGTCGGGCAGCCGTGGCTGTGGATGAGATCCACCAACTGCTTCATCCCCGGGATGAACTTGTCGTCGTCCATGCGGTAGCGATGGTGCCAGCGACATCCCTGGGGGTAGTCCACGGTGGGAGCCTCGACGGCGATGATGCCCGCCCCGCCCCTGGCCAGCGCTTCGTAGAATCCCAGTGTGTTGTCGTTCATCGAGTCGAACTCGTACTCTTCGAACGAATGCATGCCGGCCGCGGTCTTGTAGATGCGGTTGCGTGTCTTGACTTTGCCTATCTGCCCCGGTTCGAGCAGCTTCGCGTACTTATCTGGGTCGCTCATATGATCCGACTCCCGTTCTCTTTACTTCGAAGCGCCGTGCCGGCCCGGCCGGCTGCAGGGCGCCATTTGCCCCTCACATCCATCACACAGGCTCAAAAGCCCCGATATCCGTCAGGTAGTCGAGTAACTTCAGGTAGAGCTCGTCGCGCTTCTTCAGGATCTCGACCTCGCTACGGCCTTGGTAGTCGTAGATGCCCCGACCGCTCTTAGCCCCATTGGCGCCGCGCTCCACCCGTTCCTCAACGAACGAATAGACCTTGCCGACGTTCTTCTGATAGGCGAGCAGCATGTCCAGACCTTGGAAATCGAAGGTCTGCATGACTCCGACGATGGGGAGCCTGACGCCCAATGACGTCTTGATGGCCGTGTCGATCTCCTCCGGCTCCACCAACCCTTCCTCGATCATGTCCATGGCCGTCTCGCCGATGGCCCGCTGGATACGGTTGACGATGAAGCCTGGGCCGAACTTCTTCATGGGCACCGGGCTCTTGCCGCAGGCCTTCATGAGCGACACGGTGAGCTCCACGGTCTCGGGCGCCGTCTCTGGGCCAGGGACAATCTCTACCAGCGGGATGATGTGCGCCGGCGTGAAGAAGTGGGCACACACGCCGCGGGACTGCAGACTATCGGGGAGCAACTCGAACACGTTCAGGCTCGAGGTGTTGCTGGCAATGATGGTCTGCTCGGGGCAGATGCCGGCCAGCTCGGTGTACAGCTCTCTCTTGGCGTCCTTGTTCTCGGCGATCGTCTCCAGGACGAAATCCGCGTCCTTGCCGGCCTGCTCCAAGCTCTGAGTGGTCTGGATACGCCCCGCCGCGGCGTCGGCCGCTGACCGAGACACCGAACCGTGCGCGACCAGCGTGGCGAAGTTGGCCCGCACCATCTTCATCGCCTTCTCGAGCGTCTCGACCTTGCGCGAGTAGAGCGCCACCTCGTACCCTGCGGTCGCAAACATCTGAGCCACACCAGGACCCATGGTGCCGGCCCCGAACACCGCTATCTTCTTGACTTCGTCGAGTCTCACCTACGGCCCCTTTCAAGCCTCGCTTCTCAGTGCCGCATCCCGCCGGTTGGCCGCTCCGGTCTGGCGCCCCGGGCGGCTACCCCAGCCGGACGCTAGGCGGTACAGCTCCGTCCGCCGTCCACGTACACGACCTGTCCTGTCATGTAGTCCGACGCCGCAGATGCCAGATAGATGCAGGTGCCCATGAGTTCCTCCGGCTCAGCCACGCGGCCCAGAGGATGCAGAGCGGTGGCGCCCGCCAAGACTTCGGGCGGCAAAGCGGCCTTCATGCCCGGGGTGAAGATCACCGACGGGCCGATGGCGTTGACATTGATGCCGTGTTGGGCCCACTCGTAGGCCAGCATGCGGGTGAGGTTGCCAACGGCCGCCTTACTGGAGCAGTACCCCACGTTGCCGGCGAGTGGTACGCCGCGGTCTCCGGCCACCGAACCGATGTTGATGATCTTGCCCTTCTTCTTCTCGAGCATGACCTTGCCGAACTCCCGGCAGCAGAGCATGACGCTCTTCACGTTGCTCGCGAACAGCGTGTCCCAATCGACCACCGTCTGGTCCCTGAAGGGTTGCTTGATGTTCTGGCCCTGCGAGTTGACCAGGATATCCACTGTGCCCAGGGCGGCCACTATCTCTTTCACCGCCTTCTGTACGCTGCTCTCGTCGGCGGCATCCATCTGGAAGGCCTTCACTTTCCCCCCGACGTCGGGATCGCCCGCGAGTTCGTCGGCCACAGTCTGCAGCTTCTCCAGATCGCGGCTGGCCAGAGCCACATCGGCTCCCTGCCTGGCGAGACCCAGCGCCAGAGCCTTCCCGATACCTCCGCCGCCTCCGACGACTACCGCCACCTTGCCATCGAGTCTGAATAGATCCGCCATGATCGCCTCACTCCACCTTTCTCTCGCGCGGTCCGCCCACTCGTCGCGCCTCGTGGCTCGCGTGCGCCCTACCTGTAGGGCAGCCAGCACTCCATCAGTTCATCGATGGGCCACAGGCTCAGTCGTTCATAGCCGTCCTTCGTAACGAGGATGTTCTCTTCCAAGCGCACACCGAATTTGCCGCCTTTGCGCCCCGCGTACGTCTCGAGAGCGAGGCACATGCCTTCTCTGAAGGTCTGCTCGGGCACTCCCGCCACCTGGTTCATGCGGTTGAAGAAGGGCCGGTCGTGCAGTGTGAGGCCGAGGCCGTGACCGATTGCATACGGACCTACCTCAGCCCAGGTGTTGTGACCCCAGTACTGGGGCGAATCCGGCCACTTGTCCAGCACTTGCCAATCGGTGGAGCCGTCCTTGATGGTGCTCATGCCGTCGTAGAGCATCGCCCGACATTCTTCGTAGACGTCTTTCTGCTCCTGGCTGGCCTTGCCCACGCAGAAGGTGCGGTAGATGCACGACTTGTAGCCCTGGTACGAGGCGCCGTCCACGTCGATGTACACCAGATCGCCCACCTGGAGGGGCTTGTCGGTGAACGACCAGCCATAGGGGTTGGTGTTGTGGCCCGAGCAGCACACCAGGTCTTCTGTGTGGTCGTCACCCTCCTCATAGAGGGCTTTGATGCCGATCGCCACCAGGTCGCACTCCCGGATACCGGGACGGATGGCGTCGACGATGGCGGCGAAGGCCTTCTCGGAATTGGCGCAGGTGATGCGCATGAGCTCGATCTCGTCGGCGGTCTTGATCATGCGGGCCTGGTCCATGACGGGCTTGGCATGCACCACCTCGATGCCGTGCTTCTTGAACGCTTCAGCGTAGATGTACGACAGGGTGGTGCCGTCGATGCCCAATGGCTCCTTCTCCACCCCGTACTGCGTCATGAAGCCGATGATCTGCTTGACCACGTTCTGAACAACGGCGTCATCGGGCGTGAAAGCCGCGATCTTGGCGATGCCGGCAGGGGCGTGGATCCGGCCTTCCATCCACGGCATCCGCTCGATGAGGCCCTCCTGGTCGTTGCCGCCGATGATGTGCGGATCGCCATTGCGGGCGCAGAAGCAGAACTGCGCCTCCAGAGGCCGGTTGGGGGTAGTGATGTAGTAGCCGGTCATGTAGCGGACATTGGCCTCATCCCAGGTCACGACAGCCCCGAGACCGGCCTTGTTGATCTCATCCTTGGCCCGCTGCAACCGCTCCGCCCGCAGGCGAGGATAGTTGACTCGTTCTTCGTAGTCGACTGCAAACTTACCGAGCACCATCACTCCTCCTAGAGTCTCTCGAAGATCGCGGCGCAACCGATGCCGCCCGCCGCGCACATGCTCACCAGACCGTAGCGATTGTCACGGCGTTTCATCTCGTGAAGCAGGGTGGCGGTGAGCTTCGCTCCCGTCGCGCCCAACGGGTGGCCCAACGCGATGGCCCCGCCGTTCACGTTGAGGATCTCCCGGTCGATGCCCAACTCCCGCATGCAGTAGACGGACTGGCTGGCGAAAGCCTCGTTGAGCTCTATCAGCTCCATCTGCTCCATGGTCATGCCGGCCAGCTTCAGCACCTTTGGGATGGCGTAGTAGGGACCGATGCCCATGAGGGCGGGGTCGCAGCCGGCCGCGGCAAAGGCCACGAATCTGCCCAGTGGCTCCAAACCGAGAGCTTCGGCCTTCTCCGCGGTCATCACGATGGCCGCGGCCGCACCATCACTGGTCTGCGAGGAATTGCCCGCCGTGACGGTGCCGTTCTTCTTGAAGACCGGCCTCAGTCTGGAGAGCACTTCAATCGTGGTGCCCGGGCGTACGCCCTCGTCGGTGGTGGCCATGGTCTTCTTCTCGATTACGGTGCCGTCTGGACCGGGCAGCCTGTGCGTGATCTCCACCGGTACTATCTCGTCGGCGAAAGTGCCGTTCTGGATGGCCGCCAGAGCCCGGCGCTGGCTCTCGGCGGCGAAGATGTCCTGCTCTTCGCGGCCGATGTTGAAGCGCTCCGCGACGTTCTCGGCGGTGATGCCCATGCTTGCGTAGACCCCGGGGTTGACCTCCTGCATGTCCCAGCTGCTCATCTGTTTGTTGCCGCCGCCTGGGACCCGCGACATGGTCTCTATGCCGCCGGCGAGGATGACCTCGGCCTGCCCGGTCATGATCGCCTGAGCCGCGAAGACGATGGCCTGCAACCCCGAGGCGCAGAAGCGGGTGAGGGTCACCCCCGGGACGGTGTCGGGGATGCCCGCCAGCAGCGCATAGTTGCGCGCACAGTTGAGGCCTTGTTCCGCCTCTGGGAAGGCGCACCCCATGATGACGTCGTCGATCTCCGCCGGCTCCAAGCCCGGCGCACGTTCGAGCGCCGCCCGGATGGCGGTCACAGAGAGGTGCTCCGGTTGAACGGTCTTGAACATCCCCCTGGGGGCTTTTCCCACCGGCGTGCGTACCGCCGATACGATGACTGCTTCTTTCATGAAGGGTCTCCTTCGCTCCTCACGACACGCCGCGGGCTAGTTGCGGAGGGGTTTGCCGGTGTTCAGGATGTGTTGCATCCGCTCGATGCTCTTGGGCGCGCGGCACACTTCCAGGAACGCCTTGCGCTCAAGGTCGAGCAGGTATTGCTCGTCGACCTCCGCGTTGATCTCCACCCGGCCGCCCGAGAGGACCCAACCCACCTTGTTGGATAGGTACTCATCGTGGTCGGAGATGAAGTCGCCCCCGCGTACGTTCGCGAGTATCCAGCGGAAGTTGCCCATACCATCCACTCCCATGACTTTCACCTTCACAGGAGCCGGTGTCTGCCAGCCCGATTCAAGCATGGCGAGCGCCGTCTGCTTGGCGGCATAGATGAGACTGTCACGATTCATGGTCACGCCGTCACCGGGACGCAGGTAACCGAGATCGAAGGCGTCCCAGGCGGAGGAGCTGACCTTGGCCATGGTGATGGCCTCGAACGAGCGCTGCATGATGAACCACGGCCAGTTGACGCCCTGTGCAGGCGCCATGGTGCGGAAGACGGCCTCCTTCATCCCTCCGGCCGCCGGCACCAGCCCCACACTGGTCTCCACCAGACCCATATTCACATCCGCGTGGGCCTGCACACGGTGGCAGTGCAGACAGAGCTCCAGGCCTCCGCCCAGAACCTTGCCGAAGGGCGCCGCGACGATAGGGATGGCGGCGTACTTCATCGTCATGCTGGTCCGTTGCGCGGTGCGGACGAGGTGTTCGATGCCGTCCCAATCCTCGGCCGCGATCTTGTCCAACATCAGCTTGATGTCGGCTCCACCAGAGAAGTGGGCACCCTGGTTACCTATCACCAAAGCGTCGTAGGCATCCCCGGCATTCTCGATGGCCTTGAGGATGAAGAGCTGCACGCCCTCGCCCACAGTGTTGGCCTTGGTGTGGAATTCAACGCAGGCCACCCGGTCTCCCAGGTCGATGAGGCTGGCATGCTCGTTCTCGTCGAGGGTCTTGCCGCCTGCTTTGAGGTCGGCGAGATCGATGACGCGCTTGCGCGGAGCGAGCGGCTTGTGGCTTTCCTGTCCCGGGCCCCATACCTTGGGCCCATCCGATTCTTTCTTGTAGAAGAAGGGAGCGTCGGAGGCGGCCAGTTTGAGCACCCACTCGGGGACTACCCGCCCTTCGGCCTTCATCCGCTCGACCGTCTCCTTGACGCCGAGTGCATCCCATAGTTCGAACGGCCCGAGGTCCCAAGCGTAGCCCCAGCGCATGGAGCGGTCGATTTGGGCGATGTCCGAGCATATCTCGGGCACCCGGTTGGCGGCGTACACGAAGGTCGCTGCCAGAAGGTCCCACCCGAAACGGGCGGCCGGGTCGTCGAACGAGATGAACTTCCTCACCCGTTCTACGGGGTCGGAGATCTTGTTGGCATCGGCGATGCTCGCATCACGCGGGTTCTGCCAAGCGCGGTACTCGAGCGTCTCGGGATCGATGCACAGGGTGCGCTTCTCCCGGAAGAAGCTGCCGCCCGTCTTCTCGCCCAGATAGCCGCGGTCGACCATATCGAGGATCCACTCGGGTAGCTTCCACTGCTCGCGCATCTCGTCGTCGACGGCGGTCTCGTAGTGACTCTTGACCGCATAGGCCAGCACGTCGGTGCCGGCCAGGTTGGAAGTGCCGTAGGTGGCTGTGACCGAGCGGGCCAGGGCCCGGCCGCTGGCCGCGTCGACCTCCTCGATGGTGAGGCCGTACTTGTCCTGCTGGTTGATGGCGTAGACCGTGGAGAAGATGCCGATGCGGTTGGCCACGAAGTTGGGCGTGTCCTCACTGAGCACTACACCCTTGCCCAAACGCAGCTCGGCGAATTCCCGTAGACCCTCTACGACCGCCGGGTCGGTCTGCTCACCCGGGATCAGCTCCAACAGGTACATGAACCGGGGCGGGAAAAAGAAGTGCGTACCCAAGAAGCGTCGCTTGACGTCGTCCGGCAGTACCGCGGCCATGGCGTTCACAGAGAGGCCCGACGAGTTGGTCGACACGATGGTCTTGGGGCCGACGTTCTGCGCGACGCGACTCAGGAGCGCCTGCTTGATGTCCAAGCGCTCCACCACGGCTTCAATGACCCAGTCGACCTCTGCCAGCTTGGGCAGATCGTCATCGAGGTTGCCTGGAGTGAGCAGCCCGGCGCGACTCGGGTGGGCGAAGGCGGCGGGACGCCCCTTGAGGGCCGCGGCGATCGCTGTCGTCGCCAGGCGGTTGCGTACGCCCGGATAGTCCAGTCCCAGACCAAGCTTCTTCTCGTCTTCGGTCAGTTCGGTGGGTGCCAAGTCGAGAAGCAGGGTGGGTATCCCGGCGTTCGCCAGATGCGCGGCCACTGCCGTGCCCATGCGTCCCGCTCCCAAGACGGCCGCTCTGCGGATCACTAACATGTCTCAGTCCTCTCCGGTGGTCTTCCCGCGTTCCAAGCCCAGACCGCGGAAGATGAAGTCGATCAGGGACTCGATGGCCTCGTCGATGTCGTCTGGTCCTCCCAACTTGAGGTTCCAACCTCGAAGGACGAGGAACAGGCACATGTACGAGACCAGATTGGCCGCCAGCTCCGACTCCCGTCCCTTTAGACGGTTCTCGGGGAGCAACGAGAGGAGGTGGCGGTAGAAGCCCACCACGTTCCTGTCGTCCAGCTCGAGCACCTTTCGCAGATGCTCCTTGTCGAGGTACTTGCTCTCCGTGAAGATGAACTGGTAGAGCTGCCGGTTCGCCGACAGATGCTGCATGGTGATCCGCAGCCCGTGCTCCAACTTGGCAATCGGATCGGTGATCTTCTCAAAGCCGGCATCCGCGAGGTGCTGGTGCCACAACTCCTGGCTGTGCCGGTGCAGCAGATAGAGGATGTCGTCTTTGGAAGAGATGTAGTGGTAGAGCTGGCCCATCGACATGCCGCATGCGGAGGCGATGTCGCGGATCGAAGTCCTGCCGAAACCTTTCTCGAAGAGGACGCTGCTTGCCCCCTCGACGATGGCGCGCTGTTTCGCCTCGGTCAACTCGCGGTCCGTCGACGCGGCCGACAGGGTCCCCTCTGCGAACCTCTGTTGCATCTCATCTATCTGGCGTCTTGTGCTTGTCATACCGGTCGCCCACTCCTCGCGTCCGTGCTAGTGTTACCCCTCACCGGCTTCCTCTCGCCGGCGGGACAGTCCGTCCGAGCGAGCTGGATGTCGCTCTTCGATAGAGCGCTCGCTCTAGCCATTCTGGCAGGTGGCCTCGAACGATGTCAAGAGGCGCCCGGGACTGCGGGCGGTCACTATCCAACAGCCATCACCAGAGACCGGTGGGCGGGCCACCACCGGGCAATCCATGCACCTCGCTCCAACGCATGCAGGCGATCTTCCACTCGCCGTTCTCGCGGACGAAGTCGTTGTCGTACCGCCCCTGCACCCAGAACATCGACTGGCCGGTCCGCTTATAGAAATACATCATGAAGAGCATGAAATCGCCCTTGGCCGTGTCGCCATCAACCGTGATGATGGGATTGACGCACACATCGCCCTCGTAGCCGGAGTGGGTCTGGGAGAGTTCCTCTTTGAACCACGCGCGGATGTTCTCCTTGCCCCTCACCGGCTCGTGGAGGTATACATCCACCTGGGCATCTTCGGCAAAGCACTCGGCGCACTCGTCCCACTGCGTAAGCATGAGCGCATTCAGATAGCGGTACTGCACCTCTTGGATCTCTCGAACATCCGCGGTCTCGCGCGCGAGGGCCGATAGCTGCCTCACTCTATCTTCGAGTTCGGCGACTCGCGCTTCCAGCTCCAGCTTCTCCATCACCTGCTCCTTGCTCTCTCTTCGTCGTGTCCCGCCACAGCGGCCTCGAGTCGAAGCCCTAGGTGGCAAGAAGAACCTTGATAGCCCCCTCGAGTCGTTTGTCGAAGATCTCGTACGCTCGGATGGCGTCGTCAAGACTCATCCGGTGAGTGACCACCGCGGAGACGTCAAGACTGCCGTCTTCGATGACCCGGACGAGTTCGGGCATCGTGCCGAGATCGCCCATGCCCATGACGACGGTGACATTCTTCGCCTGCATCCGCGGTGCGTTGATCTTGATCGGATTCTGAAACGCGCCGACCACGGACACGATTCCTCCAGGAGCGGCGACCCGGATGGCGTTCTCCAGGCTCTCTTCCTTGCCCACGGCCTCGACCACGTAGTCCGCACCCCAGCCGTCGGTGTGCTGCCGCACAGCCTTCCGAACGTCCTCGGTCCCCGCGGCATCGATGACCACATCGGCGCCCAGTTTCCCGGCCAGAGCCAGCCGCTCGGCCCGGTTGCCCACGGCGATGACCTTGGCCGGGTGGAACAGCCTTGCGGATGCCACCGAGCACAGCCCCACGGGACCGAGACCGAACACCACCACGTAGTCACCCTCACGGACACCGCGGCCCCCCGGGGTCAGACCCGCTACGGCGGAATAGCCGGTCGGCAGGATGTCGCCGGCGAAAATGATCTTGTCGTCGGGCGCAGTGACCGGCTGCAGGGTCCAGTCGGCGAAAGGCACCCGGACGTAATCGGCCTGAGCGCCGGGTAGATCGCCCAAAAGGGGGCCGTGGCCGAACGTCGCCCCCCGCTCGCAGGCAGAGTAGAGCCCGCGCCTACAGGCGCGGCACCGGCCGCACCACACGGCGGCCGCGCCGACTACTCTGTCGCCGGGCTTGAATCTCGCGACGGCCGAACCGACCTCATGCACCACGCCGCAGAACTCGTGCCCGATGATCCTCCCAGGTTCCATCTTGGGCAGTAGCCCGTGCACGATATGGGTGTCGCTGCCACAGATGCTGCAGGTGGTGACCCTGACAATCACGTCTTCTGGGTCCTGGATGACCGGTTCCGGGACCTCCTCGAGCCGGATGCTCTCCGGCCCCTCGTAGACGACGGCTCTCATTCTTCTTCGACCTTCAGGCCGTGCCAACAGATGAGCTCGTCGTCGAAGGCCACGGTGCCCGTGACCCCGCTCGCGTCCTGCTTGGCGAGAAACTTGACACAGGCCACCATGGAAGCCGGCGATTTCCAACCGACTTGTTCCTCAGGCTTAGCCCACATGCGCATGCCCTCGGTGCTGACCACGCCCCAGGGCTTGACGGCGTTGACGGCGATGTTGTTCTTACCCTCCTCAGCAGCCAGAGCCCACGTGAAGCGATCGAGCCCGGCCTTCGAGACCCCGTAGATGGCGCTGTAGCCCACCGTGCCACTGCCACGTTCGGCGCCCGCGTTCGACGCGATGTTGACGATGCTGCCTCCCCCCTGCTTGCGCATGGCCGGGATGACGGCCTTGGAGCACAGAAAGGGCCCCGTCGTGTTGACCTTGAGCACGATCTCCCAACGCTTCAGGGGCATCTCGGCGCAGGGGAACGGGAAATCGATGGCGGCATTGTTGACAAGGATGTCTACACGGCCCCACTGCTCCAGGGTCGCCTCGACCATGGCGTTGACACTCTCTTCACTCGTGACGTCACTGCGGACGGCCATAGCTTCGCCGCCGAGCTTCTCGATCTCGGCGACCGTCTCACCGATGGTGCCCGGAAGCTTCTCGTGAGGTTGGACTTCGCTCCGGGCGGCGACGACCACTTTGGCGCCCTCCCTTGCGAATGCCAGCGCGATGGCCTTGCCGATCCCCCGGCTGGCGCCGGTGACGATTGCAACCTTACCGTGCATCTCTGCCCCCTGATACTCGTTGGAACCGGCCACCATCGACCGGGGTGGATGTTGGATAGAGCGCTCGCTCTATCATTCTGGCAGAGGAGCGGCTCCCATGTCAAGAACCGGTGGAGCGAATGGGCGTATTGCCGCCCCAATGACCGCACACGATACCCAGGAGAAGCTCCGGCGCGTAGGCCAGGGCTCCCTCCCCGCCGGTTTGCGCGATCGGGCCTCGGGGGAAATTGTTCGCATCAACGAGCCGCGAACACTCGGGCGATCCGCACGAAGGGAGCATCCCATGGAAGACGGAATGCGCGTCTTGCCAAGCAGGTCCGGATGCAGGTTCGTGAGACCGATGCCCTCTGTGAGGATAGGCCTTGCACTCCTCGCTCTCGTGATCCTTCTCTTCTCAACGGGATGCGCGTCGGCGGAGGATCTCGCCCTGACACAGAGGCTCGTGTCTGCGGCGGCGAGCGACGCGACGGCCGGCCAAGGACTGGCCGCGCTCCGCGACGAGTACGCTCTCTTCATCAACGGCACCATCGAGAAAGCACAGGCCTCGCGCAAGGACTTCAGCGACCAGACCGCTCTTGCTCTCCAGGACGCCGTGGACTGCCTGGCCGTCATCGGGGACGTCCCTGCGCTGGAGGCCCTCGGGGCTCTGGTGATGCAGACCGAGCAGGCAAAAGCAGAGGAACCCAGCTGGCGGGACCCCATTCCCGACACGCTGGGGTTGCAGCTCCGCGCCCTCGATGCGATCGCCGTCATGGCCGGCAAGAGCGCCGTCGGCGAAGCCGCCCTCGGTCAGCTGATGGATGCGGCCATGATGCCGGGAGATGCGATCTCCACAGTCGCCATCCGTGATGCTGCGCTGACCGCCCTCCTGGAGCACCCGGAGGCCGTCGACCTCCTTTTCGAAGCCCGGGTGGCCGCAGCGGGCGACGAGGATCTGTGCAGGTTCCTCGACGGAGCTTTGGCCCAGGCAGGGGAGCCGGCCGTGGATACTCTGGTGGCAGGACTTGCGGAGCAGGACTGGACGGATGAGATCCTGGCTGAGATCGGCGCGCCCGCGGTCGATGCCGCTGCGGAGGAGCTCGACAACAGCAACGCAAGGGTCCGCTACCGGGCGCTGGGAGTACTCCTGCGCCTGTTTCTCGAGGATGAGGCGACAGTGCGCGACGAGCTCGTAAGAGCTGAACTGGTACCCCTGATCCTTGACGCCCGGTTGAACGCGACCTACGGCGATGAACGCGATCGCGCGGCCGAAGCGGTGCTTGCACTCATAGGCGAGCCGGCGGTGGAGCCGGTGATGGCCCTCCTCATGAAAGAGTACTGGGCGGCCGGCGTGTTGGGCGCGATAGGCGAATCTGCGGTGCCGGCTCTGACTGCCGCCCTCGATAGCGACGACCGGGATCTACGCTTCACCGCCGCCGACGTACTCGTGCAGATAGCCAAGACCGAGCCCACTTCTGTCGCCGCCCTCACGGCGGGTCTCGAGGACGAGGACCTCAAGTCCATCTCAGCCAACTACGCCTACTACATCAGACTGGGCCAGGAGGGTACCGAGGAGGTCCTGGCCAAGGCTCTTCGCAAGTACGGCGACAAAGACATGGCCCTCGACTACCTGAACTGCGGCAATGATGCCCTCGACGCGGCCGCACGCGAGTGGGCAGCCGACCACGGCTATCAGGTCCACACGGAAGAGGGCACGTATGGCGGGCCCCAGTGGGGCGAGGGCAACTAGGGGGCTGCTGAAGGACAAAGCCCCGGCCGTCGGAATGCTCAGGGCAACACGATGGCACGTACCCGTCGCATTCCGACGGCAAGACGCCATTCTTCACCAGCCTGCACCAGAGTCGTGTGTAGACCGGGCCGGCCGCGGGTAGCATCTTCGAGGACCAGGTGCTCAAGCCGAGCTGAGGAGCCCCCCGTAAGTGACCGATGAAAGCATCACATCCGAGCTTCTGACGCGC
>Ga0123333_10001688_pt1 | contig 23172 bp, 17 predicted proteins | sample BioC12SIPDNA_3_FD_89957 | JGI IMG/M metagenome (GOLD analysis project Ga0123333, IMG submission 89957) | Anaerobic biogas reactor microbial communites from Washington, USA - Biogas_R2_B C12 SIP DNA | ecosystem: Engineered > Bioreactor > Anaerobic > Unclassified | place: Washington, USA... | reverse complement strand
CGCTGCTGCTGCTCTACCTGGCCTCCACCCTCTACCACGCCATCCGGCACCCGGTCGCCAAGGGCCGGCTCAAGGTCTTCGACCACTGCGCGATCTACCTGCTGATCGCCGGCACCTACACGCCCTTCACCCTGGTCGGCCTGCGCGGCCGCTGGGGCTGGGGACTGTTCATCGCGATCTGGACCCTGGCCCTGGCGGGCGTCGTCTTCAAGCTGTTCTACACCGGCCGCTTCAAGCGCCTGTCCACCGCGATCTACGTGGCCATGGGCTGGCTGGTGCTGGTGGCGATCAAGCCGGTGATGGCCTCGCTCGATGCCTGGACCTTCGGCTGGCTGATCGCCGGCGGCGTGTTCTACACCCTGGGCACCTACTTCTACCACCGCGAGTCGATTCCCTACGCGCACGCGATCTGGCACCTGTTCTGCATCGCCGGCAGCGTCTGCCACTACGTGGCGGTGATGGCGCAGGTGGTGCCCTGACCACGCCCGCTTCGCGAAACTGAACCTTCGCGCCGCGTTCGCGCGGGAATGACGCCGGGCGCGCAAGCCTAGCGGCATGGCAACGGATCCAGACATGGCCACCGGAGGGCCGCAGCCGCGGCATCGCTGGCGCCGTCCGTCGCGGCGCGCGCTCGCACTGGCCGTTGCGGTGGCCATCGCGGCGGTCGCGGTGCTCGTACTGCTGTGGGACTGGAACTGGTTCAAGGGCCCGATCGAACGCATCGTCGAGGCGCGGACCGGGCGCAGTTTCGACATCCGCGGCGACCTCGACGTCGACCTGGGCAGGCTGACCACGGTCACGGCCGGGCAGCTGCGGCTGGGTAACGCCAGCTGGTCGGAGCACGAGGACATGGCGACGGCCGAACGGCTCGCCCTGCAGGTCGAACTGTGGCCGCTGCTCATCGGCCGCGTGCGCCTGGCCGAACTGCGCCTGGACGCACCGGATGTGCGGCTCGAAGCGCATCCCGAAGGCGGGCCCGGCAACTGGGACTTCGGCTTCGAAGGCAACGGCGAGCCGCTCCACCTGCGCCGCCTGTGGATCCGCGACGGCCGCCTGCGCTACGACAATCCGGGCCGCGACACCGGCATCGACATCCACGTCGCCAGCCGCGAGCCGCGCCGCGAGGACGCCGCGCCGCCGGTCGAGCTCGAGGGCGAGGGGCGCTGGCGTGGCGCCGGGTTCAGCCTCGAGGGCCGTGCCGAATCGCCGCTCGAGCTGCGCGACGCCGACCACCCCTACCGCCTCGACCTGCGCGCCCGGGCCGGCGCCACCCGCGCCCATGCCCGCGGCAGCCTGACCGCGCCATTCAACCTCCAGGCCTTCCAGGCGCAGTTCGCGCTCGCCGGCCGCAACCTCGCCGAACTGTATCCACTGTTCGGCGTGGCCATGCCCGATACGCCGCCCTACGCCTTCGACGGCCGCCTCGAGCGCGACGGCGCCACCTGGCACTACCGCGGTTTCGAGGGCAAGGTCGGACAGAGCGACCTCTCCGGGTCGGCCTCGCTCACCACCGGCGGCGAACGCCCGGTGCTCGTCGCCGACCTGGTATCGAAGCGCCTGGATCTCGACGACCTGGCCGGCTTCCTCGGCGCCGCGCCCGACGCGGAGGGCGAGGAGCTCGACCCGGAACTGACCCGCCGTGCGCAGGCGCAGCGCGCGCGCGGCAAGGTGCTGCCCGACACCCCCTACGACCTGGCCAAGCTGCGCGCGATGGATGCCGACGTGCGCCTGCGTGCGCAGCGCATCAACGCGCCGCGCCTGCCGCTCGACGACATGGATGCACACCTGGTGCTGGAGAACGGCCTGGCGCGGCTGGAACCGGTCAACTTCGGGGTGGCCGGGGGCGACATCCGCGCCGACGTGCGGATGGACGCGCGCACCGACGCGATCCGCACCCGGCTGCGCGCGCAGCTGCGCGGGATCGAACTGGCGCAGCTGTTCCCCGACGCCGAACTCACCCGCGACGCCGCCGGACGCCTGGGCGGCAACATCGCACTCACCGGCGGCGGCAACTCGATCGCAGCGATGCTCGCAGGCGCCGACGGCGACGTCGCGCTCGGCATGGGCCGCGGCGAGATCAGCAACCTGCTGCTGGAGCTGGCCGGCATCGACATCTACGAGTCGCTCAAGTTCCTGCTCGGCCGCGACCGCAAGGCCCAGGTGCGCTGCGCCTTCGCCGACTTCGACGTCGCCTCGGGGACGATGCAGGCGCGCGCGCTCGCCTTCGACACCAGCGACACGATCATCGTCGGCCAGGGCCAGGTCGACCTGGAAGCCGAAACCCTGGACATCGAACTGCGCCCCCGGCCCAAGGACCGCAGCATCCTCGCCCTGCGTTCGCCGCTGCACCTGGGCGGCACCTTCGCCGCCCCCAGTTTCCGCCCGGATTTCGCCCGCCTGGGGCTGCGCGGGGCGGTCGCGCTGGCACTGGGCAGCATTGCGCCCCCGGCCGCGCTGCTGGCCACGCTGGAACTGGGCCCGGGCGAGGACAGCGACTGCGGCGGGCGCTACGCGAAGTAGCGGCCCGCGCGATGCTCAACCGGCGATGTAGCGCTGCAGCTGGTCGAGCTCGTACTGCTGGTCCTCGATCACCGCCTTGACCAGGTCGCCGATCGAGATGATGCCCACCACCGAGCCGCCTTCGAGCACCGGCAGGTGGCGGATGCGCTGCTCGGTCATCAGCTGCATGCACGCGGGGACGACGTGGTCCGGGGTCACGGTGACCACATCGCAGGTCATGATCGCGCTCACCGGGGTGTCCTTCGACGAGCGGCCCTCGAGCACGATCTTGCGCGCGTAGTCGCGCTCGGACAGGATTCCGCGCAGCTGCCCGGCTTCCGTCACCAGCACCGCGCCGATGCTCTTGAGCGCCATCAGCCGGATCGCTTCGATCACCGGCGCATCCGGCGCCACCGCGTAGACCTCAGGACTCTTGCCGTCCAGCAATTGCCGCACCGTACGCATCTTGGCTGCCTCCCGTTGCCTGCGACACGACCGAGGATACTCCGCCGGGCGCGGGGCGCCAGTCGTCGACCAGGTACAGCGGCCGCTGCTTGGATTCCTCGTACAGCCGGCCCAGGTACTCGCCGATCATGCCCAGCGCGACCAGCTGCACCCCGCCCAGGAACAGGATCACGACCATCATCGTCGGCCAGCCGGCGACCGGATCGCCATACAGCAAGGCCTTGGCCGCGATCCACACCGCGTACAGGAAGGCCAGCAGCGCCGCGCCCAGCCCGACATAGGTCGCCAGCCGCAGCGGCGCGGTCGAGAAGCTGGTGATGCCTTCGAGCGCGAAGTTCCACAGTTTCCAGAAGTTGAACTTGCTGCGGCCGGCCAGGCGCGGCTCGCGCCGGTACGGGATCGCGACCCGGTTGTAGCCGATCCAGCCGAACAGCCCCTTCATGAAGCGGTGCCGCTCGCGCAGCTGCGCCAGGGCGGCCAGCGCGCGCGGCGACAGCAGGCGGAAGTCCCCGGTGTCGGTCGGCACCGGGGTGCGCGACAGGCGCTGGATGACGCGGTAGAACAGGTGCGCGGTCAGGCGCTTGAACCAGCCCTCGCCGTCGCGCTGCTCGCGCATGCCGTAGACGTCGTCGTAGCCCTCCCGCCACTTCTCCACGAAGCGCGGGATCAGCTCGGGCGGATCCTGGCCGTCGGCGTCGAGCAACACCGCCGCACCCTCGGCCACGTGGTCGAGGCCGGCGGTGAGCGCGGCCTCCTTGCCGAAGTTGCGCGACAGCCGCAGCAGCGACACCCGGCGGTCGCCGCTGGCCAGCCCGCGCATCACCTCCCAGGTGCCGTCGCTGCTGCCGTCGTCGACGTACAGGATGCGGCCGTCGACCCCCTCCTCGCGCAGGCCATCGAGCACCCGCGCCACGCGGGCGTGCAGCAGCGGCAGGGCTTCGGCCTCGTCGCGCGCGGCCACCACGACGGTCAGGACTTCACGGCTCATGGCGGCATCGTATTCGGTTTCGCGCCACGCCGGCGTCGCGGCCGGCCTCAGTCCAGCGCCTCGACGTAGGCGGTGCCGCCGATCTGGCGCATGTTGCGCTCGATCGCCGCGGTACGGCGCTGGACGTAGGGCCCCGGCCGGGTGGCGCTGTAGCGCCGCGGGCTGGGGAGCACCGCGGCCAGGCGCGCACACTGGGTGTGGGTCAGCGCCGACGCGTCGCGGCCGAAGAAGCGGCGCGCCGCGGCCTGCGCGCCGTACACGCCGTCGCCGAACTCGGCCACGTTGGCGTAGACCTCCAGGATCCGGCGCTTGGGCCACAGCAGTTCCAGCAACACGGTGTACCAGGCCTCCAGGCCCTTGCGCACCCAGCGCGAGGCGGCGCCAGACCCTTGCCAGAGGAACAGGTTCTTGGCCACCTGCTGGCTGATGGTGCTGCCGCCGCGCAGCCGGCCGCCCCGCGCGTTGCGTTCGCGCGCCTGGCGGATGGCCTCGAAGTCGAAGCCCGAATGGGTGGCGAAGTTCTGGTCCTCGGCGGCGATCAGCGCCACCGGCAGGCAGGGCGCCATCGCGCCGAGGTCGCGCCAGTCATAGGCCAGCCGGGCATCCCGCTCGCCGGCCAGCCAGGCTTGCGCCTGGCGGATGGCCATGAACGATGAGAACGGCGGATCGACCACCCGCAGCACGGCGACCTGCAGCACGCTGGCCAGGAGCAGCCACAGCGGCAGACACCACAGCCGCCTGCGCCAGCGCCGGCCCCGCGTCGCCGCACGTGCCGGCGAACCGCCGGCTTGCGCCTGCCTCATCACGCCCCCATCTGTGTCCAACGCCCACGCTGGGCGCTCCCCTATTCGACCACGCCCTGCGCGAGCGCGCGATCACGCCATGACCGAACCCAACCCTTCCGGCAGCGACCGGCTGACCCGTTTCCTCCTGCCCGGCGCCGGCGTGCGCGGGGTGCATGTCCGGCTCTCCCGCAGCTGGCAACGGATCCGGTCCACCGACGAGTACCCCGGTGCGATCGCCGAACTGCTCGGCGAGGCGGTGGTCGCTTCGGCGCTGTTCACCGGGCACGTCAAGGTCGACGGGCGACTGTCGATCCAGTTCGGCGGCGAGGGCGCGCTGCGCACCCTGTTCGCCGAATGCACCGCCAGCGGCACCCTGCGCGGCATCGCCCGCCTGGCCGAGGACGCACCGGCGCCGCCCAGCCGCGACCTGCGCCAGCTCGGGAAGGACGCGGTACTGGCCATTACCATCGAGAACCCGGGCCTCAGCGCCCGCGACCCGGTCCGCTACCAGGGGCTGGTTCCCCTCGAGGCCGATTCGCTGGCGGGGGCGTTCGAGGACTACTTCCGCCGGTCCGAGCAGCTGCCGACCCGGCTGCTGCTGGCCGCGGCCGGGAACCGCGCGGCCGGGCTGATGCTGCAGAAGCTCCCGGGCGACGAGGGCGATGCCGACGGCTGGACCCGGGCCGGCGCCCTGTTCGACACCCTGCAGGCGGGTGAACTGCTCGAACTGCCCGCCGCGGACGTGCTGCGTCGCCTGTTCCACGAGGAGGGGGTCGAGACCGTCGGCGGCCGCGACCTGGCCTTCGGCTGCTCCTGTTCCCGCGAACGGGTGGCGGCGATGCTCGGCGCGCTCGGGGCGGACGAGGCCCGCGCGGCGGTGATCGACGGCGCGGCCCGGGTGCGCTGCGAGTTCTGCGGGGAGCGCTATGCGTTCGACCAGGCCCAGGTCGAGGCCCTGCTGGCCGAAGAAGCGCCCACGCTCGAAGCCCCCGCACGCGTTCAGTAACCGTGCAGCCGGGTTGTGATTGGCCCATTGTTAAATAACCATAAATGCGCTAGCCTGCCTGCAGGATCGCATCGGGAACTCCGACCACCGCCCACGGTCATAGGCTCGCCATGCCAAGCTTCGCTGCGCGACTGACGACGACCCTGCTCCTGGCCCTCGGCCTGGCGGCGGGCGCGCACGCGCAGGCCAAGCGCGACCAGACCGTGCTGCCGGTGGTCGACAACAGCAGCGGCAAGGTGCAGGCCTACCTGCTGCTGGAGCCGACCGCGGAAGGATCGGTGGCCGGAGCCCGCTGGCGCGCCGGCGACTCCACGCTCGATGCCACCTTCGGGCTCGAGGCGGGCGACTCGCTGGCCCTGCTGTGCAACCGGCGCAACGGCGTGTTCAGCGCCGTCGGCAGCCTGGTCAACAACTGCCAGCTGGCCTCGCTGGGCGAGCACGGCGGCAACGGGCGGGCCAGCGCCACGGCGGCGTTCAACCGCCCCGGCGGCGGCTTCGGCCTCACCGTGGGCCAGGGCAAGGACAGCCTCCCGGCGTGGATGAGCCGGGACCGGCAGCAGCACGACGTCGACCTCAACGACCTCACCATCTTCGCCCAGAAGAACCTCGGCGATGCCGCCTACGTCAGCATCGCCGGGACCGTGGCCAAGGCCACCCTGATCCCGTTCTCCGAGGCCCCGGCCGACATCAGTGACCGCTGGAGCAGCAAGAGCCTGTCGCTCGGCGGCGGCTACGGCGCGTTCAGCGCCAACGTCATCGGGCGCGTGATCGAGACCCCGGGCCAGCCGCGCTTCGAGGGCGTGGGCCTGGGCGTCACCTGGCGCACGCCCTGGAGCGGCCAGCTCACTCTCGGCGCCGAGAACGTGCTGACCCGGGGACGCAATCCGTTCTCACCAGCGGGCGAGACGGAAGACGAGGGCGCCGTGCCCTACGTCCGTTACGAGCAGGATCTCTGACGTCCGCGCGGCAGCGCCTGCTTCCCGCCGCAATCCGGCTGTTCCCCGCCTGCGACCCGCGCTGCGTCACGCATCGCAGCCGAATTGTTAACGACACTTTAATTTCTCTCGACAGGCTAGTAGTATCCGGCGCAACCTTGCCGGGTTTGGCGTCTGCCTTGATTCCACCGGGGAGGTTTCCATGGGAAACACCCAATTCTCACGTTGGAGAGAGAGAATGAGACTGAAGCGAAACCAGCTGCGGGACGCGATCGTCGTCGCTTTGCTCGCAGGCACCACGATGACCGCAGGTTCTGCGCTTGCGCAGGAAGAAGGCCAGCAGCCGCAGCAGCGGGCAACCGAGCTCGACGCGATCACGGTCACCGGTACCCGCATCCAGAGCCAGACCGTCACCGCGTCCGCCCCGATCGCGGAAATCACCGCCGAGGAGTTCAAGTACTCCGGCACCACCCGCGTCGAGGACCTGCTCAACCAGTTCCCGCAGATGTCCCCCGGCTTCGACGCCTTCACGGTCAACCCGACCACGGGCTACCCGACCGCCGACCTTCGCGGCCTGGGCTCCAACCGCACCCTGGTGCTGGTCAACGGCCACCGCCTGCCGCCGGGCGGCATCCGCTCCGAGGCCCGTGACCTCAACCAGGTCCCCGCCGCTCTGGTCAAGCGCGTCGACGTGCTGACCGGCGGCGCCTCCGCCGTGTACGGTTCGGACGCGATGGCGGGCGTCGTCAACTTCGTGCTCGACACCGAGTTCGAGGGCTTCAGCGCCAACATCGGCTACTCGGGCTACCAGCACAAGAACGACAACGCCTACATCCAGGGCCTGATGGACGAGGTGGGCTTCGAGTACCCGAGCGGCAGCACCTCGCTCGACGGTGTCGCCCGGACCTTCGACATGGCCGTGGGCAGCCGCTTCGCCGACGGCCGCGGCCACGCCATGGCGTGGGTGACCTACCGCGAGAACGACGAGCTGCGCCAGGGCGCCCGCGACTATTCGTCCTGCGCACTCAACGCATCGGGCACCGCGTGCGGTGGGTCGGGCACCTCGCCGATCCCCAACTTCCTGATCATCGGCGCCACGGACGAGAACGGCGAGCCGTTCAACGGCTACGGCCACCAGGATCAGACCACCGGTGAATGGCTCGCCGGTTCGGCCCCGCCGTACAACTACGCGCCGATCAACCACTACCAGCGTCCCGACGAGCGCTACACCTTCGGCACGTCGATCAAGTTCGAGGTCAACGAGCATTTCCGTCCGTACATCGACGCGATGTTCGCCAACACCAACACCTCGGTGCAGATCGCGGAGTCCGGCACGTTCTTCGTGAACTCCCCGCTCAGCTGCGATGACGACCTCGCCGCTGACCTCTGCGCTGCGCTGGGCATCACCGGCGGCGACATCTACGTCGGCAAGCGCAACGTCGAAGGCGGCCCGCGCGTGGCCAAGCTCGAGGCGTCGAACTTCCGCTTCGTGTTCGGCTCCGAGGGTGCGATCAACGACTTCTGGTCGTACAACCTGTCGGCGCTGTACGGCCGCAACCACTCGACCGAAGCCAACATCAACGACTTCATCACCACCTGGGTGGACGATGCGATCCGCCTGTGCCCGCCCGACTCGTTCGCCGGCTGCGTGCCGTACGACGTCTGGTCGCCGGGCGGCGTGACCCCGGAGGCGGCGGCGGCCCTCAGCGGCACCGGTATGCGCCAGGGCACCACCACGATGAAGGTCGTCAACGGCTACGTGACGGGCGGCTTCGACTGGGGCCTGCCCAGCGCCAACGGCCAGGGCATCGCGCTGGTGGCCGGCGTCGAGTACCGCAAGGAGACCTACGACGTCGACACCGACGTGAACATGGCGACCGGCAACTTCACCGGTCTCGGCGGCCCGCGCCTGCCGATCAGCGGTGAGATCGGCGTCAAGGAGATCTTCCTGGAAAGCCAGGTGCCACTGTTCGCCAACGACGACAACAGCACCAACGTCTTCCTCGACCTCGGCTACCGCTGGTCCGACTACGACACCTCGGGTTCGGTGAACACCTACAAGGCCGGTTTCGCGGCGACCTTCGCCGACAACTACCGCCTGCGTGGTGGCTACAACCGTGCGATTCGCGCGGCCAACACCGGCGAACTGTTCTCCGACCAGCAGATCGCGCTGTTCAGCGGCAGCGACCCGTGCGCTGGCCCCAACCCGGCCATGACCCTGGCCCAGTGCCAGAACACGGGCGTGACCGCGGCGCAGTACGGCAACATCCTGGCCAGCCCGGCGTCGCAGTACAACCAGTTCATCGGTGGTAACCCGAACCTGACCCCGGAGAAGGGTGACACCTGGACCCTGGGCTTCGTGGCCACGCCGATCGACAACCTGTCGCTGGCCGTCGACTTCTACGACATCAAGATCGAAGACCGCATCGGCACCATCGGCGCCTCCACCATCCTCCAGTTCTGCGCCCTCACCGGCGACCCGTTCCTGTGCGACAGGGTCCACCGCAACGCCAACAGCGGCGACCTCTGGGTGGGCAGCAACGTCGAGAGCTCGGGCTACGTCGAGAACCTGACCGCGAACTTCGGCGAGCTGCACTTCCAGGGCGTCGACCTGAACGTGAACTATGGTTGGGACATGTGGGGCGGCCGGATGCACGCCGCGTTCATCGGCACCCACACCACCAAGGCCGAGATCGCGCCGCTGCCGGGCGTCAACGACGATGCGACCTACGACTGCGCGGGGGTGATCAACCTCTCCTGCCAGACGCCGGACTGGCGCCACATGGTCAACCTGCGCTACTCGGCGCCCAACTACTCGGTGGGCGTGCGCTGGCGCTATGTGGGTGAGCTGGACTACGTCGACAACAACGGCAACCCGCTGACCACCGACCAGCTGCTGGTCAACAACGGCAACAAGCTGAGCGCGGCGAACTACTTCGACGTGTCCGGCTCGCTGTTCCTGACCGACAACATCGAGGTCACCGCCGGCGTCAACAACATCGCGGACAAGGAGCCGCCGATGGTGGGTTCGACCCTGGTGCTCAACGCCAACTCGGTCGGTGGTTACGACCAGCTCGGCCGGTACGTGTTCGCCAACATCAACTTCCGCTTCTGATCCCGGAAGCCAACTGCAACACCTTCAGCGGCGGACTTCGGTCCGCCGCTTTTTTTGCCCGGCGCCTGGGCGGCGGCGACATCCATGCATCCGCCCGGCAACGGGCCTCCGGGCTAGCGGACAGGGAGTGGGAGAGACGTGGCAGGACCGGCGCCGGAGCAGGTTCCGCGCCGCGACCCTCCGGGCCCGTCAGCCGGTCCGGAACCAGCCGGTGATCGCGTAGCGCCCGCGGTCGACGAACGGCGCCACGCTGCTGACGAGGTGCGGGCTGGGCACCGCGAACACGGTCAGGGTATTGAAACTGGGCGTGACCACCGACTGGACGCGACCCTGGGCGTCCGCGAACTGGAGCTGCCCGCCAAAGTCGGCCGCCCACTCCGGTGTCAGGTTGAGCACGTAGGCGGCCACGCGCTGCATCTCCTCGGCATGGTCGTCGTGCAGGGTGAGGAAGTGCCCTCGGCGGTAACGCGTCACCTGCCCGTCCGCGAGCCGGATCTGCGGGACCCCGGTCACCTCCCGCGCGAAGTCGAGGAAGCTGTCGTGGCCCAGCATCGCGAACGCCTCCGCCAGGACCGGGTCGGTCAGCCGCCCGGCACGGCCGTGGTCGAACAGCGGATAGCGCTCGTACAGGTACTGGAAGCCGTTGCGGGCCTCGGCCGCGACGAGTTCGTCGAACGCCGCCCGCCGCGCAGGGTCGAGCGCGTCCATGCCGGCCGCGTCGAAGGTCCGGTGTTCGCCCTGGATGCGGGTGACCAGCGCCCATTCGCTCCAGGACAGCAGCCGCTCGTAGAGCCTCGCGGCGAACGCGTCGTCCAGGAATCGCGGGATGACCACATGGCCACGATTGCTGAATTCGGAAGACAGCTGCGCGAGGTCGAGGCGGGGACCCAGGTAAAGCCCGGGCCCGGCAGATCCGGGACTAGTGGTCACGTCATTCGGCCAAGATCGGGGGGCAGCGCACCGTGTGCGTGCCTCCGCGCAGCGGTGCGGGCGCCGGCGCGCGAAGGCGCGCGGCGCTCAATTGCCCTCATTCCACCCTTGGGGGGTGCTTTCGAGGTCGCGCATGGCATCGCGGGTTCTGCCGTCAATGACGTCCCACTGCTCGCGCGTGTGGCAGACCTTGCGTCCGAAACGGCTGCCGGTCACCTGCATGTTCTTGCAGATCCGCTCGTTGGGATCGGCAGCGGCGACTTTGGCGTCGGCCCCCGGGTCGGCACGGACTTCCTCGGCCGGCGGCGCTGACGATGCAGTGGCCGACTGGGCCAGCACGCCCGCCGCTGCGGGCAGCGCGACGACAGGCAGGGCCAGCAGGAGAATGAGTGCGGTCTTGGTGTGTGCTGGAAGGCTATGCATGTCGTTCGATCCTGGTTGAGTCGGGCGGCGCGGGCGTCAGGCGATCCCATGGCGACTCCGGCACCATGTCGAAGGCTATCGTAGTCCGCGGAGCCTGATCGGTAAAAGGCAGGGTCCCGTGCCAGAAGTAGGAGGGGAACAGTGCCAGGCAGCCGCGTTCAGGCTTGACCACCCGCCTGGGCGGCAGGTCGATGCCCAGGGTCTCCAGGGGTTGGCCGAACTGGAGCCAGCCGGCGCGGTCGCCCTCGTCGCGGCCCGCGCCGATCGCGGCCGGCAGGCTGACGTAGAACGCCGAACTCAGCCAGCCTTCCGGGTGGACGTGGCTGGCATGCCGGCCGGAGGAGCGCAGCCTCACCGACCAGGAGCCGGCGAAGCGCAACTGCCCCGCGCGCCGGGACAGGAACGGGTGGGTCGGGTCGGTGGGCAGGTTCGCGACCCACCGCTCCGCGGTCCGCTTCAACGCCTGGCCGGCGGCCACCAGCAACGGCTCGGGACGGCCGAACAGCCGGCCCGGGGTCTGGGTGCCCTCGCGCAAGCTCTGCGCGACCGGTTCGCGCGCCGCGGCGTGGATCCGGGCCAGCACGGGCTCGAGTTCGTCCAGGAAGGCGTGGATCGACGCGAAACCGTCCGGCGGCGCCACCTCCAGGTAGCCGACGAAGCGCTCGTAGTCGCACAGCCAGTGCTCGCGCGGATCGTCGAGCAGTCGCCAGACCACGCCCAGGTGGGCCCAGCCTTCCTGGTTGCGGGGGTCCAGGCGCACCGCCTCGGCGGCATGGGATTCGGCCTCCCGCCAGCGGCCCTGGGCGAGCAGGTGGCGGGTGCGCGCGTTGCGGAAGCCGGGATGGTTGGCGTAGTGCGCGGTGAGCGCTTCGTACAGGCCTTCGGCGCGCTCGGCCAGCCCGAGCGCCTGGCATGCATCGGCTTCCTGCCAGGCGAGCACCGGATGGTCGTCGCGACGGCGTAGCGCCCCGATCCGTTCGAGCGCTTCGTCGGCCCGCCTGGATTGCAGCAGGAAGGCGACCAGGGCGACCTGCAGCTCGCGGTTGTCCGGCTGCCGGTCCGCGGCGGCCCGGAAGGCGTGCAGCGGATCCTCGTCGGCGGCCAGGACCGGACCGTACTCCCAGAGGATGTGGGCGAGCGTGGCATGGCCCGCGGCGAAGCCGGGATGGCGCGCCACCAGTTGCCGCGCCTCGCCCAGCGCCTCGCCCGGCCGCCCGACATCCACCAGCGTGCCGGCCAGCGCGTCGCGCAGTTCGGGGGAGTCGAAACCGGCGTCTCGCGCGCGGGTGAAGCAGGCGAGGGCTTCGTCCGCCCTGCCCTGCAGCCGCAGCACCGCGCCCAGGTTGACCCAGGCCGGCGCGTGGGCCGGCGCCGCGTCGAGCACCTTGCGCAACGCCTGTTCGGCGCGCTCCAGGTTTCCCGTCGCCCGGTGCGCCGCGGCCAGACCCATCCATGCATCCAGTGCACGCGGCTGCGCGCGCACCGCCCGCTCCAGTGCTTCGAGCGCCTCGTGCGGACGGCCGGCATCCAGCTCCATCAGCCCGACCTGGGCCCAGGCCGGCGCATGCCCCGGGGCCAGCGCCGCCGCCCGGCGGAAACCGTCGAGCGCCTCGGCGGTCCGCCCCACCCGGCGCAACCAGGTGGCGAAGTTCACCAGTGGTACCGGATTGCCGGGCGCCAGCCGCACCGCCGTGCGGAAACTGGCATCCGCACGCTCGGCGTCGCCGGTGTCCGCCAGGCACATCGCCAGCAGCTGGTGGGCATCGGCCACCGCCGGGGCCTGCGCCACCAGCTGCCGCGCCAGCGGCAGTGCCGCAGCCGCGCTGCCCCCGCGCAGTTGCTGCAGCGCGGCGTTGAACAGACCCGCCTGCGCTGCCGTGAAGGTCCTGGCGGCGCCCGCCCGCCCGGGCCCCGTCATCGCACCCGGCGCACCCGCAGCGCCACCGAACCGGTGCTCAGCATGTAGGTGCCAAACGCGGCCTTGCGTACGGTGACGGTATCCCCCTCGCGGACGAGGCCGCTGCTGCGCGATTCGGTCTGGGCCCAGACCTGGCCGTTGTCGAGGCCGATCACGCGCTGCTGCCTCGGGCCATAGGTCACCGAAGTCACCACCGCCTGTACCTGATCGGGCCCGGCATCGTTCGCACCCACAGCGTCAACGCCCGACGCCTCCCGTGCGCGCTCGCGGCCGAAGGCGGCCACAGCGCCCCTTGCGGCTTCCTCCTGCGCCTTCTCGGTCGGCGGAAACGCGCGGTCATAACACGCCAAGCGCGTGGCCGCGTCGCCGATCTCGGCGCAGGGGTGGGAGGATCGATCCTGCCCCGCAGCCTCCGCAGGCAGGTACGCCATCGACGCAAACGCAATCGCCAAGGGGAAAACGCGCTTGATTCGGTTGGACATCTGTGCTCCCGGACATTGTGATGGACCCCCGCGGCAAGCATACTCCCGACACCCGGGCCGACGCGCCGTCGCGGTGCTCCCGGCGCCGCCATGCGCGGCCGGTCCCTCCGCCGGAACCGCCCATGTCCCGATCCCACCCGCCCCTGTTGCGGGATGCCATGCAGCTGCTCGGCGCAGGCCGCCACCGCGCGGCGATCGACGCCTTCCGCCGCGCGCTCGCGCAGCATCCCGGCCATGCCGACGGCTGGTACAACCTGGCCTGGCTGCTGAAGGCACAGGGCCATCACGATGAAGCGCTCGAGGCCTACGCGAAGGCCCTCGCCCACGGCGTGGCCGCGCCCGAGGAAGTCCACCTCAACCGCGCGGTCATCTATTCCGACCACCTGCGCCGCGACGACGAGGCCGAGCGCGAACTCCGCGCGGCGCTCGCGCTGTCGCCGCGCTACCTGCCCGCATGGCTCAACCTCGGCAACCTCGCCGAAGAGCGCGGGCGGCGCGAGCAGGCGATCGAGTGCTACGCCGCCGTCCTCGACCACGCGCCGGCCGACGACGCGCGCTACCGGCTCGAAGCGTTGGCCCGCCTGGCCCACCTGCGGCCGCCGGCCGATGCCGGCGACCCGCTGCTGGCGCAGTTGCGCATCGCTGCCGTGTCGGGCGCGACCGGCGACGACGCCACCCGCGCCAACCTGTGCTTCGCCCTGGGCCGGGCCCTCGATCGGCTCGGACTGCATGACCAGGCGTTCGAGGCCTTCGCCCGCGGCAACCTGCACGCGGGCCGCACCGGCCCCGGGTACGACCCGGCGCGGACCGAACGGGCGATCGACGCCCTGGTGGCGGCGTTCCCGGGCGCGACCCCGCCCCCCGCCGCCCCCGCGCAGGATGCAGGCCGCCCCGCGCCACTGTTCATCTGCGGCATGTTCCGCTCCGGCTCGACCCTGGTGGAACAGGTCCTCGCCGCGCATCCGGCGGTGGTGCCCGGCGGCGAACTCGACCTGCTCCCGCGCATGGCCGCGCGCCAGCTCGCGCCGTTTCCGGCCGCCATGGCCACGCTGGACGCCGCGCGCGCCGCGGCGCTGGCCGCCGCCTACCGGACCGAAACCGCGCGCCTGTTCCCGCATGCGGCCGAGGCGGCCTACCTTACCGACAAGCGCCCGGACAACTTCCTCCTGGTCGGGCTGGCCAAGCGGCTGTTCCCCGCGGCGAAGATCATCCACACCGTGCGCCATCCGCTCGACAACGGGTTGTCGATCCACATGCAGCACCTGGATCCGCGCGGGTTCGCCTACGCCAACGACCTGCGCGACACCGGGCACTACTACGGCCAGTACCGGCGCCTGATGGCGCACTGGAAACGGCTGTACCCCGACAGCATCCACGACTTCGACTACGACGCCTTCGTCCGCGATCCGCAGGCGACGGCCGAGGCGCTGCTCGCGTTCCTCGACCTGCCGTGGGACCCGCGCTGCCTGGAGTTCCACCGCCTCGACAACACGGTCAAGACCGCCAGCTACTGGCAGGTCCGGCGGCCGCTGTACGCGGAGGCATCGGGCAGGTGGCGCCAGTACCGCCGCCACCTCGAGCCGCTCGCCGAGGCGCTGCGGGCAGCCGGGGTCGATCCCGATCCCGGACCGGTCTGACCCCCCTTGCACCTGGCGGCTAGGCGGGGACCAGCGTCCGGCTCAGGTGTTCGACGTAGGCCTCGAACTCCTCCTGCGGCATGCGCGCCTGGTGCAGTTGCAGGTTGAGCTGGAGGAAGCCGACGTAGGCGGCGTAGGTCAGGCGCGCGCGGTGCAGTGCATCCTCGCGGCCCAGCCCGGTCTGGCGGAACGAGGCGGCCAGGTAGTCCAGGCGGCGCTTGGAGACGCGGTCGATCACCGGCTGCACCACCGGGTGGTCGAGCGCCTTGAGCAGCGCGCTGTAGATCACGTGCGACTGGTACTCGTGGGCCACCATCTGGAACAGCGCGCGCAGGCGCTCGCGCGGATCGGGCACCCGCTCCAGGGCGCCGAACACCGCTTCCTGCTCGACGCTTTCCCAGCGGTCCAGCGCCGCCTGCAGCAGCGCCTCGCGCGAGGGGAAGTGCCAGTAGAAGCTGCCCTTGGTGAGCCCCAGCCGGCGTGCCAGGGGCTCGACCGCGACTGCGGCCACACCCTGCTCGGCGATCAGGTCGAGTGCCGCCTGGGCCCAGTCATCGGCGCTCAGGCGGCCACTGCGCTCGGGCTTGCCGCGGCCCTGGGCGGGCGGTGTGGCGCCGGTTTTGCCGGCGGCCGCAGGAGGAGTCGCGGCAGGTCTGGCCATGTCGATCGCTGTCCATACGCCTGGGTCAAGAATCGTATCGTCGCCCATCCGCCAGCGTGTTGACAAGCCTGCGGGGCGATTCCATACTCAACCGTACGGTCAGTTCGTCACGCGTCGCTCCCACGCGTGGCGCCACCATCGAGCTGGAGACAAACGTGATGAGCGTCGTGATTCCCTTCCTTGCGGTGCTGCTGGCCGGCGCGTTCGCCGCCTACCATCGACTGCGGCTCGCGACCTGGGTGGCCATCAGCGCCGTCGTGCTGGCGGCGTGCTGGTTCCTCGGCGCGCACCCCACCGCCACCCTGGTGGCCGCGGGCATCGTCGCCGCGGTCGGCGCGCTGCTGCTGTTGCCGTTCCTGCGCAAGCCGCTGGTCACCGCGCCGCTGCTGAAGTTCTTCCGCAAGGTCCTGCCGCCGCTGTCGCAGACCGAACGCATCGCGCTGGAAACCGGTTCGGTCGGCTTCGAGGGCGAGCTGTTCACGGGCGACCCCGACTGGGACAAGCTGCTCGGCTACCCGAAGCCGATGCTCACCGAAGAGGAGCAGGCGTTCCTCGACGGCCCGGTCGAGGAACTGTGCCGGATGGTGGACGAGTGGGAGATCAACCACGTCCGCGCCGACCTGCCCCCGGCGGTGTGGAACTTCATCAAGCAGCACCGCTTCTTCGGCATGATCATCCCCAAGGAGTACGGCGGCCTCGGCTTCTCGGCGCTCGCCCACCACAAGGTGATCCAGAAGCTTGCCTCCGTGTCGAGCGTGGTCAGCTCCACGGTCGGCGTGCCCAATTCGCTGGGGCCCGGCGAACTGCTGATGCACTACGGCACCGAGGAACAGAAGCGCTACTACCTGCCCCGCCTGGCGGTGGGCGAGGAGATCCCCTGCTTCGCCCTGACCGGCCCCTTCGCCGGCTCCGACGCCACCTCGATCCCCGACTACGGCATCGTCTGCCGCGGCGAGTGGAACGGCGAGCAGGTGCTCGGCGTGCGCCTGACCTTCGACAAGCGCTACATCACCCTGGCGCCGGTGGCCACGCTGATCGGACTGGCCTTCCGCATGTACGACCCGGACGGCCTGATCGGCGACAGGCGCGACATCGGCATCACCCTGGCGCTGATGCCGCGCAGCACCCCGGGGCTGGAGATCGGCCGTCGCCACTTCCCGCTCAACTCGCCGTTCCAGAACGGCCCGGTGCGCGGCAAGGACGTGTTCCTGCCGCTGGACCAGCTCATCGGCGGCGTGGACAAGGCCGGCCTGGGCTGGAACATGCTCAACGAGTGCCTGGCCGTGGGCCGCTCGATCACCCTGCCCTCCACCGCCAGCGGCGGCACCAAGTGGGCGGCGGTGGTCGCCGGCGCCTATGCCCGCATCCGCAAGCAGTTCGGCCTGTCGATCGGCCGCTTCGAGGGCGTCGAGGAGGCGCTGGCGCGGATCGGCGGCAAGGCCTACGCCACCAGCGCGCTGTCGCAGGCCACGGCCGCGGCGGTGGACCGCGGCGACGTGCCGTCGGTGCCCTCGGCGATCGCCAAGTACCACTGCACCACGATGGGCCGCGAGGTCGCCGGCGACTTCATGGACATCGTCGGCGGCAAGGGCATCATCCTCGGCCCGCGCAACATCGGCGGCCGCGCCTGGCAGGCCTCGCCGATCGCGATCACGGTCGAGGGCGCCAACATCATGACCCGCAGCCTGCTGATCTTCGGCCAGGGCGCGATCCTCTGCCATCCGTGGGTGATGAAGGAGATGAAGGCGGCCCAGGACCCGGACCACGCCGCCGGCCTGCGCGAGTTCGACCGCAACCTGTTCGGCCACATCGGCTTCGCCATCTCCAACGCGGTGCGCTCGTTCTGGTTCGGCATCACCGGGGCGAAGATCGGCAAGGCGCCCGGCGACGACTACACCCGCCGCTACTTCCGCAAGCTCGACCGCTACTCCGCCAACCTGGCGCTGATGGCCGACGTGTCGATGCTGCTGCTGGGCGGCAAGCTCAAGTTCAAGGAGTCGCTGTCCGGGCGCCTGGGCGACGTGCTCAGCCACCTGTACATGGCCAGCGCGATGCTCAAGCGCTACCACGACGAGGGCGCGCCGCACTCCGATCGCACCCTGCTGGCGTGGGCCTTCCACGACAGCGTGCACAAGATCGAGACCGCGCTGTCGGCGGCGCTGCGCAACTTCCCGATCCGTCCGGTGGGCTGGCTGCTGTGGGCGCTGGTGTTCCCGCTCGGCCGCCGCGCGGTGCCGCCGGGCGACCGCCTGAGCCATCGCGTTGCCGCGCTGCTGATGGCCCCGAACGAGGCCCGCGACCGCCTGGCCCAGGGCGTGTTCCTGACCCCGGGCCCGAACAACCCGGGCGGCCGGATCAACAGCTACCTGGCCAAGGCCATCGCCGCCGAGCCGGTGGAGCGCAAGTTCCTCAAGGCGCTCAAGAACAGCGACATCGAGGCGCTGGACTTCAGGTCGCAGCTCGACGAGGGCGTGCGCGAGGGCTGGATCACGGCCGAGGAACGCGCCCAGCTCGAAGAGCTGCGCGAGCTGACCCTCGACGCGATCATGGTCGACGACTTCGACAGCGAGGAACTGCGCTCGGCCGGCTACCGCAACCTGCCCGATTCCGAACGCGCGCGGCGCGAAGCCGCCTGACCGGCCTCCGATCCGCGCGGCGCGCGCCGCGCGGACCGTTCCCGCGGCCCGCGGCATCCCGTGGGCCGCGCCACCACTCCGGCACCGCGCAGACCAGGGACGCCACGCCATGGCCCCGCAAGTCCTCCGCCTGTACCAGTCGCTCGAGCGCCGGCCGCTCGGCAAGTGGCTGTTTTCGCGCCTGGTCTGCCTCAAGGCGCCCTACTTCTCGGGCATTGCCCCGCGCATCGTCGAGCTGCGGCCCGGCCATGGCGAGGCCACCATCGCCCACCGCCGGCGGGTGACCAACCACCTGGGTACCGTGCACGCGATCGCGCTGTGCAACCTGGCCGAGTTCATCGGCGGCCTGACCACCGACGTGAGCCTGCCCGCATCGATGCGCTGGATCCCGCGCGGCATGCAGGTCGAGTACCTGGCCAAGGCGGTGGGCACGATGCGTGCCGTGGCCACCCCGGCCTTCGCGCCCCACGAGGCCGCGCAGGGCTACGAGCTTCCGGTGGAGGTCGAGGTTGCCGATCCGTCGGGCAAGCCGGTGTTCCGGGCACGGATCGCGATGTGGATCTCGCCGCGCAAGGCCTGACGCCCGCCGCGCCCAGGCCCGCGCGCAATGGCGCGGCGCTGGCGGGGACGGCTGGCTCTGCTGCCGCCGCCCTCGACCATTGTAGGAGCGGCTTCAGCCGCGACTTCGGCGGTGAAGCTGGATGCATGCCCGGTCGCGGCTCAAGCCGCTCCTACAGAGTCGGGAGCGAGCCGGGGCGCCCTTCAGGCGCGTTCTGCCGCGCCCGCCGCATCGGCGGGTAACGGCCGCTCCGACGGCAGCTTCGCCTCCTCGCGCAGCAGCCGCCAGGCGCTGAAGGTCATGGCGGAGGCGATGACGATTCCAGCGCCGAACACGAGGTTCGAACCCAGGGTCGAGAGCGCCTTGTGCATCCAGACGAACACCAGGTCGCCGCCGCGGTAGATCACGGTGTCGATCGCGGCGCCGGCCTTGTAGCGCCATTCCCGGCCAACCCGGGTGTAGATCGTCTCGCGCGCGGGCTTGGCCAGCGAGAATTCGCTGGCGCGGGTCACCACCTGCACGATCGCCACCAGCACCGGCAGCGGCGAGGCCGCCAGTACCGAGAAGCCCAGCACCACCGCGCCGGCGGGGACCAGGAGCGCCGGCGCGATGCCGAAGCGCGACAGCAGCGCGCGCGTCACCAGCAGCTGCACCACCAGGGTGAGCGTGTTCACCGCCAGGTCGATGCGGGAGAAGAACGCGGTGCGCTGCTCGGCGTCGGCGAAGGCCGAACGCGCGATCAGGATCTGCTCGTTGTACAGCAGGGTGCCGACCCCGATCCCCAGCACCACCATCAGCGCCAGCCAGCGCAGCAGCGGCTCGCGCGCGACCAGCTTCAGCCCCGCCCAGACCTCGCCGCCCATCGGCACCTCGCCGCTGCGCCGGCCGTCGGCCTGCTCGCGCTGCACGGCGTACGGACGCAGGCGCAGGATGCAGAGCATGCACACCGCCAGCAGCGCGCACGAGACCAGCATCATGTTGGCGATCCCCAGCCGCTGCACCAGCAGCCCCGTCAATACCGGGCCCAGGAACGCGCCCACGGTGCCGGCGGCGCCGATGTAGCCGTAGTAGCGCCGCGCCTCGGCATTGCTGTACACGTCGGCCATGAAGCTCCAGAACACCGCCACCGCGAACAGGTTGAACACGGTCAGCCACAGCACGAAGGCCAGGCCGCGCCCCGCCACCCCGCTGTCGAACAGGGCGTGGAACACCAGCAGCGTGGCGATGAAGAAGCCGTAGATCACCGGCAGGAACACCCGCCGCGGGAACCGGCTGACCAGCCAGCCGTAGGCCGGCTGCAGCGCCAGCATCGCCACGAACACCGAGGTGAAGATGAACTGCGGCACGAACTCGCCCAGGGCCACGCCGCGACGGGCGAAGAACTCCACCAGTGCCGGCGGGAACACCGCGGTGACGTCGCTGGAGGCGACCATCGCCTCGCGCACCGGGCGCAGCACGTAATAGCCGCTGAGCAGGCAGAAGAAGTACAGGAACGACCACAGCAGCGGCGGCGACTCGGCCAGCGCGGCGCGCAAGCGCGCGAGACGGCCGGTGCCTGCGGGTTCGTCGATCGGAGTTGCCATGCCCAGGCCCGGAGCCGCGAAAACGTTGGCCAATTGTCCCACCATCCGCCACCGGCGCGGATATGCTGTGCGCCATGGCCCGGCACGACCGCACGCACCAGTACGACTACGTGGTCGTGGGCGCCGGGTCCGCCGGCTGCGTCCTGGCCGCGCGGCTCTCGCAGGATCCCGGGGTGCGCGTGCTGCTGCTCGAGGCCGGCCCGCGCGACTGGCACCCGTTCATCCACATGCCGGCCGGCCTGTCGAAGCTGGTCAACCGCAAGGACGTGAACTGGGACTACAGCACGGCGCCCGAGCCGGGACTGCGCGGACGGCGCCTGTGGTGGCCGCGCGGACGGGTGCTGGGCGGATCGAGCTCGATCAACGCCATGTGCTACATCCGGGGGGTGCCGGCCGACTACGACGCCTGGGCCGCGGCCGGCGCCACCGGCTGGCACTGGGACGCGGTGCTGCCCTGGTTCCGCCGCAGCGAGGGCAACACCCGTGGCGCCGACGCCCTGCACGGCGGCGACGGCCCGCTGACCGTGTCCGACCTGCGCCACGTCAATCCGCTCTCGGAAGCGTTCATCGAGGCCGCAGCCCAGGCGGGCTATCCGCGCAACGACGACTTCAACGGCCCCCGGCAGGCCGGCGTCGGCCTGTACCAGGTCACCCAGCGCGACGGCGCGCGCTGTTCGGCCGCGGTCGCCTACCTCCACCCCGCGCGCGCGCGACCGAACCTCGAAGTGGTGACCGGCGCGCTGGCCCATCGCGTGACGTTCTCGGGTGCGTGCGCCGACGGCGTGGGCTACAGCGTCGGCCGGCGCAGGGTCCACGCCCGGGCCACGCGCGAGGTGCTGCTGTGCGGGGGCGCTGTCAATTCACCGCAGCTGCTGATGCTCTCGGGCATCGGACCGGCCGACCACCTGCGACAGCACGGGATCGAGGTGCTGCACGACGCCCCCGGGGTCGGCGCCAATCTGCAGGACCACCTCGACATCTGCACCCTGTACCGCGCCACGAAGCGGGTCACCTACGACCGCGCCAGCGAGCTGCGCATCGCCTTCGACTACTACCTGCGCGGCCGCCGCGGCGCGGGGACCAGCAACATCGCCGAGGCGGGCGGCTTCGTCCGCTCGGCGCTGGCGCCGGACGCACGCGCCGACATCCAGTTCCACTTCGTCCCGGCGATGCTCGACGACCACGGCCGCAACCGGCTGCCCGGCGACGGCTTCACCCTGCACGCCTGCTTCCTGCGTCCGCGCAGCCGCGGGCGCATCGCCCTGGCCAGCGCGAACCCGTCCGATCCGCCGCGGATCCAACCGCGGTACCTGTCCGACCCGGAGGGCTTCGACCTGCGGATGATGGTCGAGTGCGCGCGCCTCTCCCGCGACATCCTGACCCGGCCCGCCTTCGCCCCCTGGCGCGGCGCGCCGCTGTTCCCGGACCGCGAAGACCTCGACGACGCAGGCCTGGCCGCCTTCGTCCGCGCCAAGGCCGAAAGCGTGTACCACCCGGCCGGCACCTGCCGCATGGGCGGCGACGAACTGGCGGTGGTCGATCCGCAGCTGCGCGTGCGCGGGGTCGAGCGGCTGCGGGTGGTGGATGCGTCGGTGATGCCGACCCTGCCGGGCGGCAACACCAACGCGCCGGTGATCATGATCGCCGAGCGCGCGGCCGACCTGATCGCCCGGTCGCGCGGTTGAGGGCGGCCCGCGCCACCGCCGCTCAGGCGTGCTCGAGCATCGGCGGCAGCGGGCAGTGGAACACGCCGCAGATCGTGCGCAGCAGTTCGGCCTCGGCGACCGTCACCTTGCCATCGTGGGAGATCGCGTCGGTGATCGCCTCCACCGCGACCTGCTTGGCCAGCGGGTCGAGCGCGTCGAGCGGTTCCCACACCGCGTCCAGCGCGAGCACGCCCTCGGCCGGGGGCGCGTACGGCAGGTGGTCGCGCGGCAGCACCCGCTGCATGCCGGCCAGGTAGGCGCGCCGCGCGGCGTCCGGATCGCGCGGATGGCCCGCCTGGGCCACGACCGCGAGCAGGGTCGCGAACTCCTGGCGGACGTTGCCGGGCTTGCGCCGGCCGAAGCGCGCGTAGCGCGACGGATCCAGCGCCTCGCGCAGCTGCACTTCCAGCAGCCGCCCGAGGCAGTACTCGAACAGCGACACCCGCCCGTCGGCATGGACCACGGCGTGCACGGTATCGAGGAAGGTCGCCAGCTCCGGGCGCGGGCGCAGGCGCAGGGTCGGGAACGCGAGCGAGGCCAGCGGCAGGCGCAGCATCGGATGCAGCGACGCCAGCGGGCCGTCGCGCAGGCGCCGGGCCTCGGCCGCGACGCCGACCCCGAGCCGGGCGACGATCTCGCTGCGCTGCAGGTCGGCGACCTCGTCATCCGGCGCCAGCAGCAGCCCCAGCAGCAGCGGCATCGCGCCCTCGCGCAGCGACGCCATCGCGCGCAGCTGCCCGGGCAGGCCGGCGACGATCGCGTCGGCGCGGCGGTAGTCCTCCTCGTCCGGGTCGGCCACCTGCGCGGAGACCATCGGCGGGGTGACGTCGATGTTGGCGCTTTG
>Ga0123333_10001683_pt1 | contig 23201 bp, 16 predicted proteins | sample BioC12SIPDNA_3_FD_89957 | JGI IMG/M metagenome (GOLD analysis project Ga0123333, IMG submission 89957) | Anaerobic biogas reactor microbial communites from Washington, USA - Biogas_R2_B C12 SIP DNA | ecosystem: Engineered > Bioreactor > Anaerobic > Unclassified | place: Washington, USA... | reverse complement strand
TCGCTCAGGCAGTGCGGCAGGCGTGTGATGTCCCGCTTGGGTGTGGCCGCCTTGAGGCATTTTACCTGACGGCTGAGAGCACCTTTTATCCGGTGCCGACCCTCGAGGTGCTCACCGCCATCTTTGGCGAGTTGCCCGAAGTGCGCGATGCTGATTACTTTGTGAGCAACCCGTATGCAACGCCCTTTGATACGCGCAAGGCTCGGAACATGCTGGGATTCCGTCCAGCCTATGACTGGCGCCACTATGAAGAGTGGGTATACGCCACGCCCAAGTGAAAGGAGCTCAATGAGCGGAAAACTGCAAGGTCGTGTTGCGATCGTCACTGGCGGGTCGCGCGGGATCGGCGCAGCCGTCTGCAAGGCCTTTGGTGCAGAAGGTGCACGGGTGGTCGTCAACTACCTGGCCAACGCCGAGATGGCAGCAGATGTCGTGGCTGAGATCAACCGTGGCCCGGGACAGGCTATCACGGTGCAGGGGGATGTCTCCAACCGTGCCGATGTGGATCGCATCGTAGCAGCAGCGCACGAGGCTTTTGGGCCGGTGGATATCATGGTATGCAACGCTGCGCACTATCCGCGCTCGCCCTGGTATGAGATCACCGAAGAGGTGTGGGATCGCGTCATGGCTGTCAACCTAAAGGGCACGCTTTTTTGCTGCCAGGCGGTCTATCCCGATATGCGCGCGCGCGGCAAGGGCTCGATCATCAACCTGACGAGCGTGACCGTCGAGCTGGGCTGGGGGCCATTCCTGCATTATGTGACCTCCAAGGCCGGGCTGATCGGATTGACACGTTCGCTGGCGCGCGAGGTGGGCAAAGAGGGTATCCGCGTGAATGCCGTCATGCCGGGCGCCATCCGCACCGAGCAGGAGGAACTGGATTTCCCCAACCAGGATGAGGTGACGGTAGCCATGGCCCAGCGCCAATGCCTGGCGCAGCGCGGTTTGCCGGCCGATATGACGGGCGCGTTTGTATACCTGGCCAGCGACGATTCAGCCTTTGTGACCGGCCAGGTGATCAATGTCGACGGTGGTTGGGTGCACTACTGAGGTCAGCGGTCAGGTGCGTCGTGCTGCACGAGGGCGCTGGCAGCATCCCATCCGACGATCAGCCCCGCGCTTACGCCGGCACATAGCGCGGCACCCAGGCTGGCTTCTTCGCGCAATCCTGGCAAGACAAGCGGCAGCCCAAAACGGCTGGAGAGGATCTCACCAAATACCGGGTTGAGGCGGATGCCATTGCCTGAGCCTACCAACACACGCCTCGCGCCGGTGATGGGCTGCATGGTATCGGCCATGCCATAGAAGAGCTCTGCGATACCCTCTAGCAGCGCACGCGTCAGATGCCCCGGGGTCAGGTTATCGGGCGAGATACCGCTCAGGCTGGCTCGCAGCTCGGGATGGCTGCGCGTACCGCTAAAGAGCGGGATACAGCGCAAGCCATCGCACCTAGGCGGGACCGCGGCTGCCAGCTGATTCATGCGTTCGTACAGTTCGGTGCAATCTTGCAGGCCCAGCAGTTGCTGCCCGACCAGCTGGTAAAAAGACTGCAGGTAGGCGTACGATCGCCCGCCAAAGAGCCCCGCGCCCACCAGCAGAAAAGCTCCTTCCAGATAGGCGCGCGTATCGAGCCCCTCCATGCGCGTAAAGGCGTCGATCTGCGCCGAGCATTGCGCGCCGGTGCCGACATTGAGCAGGATGCTCTCCTGCGGCTGGCGCACGCTGCCCAGAAAGCTGGCCTGGTTATCGCCCATAGCCGTGGCGATGGGCAAACCCTGTAATAGTCCGGTTGCGTTAGCCAGATTCGGCGCCAGCGCTCCGGCGCGTTCTCCGCTGGCTGCCGGGCGCACAAACAAACCACGCTCCAGCCCGAGCCGGTCGATAACCGGCCAGGCCCATTCACTGCGTACAATGTCGAACAAGCCGCTCGAGCCGGCCAGAGTGGGGTCGCTGCAGGGCGTGCTATCGGTCAGGTGTGCGACGATCGCATCCGGGATCAGGCAGGCCCAAACCCGGCGAGGCAACTGCCCGGTCTCCTTGAGCCAATAGATACTGGGGCCGGCATAACCGGTCGCCGGTCGGCACCCCATGGCGGTAAAGGCAGCCAAACCGCCGGCACGGCTGATAAAGCGTTCCAGGCTGGTGTCACCCTCATCGTCAACTGCCAAGACGCGGCGATCCTGCCAGGTGATGGCCGGGCCGCGCGGGATGCCGTCGTAGCCGACCAGTGCCACGCTGTGTTGCTGCCCAGTTACGCCCAAGGCTTCGAGCTGGCCAACAGCCTCGCCCAGCCTTTCCGCCAGTTGACGCAGCAGCCCGGTAACCAGTTCATAGAGAACCGCGAGGTCAAGTTCAGCGCGCTCGCCAGTGTGGGTTGCCGCGGAATTGGGGCATTGCACACTCACCACAGGCGCAATACGATCATCCAGGCGGTATACGGTCGCACTCAGGTGAGTCGTGCCGATATCCAGCCCCGCGATCAGTGCTCCGCGCTCCATCAGGCACCCTCGTTGTAAGGTGCAAGGCTGTGAAAGGCCTCCCGGATCCACTGGTAGTTTTGTTCGCTCATCCCCAGTGAGGCATAGTCTTCGATGTAACCGATAAATCCGCCGTCGAATGAGCCCAGCTGGTCGCGCAGGAGGCGCGTATAGGCGAATATCTCATCGCGGGTGCCCGAGATGGCGCGCCTCTGGTGATCGACCGAGCAGCAAAAACATACCTTGCCGCCATAGGTGGCGCCCAGGCGTTCGACTCCAAAAATATCGGGCTGGAGGAGCTCGATCACGTCGGCACCGCATTCGATCAGGTCGGGCAGGATATCCCACACGTTGCCGCAGGTGTGAAACCATACCTTTTTGCCCTGCGCGTGGATACGCGCGAACTGGTCGGCGTAGCGCGGCTTAAAGACCTTGCGAAAAATCTTGGGCTGCAGCATCAGGCCACGCTGGGTGCCCCAGTCGTCCCCAAAGGTGACGCAGTCGGCCGGGATGTCGGCCAGCTGTTCGATCAGGCCATTCTCGAAATCGTACACCAGGTCGAGTACCTGTTTGGCGCGTTCGGGGGCTTCGTAGAGGTCCATCATAAAGGCCTCAAAGCCGCGGATAAAGGTAGCGGTGTTAAACCCGCTGATGCCGATGATAAAGCGCGTAAAGCGGTGCTGGTTGGCAGCCAAATCGGCTCTCACGTGCTCTAAACGGCCGAGCGCATGCGGGTCGGGAGGGCGGTAGGTGGCGTAAGCCGGCCAATCGGCCAGCGGGTGTCCGCTTGGTTGACCCATAGTCTGGTCCATACTGTGCCACACAAATCCCCACTCACTCACCCCGGGTTCGGAAGGCACAAAGTCAGCCGCGGCATGCCAGCCGGTGGAATAGGTGTCAGAATCGTCAAGGTCGCGGTTGCAGTAGTGGATGGGCACGCGCGGCGGTTTGGTGCGCTCGATAGCTTTCAGAACGACATCTCTGGGCAGCATGGGGTAGGTAGCCTCCGCTGGATACGCTGCCAGATCTTGGCAGCAGTGGCGCCATTCTAGCGCAGCATCCGAGCTGAGGCAACCTGCCAGCTAGTCGCTGGGCTGCCGGATCACCTCGTACAGGGTGAGGTCACGCAGATCGCTGCCGCCCGCATCGGTATAGTAGGGCAGTCTGTACAGATATGCGGCAGGCTGCAGCTGTGCAAATTCGGCAACATCGCTCAGCACCCTCGCCATCGACAGGCTGTCATCCAGCAGGTAGACGCGGCGGCCCTCGGATTGTAAGCTGCTTATCAGTCGGTCGAGCTCGTAGCGGTCACAGCGCGAGGCACGGAAAGGGACAACGCCTGCGTAGAGTTCCAGGGCGCCGCTGTGATGCGAGCTGCCTACTATGGCTCTGTCCGGCAAGGTCTCTCGCAGTCCTTCGAACTCGGCGCGTTGCGTAGCCCATAGAAAGCCATAATTATTAAAGGCGCGGCTTTCAGGCAGCATCAGGATCGGCTGACTGCGCTGGCACAGCATCGAGAGCAGCGCTAACACTATGAGCCCGGTCGCCAGCTTGCTGCGACGCGCCAACCGTCCTGCCAGCCAGACCACGCCGCAGGCGGTCACCAGCGCCAGGATCGGTAAAATGGGCATCAGATCGCGCGCCTTTAGATGGGTATAAGGTGCCTGAAAAAGTACTATCAGCGCCACACAGCTCGTCAGATAGGCGAGCAGATGCCCGTGGCGGCGCGCCAGGTTCCAAGTGCCGGCCGCAAGCAGGGGCAGCAGGTAGAGGAACTCGGCTGCAGAGAACCAGTTTTCTGCCAGCATCCGGCTGGTACCTGGCACGGCAGAAAGGGTAAAGTGCTCCAGCTCGAGCGACTCGACCGTCAAAAAACCGCCAAACACCTGCTGATGATAGATCAGGTCGGGTAGGGCGGTTACCAGAGCTGTGGTTGCCATGATTGCTGCTGGCCGCCAGTGTATGCGGCATTTTAGTAGTACCACCGCCAGCATGGGCAGCAGGATCACCACCTGGGTATGGCGCACCCAGTAAGCCATCCCGAGTGCAATACCGGCGACAGCTGCCCAACCAAGTGCTGCCATCTTTTCACGCCGGGCTGCTAGCCAGGCGGCGGTGATCGCCAGCATGGTAAAGCCGGTAGCGGGGATATCCGCCATATGCACTAGCGTCCAGCGCACATACTCGTTCGATGTGCCCACTATCCACATGCTGAGGACAGACACAGCGATACGCTGCAGGCGGTTGGTATCCGGCAAGAGCGCCGCGCTGCACCAGCCAACCGCCACCAGGGTGAGCAGTGCCAGCAGGGGGGTGCCCAGGTAGACAGCCTCAGAGCCGGCCAGGCGCACCAGCAGCCCAAGCAGCCAGGCATGTCCGGCAGGCCACACGCTGGCGGCTTCCAGCTGGGAATTCAACGGCAGGCGATACCCCAGCGAGAGGACCGCCTCGGGGTAAAGGTCCAGGCGTTGAAACACCTCAGCCAAGGGGAAACGGTGCAGGAAGGAGCCCGTGGCGGCCCAATCCAGCGCCATCTGGATATAGCCATACGGGTCGCTGCCGGTCACACCGCGCGCTGCCAACGGCAGGTAGGTCCAGCTTGCCCAGAGCATCAGGGCGAGCGCGCTCAGCAGAAGAGCACCGAGCGTGATCTTTGATGATAGGACGGCATCCGGCGCCCAGGCGCGCAGCACCAGGGTCGTTATCCCGCCCACCAAGAGCAGGGTAGGGATCCAGCCGGCAACACCGGGCCATAACGCCGGCCAGGCGGCCGCCACCGCCATAAAGGGCAGCAATACCAGCCAGTCGAGAGGCGGCACGAGCATCGGTAAGCCGCGCAGACGCCTGATTACGAGCGGCAGGGTTACCAGCAAAGCAAACCATGGCGACCAGCGCAATATCGTCAGGGTATAAGCCAGCAGCGCAGCTACTGCCAACGGCACCAAAGCGCTCACCATCCATGAATAACTGGCTGGTAGGCGGTATCGCCACTTTACTGAGGGTTGGTCATGGTCCGGCATAATGTTCAATATACACCATTTTCATGTAATAAGGGCTTGAATCCACCGACAGGGTCGCTATAATGGGTTCAAACTACAGCGAGGTGAGTGCATGTCAGTGATACGCTTTGGGGTTATCGGGTGCGGTGAAATTTCGGCGGCAACCTGTGTTGGGCTGGCGGCATCGCCCATCACAAAGATCGCCATGCTGATGGACACGCGTCCCGAGACGCTCAACGATTTGCACGAGCTCTATGGCGCTCCTACGACCCAGGACGCTGAAGACGTCTTTGCCAACCCGGATGTCGATGCGGTCTATATCGCCACACCACACGATACACACGTACCGTTGGGGATCCGTGCAGCACAAGCCGGCAAGCATGTGCTGATGGAAAAGCCCATCGCCACCACCCTCGCTGATGCTGACAAGCTGATCAATGTCTGCCGCGAGGCGGGCGTCAAGCTAGGGGTCTCCTTTTATAACCAGGTGGATGGTGGGCAGCGGCTTGCTCGCGACATGATTCTTGGTGGAATGATTGGCGATGTCACTGCGGTGCGTTTGAACGCGATTGTTGATAAACCAGCGCACTATTGGCAGGCCGGCTACACGCAGCGCGTTTCCACCGATTGGCGCACCAAGCTGGCGCGTGCCGGAGGAGGTGTGCTGATCATGAATGTCATTCACGACCTGAACGCGATCCGCTTTGTGACGGGACTGGAAGTGACGCGCCTCTATGCCGAAAGCGATACTCTCAGCACACCCGTGGAAGTCGAAGACACCGTCGGGGTGGTGATGCGCTACAATAATGGCGCTATTGGGGTAATCCAAGCCGGCTCAGCGATGCGAGGCGGTGAACATGAGTGCCTGACAGGCCCACGCATTTATGGTACCAAGGGTCAGATCATCCTTAACCCCTCTGGCACGCCGCGTTACTCTATCATGATGAGCACCGAACCTGGCGAAGGCTTCGAGCCAGGCCAGTGGCGGGAACTGGTCAACCCAGGCCGCATGATCGACCGGCAAGCTATTGAAGAAGGTTTTGCGCGCGCCATCCTGGAAGATACTCCGCCGCCTTGCACCGGAGAAGATGCGCGCCGCGTGCTCGAGATTGTGTTGGCCAGCTATGAGTCGGCCAGGCTGCACCAGCCGGTAGCGTTGCCGCTATGAGATAAAAATCATCGGGATCACCAGCGGACGGCGCTTGGTCTCGTTGTAAAACAGCCGTTCCAGGCTGCCCTTGATGCGCGTCGCCAGCATGTCGGCGTCCAGCACGCCGCTGCTGCCCGCCACGATGTTGCCGATCGTCTCGACCGCCTTTTGCAGCAATTGCCCCGAGGCGGGCTGCCACACAAACCCCTGCGAGATCAGTTCTGGCTCGGTCATCAGGCGGCCGATACGCTTGTCGATCGCCACTTTGGCGATAACAAAACCGTCCTGTGCGAGGGTCAGGCGGTCATGCAGGACAGTACTACCGACATCACCCACCAACGAGCCATCCACATAGACCGTATTGAGCGCGATCGTCTCGCCGAAGGCTGCACCGGCGGTGCTGAATTTGAGTGTCTGGCCATTATCGAGCACAAAGACCTCGTTTTCGGTGTACCCCATGGCATACGCCAGCTGGGCGTGGCGGTAAAGCATGCGGCTGGCGCCGTGCGTCGGCACAAAGTAGAGCGGCCGCAGCAGGTTGAGGAGCAGTTTCAGCTCCTCTTGAGCCGCGTGCCCTGAGACGTGCAGTCCTGCCTGTTCGCCATAGATCACATCCGCGCCCAGGCGAAAGAGCGAATCGATGTTGCGATATATGGCGGTCTCGTTGCCGGGGATGGCCTTGGACGAATACACCACCGTGTCGCCCTCTGAGATGGTCAGGTTGCGAAAGTGCCCCTTGGCCATGCGCCCCAGGGCAGCGTTGGGCTCGCCCTGCGAGCCGGTCGCGAGAATGCATACCTGGTTGGCCGGCAGGGCATTGATGGCGGTAATCGGCAGCCTGGAATCGTGCGGGAAGCGGATATAACCCAGCTTTTCAGAGATCGAGACCGATTCCTCCATGCTGCGCCCGGCGATAGCGACCTTGCGGCCGTATTCCACTGCGATCTGGATCACCAGTTGGATGCGCGAGATCAGTGAAGCAAAGGTCGCAACGATAATGCGTCCCTGCGTCTGGCTAAACACCTGACGCAGCGAGGTGATCAGTTTACTCTCAGAGGCGGTATAACCCGCCGATTCGGCGTTGGTGCTATCCGACATGAGCAGCAGTACGCCCTCGTTGGAGAGCTTGGAGAGTGCCCCCAGGTCGATGGTCTTGCCATCAATGGGGGTGTGGTCGATCTTGAAATCGCCCGTATGCACCACCAGCCCCAGCGGGGTGCGGATCGCCAGGCCGACCGAATCGGGGATTGAGTGGTTGACGTGAAAGGGGGTCACCTCAAAGGCGCCCAGCTTGATCGATTGGCCCGGCAACATGGTGTGCAATTCGGCATTGGAAAGCAGGCGGTCGTCGCGCAGTTTGCCCTCGATCAGGCCGCTGGCCAGCGGCGTTGCATAGATCGTAGCCGAGATCTGGGCCAGCAGATAGGGCAGTGCGCCGATGTGGTCTTCGTGACCATGGGTGATCAGGATGCCGCGGATGTTGGCCTGGTGCTCAATCAGATATGAGAAATCGGGAATCACCAGGTCGACCCCGGGCATGTCGTCGTCAGGGAACATCAGGCCGACGTCGATTACGATAATATCGTCGCCATATTTCAGCACGGTGCAGTTCTTGCCAAATTCGCCCAAGCCCCCGAGGGGAATAAGTGTCAGTTTATTCATGTTGCCTGCTTTCTTCTAATGCAGCGGTGTCGTCGGCACCGACGTGACAATCAGGTTCATACAGTACAGTTCAAGACCAACCGCGGTGATATCGGCTTCGAGGGCGGTATCATCGGCGCCGGCTTTGTCGAGCTCGAGCAGGTGCAGCTCGCCAGCAGAGAGACCATCAGCCCCGGCAACTGTACGGTAATAAGGTGCAAACTGCTGCCAGCTCGATGTTGGTGCGCATCATCTACAGAAGCCACTCGAGCTCGTCGGGGAACTGTTCCGCCAGGTTGGTGCTGAAATCCATCAGCGGCGCTCTTCGTCAGCCGAGAGACGTATGGTAATTGCGGTGCTGGGGCGGTCGGCTTGCTCGTCATTGACGCGGTTGATCACATGGTCCGGTTGGCGGTAGACTCCCAGCTGCAGGCCGCTGTGCAGGTCTTGCTGGTAAATGGCTGGCAGATCCATCCAACGCACAAAGACATAACTGGCTGACCAATAGGCTTCGGGCACCCCAAATTCGCGGCGCAGCTCACTGAGCGTTCCGCTGGTGTCATAGCTGCGCACTGCCAAGGCGTGGTCAAGTTGAGGCACTGGCTGGGTGCGCCAGGTCCACCATGTTGCCAGGCGCGTTGCAGCACTCTGCAGAGCCGGGGTCTCCCACCCGAGCAGCAGGGCGCCATCATCTACTGACCAAAGCTCGCGATGCGGGATCTCGCCAGCCATCCCGTCCACACTAACAGATGGCAGGGTGTACAGTACTGCCGAATGTGCTTTGTCGGCGACGGTGACGATAGCCTCTTTGGCGGCCATGTGGTGCTCGAGGTACTGGCTCACTTCGGGCTGCGGCTGTAAAAGCAGCAGGTGATGCGAGCCATAGAGAGGCACAGCCAGGCAAAGTCCATCGCTCGGGCACAGGTTGATCACCTCAAATTCGTCAGCAAGCAGATAGCGCAGGCTGAGGATACGGCGGTCGGCGCCCAGGGCCTCTCCGCCAACGGTGTACAGGCGAGCAGCGCCATCCAGCCGCAGGACCTTACCGGTGGCGTTTGCAGTCTGTTGCCAAAAGCGCAGCGTCATGCCGTATGGGGCCGGAATGCTGCGCTGCTGGAGCGTGAGCAGCAGAACGCGTGCGCCATACACCGGCGCTAACAGCAGCACTAGCAGGAGCATCGCAGTTGCCAGACGCTCAGCCACCAACCAGGAGCGTTCGGCGTAACGATGCGCGAGCACCAAAGAGATCAACTTGGCCAGGGCATATCCGTAAAGCATCATCACCAAGGGGGTGAGCGCACTTGGTTCGGCCAGAGGCTGTGCCTGCGGCATCCCCGCTAGCGCCCCGCAGGCTGCCCCCAGCAACAAGAGCAGGCAGACCAGCTTTTCGGAGCTGGGCCGGCGGTTCCAGTTCGCCAGGCGCCAAAACGCCAGCAGCAACACACTTGTCAATGCGGCGATCCATACCACGGCCGAAGCCTGCTGGATGCCCTGCAAGAGCTCTGCAAAGCGTCCAACTGGCGGCGTGCCCCCCAGCAGGCTGGTGAATCCCCAGCCGCTGGCTATGCGCACCGCCGCTGTGAAAGCCTTACGGCCCCAATGCACGCCGGCGGCGTGCAGGCTCGCTAGCCAGGTGAGCAATGCTCCGCCAGAGGCGGTATAGCCATAATATAGGTAGGGGATCAGGAGCGCCACACCTACCAGGGCGGCAGCGATGGCATGACGCCAGGCAACGCGCCACCAATAGATCAGCGAGATAACCGCCATGATCACCAGCATCGGCCAGTAGGCAGTGTGCAGGTTCAGCAGCAGCCAGGCAGATAGCCAGCTTAATAGCCAGCCGGGCGCCAGGCGGCGGTTGAGGGCCATCTCTAGGCCGCAATACATGGCTGTGACCAACAACGGGGCATACATGTGCGGGCTGATCACGCGGCTCTGCAGGATCGCCCACGGGCTGGCAGCCCATACCAGGGCCATGAGAATGGCAGCACGCATGCCAAACCACCGGCGGCAGGTGCTGTAGGCAAGCAGTATAGCGCCAATTTGCAGCAGCACGCCCCATACCAGGACAACTATCGGGTTGCGGCTAAAGAGCAGGGGGATGGCATACAGGTAGCCAGCCAGAGGCGGCTGCGGGCTAATTCCCTCCAGCGGCGTGGAGATCAGCAGCAGGTCACCGTGCAGGATCGTGTCACTATCGAGCAGCTGCTGAGCTGAGGCCGCCCCAAAGGGCGCCAGAGAGAGATGCACGAGGCGCAGCACGAGCGCCAGCAGCAGGATGCCCACCAGCGCGACAACCTCGCCAGAAAACCAGCGCGCCCCGCCAAAGCGCAGTCGGGGCATCTGCCGCAGATGCCCCGACTGCCAAAAGTTATTCAGCATGCCGGCGCCGTGATGGCTCTGGCCAGCCGGTAAAGGGTCTGGCTAGATGTCAAGGATAACCTCACTCAATGGGCGCTTGGGTACATGGTGGATGCGATCCGCCGTGCGGTAGTATTTGATGGCGCCATCGACGGCCTCTTCGATCTGCACCGTCTCAACCGGCCGCCCCAGCGCGATTACCAGCAGGATTTCGTAGCGTTCCGGGATATTGAGCGCACTGCGGAGCGCATCGCGCCGGACCGCCCCGAACATGCATCCACCCAACCCTAGTTCGTTGGCACCCAGCAGGATCGTCTGGGCAGCGATGCCGTGGTCGCAGCCGGCACTGACGCTAATTTCATGATCTAGCAGGATGATGATATACGCCGTAGGGCGCTCCTCGGCGGAAGGCGTACCGTCCTTTAGGTATCCTGCCCAGGAGAGGGTCTCAAAGACACTATGGTTGCGCTCTGGGGTATTGGACAGAACGTACTTTAACGGTTGACGGTTGGCTGCCGAAGGGCTCAGACGTGCCAGGCTTATCAGTCCTGTAAGTGTCTCGGTATCGATGGCAGCACTGCCATCAAAACGGCGGTAGCTACGGCTATGTTGCACCAGTCTGTGAAACATGGTCCCTCCCTTTCAGCTAAAGAGCGTCTGCGCTGCACGCATTCGTTCGATGATAGCCACCCTAAAGGGGCAGCGTTCCTCACAGGCACCGCATTCAATGCAGTCATCTGCATTGTTGACGAGATTATGATACGAACGATAGATCGCTTCCTGCTCCTGAAGCTCGTAACGGTCGAGGTAGCGCATTACCTGAGCGATGTCGATCTCGGACGGACAGGGCAGGCAGTGGTTGCAATAGACGCAACCGCCCTGAACCGTTTCGTTCACCTGAGCGATAGCCGGCCCATAGTCGCGTTCGGCGGGGGTGGCATCCAGGTAGGCGAGCGCAGACTCGAGCTCAGCCACATTGGCACAGCCCGGCACCGCACATGCTACTCCCGGCTGCGAGAGAGTATAGGCCAGACACTGTACAGGGGTTGCAGCCGATCGGCCATCCGGCCGGCGCTCGACCAGCTTGCCGCCGCCGTAGGGCTTCATCGCCACCACTGCCACACCTCGCTCGCGGCACTCTTGGAGCAGGTCGTGAATGGATGCCATCGAGTTGAATTCGGGGCTCACAAAAGTGTGCCCAGCCAGGTGTACGGGGAAGAGCAGCATGTCGATCGCACCGGTGCGCACTGCCTGCAGCGAAGTGCTCACCGTGTGGCCGGCAAAACCAACCGCACGCGCCGAGCCTTTCTTGACATAATCCTGCGCGAGCCCCAGCAGCCCGTCCAGGCGCAGCACATCGTCGGTATCTTCCTGGGTATCGACGTTATGCAGGAACACCACGTCGGCATAGTCGGTACGAAAGCGGCGCAGATAGTCCTCAAACCACTTGCGGCAAACCGCGACATCTCGGGCAGCCTCATACTGGTTATCGGGTACGGTAGACCCCAGATGCGCCGAGAGGATCACCTCTTTACGGAGGGGAGCAAAGGCTTCGCCCATGGCATCGCGATAGTGCGGCTGGGCTGGAAAGAGTTCATAATACGTCACGCCACGCTCATGAGCCGCACGTACCACCTCAATAATCGTCTCGCGGGTGGCAGGGATGAGGTATTCAGTGCCCAGGCCGATCTCGCCGACCGACCAACCGAGCTGACCAAGAGTACGCGTGGGCATCGGCGTCCTGGGAGCGCTCACTGTATAACCTCACAGCTTCCGGCGGACTGGCCATCCAGCGACACCGTGCCGATTGCCAGCGCGCCCAGCTCGATCGGCACCCGGCTGGCACCATAGGTCAGCACACCTCTGTTGGGTTCTGGCAGCAGGTTGAGGATCAGCACGCGCTCGCCCACCCAGAAGAGGGCCAGGTCTTGGCCGGCGCTGATACGCGGATAGTTCGGTTCGAGGCGCGCCAGGTGGCTGCGCAAGAGCTCCAGATGTGAGGTACCACTTTCACGCAGCGAGGCATTCAGCACGACGGTAGCACGCTCGGCCAGCTGCGGGTTGGCGGCCAAGGCATCCTGGTCGCAGATGATCGCGCGATAGTTCCCCAGGGCTGCTTCCCAGGGGCCCGTCAGGTCGTAACTACCCAGTGCCAGAAGAATCTCGCCGCCTTTTGGAATGACCGAACCGCGCACACTCAGCACCGGCAAACCGGCGCGCAGCGGCAGGGCAGGCGGATGGATCGTCTCTCCGCGTGTGCCATCTGTACCCGAAACCATGTGGATCGGGTAGCGGTGCTTAGGCTTGGAGAGGGCCTCAATGCGCCTGAGGCCAGGCATAGCTGCGGCCATGGCGTGCCAGTAACGATCCTCGATAATCCACGTACCGCCCATAAAAAAGAGGTTCTCTGTACCGGCTGCCAGAGTCAGGCGCGCCTTGTGCACCCAGTGTTCTGGGCTGAGTGCACGCGGTGGGAAAATGGTCGTCTCGCTGTAACTCCTGCGGCGCCCGACCGCTGTCAGGTGCTGTGAAATCCCAGCCAGCAGGTCGATCTTGCCGGCGATAGTGCCATAATCGGCGTCTGAAAAGTACATTTCGCCCACGCGAAAGAACATGTCGGGGTGTTGGGCGCGCAGCTTGGGCAGGTTGAGTCCGTGGCGTTCATCGCCCATATGCATAACCATCAGCCCGATGTGGTCGATCTCATCCGCCAAGGCATCCATCAACCGCTCGACCTTGCTGCAGTTATAAGCCACCCAGGCTTCCAGCAGGGTTCTGTCATCCAGCTGCTCGATTGCCTGGGCGATCTCGCGGCGCGAATAAGTAAAACCCACACGCTGGTTGAAATCTGCCAGGCACTTGTCACAAAAACAACCCTGGATCGCATCGCCCCAGTTGCCCATGCGCAGATCGTCGTCGGCCGAAAACGTGGTATAGCCCAGCTTGCGCATGCGCCGTACAGCCGCGGTATTATCCGCCATCATGTTTGGCTCGATATCCGCACAAAAGTAAACCGGTTTGCCGTGCCGGTCGACACGGTAGCGCCAATTTGCGGGCACCGTCAGATCGAGGGTAGGGTCATCGGGGTTGAGGGAGTTGCCCGGGTGCCCTACCACCACGCTTCCAAAGCCGCTGCTATCAAAGCCTTGCTGGTCGAGGATAGCCTTGCTGGCGCTAAAGGTCGCATCATCGGCAACTGTACGGCCTGTCAGGCTGTCGGTGGTCCAAATGCGGTTGACGCCAACCTCCCTGAGGGTTGGCAGCAGGGTGTCCTGCAGCGCGATGATATCCTGCGGCATGAGTGAATAGTTTATTTCCATGTGCCTAGCCCCTTGGTGATGAGCGGATTCTATCCTATTGGCGGTGCCCTGCCAAACCAAAATGGCACACGCGGGCGTTTGCGTGTAGGATATAGGTAGCATGCAGTGACTAGAGGGTAGAGGTACAACGTGCGGCAATACCCACCATATCGATATCAAGCACCCGATCCCAACCCAGGCAAGTTGCGTGCCAAGATTCTGGCAGTCATCCTGGCAGGGATGGTGATGATCGCCGCGCTGATCGGCATTCTGCTCGAAACCAGCAGGCCCGATCCCAGCCCAAGTGCGACAACAGAGGCTCCCGAGAGCGCCCCGCTCACCGACAAAGAGCTGGTCGATGATTATGAAGAGCCGCCCCGGTCCGGCCAGGGGCGTGTCGTTCCGAGCGAACCGCAAACTCCGCTCGAGAATCCCTATTACGGTGCCTATACGCAGGTTGCCGGCGCCATGCATGAAGACTCGCCTGAAGAGTGGCGCGCCTTTGCGCGCTCGTTGGTCGGCACGCACGTGGCGTGGAGAGGAACTGTGGTCAATCTGCACAACCAGCGTGAGCTGTGGATAAACAACACGCCCGACCAGACGGCCTATCCTGAAGTGGTTCTGCATCTGACCAAAGATGCCACCCAATCCGCTGGCGAGCGCGTCAGCTACGAGGGGCGCATCGCGCGCATCAATGTCATCGATGACCGAGTGATCGTGCACCTCGACAACGTAGTAATCAAATAACACAAATGCAAAGGGAGCTTGCCATGCAGTGGGAACAACTGACCGCGCCTGATTTCGCCAAGGCTGTTACCGAGACGGGAGTGTGTCTTCTGGCACTGGGCGTGCTCGAGCGCCATTCCAGCCATCTGCCGCTGGGCACCGACATGCTCAACGTGCACAAGTTGGCAACTCAGGCAGCCATCGAGGAGCCAGCAGTGGTATTCCCGCCCTTTTACTTTGGCCAAATCTACGAGGCTACCTGCTTTCCTGGGGCGTTTACGATCAAGCCCACCCTGTTAATTGATCTGCTGCAGAGCGTGCTGGACGAGATCGGCCGCAATGGTTTTAAAAAGATCATCCTGGTTAACGGACACGGCGGTAACCACAGCCTGCTGGGGTTCCTGGCGCAGATGAGCCTATGGGAGCAAAAGCCCTACACGGTGTACCTGTTCAAAGATGAATTCACCCCCGAAGAGAGCGCTGCCTGGAAGGCCCTGCTCGAGACCGAGCAGCACGGACATGCCTGTGAGTGCGAGACGAGCATTACCATGGCCAACTATCCCGAACTGGTCAAGATGGAGGACGTGGAGGCTGAGCCGGCCCTGCCGTTGGGCCGCGCGCGCGACGTGCCGGGGGCGTATTTGGGGGTGAGCTGGTACGCCAACTATCCAGAACATTACGCCGGAGATGCGCGCACCGCCAACGCCGAGAAGGGTGCAGCGCTGGCCAAACTCGAGCGGTATGCCCTGGTGCGCTTTATCCGCGCCGTCAAGGCTGACCGGGTGATGCCCGCCCTCGAGGCGGAGTTCTTTAACCGCAAGGCCCAACTACGAAAGGACTAGTGCCGTGTGGGATCAACCGCGCACAATCAAGCTCTATCTGCACCCGCCGCTTTCACAGCGCCAGGTCACTCTGTGGCCGGATTTCAAACTCGTCAACAAGCAGGTGGTGCCGCCTCAAGGGCAAGAGCCGGATGACTATGGCTTGCGCCTGCTCTTTGGCGATGACCTGCAGCCGCTCGATTGGCTCAATAGCAGCTGGCAAATCCGCGACGACGGCGTCCCGCTGCCTGCCATCAAGGCGCGCTATGGTGCACTTGAGCTTCAGCTGGAGGCTTTCTGCACAATGGCTGAACAGCCGGTTACGCATGCCAGGCTGACGCTGCAAAACACGTCGGTGGCCCCGCAAACGATGCGCCTCGGCCTGATGCCGCGCACCGGGCTGGACCGCCTACTGATTGGCATGCATGGAGACTATTATGCTTCCTACCGCCCGCAGCTGGCGCATTGGGATATGATCCAGGCTACCTGGCAGCTGGATGGCCAGCGCCTCAGTGATGGGGCACATCGCATCGCCATCGGCTTGCCGGATGACGCCGAACTGCGCTGGCAGGGACGTAAATCGGCCGCGTTTTTGGCCAACCATTTGGCTATCACCGAGCTTACCGTGGCTGGTTTGGGCGAGGCGCAGGTTATCATCCAGATGGGCGATGCTGTCGCCAGCGCCGACCCACAGGCCTATACCGCGGCATATGCTGAGGCGCTGGCTTGGTGGCAGGCAACTCTGAGTGAGATCACGCGGCGCCCGGATGTGCCCGCATCCCTGGAACCGATGGTACTGCACCTCACCAGCCAGTGCCTTCAGATGCTGGCGATGACCGCCGATGGGGCGATCTGGCCGCGCCAGGGCGGGCGCTACGACGGCGTATGGCCGGTTGAGACGATGGAGTGGATCAGTGCGCTTGCTCATCTGGGGCTGCATCGCTGGAGTGCCAGGGCACTCGAGTTTTTCCGCGGTCAGCAGGCTGTGGACGGCGAGAACGCTGGCAAGTTTGAGGGCATCAACTCGCCGCATTGGCAAAACGAGACGGGCGGCGTGTTGTATGCGCTTGGCAATCACCTGTCATTCAGCCGGGACTCCAAGGCGCTGGCCAGTTGGCGTGATGCTATCCTGGCGGCGGTCGACTACCTGGAGCGCGAGCGCAACAAGACGCGCGGTGACGAATCCGCGCTGGGTTACGGTCTGATGCCGCCTGGCATCGGGCACGACTGGCAATATGAAGGACAGTACTGGTGCTTTTCCGATAGCTTAATTTTTATGGGGCTAAGCGCCGTTGCCCGTGCTTTCGACGAGCTGGGCGATCCGGCTAGCCAGCAGCTGGCTGACATCGTCAGTGATTACCGTGCCTGTCTGGAGCGCACCCTTGCACGCGTGGTAGCAGGGCAGGACGCTCGCGTGGATGTGTACATCCCCAACGTGCTGGGGATCAGCGAGCTTTACCCGCCATTCGGGCCATACTGCTGTGACGGTCCCAGCAACCTGGTGCGTGCCGGCATTATCGACGCCAACAGCCCGCTGTTTGAGCGCCTCGAACTCTACTGGCGCAAGCGCGGCTGGATGCAAAACGGCCTTACTGCACCCATGACGGAATGCCTGATGACCCAGGGGTATTTTGCCGACCCGTGGGCTGGCTATACCTGGTATGTTTCCATGTCAGATTTCCAGTGGTATCACGCTTGGTTAGCGCGCGGCGAGCGCGATAAAGCTGCCGAAACCCTAGCAGCTCAGATCCGTTATGGCATGAGCGCTGAGTATTACATGCTGGAGCGTTACGCTGCCAACGATCCGACCTTTTGCCCCTGGCAGCCCAACGCCAGTGCCAACGGGCGTACGTTAGAGATGCTCTTTAGCTTTTACGGGGAGCGCACGGTTTAAACGAGTTTTCGAAATTGGTCGGTTTACCTATTGACATTTCGAAACGAGTGGTGTATACTCTTGGTCACAGAGTCTCGAGAGATTAATGACATCTCTGAGCGGCACATTAAAAGGCTAGGACAGTAAGCGGATACCTGAAGAGGCGAGAGCCTTGAAGGGGTCTGTGAGCCGGAGGAAAGAACGCAGGAGTGCGATCGGGAGGCCGGCGGGGAGCGGAGAAACTCGGTACTCCCGAGTGAACCGGGACCGACTGGGACTGGGCCTTTGGAGGAGACACTCCCAAAAACGCGATGGGCTGAAGGCAGAGAGCATCAAAGGTCACTTGAGGCTCTGTGCTTTTGTGCTCCTCACTTACTACCCTCAATAATCCGCTTGCCTATATCTCTGCATTGCACTAGCATCTCACCAAACTAAGGAAGTGCGATATGACCTTTCCAGCAATCGGGATGCCCGTCCGACCTGATTTCACCGCCAGTCTTTCGATGACGATGCGTTACTTTCCGGATAACGACCCGGCTAACATTCGACGGGTGATCATCGAGTTACTTGACCTGTGGCGTCCGCTTATCGCGCGCGCTAAAGAGCTCAACCTGGGCCTAATGATTGGCAACGGCGAGCACATCTACCGCTGGAGTGGCAACCTCGACGACGAGTTCGAATGGGACCATTACAAAGGCCACAACAACCAGGAAAACGCGCGATACTCGTTTGATCCCATCCCTCTGCGCCCGTTCAAGGAAGATTGGTTTCACTTTACCTATCGTGACCTGCAAAACATCATCAAAATTATCCGCAAGGTTGCAGCTGAACAGACCGGTTTACCAGTGCAGATCGCCACGCTGGCCGAACCCGGCCCCGAGTTTTGCGAATCGCTATTTCGCTACGAGTGGCACCCCGAGATCGTCAGCTTTATGGGCGGCGGCCACGGCGTCTCGATCGACTACAAGGGCATTCTGCACGCTGACAAGCGCCGATACGGCGCTTATCCGCACGGCATCCCCGAGGGCGAGCCTTTTGGGCGCTTCCTGGGCAAGCAGGTGGCCGATTTTTGCCGCGTAATGGATATCCAAAACATCTCGTTCTCAAACGGGCTCGGGTTTGGCACCTACCCCTGGAATATCGTGGGGCGCAACTTTGACGGTGAACGCTTTGGGCTGACCCCTTATCACGAGCTGGCCAACGACATCCTCGAGTTCTGGCTTATGTACAAGACGGAGGCGCCGAAGCAACGCGTCAGTGCACAGGGCTCCAATTGGCCGGTGGGGGTGGATGTGGCCGCAAAGGGCGTACCGCTATTGGATCTTTACGACCGCCGTTTGCTGGATAATCCCCTGGGCTATACCGTCTCGGTGTTTTTCGACGACTCGGTAGGCTTTGCCATGGCGTCCAACATGTCGCGCATCGCCCATACCCCCAACTGGGATCTCTCGTTCTACCTGCACGACCCGTGGTACCCGCAGAACCCATGGGAGGACTTTCCCTACGATCACCAGGCTTTCGACCTTTACGCGCCGGCCAGCATCGGGTTGGTGGGCGCCGAGGGCAAGCTGATCGCCCCCAACGGCTTTGGCACCATTGTACATGACGAAAACGCCGACCTGCAGCCCATCACGGCGCGCAGCTTTATGCCGCATCTCGAGACAGCTCTTGACAATTTGCCTGACCAGGTTGGGCCGCTAACCTGGCTCTATCCCATTCGCGAATATCACAGCATGATGTCGGAACAGCCTGAACGTGCCAACGCCATCTGGTTTGGCGACGTCTTTACCGCCAAGGCCATCGACGCAGGGCTGCCGCTCAACAATGTGGTTTCGACCGAGCACTTTGAGCGTGCCCTGGCAAGCGGAGTGCTGGACGGCACGGTGCTCTATACGCCCGCGTCAGCCGACATGCGCGCCTATTGGCCGCAGCTTGCCAGGTGGATCGAACAGGGTGGACAGGTGCTCTTTTATGGACCGCTGGAGGGCGCTCAAGCCGAGTTGCTGACGCTGCTGGGCCTTGAGCTGGCAGAGCCGATCTCTGGCGAACTGGCGCTTGACTGGCAGCGCAGCGATCTGGATTCACTTGGCGCGCTCCGGCAGCTGCTTCACAACCCGGTTACGTCTGGCGGAGGCATCCGCGAGGTACAGACACCCGGCACCGCCTCCGAACTGGTTTGCAGCGTCAGCCAGGGTAACGTAACGCGCGCCTATGCGGTGCTGGCACGAGGCGCAAAAGTGGCCTGGTGCCGCGGCAGTGTATCCCTTGAAGTCGCCGAAGGGCAATGGATCCGCAATCACGACCGATCGCGTACCTTCAACGGTGCGCGCATCCCGTGCATGCTGCTGGGGGCGATGGGCTGGCACATCCGCCACCTGCTGCGTTCCCCGCAGCAACGCGATCCGCAGGGCTTTATCTCCCGCTACCGCAACGCCTTTATCCTGAACGGCTACAAGCCGGATAACACCGTGGGCCTGGCGCTGCGCTTCCCCGGTGGTGCTCCTGTGATGACTGGCGATGACACCTGGATCGAAGGCGGGTTTGCTCACTATGCTTTTGACAAGTCATATCGCAAGGAATGCCGCGTGCTGGTCGACCAATCCAGCGGTTCGATTAGCTGCCGCAAGACCTTGAACAAAGAATTCAGCGAAAGCGAGATCAGTATTACCGGCCTTGAGGATGCCACTGTGACGCTTTATCTGCCGCTGGACAAGATCGATGGGGCATACATCCGGCAGCCCTCGCGCCAGACCACCGCACAGGATAATGCCAAAGGACCTGTCGGCCAGTTGAATACGCCGGCGATTCGTGAGGGTGATAAACTGGTGCTGCGTGGTTTGAACGGCACGTTGTTGGTGCGCTGGTAAACCACATGAAAGAGAGGGCGCCTTGAGGCGCCCTCTTGTCTTAGTCGAGGTCGATCAGTTTACGCTTGACAGCTTCGGTAACGGCTTCAGTACGGCTGGCAACGTTGAGTTTGGCATAGATATTGGCCAAGTGTCCCTGCACGGTGCGGTCGCTGATGCCGATATCCTGGCCGATGGCTTTATTGGTATAGCCCTTGGCGGCCAGGCGCAGGATCTCGAGCTCGCGGTTGGTAAGGTCCTCGAGTGAGGAGGCGTTGTCGGGTTGCGCTGGCGTTGTGCGCTGGATCTGGCGCACAATTTTATCTGCCACCACCGGGCTCAGCACCGTTTTGCCCTGATGTACTGCACGCACGGCCTTTTGCAGTTCCTCGATATCACAATTCTTTAGCAGATACCCGTTAGCACCTGCCTGCAGCAGTGAAAACACATATGGGTCTTCATCATATGCCGTCAGGATCAGGATTTTGATATCGGGGTGCTGCGCCTTTAGTTTTTGCGTGACCTCGACGCCCGTCATGCCGGGCATATTGATATCCAGCAGCACCACGTCGGGTCGGTAGGCGTTGATCATCGCGATCGCCTGGTTTCCTTCAGCTGCCTCTGCTACGACGGTGATGTCGTCAGTCAGCTCCAGGTATTGGCGGATTCCCTGGCGGACGATCGAGTGATCGTCCGCGATGATCACATTAATACGTTCAGCCATAATCACCTGCTACTGTCTTGTGTAGATGAGGGCACCTCGTCGGTGTGCTCTTGGGCGTCGTGCTCATGCTGGGCATGGTAGGGCAGGCGGATCAGATAATGGGTGCCTTGGCCCTCGGCCGAATTCATCTCGAACTCACCGCCCACCGCGATCACGCGTTCCTGCATTCCTACCAGCCCATAATGGCCATGGACAGCCAGAATGTCGGTATCCTCAGGCTGGTTAAAGCCCACACCATCATCGTCGATCTTTAGGACCACGTGTTCGACATCATAGATTAAAAGCACCGAGACATGGTCTGCTTGTGAATGACGACGCGCGTTCGAGAGCGCTTCCTGGGTAAGTCTAAAGATCGCCAACTCGATATCCGGGTCGATCGGGCGCGGGTCGTTCTGTACATCAAACGTCGCATCGATGTGGTGATTGTTGGTTAGCTCGGTGGTCATACCAGCCAGGGCTTCCAGCAGGCCGGCGCCCACCAGGTTGACAGGTCGCAGAGCCCTGATGGTGCGGCGCAGCTCTTCCATCGTGATACGGTTCACGTTGCTGGCTTGCTGCAGGCGCTCAGCTGCGTCGGCATAGGCTTCTCGCTGCAGCAAGCGCTGGGCAATCTGCAGCCGCTGGCCAACAGCTACAATCCCCTGCATGGTTTCATCGTGCAGGTCGTGCGAGAGGCGCTTGCGCTCGTTTTCGCGCACGTTAGTCACGCGGGTGGCGTACTGTTGCAGACTCACCTGATAGCGACGCATGCGCTGGCTGACAAGCTTCTGCGAATAATTGAGGCGCGCAATCACATCCAGGCCGCTGAGCACTTCGGGCTCTGCGGGCGGAGGCGGATTCTCGGTGCCGATCGCCCGCATCTGGTTGGATAACCGCCTCAGTGGCACAACAATGTTGACGACCATCAACACCAGCAGTATAGCCGCCACGATGCTCGAGATCGTCCCCGAAATCAGGCTAAACCGCGGTACCGCGCGCAGCGATATCAGTTCGCGGAAGGGGTCTTGCGCCACGAGCAGCCAATCGCTCTGAGGTACAGCTGCAATACCAGCCAACATGGTAGCGGGCAACGCCTCGTCGCGCACCAGCATAAAGCGGTCATCGGTCAGATCCACGCCATCTAGATGCGCGATGGTAGCTGGAAGGAACTTGGCGCCGGAACCTGCGCTGGCGACCTCTGCGAGGTTGGAACGCTCCAGCAGGGCGATACTGCTGACTGTGTGATCTGAGATATGCTGCAGGCAGGTTTGCGTATTGGCAGATACTGGGGTGTTGCTGTTTGCCAGACATACATGAGTCAGCTCTGCCAGATTCTGGGTATGCAACAGATACCGCTCGGCGACGTTGTTATACAGCGTGATTTCGTGGCCCAGGGCGTTGATCACCAGCACAAAAACGAGCAGGCTCGCCCATAGGGCAGGCTGCGCAATCAGTCTATTATACCATTGCTCCGACGAAAAAGACGGAGGTTGTGTCATTTTACCCAGCCAGGACTTGACCCCACCATGTACGGAGCCTATTATACCTCACTAACGTCCGATAAACAATATACCAACTGGCCGTCAAAGATGCCTCTCTGACGGCCTTTCTGACACCAGCAGCAGACTATGCGCAGTCGGTGCGCGCTGTCCGGTAGGCCTGGTCGATCGCTTCGATGGTACGAGCCCCATCCACCACCGAAACCGAGGGCGTTGCGCCGGTGCGCACACACTCGAGAAAATGAGCGACTTCCAACGCAAAGCGATCGGGGCCTTCATAGTTGACCTCGACCCAATCGCCTTTGGGCAGCTGATAGCGCAGGTTGGGGGTTCGGTTATAGTCGAGTTCGATCACGCCGCCTGTGCAGTAGAGCCGCACAATCCATTCGCCTGGATCTGTCAGCCAGGAGGCCGATATTTCGCCGGTGATACCGCTCACCGACTTGAGTGCGACGGCTGCCGTATCTTCAACCTTGGTCGGCAGGCGGGTATTGATCACGGCACGCACCTTTTCAATATCACCAGCGATGTGCCTAAAGATCGAAAAGGAATGCACTGTGGTATCCAGCAGCACACCACCGCCGGCGATCTCGGCATCCGCAAACCAGCGCTTTTCGACGCCTTCAAAGCGTCCGGCAAAGCGGTTGTAAAAATGCACCAACTCGCCCAATTTGCCCGAGTTTACCAGCCCTTTGGCCTGGTTGAGAGGCCCATGAAAGGTGTGGCACAGCCCGTTCATAAAGACAATTCCGCTCTCTTCAACCAGCCGGATCATCTCATGGGCTTCATCGACGTTTCGCGCCATC
>Ga0123333_10001682_pt1 | contig 23209 bp, 19 predicted proteins | sample BioC12SIPDNA_3_FD_89957 | JGI IMG/M metagenome (GOLD analysis project Ga0123333, IMG submission 89957) | Anaerobic biogas reactor microbial communites from Washington, USA - Biogas_R2_B C12 SIP DNA | ecosystem: Engineered > Bioreactor > Anaerobic > Unclassified | place: Washington, USA... | reverse complement strand
CGTCGAAGTGTTCGGCAGCCGCTCTGCTGACGGACTCCGCAAACTCGTGAGCCAGCACAATACCGACTTCGGCCTGCAGCTGGATTTCATGTGGCATGTCCACGCTGATGGAGATCATCATCCGTTCTTCGAGCGCGACATTCCATTCCTGATGCTGCACACCGGCACGCACGACGACTATCACCGGCCGAGCGACGATGCGGAGCGGGTTGACCGGGACGGCATGCGATCGATCTCGCAGCTCATGTTCCGCATCGCGTACGCGCTTGCCGAGGCGGACGCACGGCCGGAGTACCGGGCCGCTGCGCGGTACGAGTCCATTGCGTCGCGCGCGCAGTTCGAGCGCGGGATGGCGGATGCGCCGCCGCGGCTGGGTGTGTCGTGGGGCGCGGACGCGTCCGCTGGCGGGCTGACGATCACGCGTGTCACTCCCGGGTCTGCGGCGGAACGCGCGGGCCTGCGCATTGGGGACCGGCTGCTGCGTTTCGCCGGGCGTGCGATCACGAACGGCGACGAGTTCCGCCTGCTGGTGCTGGCCGCCCCTTCCAATGTCGAGGTCGTGATCCAGCGTCGTGGGGAGGGCGAACCGCTGCTGGTGCCGCTGAAGCTGCCCGGCAGTCCCGTCCGACTGGGGTTCTCCTGGGATCAGGATCGGGCCGCCTCCTCGATGGTGATGCTGACTCGAGTCGTCCCCGGCTCTGCGGCGGAACAAGCTGGTCTGGCAGCGCTCGATCGCGTCTACCAGGTCAACGGCCGCGAGTTCGCCAGCGGCACGGAGTTCGGCCAGCTCGTGACGCAAGCGGCTGGCCCCGTGCAACTGCTGGTCGAGCGGCAAGGGGTGCTGCAGACGGTCACGATCGAGCCGTTCGACCTGTTCGCCGCCAGCGCGGAGCCAGCTGGAGGCACGCCGCATACGGTGGCGCGGCCGATCGATGACGTTCCGCGCATGGCCAATAGCGGGGGACTGTGACGTGCCCGCGAAACGCCGCCGCGTTTGATTGGACAGCGCCGGTTCGCGCAGCGGTACTCGAACGTGCTCCTGGCCAGCTAATCTCGTCGCGCGACGCCGCCTTCGTGCAGGAAGATGGTCGTCTGCGCGCGGGCGGCGGCTGGTGACTCGTGTGTGACCAGCAGGACCGTACCGCCCGCCCGGTGAAATCGATCGATCTCATCGAGTACGAGAGCCGCGTTGTGCGGATCGAGGTTGCCGGTCGGCTCATCAGCCATCAGGATGCTGGGCCGGTTGAGCAGCGCGCGGGCCATGGCCACCCGCTGCCGTTCGCCGACGCTCAGCTGCGCCGGCCGGTGGTGACACCGCGCCAGGAGACCAAACTGCTCCACCAGTTGCCGCGCGTAGTCCAGCGTCTCGCCATCGCGAGGCTCCGCGGCCGCTACCATGATATTGTCGAGCACATTCAGGAATGGAAACAGGTGAAACAACTGGAACACAAACCCGATGTGCTGGGCGCGGAAGCGCGCACGGTCGGCGGAGGAAGCCGTCGAAATGAGCATCTCATCGACCGTGATGTTGCCGGCCGTCGGGAGCGCCAGGCCGCCGATCAACGACAGCAGCGTCGATTTGCCGCAGCCGCTCGGCCCGCAGATCGCCGCGTACTGTCCCCGGTCGACCGTCAGGGACACATCCTGCAAGGCGCGCACGTCGCCGCGCCGCGTGGCATACACTTTCGAGACGTTCTCCAGTCGGATCATCTCAATCCTTGTCAACGTGGCCGCAGTATGAGAAAGGTGATGCCGAACAGGATGACCAGTGCGCCGGCCAGACCACCTCCCACCCACAGTACCGCGCGCCAGGGATTCGCGGTGGAGACGGCGGCGTGGTCTTCAGACGCGATGGGAGGCGGGCTGTTGACCGCCAGCTGCTGCACGGGCGGGTCCTCCAGGGATGCCGCGGTTGGCATGGCATCGGCCGTTGACAGTTCGGCGGCTGACGTCGCGGCAACTTCCACCATCGTGGCCGGGGCCGTGAGTTCGGCCGCTGTGGTCACCGCAGCGTCGTCGCCGGAAGATGTCAGGGGGTCCTCCGCCGGTATGATCAGCTCGGGAAACAAGGCATCGCCGGAGAACCGGTATGGGCTGCCCTCCTCCCTGCCGAACTGCTGCATGAGACTGTCCGCAACCGCATCCCAGTCGAACTTCATCAGCAGGTCCACTCCCGGGTTCTGTTCCTTCACCATGCAGGAGCAGGCACCGGTAATGAACTCCATGTCCGGAACCAGGTTGTCGCGGTGGATGCCTTTGCCGAGCGAGGAGAACAGGGCGCGGCCGCGGCCGTAGACGAGAAACGCGATCGGTTCGGTGGCGCTTCGCAGATCCGGTTCGAGTGCCAGCAGGCAATCGAGGAACCACTTCTCGCCCGCGTCATCGCGCGCGACGGTGACCAGCCCGAAGTTGATGTCGGGCGCGGGAGCCGCGTCATCATCCGACCCCAGCACGGTCGAGTACAGCTGCACCTTGCCGGCCGCCACGTCGTCGATCGCGCCGCGAATCACCTGCTCGGCCGCCTCGCTCTTGGCCTGGTCGTCTGTGGTGACCAGCACATAGACGCCGGCGCGCCCCTCTGCCAGCAACTGGCCGACCGCCTGCCGCCCGGGTGAATCGATCAGTGTTGCGATGTCATGTGCGGAGACAGACCCTTCGAAGAGATGCACACCCGCCGGGGAGGAAATCAGGTACCAGGGCGTCTGCTTAGTGGATCGTTTGTCCCACGCCTCTTTGATGTCCGGTGGCCCATCGCGGAACTGCCCGTCCGGCGCCACATCGACCGGCAGGAAGGCCAGGTTGGCCGGCGCCGCGCCAGCCGCAACGTGCTGCTCGACAGCCGCTGCAACGGCCTGTGCCTCAGCGTCCGGCTGCGTGTCATGGAAACAGTACAACTCGTACGGTGCCGGATGCCAGCGATACATCGCATACCGGTACACCGGCGTATCGCAGGCGCCGGCCGATCCTGCGAACCCGGCCACAGAACACCAGGACGCCAGCAAGACCACGGTCCGCAGCAGCTGAGGCGACAATGGACGAGTCATAGCGAACTCCCCCAGGTTCGGGAACGCCGCACGCCGGTCCCGCGCGCAGGCCGGCCTGGTCATCAGTCGGCTTCATCCGTGACGGTCACCGCTGTCATTTTATCCCCCTGCTGAATGGAATCCACCACATCCTGTCCCTCGAGGACCCGCCCGAAGACCGTGTGTTTGTTGTCCAGCCACGGGGTGGCGACGTGGGTAATGAAGAACTGAGAGCCATTCGTGTTGGGCCCTGAATTGGCCATCGACAGCGTGCCGGGCCCGTCGTGTTTGAGATCTTTGTGGAACTCATCGGCGAACTTGTAGCCCGGCCCTCCCGTGCCGTTTCCTTTCGGACACCCGCCCTGGATCATGAAGTCTGCGATGACGCGATGGAATTTCAGTCCGTTGTAGAAGCCCTGCTTGGCCAGCTTCTCGAAATTCCCCACCGTCTTCGGCGTCTTGTCCGCGAACAGTTCCAGGCGAATGATGCCGCGCGCGGTCTCAATCGTCGCCACTTTCATCCGGTCATCTCCTCTGCCACACGTGTGGCTCAGCAGTCATCCGTCCGACGTTACGCTGGCTACACCTTACGTGGTGCAGGGGGCGGGTGGCAAGAGGTGACGGGGCCAGGTCCACGCCTGCCGGGCGGGGCGCGAGACGCCGCGATTCGGCCTGCGCCGTGGCTGCAGCGCAGCCGGCCGGCGCCGTGAGGGGGAGCTTCAGGGAGCTGACCTGCGGCCGCCCTGCGGCACTTGAAGGTGCACATCTTCCAGCCGGAACGTACCGGCCCGCACGATTGCGGGGATGGGCTGTTCGCCCTCTACGGCGCCATCTTCTCTGTATCCTGATCCTGGCGGACCACTTGGACTCCGCACAACATGGGGTCAACGCCGGGTGGCGAGGCTATGTCCAGGTCCAGGAACTCTCCCACCTGCACGCCGGACCACTCCTGAATCACTCCCCCACCGGTCGCGTCAGGATCTGCCCGCACGCTGCACTTGTCTCCAGGAGATTGTCCTTGGAGCCGGATGTTAATCCTGGAGCCGGACAGATCGGCCGGCGTAAGGTCGCGCCAGTACAAGCGGACGCCATAGGTGGCCAGCGTGTTCCCCGCCTCCTCGCGGCTGGCCAATCGCAGCCGCATGTGCTGCGCACCCCGCACTCCCGACGCGAAAACCCAAGGCAGCTGTCCGCGCGGCCGAAGGGACGAGTGAACGCGCTCGTATTCCAGCCGCTCCCCCACCAGCACGAGCGGGACGTCGGGGGACGGTCCACCCACGCTGGGATAGTCCAGCCAGAGTGTGCCGTCGTCCGCTCTGCGATCCCCCGGCGCTGCGAAGTTGATCCCCATCCGCTCCACCCGCTGTCCGCTCGACGGGATCGCATTGAACGTCCAGGTTTCGACTTCGGGCATCGGCAGCAGCGCCAGCGAACACTGATTCTGGTAGCTGCAGGTGCAGGTGCGTGTATAGTCCGGGGCATTCACCAATCCGTCGGCCACGATCAGGTTGGCCGTGCAGCCCGACCGGAAGCCGCCCCAGTTGCCGGTGCCGCCATCGTTAGCCAGGTCGAAGTAGCCGGCGGCCGCGCTGCGGAAGGTGATCAGATTCAAGCAGCCGATGGCCGTGTTGCAGCCGTAGTTGCGCGAGAACCCCCAGCGCAGCGGCTGCCCGGTCAGCGGATGCGTGCGCTGTATCGCCGCGCCGGTCCAAAGATCGTAGGCGGTCCCTTGCGTCACGATCTTGTCAGGGTAGAGCAGGGGGGGACCGCCGTAATCCTCGTCCAGGTGCCAGATCAAGCGCCCCGTGGCCCCCTCGAAGACCGCCAGTCCCTTGCCGACCTCGTCGGTGGCCCGGTCGCGGTTCTTGCTGCCCGCCTGCAACAGCAGGCCGGTCGACTCGCTGTATGCCAGCCACGTACCGAAGGCGAGTTCCGTCGATTGCCACACCGGTTCACCCGTGTGGATGTCCAACGCATGGAGCGCGAATTCCGCGGCAGGCACCGTACCGCGCCGGCGAAAATGCGCCAGACGCTCTTCCGTCATGCGGTCGAGACAGAACACTTTTCCCGCCCCCACGGCAATCGCATTGTGCCGGAAGTTGAACAGCGCGTCGCGCGTCCAATGCACACGTCCGTCAAAGCGATCCATGACCACCAGCCGCCGGCTTCCTTCGCCAAAGGCCGAGTACAGCGGCATGGCACGCTGGAGCTGGATCTTTTCGCCAGGCCCGCGGGCCAGCAGCAGCATCGGCGAACTGCCGGCCACCAGGTAGTCTCCTGCCACGGCCAGATAGCCCCAGTACGGCTGGTCCCCCGACTCGTCAGGTGGCAGGGTGAACTCCGCCAGCGTGTCGCCGGTGGCGGGGTCCAGACGCAGGCAGCGCCGCCCCCACAGCAGGTACACGCTGTCGGCCGTACACACGTAGTTGCCGCCAATCGCGCCGGCACCCGGGTGATGGTCCGTGTTGTCGTAGAAAATGCCCACGTCCGGGAACTCCCGCTGCCACAGCAGCCGCCCCGTGAACACATCGACCGCACGCAGCATGTTGCGTCCTTCGATGAACAGCCGGCCACCGATCACCTGCGGCGAAGGTCCGTGGCCATGACGCGGCAACACGTCCCGGTTGGACGGACCGCCAAACCACAACAGCCCGAGCGGGGTCGTCACACGCGTGTCGAGCGAAACCAGCGTATTGCCGGCGTTGGCGTTCTGGCTGGTCCAGCTCCCCGCGCCTGGCAGCGGGCCGGGACGCCGCGCGACCAACAGATTACCAGCTGCCTGGAACTCCGCCTCCGGCAACACGGCCGTACAGGCCGCCGACAGCGCGGCTGCATCCTGCGAGGCACACCGCCACAGTCCCGTGCCGCTGTACGGACGCAACGCATCGACCACGCGGCCGATCAGCTGTGCGTCAGCCGGACCGGTGCCCTCAGAGCTGCTGCCCACCACCAGGTCGGCCAGGTACAACGGCAGGCCAGGCGTCCGCAGATTCCCGGCTATCACGTCCACACGCGTGCCCAACAGTCCCCAGTCTCTCAGGGTGCGCCGCAGCGTTTCACGCAATTGCGCGTCGTCCTGCAGCACAATCACGAAGAACTCGGTCTGCTGGGCGAGCGCCGCCAACAGCTGAGGATCTTGAGCCTGGTCGATGACGGCATATCCGGCTCGACTGCTTACGTGCTCAAGAAGCGCCGCAAGCTCCCGTCGAACGTCCTCCGCCACCGCGACCTGCTGGAGCGCCACGGCCGGAGCGTCGCGCATCAGGCCGGCGTCCACCGGCCGCTCGGCACGCGCACCGAAACAGGCAATGACGCCGTCCTCGCTGGTTACAATCAGACGCTTGTTGGCGACCAGTGCCCGCGACACGACTCCCGGCAGACGCGTCTCCCACTCGACCCGGCATGTGTCATCGGACGACTGCGGGACATTCAGCAGGACCACGCGCTGCCCATCATCGGACGCCACGAAGCAGTTTGCCGTCTTGACGTGCAGCGCGGTGATACCGTCAGGCAGCTGCGTGCGCCACAGTTCCGGCAGCTTCCACGTCGTGGCGTGCTTGGCCTTCCCTTTCCTGTCCACGGTCGTTGCGACATGCTCGACCACCTGCAGCTGAGATGCCACCAGCTGCTTGCCGGCGATGCCGTAGGTGCCGTGCGGGGTGACGATGTCCACCGGCGCAGCCACCAATGGTTCTCCATCCTGCAAACGCTGCACGCGCCCCCGGTTGGCGAACCAGTCGGGTCCGAGGAGCACATCGAAACTGCCGATGTCTTTGCCCAACTCCCGCACCCCGGGCCGATAGTAGAGAAAACGACCGGTCTGCCGGTCGAACGCGGCCGGCACCGTCAGGCCACCAGAAACCAGCAGCGTGGTATCGTTGACCGTCAGGTATCCCTGGGGCGCGATGCCCGCAAACGCCGGACTGTTGTGTTGCTGCACGGTGTAATTCGAGCCGCTGCCGCTGTTGGTCCACACCGGCTGCCCCGACGCGATATCCACCGCTTCCACGTAGACACCCATGAAGGGCCAGATCCCGGCCGCCCAGTACACGGTGTCTTCCCACACCACCGGTGCGCCACGCGCCGGCCACATGGAAATGAGCCGATCGTTGCCCAGCACCTTGCGGTCATCGGGGCCGCCCCGTCGCTTCCACACGAGTGTTCCCGCGCCGGCGGTCACACAGTACAGGTGTCCGTCGTCGGACGCGAACAGCACGCGGTCCTGATACACGACCGGCGCGAAACGGACCGGACCGTCGGTGTAGAACCGCCATGCGAATTGAGCGTCCGCGAGACGATAGGCCGTCACGCTGCCGTCCACCATGGACGGCACGAACAGCAACGGGCCGGCAGCGACCGGTTCGTACGACGCGTCAAACCGCACCTTGCCCTGTTCGGCGGGCCAGGCCGGACGTGGCGCGGGCAGTTGCAGCTGCCAGTGCAGTTCCAGATCGGCCGGCAGACTCCCTGATGTGACCGCACCGCGGGCCGCGTCACCGCGCCACATCGGCCAGTCGGCAGCCACAGCGCAGCACGCGGCGGCCTGCAGGCCACACAGCCCGGTCCACAACAGCAGGTCGGTCGCTCGGCGTCGCATCATCATACAGCCTCTCACGCAGCCTCTATCGTCTCATTTGTGTTTTATATGCGGCGTTCCAGAATCGACAGTCGCAACAGATTCAGGGCCTGTTTGGCACAGCGGTGACGTTGGATCGCAGGGTGCGCGGCAAACGTAAACGACTCGCCAATCGTATCGCCGCGCGCGGCCACCGCCAAATGAACCTGGCCGGCGGACTCGGAATCGGGGCACGGCCCCACGGCCAGACCGTAATCGGTGTTGAAGCGTTCGCGCACCGCGCGGGCCATCTGGGCGACATACCGCGGCGGATCCGGTGGCGACGGCGGCTTGGTATTCACGTCGAACCCCAACCAGCGCGTGAGGGCCGGCAAGTCCTGCACGATCAGCCCGCCGCGAAAAGCGGTGGCAGCCCGCCGGGCGCCGCCGAGCCAGCTGGAGACCAGGCCCGCCGTGCCCCATTCGGCCGTCGCCACGACAGCGCCCCGGTCGGCCAGCAGATCGCAGACGGCATCCTGCAGCTGTGTGTCGTTTTCGCCGAAGACGAGCGATCCCAGGCAGTTGTAGATGGTGGCGACGGTCGGCGCGATTTTCGCCTCACATTCAGCGCACGTGGCTCCTTCGGCCGTGACGCGCAACGTGATCGTCGCCTCGCTGGCCGTGATGCCCACCAGCGGGTCGCGGCCACGGCGGATCAGATCGGGCAGGCGACTCTCGATGTCACTCTCCCCCGCCCCGAAACAGCGAATCTCCCGCTGCTGGATCACACGCCGCGCCGCACCCAGGCGGGCAGCAATGGCGGGCGCCACCGTCGCCTGCCACATCGGCTTCAGCTCGGCCGGGACGCCCGGCAGCGCGAAGAGATCGACCGGCGTCCCTCCCGGGCCGTCGAGCGTCACGTGGATGCCCGGCGCTGTCCCTTCCACATTAGCAATCGGCCGGCTGCCTTCCGGGAAACAGGCCTGGATGATGTTCTGTTCCGGCATCGGCCGCCCGCGCCGCGCGAAGAGCCCACGGATATACTCGAGCGACTGGTCGTCCTGGACCAGCGGCCGGCCGGTCAGAGCGGCGATGGCCTGGCGGGTCAGGTCGTCAGCAGTCGGCCCAAGCCCGCCGCTGACCAGCACCAACGCCGAGCGTCGGCAGGCCGTGGCGAGCACGTCCACGATGGCATCGTGATCGTCGCCGACCGTCGTGTGGTGTGTCACCGAAACGCCCAGCAGCGCAAACTGCTGGCTCAGCCACTGGGAGTTCGTGTCCAGCCGCTGACCGCCGGTCAGCTCGTCGCCAATCGCTATGACTTCCGCGCGCATGGGCAGCAGACTGTATCTGTTTTGTGTTTGTTCTGTTCTGTCTTCGATCAGAGTATCGGGGAGAGCCTGTTTACGGGATACCGGGCCGGGTTTCTGCGACCAGTATGTATATCGTCACAGGTATTGTCCTCGTCCGGCAAGACCTGCGCCAAGTCCTGGAGGCAATTCTGCTGGCCCGGGCAACGCTCCGCACCATCCGGCAGAACCTGGTGTGGGCATTCCTGTACAACCTCACCCTCATTCCCCGGGCCACCGGGGGCGTCATGCCGTGCCGGACCGGGCACGCTGCACCTGCTCCCCTCCTGCCACGACGGACGGTCTGCCCCATCCCCGCTGGGGACGGGCGGAAACCGGGCGATCCGGGCAAGCCGCCCGGGCGGTTCGAGTGGGAACCGTGCCTCGCAGCCTGTCGCGGAATTTGTTAGGATCGCGGACTATTGAACGCCACGGGAACGTCGGCCAGCAGCGACGGCCCGTATCCGCAGCGACGAGCAACTCACACCCATCCACAGGATGAACTCATGGGCGCACTCAGGGGGTTTGAACACATCATTCGCGAACATGAACCGTTGGCACCCTATACGTGGCTGCGTCTGGGCGGGGCGGCGGAGTATTTTGCGGAGCCCACGTCCGCCGAAGAACTCAAGGAACTCGTCGCCCAGTGCCGCGAGCACGGTATCCCGGTCCGGGTGCTCGGCGACGGTTCGAACCTGCTGGTACGCGATCAGGGTGTGCCCGGCCTGGTGATCCATCTGGGCGCCGCTGCGTTCTCGCAGATTGCGATCGTGGACAACGTCGTTACGGCCGGCGCCGGCGCCAAACTGGGCCACGTCATCTCCACCGCCGTCCGCGAAGGGCTCTCAGGTCTCGAGCCGCTCGTGGGCATTCCAGGAACCGTTGGCGGCGCCCTGCGCAGCAATGCGGGGACTGAAAGCCACGATGTGGGACAGTGGACCGAATCGGCCGAGGTGATGACGCGCAGCGGCGATTTGCTCGTGCACGGCCGCGATGACCTGCGGTTTGCCTACCATTTCAGCAGCATCGACGAACTGGTCATCCTGCGCGCTACCTTCGCTCTCGAACGCGAGGATCGGACGGAATTGACCAAACGCATGCAGATGTTGTGGATTGTGAGGAAATCCAAACAGCCGTCACGCGACGTCAACATGGCACGAATCTTCAAGAACCCCATGGGCCTCCGCGCAGCTAACCTCATCGAACAGGCCGGACTCAAAGGCGCTAAGGTGGGCAGCGCTGAAATCAGCGGTGTCAACGCCAATTTCATCGTTGCCCATACGGGCACCACCAGCAGCGACGTCTTGCGACTGATCGATATGATCGCCAGCCAGGTCAACGAACGGATCGGGGTCGAACTGGAAACGGATATCGAAATCTGGTAACGTCACGCACCGTCATGGAGGATGGTGTATGAATGCACGGCGAGGTCCAGCTTGGACGAACTCAATCACGTCCACAGTGCGCCGCGTGCTAGCTCCTTTGGCCGGAAGTGGACGAGGAATCTTCGGCACCGCCGCGCTGCTGCTATTGCTGATTGCCAGCGGATACATAGGCTGGGCGAAATGGGGTGATATTATTGTCCGGCGACCGCAGTATGTGTTGACGGCCGACTGTATTGAGATCACGCCGCAGCCGCCGTGGATCCATTCGGACATCAAGTCGGCCGTGATGCGTGACGGCAGTCTGGCCGAGTTGTCGGTGCTCGATCCGGACCTGACGAAGCGGGTGGTACAGGCTTTCGAACTCAATCCGTGGGTTGCCGAGGCCTTATCGGCTGTCAAGCGGGCGGGCAAGACGGCACCGCGGGTGACAGTACAGTTGCGGTATCGCGAGCCGGTGATCATGGTTCGGACGCGTGATCCGCGTTGGAAGGGGGACTGTTTCTGGCCTGTGGACACAGAGGGGGTATTTCTGCCGCCGGAGGAGTTCTCGTCGACTCAGACGAAGGCATTCTTGCGAGTGGAGGCGGGCAATTCCCTGCCGGCCGGCGCTGTAGGCACGTCGTATGGCGATGCCGGCGTGACGGGGGCCGCGCTGGTCGCTGCGGCACTGAAACCGGTGTGGAGTTCGATGGGGCTGGAGTGGATTATCGTGCGTCAGGAGTTGCCCAACGATGTGGGGCAGCCGATGGAGCCGACGTACATCCTGCTGCCCGCCGGCGCTCCGGTAGATGCCGTGGCGGCGCGGCGTTCCGGGCGGCTGGTCAGTCTGGCTGATCCGCCCGCGGACGAGCCGAGTCTGGAGGTGCGATGGGGCCACGCACCGGGGCGAGAAGCGCCTGGGGAAGCCTCGGCCGCCGAGAAAGTCGCGCGTCTGCACCAGTACGTCGCGGCCAACGGCCGGCTGGATCAGCTCCCCCCGACAACCGTGGTTGATCTGCGGCCTGGAGCAGCGGGGACAGCCGTCGCGACTGGGCGGCCGGCGCAGACCCGATAGAGTACAGAAACTGCGGTCTACGACCGCACGTCCGCGTCCTTGGCCGGCCGAGGTACTCGCGGCGATATGGGCTTGTCGAGGTCGGTCTGCAGCTCTTCGCGAATCACGGCCATTTCCGGCGGCGCTTCGATCCCCAGTCGCACGCCACCCCCGGTGATACGGACGACGGTGACCGCGACGTGATCCCCGATCAGAATCCTTTCGCCAACCTTTCGACTAAGTACGAGCATGGCGCACCGCAATGTATCAATGCCAGCAGGCGGATGCAAGCAATAAACTCCGGAAATTAGATTATTCAGCGAACCTGGCCGTGGGGCAAATCGCCTGCAGGCGGCAACTGGCGTACCAACGCGCTCACCTGCTTGAATTCCGGCGTCCCGGCGACTTCCAGCCATTCGAACAGGGCGGCTTCCGTCGTCGTGAGTATGGCACCACTCAGTTCCATCCGGCGCAGCGCCGTATCGCGGTCGATGGCGTACCGGGATTCCACGGCATCGACCGCCACATACACCTGGAATCCGGCGGCCATCAGATCCAGCACCGTCTGCTGGACACATACGTGGGCCTCGATGCCCGTCACCAGGATCTTGTGGATGCCGCGATCCCGCCAGCCGGTGAAGAGCTGGCTCAACACACGGCAGCTGAACATGAGTTTGGACGGAATGTCACCGAGTCGCTGGGCCAACGCGCCGGTGGTGGCCCCTAACCCCTTGGGGTACTGCTCGGTCGCCTCGACGGCCACGCCCAGGATGCGAGCTCCATCGATCAGTCGCCCGATGTTCCAGACCAGAGTGGGTGGTGGGGACATGGCTGCGAGCAGCTTGGTCTGGACATCGATCACGAGCAATGCCGAGTCGTGGCGCGACATCAGTTCAGAGCTGCGTGGTGCGGCGGTGGTAGGGCTCATGCGGGAGAGCATACTCGATGTGCGTGGCGGGGGGCAAGACGGCGTGGCCGTGTGGCTTACTTGTTAGCCGTGTCGAAGGAGCAGACCGGCGAGCCCAACAGCTGCGCCCGCTCGGAACCGGAACAGGCTGGACGAGTGCCACTTCGCACGGCCAACAAGGGACGTGCCACACGTGCCACACGACTGACCCGCTACGGACACTGCGGCTATAATAGCCCGTTCCCGCACCCGGAGCCCGACCGGCCCCTGGAGCGTTCACACGTGATAGGCCACAATACCCATTATGGAACTCCATGCAACCACGATTCTGACAGTGCGTCACCGCGGGCATGTGGCGATGGCCGGCGACGGCCAGGTGACGCTGGGCACCTCCGTGATGAAGAGCGACGCCGTGAAGATCCGCCGGCTGGCCGAGGGGACAGTGCTATGCGGGTTTGCCGGGGGCGCCGCTGACGCTTTTGCACTGCTGGAGCGGTTTGAAGCCAAGTTGCGGGACTTCCCCGCCAATATGCCGCGTGCGGCCACGGAGCTGGCCAAGGAGTGGCGTACCGATCGGGCGCTACGGCGACTCGAAGCGCTGCTGGCGGTGGCCGACGCGCAGCATTCGCTGTTGGTCAGCGGCACGGGGGACGTCATTCTGCCGACCGATGGTGTGCTGGGCATCGGCTCCGGCGGCAACTATGCCCTGGCTGCCGCGCGTGCGTTGTGCCGGCACTCGAGCCTGACGGCTGCGGAAATCGCCCGCGAGGCGCTGCTGATTGCCGCGGGCATCGACATCTACACGAACACGAACATCGTGGTGGAGGAACTGGAGTGCAAAGTCTGACCGTTGTGCCGGCCGATCCAGCCGCCCGGCTGCGTAACCTGACGCCCCGCATGATCGTCACGGAGTTGGACCGCCACATTGTCGGGCAGCATGAGGCGAAGCGCGCGGTGGCGATCGCCATCCGCAACCGCTGGCGGCGGAAACAGCTGGCGGACGACATGCGCGCCGAGGTGTCGCCCAAGAACATCCTGATGATCGGTCCCACGGGGGTCGGCAAGACGGAGATCGCCCGGCGGCTGGCCAAGTTGACCGAGGCGCCCTTCATCAAGGTGGAGGCGACCAAGTACACGGAGGTCGGGTACTACGGGCGCGACGTGGAGAGCATGGTGCGGGAACTGGTCGAGAACGCGATCGGCCTGGTGCGCGAGCGGGAACGGGAGAAAGTCGAACAGGAGGCGCACAGACGCGTGCAGGAACGGCTCCTGGACCTGCTTCTCCCCCATCCGCTCCGGCAGGCCGAAGAGGACCAGCAGGCGAGTGCCGAGCGCTATGAGCGGAGCCGCGAAAAGATGCGCAACATGCTGGCCTCCGGCGATCTGGACGAACGCTCCGTCGAGCTGACGGTCGAGCAGAAGGCCACGCCGGTCGTGTTCAGCGGCATGGGCATGGAACACATGGACATGGACCTGCAGGGCATGCTCGAGAAGATCATGCCGCGGCAGTCAGTGACGCGGCAGGTCACCGTGGCGCAGGCGCGCAACGTGCTCTTCGAGCAGGAGTGCGACGCACTGCTCGAACCCGACAAGATCAATGCGGAGGCCATTGAGCTGGCCGAGAACCTGGGGATCATCTTCCTGGACGAGATCGACAAAGTGATCTCCAGCGACACCCGTGGTGCCGATGTTTCGCGCCAGGGGGTGCAGCGCGACCTGCTGCCAATCGTCGAGGGGACCACGGTGCAGACGCGTTACGGCTACGTCGCCACCGATCACATCCTCTTCATCGCCGCCGGCGCCTTTCACCGCAACCGCCCCAGCGACCTGATGCCCGAACTGCAGGGACGGTTCCCCATCCGCGTCGAGCTGCACGATCTGACCAAAGACGATTTCGTGCGGATCCTGAGGGAGCCGAAAAGCTCGCTGACCCGGCAGTATGAAGCCCTGCTGCTGACCGAAGGGGTCGAACTCGTGTTCACTGACGACGCCATTGAAGCGCTGGCCACCCATGCCCATAAAGTGAATCAGTCGACGCAGAACATCGGCGCCCGCCGGCTCTACACGATCCTCGAACGCCTGCTGGAGGAACTCAGTTTCGAAGCACCGGAGATCAACCCGAGCCGCGTGGTCGTGAATGCCGCCTACGTCAACGAGCGGTTGCAGCGTTTCACGGAAGACGAAGACCTCAGCAAGTACATCCTGTAACAACCAGCCGCAGCCGGCATCCATGCAGCACCTGCCGTACACCAGCCGGGACGAATCCGACACCACGCGTCTGGGACGCGCGCTGGCTCAGTGCCTGCCCGAGACCATCACCGTGGCGCTCGTCGGAACGCTCGGTGCCGGCAAGACGCGTTTCGTCCAGGCCGTGGCCGCCGGCTGTGGCATCGATCCGGCCAGCGTTACCAGTCCGACCTTCGTGCTGTGCCAGCCCCATTTCGGCGCCCGCACCCTCTATCATCTCGACGCCTACCGCATCCAGGATCTGGACGAGTTCCTCGAGCTCGGTGTCGGCGAGTACTTTGACGGGCCGGGCATCACGCTCATCGAATGGGCGGAGCGCGTCACCCCGTGCTTGCCGGACGACTACCTCGAGGTCCAGATCGAGATCACCGGCCCGCACAGCCGCTCCTTCGATCTGGTCGCCCACGGTCCCGTCTCGGCTGCCGCACTGGATCGCCTGGCCGCCGGCATGCACTTGACCGGCGGCTAGCGCCCGGCACCTTGCCGCACGCCACGTGACGCGGCCTGTTTCGCGCCGCGCCTTCACGCCGAGGGGATCATGCCCAGCAGGAAGACCATCGTGAAGATACCAACGGTCTCGACCACCCCCATCGCAATGATGATGAAGGCGAACCCTTTGCCCTCGCCGTCACACAGTGAGCGAATGCCGGCTGCGCCGATCAGGCCCTGCATCCAGGCCGACAGCATCTCCCCCATCCCGGTCGCCAGCCCAATGCCCAGCAGCAGTCCGGCCTCGGAGGCCGTGATCTCGATGCTGCCGAACACCGACTGCATGCGGTTCATCACGATCATGGCGTAGAGCGTCTGGCTGATCGGCATGCCCAGGAGAATGATGTAGGTGAAGCTCAAGCTCCGGCCGGCCCGCGCCTCCTTGGCCCAGGCGCCGGCTGCCGCCTGGCCAGCCAGCCCGATGCCGATGGAACTGCCCAACGCGGCCATGCCAAGCGCCAACACCCCCCCCATCTCCGCCGGAAAATGCCAGAACGTGGCCTCGGTCGTCAGGATCGCCGGCAGGGCCAGTGCGATCAAACTGCTTAAGTACGTCATGGTTGCCATGTGCTTAGCTCCCGAATCATTCATTTCGAGAAGGGACTGTACGCATACCCCGTCCATTGCATGCCGAGGTGATTGCAGAACTCCAACATGTTGAGGCGGACACCATGCGCGAACATGGCAATCATCGCCAGGCCCATGTTCAGGCTGTGCCCGAACACCAGCACCAGCGCCGCCAATGGCCAGGGCTCGATCCCGCTCGCCATCTCATTGAAATTGGTCGCCAGCACACCGCTGGCCAACCCCACAGCCATCAGACGCACGTAACTGATCACGTCGGAGAACGCTGACAGCATCGAGAGGGGGAAGTTGGCCAATCCCCAGCCGAGCATCTTCACGGGATTCCGGCTCGGTTGATGGAAGACGATGGCCAGGGCGGCCCCGACCAGCAGCAGGTAGGGCCACGGCGTCGACCAGTTCAGCGCCGTCTTGAGCACGAACATCTGCACCACGCCGAGCATGCCCCAGATGAAGATGGACCAGCCGACCTTGCTCAGAAAACGCAGGTCGGGAAACAGGCCGGCTGCGCCCCACAGCTGCGCGATGCTCAGGTGTATCGCCCCCATCACGAAACACAGCCGCATCATGAACTCCCGTGACTGCTCGCTCAGGTCCACCGCGATGAGCGGCGGATACAGAGTCACGCCGAAGAATGTCGCACACGTGAGCCCCCAGGCCAGCGTGGCGCCGGCCACGATCAGCAGGAGCTGTGTGAAGTGCTTGCCCAGCATCCCCACTGCACGCCGGTAGCCGACGGTCAGTGCCAGCAGCATCACCGCGCCATAACCTCCGTCGCCGATCAGTATGGCCGTGAAGATCGGCACGGCGATCAGGAACGGGATCGACACGTCGAACTCGCGATAGCCGGCGACGGTGCCGAGGACCTTGAGCAATCCCTCGATGGGTTGTGCCCAGGCAGGTCGCCGGATCAGCGTCGGCGGCTGGTCGTCGTCGGTTGGCTCCAGGAACTGCACGGCCCCCGGAAGGCCGGCTTCAGCCAGGCGGTCGACCAGCGTCGGTGCCACGTCCGCCGGACTCCAGCCCACGACCGCGAACAGCTGATCGCGCTCCAGCCCGCCGCGCAGGGCGGCATGGAAGGCGGCCTGACGTTCCAGACGCTCCCATTCCTCCTGCATCGCATCGGCCCGCTGCGCCAAGGCGCCGAGCGTGGCCGAGTCGGCCTGCAAAGCAGCGTCGATCTCCGCCGCTTCAGTCCGGATGGAGGGGGCGTCACGCTGCGGCAGCGGCACCGGGACAGCGCTGGCCGGGAGCCCGGCGGGGGAGGGCGGTGCCGCATCCGCCGCACCGGCCGGGACGCGGGTGGCGACGGCCACCAGCGATTGTCCATCGGGCAGGCTGCCGACAACCGCCGTGCATGCGGCTTCAATCGCGACCACTTCCCGCTTGGGCACCGCGTAGAACCGCACCTCCACGCCGCTGGCCCGCAACGTCTCGAACTGATGCAGTTCAAGGTCGCCCCACAGGTTCAGTTGAGCCAGCTGATGATCCAGCGCCGCGAGTCGGTTCAGATGCTCCACATTCCGCTGCTCGATCTCCAGCACGCGGTGGGCGGCCTCGAGCGGTGTCAGTTCCAGTGCCACTTCCGGGTGTGCACTGCGCGGTGTGACATCGCGGAGGACCTGCAGCGCGCGCTGCAGCACCCGCCGGTGGTCCTGCGTCGGTTCGTCGGCCGCCGCCCGCTCCGGATCGGCCGGCACGAGGTGCATCACCCCCGCGTCACGAATCGTCTCCATCAGCCGCTCGCGGTCGCGACGGCGGCCGACCAGATAGACTTTGCACATGGGCACGATCATGGGCGCGCCTCCTCCGGCCGACCGGCTGCGGCCTTCCCCGGATCATGGACGTAGGCTTCTGCCAGTTTGTTCTTGGCGATTTTGGCTCGGCCGACGCCGGCCGTCATCTCGTCCCCCAGCTTGATGCGGATGCGGCGCACCGCCTCGCGGCTCAGCGGAATCATCACCCGTTCAAACAGGTTGACGCGTTGGATCGTGCGGGCCAGCTCGCGCTCCAGGATCGCATACTCTTCGCGCAGCACGTCGACCGCCGCCTGCCGCCGGTTCTGCTCGCGCAGGTCGGCCAGCGCCGCGTCGACCCAGGCCGGCGTGCCGAACAGACTGTACTCGGCCGGCGGGAACGTGACCTCTTCGAGCACGGGCACCTCCACGCCGGCGATATTCAGGGCGGAGGTCCGGATCTCGGCGGGCCGCGCGTATTCCCGGACCGGGAGGCCCGCTAAGTCCCCCAGCAGCGATGCGTACCGGGTGGCAGTCTCCGTCGCCTCGTCCGCCGCCTCTTCCGCCTCGCGCACTCGCCGTGCGACATCGCGCAGCGTGATCTGCAACTGCTGCTGCTTCAGCTTCAGCATGGGGAGATAGCGATGGAACCGCGCCAGCTGGTCGCGGTGCCGCTTCAGTTCGGGGCGAGTCAGTTTGAACTTCTGGGCCATGCGTAGACTGCTCAGATTCGCGATTCCAAGTTCTGTACGGCGCCGGGATCTACTCTCGTCTGTACGGCCAGTGCTTCTCGACAATCGCCCGCCGAATGCCGGTTTCCGCCGGTTCGAAACACTCCGCCAGGATCTCCCAACAACGGTCCAGAGCGGCGGTCAGCGGGAGATTGATCGACAGATCCATGATCCGCTGCTCGAACAACAGGCCATATTTCAACAGCTTGCGGTCCCACGGCGACGCCTCGAATCCCATGTCGCGTTTCTCGCGGCTCTCGCGGCACAGCGCGTAGAGCTGGATGCAGGCGTCCATGATGGCACGGTGATCGTCGCGGGTCGCGCCGTTGACCTGTTGCTTGAGTCGCGACAGCGAGCCAAAAGGTTCGATCCGCCCGTTGTGGAGATAGAACTGACCTTCCGTGATGTAGCCGGTATTGTCCGGCACTGGATGAGTGACGTCATTGCCCGGCATCGTCACGCAGGCCAGCACGGTCATCGAGCCGGCCTCGTCAAAATCGACGGCCTTCTCGTACCGCTTGGCCATCTGGGTGTACAGATCGCCCGGATAGCCACGATTGGACGGGATCTGTTCCATCGTGATGGCGATTTCCTTCAGCGCGTCGGCAAACGCGGTCATATCGGTCAGCAGCACCAGCACCCGTTTGCCCTGCAGCGCGAACTGTTCGCCCACGGCCAGGCACAGGTCGGGAACCATCAGGCACTCGACCACCGGATCGGCTGCCGTGTGTACGAACAGGATCGCACGGCCCAGCACGCCCCCCTGCTCAAACGCGTCACGGAACTTCAGGTAGTCGTCGTGCCGCAACCCCATCCCGCCCAGGATGATGATGTCCGCATCGGCCTGCAGCCCGATCCGCGCCAGCAGCTCGTTGTACGGCTCGCCGGCCACGGAGAAGATCGGCAGCTTCTGCGACTCCACCAGCGAATTGAACACGTCGATCATCGGGATGCCGGTGGCGATCATCTTGTCCGGCATCCGCCGCCGGATCGGATTGACCACAGGCGAGCCGATATCCAGAGGTGTGCCCGTCGCGGGGACGCGCCCGTCGCGCGGCCGGGCGGAGCCGTCGAAAACGCGGCCCAGCAGGTTCTCGGAGAACGGGACTTGCATCGGGCGGTGCAGGAACCGGACCCGGTCGTTGTTGGAGACCCCCTGGGAGCCGGCGAAAACCTGCAGGCTGACCTCGTGCCCGTCGAGCCCGATGACCTGAGCCAGCGACTCGCCGCGCGACGTGGTGATCACGGCCAGTTCATCGTAGCCGACACCCTGGGCGTCGACGGTCACCACATTGCCGGCGATGCGCCGGATCGAGTTGTAGTATTTTCTCATGGCGTTGATTGTTGCCGGTCCGCAATGAACCGGTCGATTTCGTGCAGGTAGCGGTCGTATTCCGAACTTCCGCTCGCCGCGTAGTTCCAGTTGCGGAACCAATCGGCAGCGCGGACCATGACTTCCCGCAGTTGGGTCTTGTCGAGCCCGGCCAGATCCAGTTCCACGACCTGGAGCGCCTTGTCAAACACAAACCGCTGCCGCTCGGCCGGCGTGGCGCCGTCGACGTCATCGAAGGCGTTCTGCTGCAGGAAGCAATTGTCGAAGAAATCGGCCTTCAAGGCGATGGCGAAATCCTCGGCCGACGTCCCTTCCTCCCCCACCACCGTCATCATCTGGCGGACCTCATGCCCCTGGGCCAGCAGACGCCGCATCTGGAGGACCTTGGCCGGTTCGATAATGCCGCGGTATTTACTCCAGGAGTCGAGCGGATCGATGGCCGGATAGCGGCGCGCGTCACTGCGGGCGCGGGACAGGCCCAGAAACGCCCCGACCACTTTCAGCGTGCCCTGCGTTACCGGCTCTTCGAAGTTGCCGCCCGCAGGACTGACCGTGCCGCCGATGGTCAGCGAGCCCAACTGCCCGTCGGTCAGCTCCAGAACGCCTGCCCGTTCGTAGAAGGCCGCGATCCGGCTCTCCAGATAGGCTGGAAAGGCCTCTTCCCCCGGGATCTCCTCCAACCGCCCGGAGAGTTCACGCATGGCCTGCGCCCAGCGGGAAGTCGAGTCGGCCAACAGCAGCACGTCGAGTCCCATCTGCCGGTAATACTCGGCCAGCGTGGCGGCCGTGTACACCGACGCTTCGCGCGCTGCGACCGGCATCGCCGACGTATTGCAGACGATGATCGTCCGTTCCATCAGGCTGCGGCCGGTCCGCGGATCGATGAGTTTCGGGAAGTCGCGGAGCGTTTCTACCACTTCCCCCGCCCGCTCACCACAGGCGGCGAACACCACGACGTCGATCTCCGCGTGCCGCGAAGTGATCTGCTGCAGCACCGTCTTGCCCGCACCAAACGGTCCGGGTATGCAGTAGGTCCCGCCACGTACGATCGGGAACATCGAGTCCACGATTCGCACGCGGGTCACCAGCGGCTCGGTGGGCAGCAGACGGCGGCGCGAGACGTTCAGCGGAACCTTCACTGGCCAGGTCTGCTGCATGGTCACCACCCGCCGCTCGCCCTGCGCGTCCACGACGGTGGCAATCTCCGCGTCGATGGTATATTGACCGGCGGACGCGATCCGTTCGACGGTATACCGCCCCCGCCAGGCGAATGGGGCCATGATGCGATGGGTGAAGATACCTTCCGGAACCGTTCCCAGCGTGTCGCCCGCCACCACACTGTCGCCGACCTTGGCTGACGGCGTGAAGTCCCACGTCACCGCGGTGGACAGCCCCGGGACATACGTGCCTGGTGCCAGGAAGTAGCCCACCCGCTGCGCCAGTTCGGGCAACGGGTTCTGGAGCCCGTCGTACACCTGCCCCAACAGCCCCGGTCCGAGCACGACCGAGAGCATCTCCGCCCGGAATTCCACTTCGTCGCCGGTCTTCAGCCCGCGGGTTTCCTCGAACACCTGCAGGTCGGCCAGCTGCCCGCGCACACGAATCACCTCGCTCAGCAACCGTGTGCCATCCGAGCGATGGCAGTATCCCACGGAGTTCTGTACCACGCGGTCTTCCATTTCCGCGATCACCAGGCTGCCGTAGACCGAAACTATTTTGCCTTTCATGCGGCCACTCATCATCCGTTGCCTGTCATACGCTGCCACTGCACCAACAGCATCAGCCGGGCGGCGTACACAAGCAGTTCGTCTTCGTCAAAGGTGAAATGCGCATCGTGCTGCGCCAGCCAGTCCCACTGCGCTCGCAACAACCGCTGCTGGCCGGCCAGCGGCGTCGGGGCGGCGGCCCATTCGCTCAACAGGCCGGTAAAGTCCTCCTCAGCGGCCGCCAGGTCGGTGGCCACCAGATAGTCGGCCTCCTCCAGCCCCAGACGCGTTGCACGCGCCGCAGCCAGCGCGTTGCGCAGCGCCACCTCGCGGGCCACCCACGCCGCCAGAAACGCGTTCCGCCGGCTCGACGCCAGGGCGGCCACGTAGCGGAAATACGCCTCCCACAGCGCGTCGGACGCCACACGACGTGGACTCTGCGTTTCGTCCGGATCGGGCACGAGGTACGCCGGCAGCGGACCGCGATTGAGCATCTGCGACGTGCTTAACACCGTGGGATCCACGTCGGTTACTTCCCCCGACAGGTATGCTTCACGCTGCCGCAGGTCCTCCAGCAGAAACAGGCTGTTGATCAGTTCGCGCCAGCGGCGGTGATCGGCCACCGATTCGAGAAACTCCACGAACCCGATCGGTGGCGGCGCGCCCAACTCCCCCAACACCGGCAGCGACGTGATGTAGTAATACCGGTCGAGCTTCATGACCCCGCCGCCTCGGCAACCAACTTGTGCACGTCGGGAGCGAGGAGTTCCGCGAGTGCCTCGACCACTGAGTCAGTGGTCACCTCCACCGTGCCATCACGGACGGTGTATTCAAATCCCGCGCTCGCCAACTCCCCGCGCAACTCGACAGCCTGTGCCGTGCCGGCCTGCGCGGAAAACGCTTCCAGGACCTGCCGCGTCAAACGCTGGCGCTGCTCCTCCGGCACCTGCTGCGAGACGCTGATGCCGATCGACCCTGTGCCGGCAGCGTCCTGTTCTGCGTAGCGCAGGACCACGTCGCGGATCAGTTGGGCCAGGAACTGCGGGTCGTCAAGCGTTTCCTGCACGGCAGGGAAGAGCACGGCTCGCAACGCGGCACCCAACGCCTGCTGGAGCCGCAGCAGCATATCGCGGGCGGCGAGCCGCAATTCGCTCTCCGTGCGTGCGTGGATCCGGTCAGCCTCCGCGCGCGCATCGTTGACGATTTGCTCCGCGCGCCGCGTTGCCTGCTCGAACAACTCCTGCGCGTGCTGCTCTGCTTCGGCCCGAATCTTCTCCCCCGCGACCTGTCCGGCTTCCACCCCTTCAGCTTGTAACGTGCTGATAAACGACTCGATCGATTGTGTCATGATCCGGACCCACTCGCTCAACGAACCCACACATCGCGTTCACCGGGGAGCAAGTGGCCCCCGGGCCGAATTCCATTCCCCGTAGATGCTAACGGGTTTGAAGGTCCTTGCCAACCGCCCGCCGGCTCCCGGGATCGCGCTGCACACCGCCAGCTGAGAGACGTTGCAGGATGGTCACCGCGGGCAGCAGTCACGGCAGGGTGCCTGCCCGTGGTACGTCCGCCCGTGATCCGGTTGAGAATAGTCGAACTGAGCAATCCGCGACCACGTCGCCAATCACGGTGGGCACCTGTACCGTACGGGGGCGACGTTGCGAACAGGGCGCGGGCGGTCTACATTGGCCTGTGTACTGCCTGATGGCGTACGTTTGTGAGCTTCTTATGGATGAGTGGATTACGTGCCCCGCGAAAAGGAGAGGTCATGCGACACTTCCTGATTGGTGCCTGGCTGTGGTTGACGGTGATCGGCATTTCCTGGGCTGCAGACAGCCCGTTGCGGGTCGCCACCTTCTGTGCTGATGTGACACCGCCCCTGGGGTCGCCCACGTATCCCAGCGGCAAACCGCTCGCTACCGTCGAAACGCCACTGTTGGCCAAAGGGATCGTGCTGGACGACGGCCAGCAACGGGTGGTTCTCTGCGCGATCGACTGGTGCGGCCTGTCCGGACCGGCGCACCGCCTGGTGTGCGAGAAACTGGCAGCCGGGGCCGAGACCGACCTGTCGCTCGTGACAGTCCACACCGTCCACCAGCACACGGCGCCCTACGTGGAGACCGGGACCATGGG
>Ga0123333_10001677_pt1 | contig 23256 bp, 14 predicted proteins | sample BioC12SIPDNA_3_FD_89957 | JGI IMG/M metagenome (GOLD analysis project Ga0123333, IMG submission 89957) | Anaerobic biogas reactor microbial communites from Washington, USA - Biogas_R2_B C12 SIP DNA | ecosystem: Engineered > Bioreactor > Anaerobic > Unclassified | place: Washington, USA... | reverse complement strand
GTGGTGCCGCCCGGTTGTGACGGCACCATACCCCGTCCTGTCGCAAGGTCAAGCCCGCCCGGGCCGCGCTACCGTCGTGGGCACGGGCGAACCGGGATATGCGTGGGGTGTCGCCTCGTGATCTACGCCCGTATCTCTCCGGCGCCTATCGTGCCCCGGGATAGGCCCGCGGCGGGTGCTTGAGCAGCTCCGCCTCGATCAAGTCCGACCCCAGGCCCGGACCCTCTGGCAGCTTCAGGTAGCCGTTTTCGACCTCAAAGGGGTGCGACAGCAGATCGTCACGCCAGGGCGCGTCGTCGACGTCGAGCTCCAGGATGTAGAAGTTCGGCGCCGTCGCCGCCACGTGCGCCGAGATCAGCGTGGTCAGCGGGCTGTGGCAGTTGTGCGGCGCGATCAGGACGTCGTAGGCGTGTGCGAAGTCGGCGATCTTCTTGCCCATCGTGATGCCGTTCCACGCAAGGTCGGGCATGATGACGTCCTGCGCGTGCAGTTCGAGGTACGGCTTGTATCCCTGTAGGCCGAAAAGGCTTTCGCCATGGCAGATGGGCGTCGTTGTGCTGTCGCGGATCACGCGCAGCGCTGCGGGATCGAACGTCTCTGTCTCCAGCCACATCATATCGAACGGCTCTAGCGCCCGCGCCAGTTTCGCCGCAGCGCCCAGCTTGAACTGGAAGGCCACGTCAAGCGCGATGCCCACGTCGGGCCCGAGCGCCTCACGGAAGGTGCCGACCACGGCCACGGCGTTGCGAAGGGTTGCCGGGTCGATGGCGCCGGCCTGGTGCGCGAAGATCTCGCGCTCGGCTGCTGTGTCGGGCCTGTCCTTCAGTTTGATCAGGTTGGTCTTGATCGCCGTGAAGCCTCGCGCCAGCACCTCGTCAGCGAGCCGCCGCAGGTCGTCCGTGGTCTCGACCGCTGGGACGCCCAGCGCCTCCGACCAGCGGGCGCGGACCGAGCCGCAATGGGTCCAGTAGAGCCGCAGCCGGTCGCGCAGCTTGCCGCCCAGCAGTTGCCAGACCGGCGCCCCCAGCACCTTGCCGCGGATGTCCCACAGCGCCGAGTCGATACCTGCTGCCGCCTTGGACGCGATCCCGCCGGTGTGGCGCACCGAAGCTGCGGTCAGATCCCACCAGATGGCCTCGGCCTGCATGGGGTCCCGGCCCACGACGAAATCGGCGAACCGGGTCACCGTCGCCGCGACCGGCCCCGCCGCGCCCCAGTCGGTGCAGTCGCCCCAGCCCACCAAGCCCGGGTCGCTGGTCTCCACCTTGACGAAGGTCCAGGGGCGGAATCCGCCATCGACGATGAACGGTTTGACCGACGTGATCTTCATGTGGTGCTCCTGTCGAGCAATCTACGGCTCGTCGAAGTAGGTATCCCCGCCCCACAGCAGGGTCCTGGCGACATCGTCGTTGAGCTCGACGCCGATGCCGGGCCGATCCGAGAGATGCATCCAGCCATTGCGGATGAAGGGCTTGTCGCCTTCGCAGAGATCATTCCACCAAGGGATTTCGCGCCCGTGGAACTCCAGCACCATGAAGTTGGGCACCGATGCGCAGACGTGGCACGCCGCCATCATTCCCAATGGCGAGCTTACGTTGTGCGGCGCCACCGGGACGTAGAAGGTATCGGCGAGTTCCGCGATGCGCTTGCCCTCCATCATCCCCCCGGCCTTGGAGAGATCGGGCATGATCACATCGACCGCCTGGCGCCGGAGCAGCTCCAAGAACTCGAAGCGGGTGTACTGGTTCTCGCCGCTGCAGATTACGGTGCTCGTCGAGGCCTTGACCTGTGCGAGCGCGTCGACGTTCTCCGCGGGAACCGGCTCCTCCAGCCACATCAGCCGCAGGTCTTCCACTGCCCTCGCCAGCGTAATCGCCGAGGGCACGTCGAACTGCCCGTGACAGTCGATCGCCAGGTCGACTTCCGGGCCGATGGCCTCGCGCGTGCGGCGGATCAAGTTGATGACGTGGTTCATCTCCTTGGCGCCCACAGTCCAGTTCCAGGGGTCGAGCTTGCCCACCCCGGTGTGGTCGACATCGAACTTGACGGCGCTGTAGCCCTCGCCCTCGATGACCTCGACTGCCTTCTCGGCGTAGGCCTCGGGGGTCTCCTCTTCACCGGCGTGCAGGTCGGCGTAGAGCCGGATCCTGTCGCGGTACTTGCCGCCGAGAAGCCGGTAGACGGGCACGCCGAGCGCCTTGCCCGTGATATCATAGAGCGCGTTCTCGATGCCGGTGAGCGCGAAGATGATGGGGGCGTTCGATGTGCCGCCGTAGCGTCCGCGCCGGCGCAGCATCTCGTAGATAGGCCCCGTATCCATCGGATCCTTGCCAATGAGCGCGGGCTTCATCGCCAGAATCGCCTGCTTCAGGGCAAAACCGGCCACGCTTGCGCCGGAGTTGCACTCGCCTGTACCTACGATCCCTTCGTCCGTGTAGATGCGGACGAAGGTCCAGACACACCCGCCGCTATGCGGCTCATTGCGGCCAATGACACATGCTTGCACGTCGGTGATCTTCATAGCAAGGAGACTCCTTCCTGGATGTAAGGCGACCAGCGGTCGTCGAGAGTCGCAACGCCAAGGGCCACTGCGCGACTCCGAACACCTCGCTCGCGCATCTCAGTCTACACAGATCGTGTCGTCCCGCCAGTGCGTCCGACCTGAATCGCAGATGCCGCTGAGGTAGGTGATCGCGCGGATCCGCCTGCCCAAGACGGCGCCGCGGCGCGGTCGGTAGGCCCCCATACGACTCAGGGTTTGGGAGCCGATCGTCGCCGTCCGTGCCCCTGTCTCAACAGGGCGTGAGCTAGGTGCGATAGGCCTGCCTTGACAGTCCGATCGCTACGAAGAGAATGCCCATCAGATGGGAATGCCCATCAGATGAGAGTGCCCATCAGATGGGAATGCCCATCAGATGGGAGTGTACACCCCGTGGTCACAGACGTTCGGCAGCACTGATCCTGAAAGGAGTCCCATGTCCAAGAAGATCACGTTCATCGGCGCCGGCAGCGTCACCTTCACGCGGAATCTGGTGCGCGACATCCTTACGTTCCCCGCCTTTCGCGACTGCGAGATCGCGCTGATGGACATCGATGCGGACAACCTGGCGCTGGCCAAGCAGGTGGTCGATAGAATCGTGGAGGCCGGCGGCTACCCGGCGACGGTGACGGCGACGCTGAACCGCGCGGAGGCGCTGGATGGCGCAGATGGCGTGCTCACCACGATCCTGACCGGCGATGATGAGGACATCTACACGGACATCGCCATCCCCAAAGCGTATGGCATTTCGACTAACATCGGTGACACGCGCGGTCCCTCCGCGATCTTCCGGTTCCTGCGGACCTGGCCGCCGATGCTGGAGATCGTGCGCGATATCGAGAAGTACTGCCCCGACGCCATCTTCCTCAACTATACCAACCCGATGGCGATGCTGTGTCGCGCAATCCAGGGCGTCTCCGCTGTGGCAGCCAGTGGGCTCTGCCACAGCGTCCAGGGCACGGCGCAGATGCTGGCCCGGTGGATTGGCGCGCCGATGGACGAGATCACGTACGTCTGTGCGGGCATCAACCACCAGGCGCACTATCTGGAGTACAAGTGGAATGGCAAGGATGCCTACCCGCTGATTCACCAGGCAGTCACCGAACGGCCCGAGATCTACAACGAGGAGCAGGTGCGCAACGAGATGTTCCTGCACCTGGGCTACTACGTCACCGAGTCCAGCGGACACAACTCGGAGTACAACTGGTGGTTCCGCAAGCGGCCCGACTTGATCGAGAAGTACTGCACCCACGGAACGGGCTGGAATCCGGGCAAGGACTGGATGGAGCGATATAACCCCAACTACGGTCACAGGGAGCGCCGCGTAGCCGAGTTCAACCGCTTCATGGCCGGTGAGATCGACCTCACACGCGGCCAGGAGTATGCTACGTATATCTTCAACGCGGTCTTCGGCGACCACACGATGTTCGAGTTCAACGGTAATGTGCGTAACTGGGGCCTGATCGACAATCTGCCGGAGGGCTGCTGTGTGGAGGTGCCGGTGCTGGCCTCGAAGGGTGGGCTGAAGCCCATCCACGTCGGCCCGCTGCCGCCGCAGCTCGCCATCCTGAACGGCCTGAACGCGCAGTGCGAGGAACTGGCCGTGGCGGGGGCGTTGGAGGGGGACCGCCAGAAGATCTACCACGCTTGCCTCTTCGATCCCCTGACGGCGTCGCTGCTCTCGATGGCAGAGATCAAGGAGATGGTGGACAAGCTGTTCAGGGCCGAGGAGAAGTGGCTCGGCGCGTTTGCCTGATTGTGACTGCTCGATGGGGCGGCTGTTCAGCACCCGGGCAGCGCCCCGGACAGCGAATTAAAGGATGCGGGCCGAGACAGGGCCGGTCATATGGGCGCGTACCGGTGGCTCGTAGGGTCGCCGAATCCTTTGGATCCGTTGAGCACGTGTGGCCTGGGCCTGTGGGCATCGAGCCGGAGGCAGGGCTGCTCGATCTGAGCTTGTCGCTGGAATGCCCGTCAGGTGGGAATTGACCGATGAAGGCGCGCAGGCGAGCGGTGGTGTGGATCGCGGCGCTGGTTGCCGTGATGCTGGTGGCGGCACTGGCAGTCGTCATCACCTGCGACCCGTCTGGCAAGCCGGCGGGCGCCGATGCCGAGGTGCAACTTATCCGTCAACTCGCAGCGGTCGACGACCCGCGCCTGGCTGAATGCCTCGATCGGAGCATGGTCGAGATCCCCGCAGGTGAATTCGTGATGGGCAGCGATACGGGACGTCCCGACGAGCGTCCGGAACGCCACGTCTATCTGGACGCCTATTCGATCGACCGGTATGAAGTCACGAACGCGCAGTACCAACGGTTCGTCGCGGCGAGTGAGTGGGACCCACCCGGGTACTGGCCTGGTGGCAGCTATCCGCCGGGCCAGGCCGATGTCCCGGTGGTCGGCGTGGGGTGGAAGGAGGCCAACGCCTATTGCGAGTGGGCCGGGAAGCGCCTGCCCACCGAGGCTGAATGGGAGAAGGCGTGTCGTGGCTCCGATGGACGGGTCTATCCCTGGGGCAACCGTATGCGTTCCGGTCGTGCGAACGAGGGGCGCGCTCTCCCCGAAGTGCGCGCGGGCATGTGGGAGGAAGCGTGGCCGTTGCTGGTCGACCCGCCGGCTGACGCCGTGAGCCCGCGAATCCAGCCGGTGGCCAGCTACCCGAAAGGCACGAGCCCATATGGCGTCTACGACCTGGTCGGGAATGCGTCGGAGTGGGTGTGGGACTGGTACAATTGGTCTGGCTACGGCGAGCTCCCCTCCGTGAATCCGCGGGTTCTGGGGCCCGAATGGAACCGGTGCTTGCGCGGGAGCGCGTGGTTCGCCCCGTACGGCGATCGGATCGCCGGGCATGACTGGAACCGCTGTAGTGCACGCGCCTCCTCACACGCCGCCCATGGGGACGCTCGCACCGGCTTCCGCTGTGCGGCGTCCGTCACGAGTGGGGCGCCGTAGCGCTCCCCCGGCCGGCGCCGCAGGGGAGAACCTCACGAGGCTATTCCGCCGGCAGCCACACGGTGAACGTCGACCCGTGGCCCGGCCTGCTCTGCACACTGATCGTGCCGCCGTGCTCCTGGATGATGCTGCGGCTCACATAGAGGCCCAGGCCCAGCCCAGACTGCTTGGTGCTGTGGAAGGCCTCGAACAGGCGCCCGGCGTGCTCCGACGGAATCCCCACGCCGGTATCGGTGAAGGCGATACGCACCCCGGGAGGCCCGTCGGTGCGGGTCGCCTGGATGCGCAGCTCGCCGCCGGCGGGCATGGCGTCGATGGCATTTAGAATCAGGTTCAGGAAGACCTGCTGGACGCGGTCACCCATCACTGGAAGCAGCGGCAGATCCTCTTCTGCCTCCCACGTCACGGCAACCTGGGTGTGCGTCGTCTGGTTTCTCGTGAGGACCAGCGCCCGCTCGACCAGCTCGGTTATGCTGGTGGGTTCTCTGCGGCCTTCACCCCGGCGGCCTAGGTCGCGGAGCCTGTGGACGATGCGGGCCGCGCGGCGTAGTTCGTCCATAGCAACTTCCATGAACCTCAGGCCGTCCTCGCCCTGCACCTGTGCCTCCATCGCCAGGCCCAAGCACCCGACCACAGCCTGGATGGGGTTGTTGATTTCGTGCGCCAATGAGGCCGCCATCCGTCCCATGATCGCCAGCCGCTCGTTCTGAATCAGCGCCTTCTGCGTGCGCTTACGCTCGGTGATGTCCTCCATCAAGGCGAGCACGAATGTGGGTTCGCCGATGTTCTGTCGCAACAGCGACACCGTGAGGATGGCTTCGCCCTTGTCACCATCCTTGCGCACGTATTCGTGCTCCACCGCAAACGTGCTGCGCTGGCCGGACAGCAGTTCCTGAAGCAACCTGTTGCTGTCGCCATCTCCGCCCACTTGCCTGTCGAAGAGGCCTGAGCCCGCCAGTTCGTGCTCGCTATAGCCCAACATCTTCCGGAGGGCGGGGTTCGTGGCCACGAGCCGGCCCTGGGAGTTCGCAAGGGCTATGCCGATCGCTGCCTCCTCAAAGATCGTGCGGAAACGGGCCTCGCTGGCCTCAAGGGCAGCCGTTCGCTCCTGCACGAGGAGTTCGAGCTCGTCTGCATGGCGCTGAACCGCCTCGTAGAGCCGCGCCTGTTCCAGCCCAATCGCTAGCTGCACAGCCAGGTCGTGGAGCACTTCCTGCTGCTCACTCGAGAGCGGGCCGGGAACGTCGATACCCAGGTTGAGCGCGCCCGCGAACCTCCCGTCGATGAGGATCGGCTCGTAGATCTGGGCGCACACGCCCTCGGCCTGTAGTTCGGCAACCAGCGGAGACGGGCGAGGTACCGCCAGGAGGTCATTGGTCTGATGGCCCCGGCCCCCGGTCAGCGACTCGAGCGCTGTCTCTCCCGCGATGTCTGACAGGGCGCGCCAGCCCTTGCTAAGGTCGCCGGAGTTCGTGCGGCTGTAGGCTGCCAGCAGCGATAGCTGTTGAGTCTCTGGATCGCGCACGACCACGCTCGCGCGCACACACGGCAACAGCCGCCGGATGCCATCCACGGCTGCGCGAGCTACGCCTTCCGCCGAGTGCGCGGTCAGAATGGCCTCGTCCACCCCATGCAGGAAGCGCAGCCGCTCGGTGTAGCGTTCCAGCGCCTCCTCAGCTTGTTTCCGTTGCGTGATGTCGATCCCGATCCCCACCTGACGCCCGTCGGGCATGCGGACATTAGCCCAGCTGGTGTCGACGGTCCGCCCGTCCTTCGTGGCCATACGGATGTCCCGGAAGCCCGGCTGGAGGGACTGCATGTAGTCTGCCACTTCGCGCCGGTAGCCGGGATCAGGATAGGCCAACTCCATGATGCTGTGCTTCAGCGTATCCTCTTGGATCCAGCCCGTCACGCGTGTGAAGTGCTTGTTGAGCGTGATCTGCTGCAGATTCGGATCGTAGATCGTTAGCATCACCGGAATCGTATCGTAGATCGTCTGCAGCAGTTGACGTTCGTTCCGCAGCTCGATTTCGGCACGCTTGCGTTCGGTGATGTCGCGGCTGTAACTGACCAAGCCGACGATCCGACCGCTGGCATCACGGGATGGCTCGTAGGTGGCCTCGTACCAGCGCGGAACTCCGGCGAGGCTCAACTGCAGCTCTGCCTTCGTGCCCACGCCTGTCTCAATGACCCGCTGCTTGATCTCATTGAGCTGCTCCGCCTGCTCCTGCGGGAACAGCTCGGCGTCTGTTTTGCCTACGACGTCGCCTGGGGCAAACGGGTCGACCGGATTGAAGATCCAGGCGTAACGTAGGTCGAGATCCTGAAAGAAGAGCGTGTCGGGCACATTGGTGGCGATGAAGCGGAACCTTGCCTCGCTCTCACGCAGGGCCCGTTCGGTCCGCTTCCTCAGCAGGGCCTCGACGACGGCCGGAGCCAGGGCTTCGAGATCTTCCTGCTGCTCCGGGCCATAGCCTTCGGCGCGATTGCCGACTGCCATGATGCCGATTGGCCGTCCTTCGTGGATCAGCGGCACGCCGAGAAAGCTGCCGAGGGGCGGGTGACCCGGCGGCACGCCGGCGCTCTGTGGGTGCGCCGAAGGGGCGTTCGTGAAGACGCTGCTGCCGCTGTCGATAACCCACCCGTAGAGCCCGCGCAGCACAAAACTACCCGGGGCGCCGGTGTGTCCGCGCAGACCGGCCATGCGGCACTGATCCCACCCGATATCGCTGATGGCGATGTCGTGTAGCTGCCCGTCGGCACCGACCTCGCCGACAAAGCCGAATGCGCTCTGTGTTACATCCAGGGCGACCTCGAGGCACGTGGTGCCGAGGGCTTCCTCTGTTTCTGCGCGCATGGCCTGCTCGAAGATCCGGTTGATGCCTTGCAGGACACGGTTATAGCGCTGGTTGCGCCGCTCTTCCTGCCGGCGCGCTGTCACATCGCGACCCACCACCGTGGCCCCGAGCGGCCGTCCGTCCTCGTCTGTGGTGAAAGTTGCGTTCAGCACTGCCTCAAGGGCACGACCGTCTTTCGTGAAGACCTTGCACTCGACTCCGGCGTCGGGGAGGCTGTTGCTGAGGCATGTGTCGATGCGCTCCTGGAAGAGCGCACGCCCTTGCGCATCCAAGAGATCAAACGGGTCCATCGCGAGAAGCTCCTCGCGACTGTAGCCGAGCATTTGCGACATCGCTTCGTTGACGGTGGTGAAGCGTCCGGTAGTGAGATCAACTTCGTAGATGGCTGCTGGGGCGTGGCGCACTAACTCACGGTAGCGTCGTTCTGCGCCCCTCAGAGCGGCTTCGGTCTTCTGATGCTCACTGCTCTCGATCAGTTGCCAGGTTCCGGCGCGCTTGACCAGGGCGAACTGGTGGTTACTCACCACGTCCATCACCTGGATAGCATCGCACCTCTCAAGGGCGTAGGTGCAGATGGCGAGCATGCGATAGCGGCCGATGATGCGGTTGATGGCCTCCTCATAGGCGGTGAAGTCGGCCCAGTCCTGCTTCTCGAGCCAGAAGGTGTTGCCGGTCAGGCGCAGCCCGGCGAAGCCCCGGCCAAGGGCGGAGTCCAGTTTGTCTACCCAACCCTGGAGCACCTGCTCTGCGTTGAACTTGCCGGCGCGTTTGTACCATTCGGTGTAGTCCAGAATCTCGATCTGACCACGGTTGAGGTAGTCGTCAAGGTTCGGCTCAGCCGCTCTCAACGCCGCCGTTGCCTCTTCCGCCTGCAACGGCTCGGACGTGATCCACATGCAGAACTCGTTGTCGACCAGGCCCTGCCTTAGGTAGGGTACGAGGATATCGATGAGGTCCTGTCTGCCTTCGTAGAATTGGCAGAAGTGTGTGCCCCAGGGGGCATCGCCGATGACATCGATGCCTGTGCGCCGGGAAGACCCTTCCATATTCCCTCCATCGTCCACGGCTGCTGAGCATGCCCAAGATACCCCGATGCGCTGCAGCTCGCGGTTGCAGGCCAGAGCGCTCATGCCCGTCAGTGAGGACTCACCCGCCAGAGCGCTGACCCGGCCCATTGCCTGAGCCTGTGGGCGGCTACAGTATAGGCTGTGGGGTCTGGGAAGTCAATGCACGTTCTGGCGTCGCGTGGGTGAGACTCGCCCTCAGTTCAACTCGAGCCCAACCATGCCAATCGTACCGCGAACCAGGTCCAGCGCGAGCACTCCATCGGGTTGTGCTACGATGGCGTTGATGCATCTGTGCGAAAGGAGGGCCTATGCCCACCGGTGATCCCAAGGATGAGTATCTGGATGCCAGCGCCAACCAGCGGCAGTTCCAGTCGTTGCGCTTTGCTATGTTGACGGTCTACCTCGCCATCTCCGGATTCCTACTGAACCTGCTTGCCGGCCACAGCGCAACGCTGCCCATGCCGGCGGCCCTCATGCTCAGGGCGGGTGGGCTCATCGTAACCCTGCTCTTCTGGATACACCAGGAGCGGACTCAGGCCTACTGGAACCACTTTGTGAGGCGCGCGGCAGAGCTCGAGGAACAACTGGGCTTCAGCCAGTACCGCACCCGTCCGCCTGCAGGGATCGTGTCTTCGTTTCGGGCGATGCGGGCGTTTTTCATCGTGGTCGTGGTCTTCTGGGTGTCAAGCTTCCTGTGGCAGTTCTAGGAGGTAACGTAATCGAGGCACATAACACCTGGGTCGTGAACCACCCTGGCACGTTGCTCGTCATCCCCGTTGGTGACCTAGCCCAGCACGTCTTGCTCAACCTGTGTTACATGCTCCAGAATGGCCTCGTCCTGTACGATGACATCAACAGTCGTGCCATCCCTGGGATCGAGCACTACGATGACATCGTCGACGTCCAGAACGTGTGGCCAATCACATTCGTTGAGCAGTGGTCGCTCTCGGAACTTACGGTGGAGTTGGGAACGAGCTGCTATGCCGGCGCGCTGATGCTCCAGGCGATGGGGTTGGGCGGCTGGATGTTCAACGATGTCGATGCCTTCAGCGTTCTGGGGGCGAGCGGCGATCCTGACGTGCCGGGCCTCGGCTTCCACTACGATACTGACGACCGATGGCCCTATCCGAACCCCACAGGGCTGCCGGGCGTCATGGAGGGCTGCTGTCCTCCTCATTATCACGACATGCGCGCCGCGGTGGAGGCGCTGGTCGAGCGCAAGTTCGGGCCAGGAGGCCCCTTCAGTCCCGGCACGCCCGGTCCGTGGAAGGAGAGCCGCAAGGTGAGGGAGGCCGCCCAGGTCCACGATGAGCGTTTCAAGGCGTGCGTGGCGCTTCAGGCGCAGTACGTGTACGATAGCTTCGGTAAGTTCCCCGGGACGGTGCCCTCCACCTTCCTGATCACGTACTTGCAGGCGCACCATCTCGACCTGGCGTTTTACGATACCTTCTACAAGCCGGGCGCCTATCTGTCGACGCACGCGGACCACTTTGCCCGCTGGCACCAGGAGCACTAGTCCGGGGCGCCATCGCCGGGATCGTCGCACGCTGTGCTCGATCCTCGGGTTTTGACACACCTACCAACTCGCGTACACTGACCGCAGTGTCAGACACGCGATCTTCCGTCGTGCCACAACCCAGGAGGCCACCATGGCATTCAACGGTCCGTTGCGCCACAACCCGGCCAATCCGCGCTACTTCACCGATGCATCGGGCGCTGGAGTCTACCTGACCGGATCCCACACTTGGGCTGTCATGCAGGATATGTGGCTCGAGGGCGAGCCGCGCCACGCCGCGGACTACGCCGGCTTTCTCCAGATGCTCGCCGACCACGGCCACAACTTTCTGCGGTTCTGGCAGTTCGCGCTCTATTCGCGCAACTGCCCCTGGAACACCGTCCCGACGCTATTCGACCCGCTCCCGTTCGAGCGCACCGGGCCCGGCCTAGCCAACGACGGGCAACCCAGGTTCGACCTCACGCGTCGCTCGCAGGCCTACTTCGACCGGCTGCGTTCGCGGGTTGAGCAGGCGGCAGCCCACGGCATCTATGTCAGCATCATGCTGTTCGAGGCGTGGGCGCTCAAGTGGGCCACGCCGGACCAGCAGCCGTGGGAGCACCACGTCTTCAACCCGGCAAACAACGTCAACGGCATCACCGATGATCCCCTCGCAACTGACGGCATCTATGCCGGAAACTACGTGGGCGTCTTCTCGCTGAACTGCCCCCAGATCCTGGAAGTACAGAAGCAGCTCGTGCGCTGGGTCATCGACGCTGTCAACGACCTTGACAACGTGCTCTACGAGATCTGCAATGAGGTGCCCAACACCCCCGAGGCACTGGCCTGGCAGGAGCACATGGCCCAGTACGTGCGGGCCTACGAGCGGACGCTGTCCAAGCAGCACCCAATCGGGATCACGCCCGAGGGGGGCGACCAGATCAACGAAGCGCTCTTCAGGACATCGGCGGACTGGGTCTCTCCCTCAAACGGCGGCGGGTTCGAGTATCGTTACAACCCGCCGGCAGCCACCGGCGAGAAGGTGATGCTAACCGACACCGACCACCTCTGGGGGCACGGTTGTGAGGTTGGCTGGATCTGGAAGAGCTTCACCCGCGGGATGAACGTCCTGTTCATGGACCCGTGGGAGCCGATTCCCGGCGACTTGGACTGGTGGCAGGATGGGGACACCACGCGCAATCAGCGCTACTACTACGCATGGGACGATGTGCGCCGCAACCTGGGCTACACGCGCAACATCGCCCGTTCGTTCGATCTCAATCGCTGTGTCCCGGACCAGGAGTTCTGTACGTCCACCTACTGTCTGGCTAACCCGAACCAGCAGTACGTGTGCTTCTTCCCAGCGGGCGGCTCCGAAGGGCTCGACCTGACGGGCTTGGATGGCGAGTTCGGGGTCGAGTGGCTCAACCCGGCGACCGGCGTGACCGTCGCGGGTGCGCCGCTACGCGTCAAGTCGGACTCGCCGCACACCGTGTACCAGCGCGCGGCGTTGCGCGCGCCCTTCGAAGGGCCCGCAGTCCTGTTGCTCTACAAGCAGCGCACCGCCTTGCCAAGGCGATACGAGATCTACGTACCCGCCCGGTGAGCCGGTGCAGTCGAGAGAACTCGTCGTGTCACATACGGAGGCGGGTATGGCATCCCTGTGGCAGCCCTGCGGCGGCGCGGAGCGCCAGGAGCATAACCAAGGGTACAGATTGAGGAGAACCGCACAATGAGCTTGACGACCGGACAAGTCCTCCAGAATCGCTATCGCGTGGTGGCGCTGCTTGGTGAGGGCGGCATGGGCGCAGTGTATCGTGCGTGGGACACGCGACTCGAAAAAGCCGTGGCGCTTAAGGAGATGGTTCCTCAGCCCGGCCTAGACGCGGCTACCTTGGCGCACCTGCGCGCACAGTTCCGGCAGGAGGCCCTGACGCTGGGCAAACTATCTCACCCGCACCTCGTTCCGGTGACCGACTACTTCGAAGAGCGGGGCAACGACTACCTGGTGATGGCCTATGTGGAGGGCGAGAGCCTGGCGGGCCGAATCGAACGTGAAGGTGCTCTGCCGGAGGCGCAGGTCCTGGTGTGGGCCGGGCAGTTGCTGGACGCACTGGCGTACTGCCACGCGCAGGGGGTGATCCATCGCGATATCAAGCCGCAGAATGTCGTCATCAGGCCTGACGGTAACGCGGTTCTGGTCGATTTTGGTCTGGTGAAGCTGTGGGACCCATCCGATCCACACACCAGGACGGTGGTGCGAGGGATGGGAACACCGGAGTACGCACCTCCAGAGCAGTGGGGTGCCCAGGGCCATCACACAGACCCGCGGAGTGACCTCTATGGCCTGGGGGCGACGCTCTACCACGCGCTGACAGGGCAGGCGCCTCCAACGGCGAGCGACCGGATGGTCTACCCGAAGCAGTTCCGGACACCGTCCGAGCTGAACGGCAGGGTCACCCCGCAGGTGGATGCTGCGATCTCGCGCTCGATGACGCTGGCGATCGACGATCGCTGGACCGACGCCCGCGCGATGGCCCATGGGCTGACAGCTACGACCAAGTCGCCCGACAGCCAGGCGCCGGATCCGCGGTCGCGTCCAAGGGAGACACCGGTGCACGCGGCGGTAGCTATACGGAAGCCGCCCCCGACTGAGAACCTGGGGATCTCTGATGAGGAAGTCTCAGGCACCCTGGCGCCGGCGCGGACGGCAACGCAGCGGATGCCGGAGGAGGCCGAGAAGGTTCGGCCCAAGCGCGGGTGCGTGCCCGCATGGGTCTGGATTACGGGGGGCGTAGCGGTGGTGCTGGTCGGCATCACGACTCTGGCGCTGATCGTGGCAGCCCTCAACAGGAGCGCGGCGCGAGAGCGGACGGCATCGCCCACCGTGACGGCGACAGCAGCGGTTGTGTCTACGCCAGGAACCGTGGGTGGGGAGAACGATCAAGGGGACGACGACGGCGTGTTGTGCGTCGACCGCGATGGTCGAGAGCAGCTGGATAGCTATCGGCTGCGGCTCTCGTGGCAGCTCGCCCAGGATGAAAACGTCACAGAGGACCTGATTCTGATCGAGCGCACAACCACAAGCGATCCGGAGGCGTGGCAGTCCAGCATCGACTCAGAGGGCGAATCCTACAAGACCGTGTTTGCCGGGGGCCAGCTATGGTCGGGCTATGGCGATTCCTGGATGGTGCTCGACCCGACCGACGCCGCTGCGGAGGAGGGCGCTCTGCTGGACTACTTCAACATAAGCCACCATTGGGTTGCAGGTCTCGGAGAGGGCGACTATGAGTATGTGGGTCGCGAGACGGTCAACGGATGCCAGACGCGCCACTTTGAGACGGATTATGCCGGAAACTGGGAGGCGCTGCGGTTGGGCGATACGGATATACCGTCCGCCGTCGACAGCGTCGTGGGCAGCTTCTGGATTTCGGATGAGGCTGACCTCCCGGCCTTCGTGGTGCGGTTGGTGTTGGAGCTGCACGGTCCCTTCCGAGATGGTGCCGACACGTTCCTCATACGCCAGGAGTTCACGGAGGCCAATCAGCGCATCGTGGTTAGGCCTCCTGAGGTTGGAGGGCTAGTCGAGGAGGTACCGCTCTATCCGGACGCCGATGTGCAGAGCTGGTCGCCCGATGACGTCGCGTTTGTGGTCGCCGGTGGCGTCACCGCGGGCGATGTGCACGCCTTCTACAAGCAAGCCCTGCCTGAAGCGGGCTGGGCACTCGCAGACGAGCCTCTGACGTCCGAGGAGATGGTTACCAGCGTATGGGTGCTGGGAGGTAAGCAGTTGACAGTGCAGATCGTGCCGGATGAGTCCGATGGAAGCATCTTCGTGTTCGTCTCGCGCGAGGACGCCGGGCAGTAGATAGGGGGTGAGAGCATGCGGCGAGCTACGACAGATGACACCGCAATTCCGAACCACGCTGAGGCGTACGACTGCGCTGCAGGCGATCCCGATCTCCGCGCGATGATCGCGCTGATACGAGCGGTGGACCACCACGCCCACACCCTGCCTGCCCGCATGCCCGACCCGTCTGAGGCCGACCGGCCTGATCCCCTGGGCCAGACGCCCTTCCCCTATCCGGTCCGCCTGCGCGTTACCAACCCCGAGTACCTCGATGCCTGGCGCGCGCTCTACGGCTATCCGTATGACGACATGGCCGATGCCCACGCCCGCGAGGCGCTCCGAACCAAGCTCTCGCTGATGGTCGAAAGGGGCGAGGGGTATCCTGCCTGGGTGCTCGACCAGGCTGGTGTTGACGTCCAATTTGTCAACATGCCCGGATTGGGGCCTGGACAGACTGCCCCACGTTTCCGCTGGGTGCCGCACGCCCAGGACGTGCTCTCGCCGCGCGAGGCAGCGCGTGCTCGGGGCTGCCAACTGCCCGCAACGTTGGACGCCTACCTGAACGACGTGGTGCTGCCGCAGCTCGAGGAGTGGCAGGCCGCCGGCGCCGTGGCGATCAAGTTCGGCATCGCCTACCATCGCTCCCTCGATGTCGCTGCGGTCACGACCGTGAGTGCAGCAGCGGCCTATGGCCACCTCGTTCGTGCGGGCTCCGTTACTGCTGAGGACACCAAGTCTCTGGAGGACTATCTCTTCCGCGCGACCGCCCGCGAGGCTGGGCGCCTCGGGCTTCCCGTCCACATCCATACCGGCGTGGGGGCCGATCCCCGTTTCGCGATTGCGGGGGCCAATCCGCTGCTGCTCGAGCCCACCTTCGACGATCCAGCGCTCCGTGACACGACGTTCGTGATGCTCCACGGGGGCTGGCCCTTTGAGCGCGAGGCGGGCGTCATGCTCATGAAACCCAATGTCTACGCCGACTTCTCCTCGCAGACCTTCCTGCGCTCAACGCGGGCGCTTAGTGAGGTGCTGGAGGCGTGGCTTGGGTGGTATCCAGAGAAGATTCTCTTTGGCACCGATGCCTATCCTGACGATACCCCGCTCGCCAGTTGGGAGGAGAAGCTCTGGCTCACGACGCGAAGCTCACGCGACGCACTGACGCTGGCCCTGACCCGGATGCTAAGGTCCGGCGAGATCACGCAATCGCGCGCTGAGTCGCTGGCACAGATGGTGCTGCGCGAGAACGCTCTGGGGTTGTACGACCTGGCCTGAGGTGGCTGCCGTGGGCTACGTAGCGCCGGTCAGGTCGCGTAGCGTGCAGATCAGTAGAGCATGCTCGGCCGCGTGGACGCGCGCCTCGAGCGCCTCCAGCGTGTCATCGGGCAGGATGGGGACATCCACCTGGGCGACAACGGGACCGGCATCCACCGCTTCGTCGGGCACGAGATGCACCATGACCCCGGTATGCGCGATCTCGCCGCGCTGGTAGGCCTCGAAGGCGCGCTCAATGGCGTCGGTGCCGGGGAAGGTGCCGGGCAGTGCCGGATGCAGGTTGACGATGCGCCCGGGATAATGTTGGATGAAGGCATTGGTGAAGATGTGCATCCAGCCCGCCAGGACGATCCACTTGGCGCCGAAGCCGCGCACGATGGTGGCGAGGTCGGCGTCGTAGTCGCTGCGTGGGCGCCCGGCCTTGCTGTAGGGCAGGAGCGGGAAGTAAACGAGCGGCAGACCGTGGGCGATGGCGCGTTTGCTGCCATAGGCCTCGCGCCGGTTGGAGACGACCACGGCGATCTCGATGCCGGGCAGCTCACCGGCTTCGATCGCGTCGATGATGGCTTGTAGGTTCGTGCCGCTGCCGGATATCAGGACGGCGATACGGGTCGGGGAGCCGGTCATGGTGGCCTCCTTGCTCGAAAGATGTCCCTAGCGCCCCACGGCGTCAGGATCGAAGGATGGCGCGAGCGCAGCGACCTGGCGCAACCACCGGCGGTAGTCGGTCAGGTCAAAGGCGGGCGCGCCCAGCAGGTAGTGGTTGCCATAGCTGTGCCCGTTGACGGTCCAGGTCATCAGGAACATGCGCCGGTCGCTGTGCGAGACTGGGACGACACCCAGTGTGGTGTTGGCGTTGGCGGGACTGGTGAAGGCGCCTTCCAGCAGCGTCTCGCCGGTGTCGGCATCCCAGACACGATAATCGCCGGTTGCGGGCTGGAGGCTGTCGTTCCCCATGATGACGCGCACGTGCCAGTGTTCCGGCTCGTCGACCATCAGGCAGAGAGGCTGTTGCACACGCTTGACGTAGTGGTATGCAAGCTTCTTGCCAAAGTAGTAGTCCACGATGGCATCGGAGAACTGAGGCCAGCCGTCCATCAGGTTCCACCAGATAACCCCGGTCCGCCGCCACTTCTTGAGCCGCGTCATCTCGATGAAGAACTTCTTGGCCTCGGCCTGTGAGATCTGTGATGCGAGGATGAAAGTCTCCAGATCGTCGGGCGCGATGCCAAAGAGCTCCATGATCTGGTTAGCCATGAGCGCGACACGGTACTTCCGGTCGTCGTCTCCGCCGGCGGGCGCAGTACAGTGGGTGATCCACTGGTCGTTGTCGTGGTAGGGCCACAGATGATCCGGGTCGATGAACCGGCGAATCGACGTCAGGTTGGGGCAGCCGTGGTAGCCGATCTCGCTGACAAAGTGAGCCGTGTGTTGGGTATAGAAGGTGCTCTTGTAGTAGTCTCGCGGTCCCCACAGATGCTGCTCGGGTGTCACGTCTAGCCGGTTGGGGTATACTGCCGCCTCCGGGGCAATGTAGGGGGAGCTCGGCAGATAAGGGCGGTAGGGATCGGCCTGGAAGACGGCGTCGGGCAGCGTCTCGCGCGTGAGGCGATTCTGAGAGGGGTCGCGGAAAAGCATGTCGCACTCGTTGTCGCCGCACCAGAGCGCGAGAGAGGGATGACCTCGCAACTTGCGCGCGACGGCAACGGCCTCATCGCGGATCTTGGCTCGAAAGTCAGGCGTCTGGGGGTAGCGGGCGCAGGCCATCGCGAAGTCCTGCCAGACGAGAATACCGTGGCGGTCGCAGAAGTCGAAGAAGGCGCTATCCTCGTAGACGTTGCCTCCCCAACAGCGGATCATGTTGCAGCCCAGGTCGGCCGCCATGGCCAGCACCTCGGTGAGGCGCTCCGCATCGCGGCTGTGGAAGGCGTCGAGGGGCACCCAGTTAGTGCCCTTGCACAGGATAGGCACGCCGTTCACGCGGAAGAGGAACTCCCCGGGGCGCTCGGTGCTGGTGATATCGGTGCGCTCCAGGGCCAGGGCGCGGATGCCAAACGTCGTCGTTCGCTCTGTCAGTACTTCATCCCCGCACAGCAGCTCGACGGTCGCGTCGTAGAGGGCCGGATCGCCGTAGCCCGCGGGCCACCAGAGCGCCGGTTGGGGGACGTCGAAGGTGAGGGTGCTGGCCTTGAAGCGTAGGGGGCGGATGACGTCGAAGCGCGATGCGCCACACTCACCCCGCACGCGCACCCGCAGGTCGAGAAGTCGCTCGGGCTCGGTCGCGACCTCGATGTAGAGACCCATGGTGGCGCGGTCCGGCGCCAGACTCTGGGTGAAGAAGGTTAGATCGGCGATCTCGTGAACGTCGCGGCTGACCAGGGCGACGGAGCGCCACAGGCCCGCGGAGACGGCCCGCGGCATGATGTCCCAGCCGAAGCTGTGTGCGGCCTTGCGGATCCAGATGCGCTCCTCGCCGAAGCCCCACGCCTCCATCGAGGGGTCATACGGTCTGTCCACCGCGGCCAGCACCGGTGACGCCAGTCGTATGACCAGGGCGTTAGGCCTGTCGAACTGTAGCCGGCCCGTTACATCAAAGCGGTGCTCGATGAGGGCGTTGTCGGAGCAGCCCAGCAGCTCGCCGTTGAGCCAGTAGGTGGCGATGCAGTCGACGCCATGGAAGACCAATTCGGTAGGCCGGCGTGCGGCCTCGGGGGGCGCGTCGAACGTACGGCGGTACCACCATTCATAGAGCTCGTAGGGCGCCAGCAGGTGGATGTTGTTTGCGTAGAACGGGTCTGGGAGGACGCCTTCTCGCTCCAGGTCCAGCGCCACGTTGCCCGGCACCATTCCGACCATTGCGGCACCGGCGTGGGTCGCGAGGTCATCGGGGTGTTGTACCGGGCTCTCCCGTTCGGGAAAGCCCCAGAGCTCCCACGCGCCATCCAGTACGATCTCCGTCATCCGGGCCTCCTGTTGCTAGAGCCGCACGCGCTGGTCATGGCCATCCCAGGCGACGGCTTCGCCGATGACGACGAGCTCGGGCAGCGCGGCGCACGCCCGGTCGACGTCGTCGGGTTCCACCATCAGCACCATGCCCATACCCATATTGAAGATGCGGTACATCTCCAGCTCGGGGACGTTGCCGCGGGCCTGGATCAGGCGGAAGATGGGTGGCACCTCCCATGCACTGCGGTCGATGACCACGCCCACGCCCTCGGGCAGGACGCGCGGGATGTTCTCGACGTAGGCGCCACCGGTGAGGTGAGACATCGCGTGGACCGTCACACCGGCGTCCCACAGCGCCTCGACCTCGCGCAGGTAGGGGCGATGGGGGGCCAAGAGCACCTCGCCGAGAGGTCGACCGAACTCGGGCAGGATCGCATCCCAGCCGAGATCCGCCAGGACCCGCCTCGCCAGGGAGAACCCGTTGGTGTGCAGGCCAGACGACCGCAAGCCAAGGCAGATGTCGCCCGGACGGACCGCGCTGCCGTCGAGCATACGTGCGCGGTCGACCCAGCCGACTAGCGTGCCAACGAGGTCGAAGCTGCCGGGGTTGTAGACGCCAGGCATCTCGGCGGTCTCCCCGCCAATCAGCACACATCCGAGGGCCTGGCACGCAGCCGCGCAGCCTCCCACGACGGTCGCAACCTGCACCGGATCGAGCTTCGCCGCGGCGATGTAGTCAAGGAAGAACAGGGGGCGGGCGCCCTGCACCAGCACGTCATTCGCGCAGTGGTTGACGATATCGTGGCCCACCGTGTCGTAGATGCCCAACGCCTCGGCGATCATAGTCTTGGTGCCGACGCCGTCGTTGGTGGCCACGAGCACTAGATTGTGGGTGTGGCTGAGTTCGGCGATGCTCATGGAGCCGCCGAAGGCGCCGATGCCGCCCAGCACCGCCGGGGTATAGGTGCGGCGCACGGCGTCCTTCATCAAGGCAACGGCTCGCTCCCCAGCGTCGATGTCGACACCGGCGGCGCTGTAGGCGCTGGAGCGGTCGTGCGATGCGCCAGGTGCCGCGTGAGCGGGGGCAGCGCGAAGCGTCTCGGGTGCAGCAATGTCGGTGCGATAGTGCAGCGCCTCGAAATGGATCTGCCCGGCGGCGGCGTAGGCACGTGTTCGGGCGTCCTCAAGGGTAGGGCCAGTGGCCGTGACGGCGAGCACGCGCCCGCCAGAGGTGACAACTTGCCCTCTCTCGTCGATGCGCGTGCCGGCGTGGAAAAGGGTGATGACGGGCTCGGAGGCAGCCGCACTCAACCCTTCGATCGGCTTGCCCTTCGCGTAGTCCTCGGGGTAGCCTCCGGAGGCCAGGACGACGGCGACATTGTAGCCACCGGCCCAGCGCAAGGCCGTGCCGGCAAGGCGGCCCTCGATGCACGCGAGCATTGTGTCGACCAAATCGGTCTCGAGTAACGGCAGTAGCAGCTGTGTCTCAGGGTCGCCGAACCGCGCATTGAACTCCAGCACCTGCGGTCCAGCCTCGGTGAGCATCAGCCCGGCATAGAGCACGCCCACATAGGGCGTGCCACGACGTCGCAACCCGTCGACCGCGGGCTGCAGCACTCGCTCCACGATCTCGTCCACGGTCGGGGTGCGCGGCGCTCCGGTACCAGCTGGAGGTCGCTGTCCGCTCGCCGCTGCCCACACCAACGTCCCTGCCGGCGCGTAGCCACCCATTCCACCGGTGTTCAGCCCGCGGTCGCCGTCGAGCGCGCGCTTGTAGTCGCGGGCGGGCAGCAACGGCACAACGGTGGTGCCATCGGTGAAGGCGAGCAGCGAGGTCTCAACACCGTGGAGTCGATCCTCGATGAGAACACGGTCGCCCGCGTTGCCGAAGGCCCGATCGACCATGATGGCGTGCAGCGCGGACTGTGCCTCTTCAGGGGTATCACAGACGATCACGCCCTTGCCCGCTGCCAGGCCGCTCGCCTTGACGACGACGGGATCCGCGTGCCTTGCCAGGGCTGCTTGTGCTGCGGCATAATCGTCGAAGATCTCTGCCGGTGCGGTAGGAATCGATTCCTCGAGCATGAACTGCTTGGCGAATGCCTTCGACCCTTCGAGCCGTGCCGCAGCGGCGGTGGGGCCGAACGCGGGCAGCCCCGCGGCGTGGAACGCATCGACGATGCCGGCTACGAGGGGCGCCTCGGGCCCCACTACGGCCAGATCGACCCTGTTCTCGCGAGCAAAGGCGACCAGCGCAGGGATGTCGTGGTCAGCGATGGGGACATTTTCGGCAAGGGCTGCCGTCCCGCCGTTGCCTGGTGCGGCGAAAATGTGGCTGACACGGGGCGATTGTGCGATCTTCCACACAAGGGCGTGTTCGCGCCCACCTGAGCCGATGACGAGTATGCGCATAGGGTGGTCTCCTTCGGTGTTGAATCAGTCGCTGTCCAGTGCCCCGCTGCCGTTGTCAAACGCTTCACGGGTGCCCGCTTGGTCGATCTTGACAGGGTAGTCGGCAGTGAAGCAGGCCTGGCAGTGGTCACTGCCAAGATGGGGCACCACACTGCGGAGTCCTTCAAGCGACAGATAGGCCAAGCTATCCACCCCGATGTGCTGCGCGATGGCATCGACCGACATCCGTGCGGCGATCAACTCATCCTGACTGGCCATATCCACACCCATGAAGCACGGATAGCGGATAGGCGGCGACGCGATGCGCATATGGACCTCGCGCGCGCCAGCCTGGCGGAGCAAGGCCACAATGGGGCCGCTGGTGGTACCGCGCACGATGGAGTCATCGACGAGGACGATGTGCTTGCCGGCGAGATCGGGCAGGGGGTTGTACTTGAGCGCGACCTTGCGGCGGCGCAGGCGCTCATCGGGCTGGATGAAGGTGCGCCCGATGTAGCGGTTCTTGATCAGGCCTTCGCCAAAGGGAATCCCTGATTCGTTGGCGTAGCCAATGGCGTGGGCTGTGGCAGAGTCGGGGACGCCGATGACCATATCGGCGTCGATGCCGTGCTCCTGTGCCAGCCGCGCGCCCATCTTGCGGCGCACCCAGTGGACCGAGCGACCTTCGAGGATGGAGTCGGGGCGGGCGAAGTAGACGTATTCGAAGATGCACATGGCCTTGCGCGGTGCCGCCGGCGTCTGCCACGATGTGACACCGTCGGGGCCCAGGCGCACGATCTCGCCAGGCTCGATCTCACGCTCGAAGGTGGCATCGATCGTACCCAAAGCGCATGACTCGGAGGCGACGACCCAGCCGGTACCGTTGAGACGGCCCAGGCAGAGGGGGCGGAACCCCCACGGGTCGCGTACGGCATAGACGGCGTCACGGGTGATCACGGTTAGGGAAAAGGCGCCCTGCGCATCTGTCATGAAGTCGGTGATGCGGGCATCCCAGGTCGTGCCTGTGGCGCCCGCCAGCATCTGGGTGATGACCTCACTGTCGGACGAGGAAACGAGGCCGACGCCGCGTTGCAGTAGGTCGCGGCGCAGCGCCGGCGTGTTGGTGAGGTTCCCGTTGTGCGCGATCCCCAGTGGGCCCAACGCGGTCTCGATCAGGTAGGGCTGGGCGTTGGTGAGGCGTGCGCTGGAACCGGTAGTGGCATAGCGGGTGTGGCCAATCGCCAGGCTGCCGCGCAACACCTGCAGGTTGTCTTCGTTGAAGACTTGCGAGACCAGTCCGACGCCCTTGTGGATATGGGCGATGCCACGCTCCACGGTGCAAATGCCAGCGCTCTCCTGTCCGCGGTGTTGTAGCGCGTAGAGCGCGAAAAAGCTGCTGCGTGCGACGTCGACGCCTGGTGCGTAGATGCCAAAGATGCCGCAGGCGTCGTGTGCCTTGTCTTCGATGTACTCCATGGTGTCACTCCTGCCCCGGGGCCAGCGACGGCGTCCGGCTACATGCAACGATAGGGTCTAGTGGCTTGCCGAATCGGCTTCGATAAGGCGGTCGCGCTGCCGTGCCTGCGCTGCCGCGACGCGCCTGCGCACCGCCGGGTCGCCGACGCCAAGGATCTTGGCGGCGAGCAGTGCGGCATTTGCCGGCTCCAGCACCACGGCGGGCGCAACGCCCGAAGGCGCGCGCAGCGATGAGTAGAGGTCGGCGCCGCCAAAGGTGCTTGAATAGGGCGGGCACGCGATGACCGGCGCCGTGACGGCGGCGTCGACCAGCCCGCTCAGAGCGTTGCTGCGCCCGGCGACCGTCACGTACACCCGGGGGGCGTCCTCGGCCTCGTAGGCGGCGAGCAGATCCAGGAGGTAGTGCGGCG